>Ga0247823_10000049_pt1 | contig 83959 bp, 65 predicted proteins | sample 13C_PalmiticAcid_2_FD_192426 | JGI IMG/M metagenome (GOLD analysis project Ga0247823, IMG submission 192426) | Soil microbial communities from agricultural site in Penn Yan, New York, United States - 13C_PalmiticAcid_Day30 | ecosystem: Environmental > Terrestrial > Soil > Agricultural land... | reverse complement strand
GTTCGGGGTCGATGCGGAGAACTTCGGGAAGGGCAACACCAGCGTCACGACGGTGGGCCCGGTGACGGCGACGAGCGGCAACGGGATCTTCGCGCTGACGACGGGCGGCAATGTGACGGTCAAGGCAGGGGATGTCGGCTCGACCGGCAACACCGCGATCGTGGCGCAACAAGCGCTTGCGGGTGGCGCGGGCAACATCAAAGTCACCACCGGCGGTAACGTCTCGGGCACCAACGGCATCGTCGCGCAGAACAACGGCACCGGCAACGTGTCGATTACCGTGGGCGGTAATGTTGCGGCCATGGCGGGTGTAGGGGTATCCGCGGTCAACGCCAACGCTGTGGCCAATGCCGGCACGATCGACGTAACGCTGGCCACAGGCAAGGCGATCACGACCGTCGGCGGGAATGGCATCTTCACCGACAGCGGCCTGTCGAATGGCATGACCACGGTCAAGGTCGACGGCAGCATTGCCGCGAGCGACAACGGCGTTGCTGCGGTCGCCACGGCGGGCGACATCAAGGTCGTGGGCGCAGGCAGTGTGACCGGCAACGGCGCTGGCAAGGCGGGCATTCTCGCCATTACCAACTCGGGCAAGGTGGATGTGGCATTCGTGGGTACCGCTGCGGGTGCTGGCGATGGCATCCGCGCTCAGTCGACCAGCGGTGCCGTAGGTGTCACTGGCACCGGCGCGGTCACCGCCACCACAGGTTATGGCATTCTGGGCACCAGCGTTTCGGGCAATGTCTCGATTGCGGCGGGCGCAGCTGTCACCAGTACCGGTGGCGAGGCGATACGTGGCCAGTCCACCGGCGGCGGCAACGTCACCATCACGACCGCTGGCACCGCGACCGGCGGCACGATCGGCGTGCGTGCGATCACCAACACCGGTCTCGCCACAATTACCACAAATGCCGCCGTCGTCGGCAACGCAATGGGGGTGCTCGGCCAGGCGACCGGCAGTGGCAGCGTGGCGATCAATGCCAATGCCAAGGTCTCCACTTCCGCTGGCCACGGCGTCGCCGCGCTGCTTCAGGGCGCGGGTGCGGGTACGATTACGGTCAACCAGGGGCCGGGATCGCTGATCACCGCGACCAATGGCAGCGGTATCTGGACCGACAGCGGCACCTCGACCGGCGCGACAACGATCACCGTGGCGGGCGAGATCAAGGCGACTGGGGCAGGCAATGTCGGTATCCGCGGCATTTCCACGACTGGCGCGATCACCGTCAATGTGACCGCGACCGGCAAGGTCGATCCCGATTTTGGCATCGCCCTCAATACGGTTTCCGGTGCGCTCAACGTCAATAATGCCGGTCTCGTCACTGGCAATGTCGCGGGTGTTCAACTGGTCGCGACCGGTGCGGGTACGGCCAATCTCGTCAATAGCGGTACTATCACCGGCCCCAATGCGATCGTCGGCAACCTGAATGGTGGCGCCTTCGCCATCAACAATAGCGGGACGCTGAACGGCGCGTTCAACGTGTCCGGATCGAACGTCGCGACGTCGCTCTTCAGCAACCTGGCAGGCGGGACGGCAAACCTCGGATCGGGCGCAAGCGCCTTCTCCGGCAGCTTCAACAATGCGGGCATCGTCAATATTGGCGCTGGCGGCACGGTTGGCTTTGCCGGCAGCACGGTGAACAGCAACCGCATCAACTTTGCCGGTGCGGGCACCTTTACGACAATGGGCGCGATGACCAACACGGGCATCATCAACGCGCAGAACAATCTGACCACCAACGTTGTCAATGTCGGCGGCACCTATACTGGCGGCGGGCAGTTCTTTGCCGACTATAGCACTACGACAGCGACTGCGGACCGGTTGAACATCGCCGGGTCGGTTTCAGGCACCACCAACGTCACCATGAACCTCGTCGGTCCGCGAACCTTTGTACCGGGCGGCTTCCTGCCCGTGGTGGTGGTCACGCCCGGGGCGGCGGCAAACGCCTTCACCTCGAACACCGTATTCGCAACGAGCGGCTTCATCCTCGACAGCTTCGGGCGGAATCCGGCCAACAACACCCAGTTCGGCGTGATTCAGCAGATCAACCCCGCGGCGCTTCCGCTGGGCAATCTCAACTTCATGGCGGAAAGCGCTTCGGCGCTGCTCGATGAGCCGGTACTTCCCTATATCACCCGCCGGACGGATGCGGGCGGGACTCGTTTCAGCCTGTGGCTACGCGCTGCCTCCGGCCATACCCGCCAGCAGATCGCGACGACGATAACTGGCGGCGGGGTCAGTCTCTCCTCGAGTGGCGAGATACGGACCGTGCATCAGGCGATTCAGGGCGGTGCGGATCTTGGCATCGGTCTGGGCGGCGCGTGGATCCTGCATGTCGGCCTGACTGGCGGCATCTATGACGGCGCGTCGCGCTTCTCGTCGACCGATCGTATCGGGGTCGATGCCGAGTTTGCCGGAGCCTATTTCGCGATCGGTGACGGTAACTTCATGCTCGATGGTACGATCCGCAAGGAATGGCGGACCTATGACATCGCCAGCCCGTCGCTGTTCGGCACCGCGGCGCTACGCAAACTGGATGGGTCGGCCACTGCCGGATCGGCGCACGCATCCTATCGTCTTGGCGGCAAGACCGGCTTTGCGGCGACCCCGTTTGTCGGCTTCAACTATGCCGACAACCAAGTCGACGATCTGCCCATCGACGCATTCAGCTTCTATTCGCCGGGAGATCACACGACCAAGGTCGGTCAGGCGGGCCTGCGTCTCTCTTATCGTTTCGGTAGCGATGAACGGGTCGTCGTCGAACCCTTTGCCGGTGCCGCAGCGTTGAAGAACTGGTCGAACACCAACGGTGGCAGCTTCAGCTTTGCTGCTCCTGCTACCGTCTTCGCCATCAACGCGTCGACCTGGGACGATGCGATCCGCTATTCTGCGGGCATCTCGGCCAAAGCGCATGACGGCCGGGTTTCGGCGTTCATCGTTGGCAATCTGGACGACAGTTCGGATCGCAAGAGCTTTACGATGAGCGGCGGACTTCGGCTCAATTTCTGACGAATGAAACGGCAAGAAGAATATCCGGCATGCAACCGGTCGAGTTGAGACCGCTTATTGGCGCTTGAATGCCCGCAAGGGGAGGACGCGATCAACAAGCGCCTCTCTTCGCGTTTGCCGATCTGTCTCGCCTGAGTGCAAGCTGTTCGTTGATGCGCTTGTCAGGACTGCACAGTCACCCAACCCAGCCCGAAGCGCGCAAGGTACTTGTGCAGTCGATCGGTATCATTTGCCGCGCTGCGGTGCGTTCACGACGGCCAAGCCGAGTCAGCACAGCCTGACCGCGCGCGACGTGATCGAGCGGTTTATCGGCAAACGCGCGGTGTTCAGGGGGCCGCCGGACGGGGCGCGCCGCGTGGAGTGGCGCTGGGAGGTCGGCACTAGCGCGCTGCCAGTGCCCGGATTCCGGCGGCTACAAAGGTAGGGAGACGATCCGCAATTCCGGCAAAATCTTCGGAGGAGACCGAGCCCCCGGAAATGCGGTCGATGCGTCCGGTCTGCCCGAGCGAGAAGGTGAAGGCGCCCGTGAGAAAGTGATAGCCCCAGTACAACGTCTCCCGCGGTACGTCGGGTACCAGCCGCTGCATATCGTCGATCAGCACGCGGGAGACGTCGTCGAATACCTCCGACATCAGTGCGTGCATGGTGCCACGCGAGCTGTTCACGAATGCGACTATGGCGGCGTAGTTGCGATGCCCCTCGCTCAGCGAGCCGAATTCGAAACCCGGGCGGGTAAATGCTTCGATGAGACCCTCGAGCGTTCCTTGCCCGCCGGTTGCGGTCCGATACTCGTCCAAAGCCTGCACGCGCAGCGCATTGACCACGGGGCCACGCCTCCGGAAAACGGCTGCGAAGAGCTGCTCCTTGTCGCCGAAATAATAGCGCATCAACGCGGCATCCACGCCGGCTGCCTCGGCGACACTTACAAATGTCGTGCCGTCATACCCCTTGGAAGCGAACTCTGCCTCGGCGTGATCGAGAATGATTGTCATCGACTCTTCGCGGCGTTCGGCGTTCGAGCGCCGCGATGACGGCGACTTTCCCGGCTTCCGTTGCATTGTCACGTTCGAACCCCGGCTTAAGTTTTTGCGATTCCCCCTCTCAAAGGGGGCTTGAGCCCATGCTCAACCTTCCTTCTCTCGGTATGCACTTTTTCCCAGGAAAGAGAATAGATGCGACTCCTGTTGCGCAGCACTTCGCTCAAGGGCTGAATCGATTGCGGCAACATATTTCTTCCTAACAAAAGAAAGATATTGACTCCGGTCGTGTATTGGCGGAGGTCAGGGGACGGAGAAGGACGGGCAGACGACGATGGTCGCGCCCAAGACTGGAAAGGGGCGGTCAATGATCAGACCGATTTTGTTTGCGTCGGCATGTTCCGCAGCGCTGGTGGCGGTTCCCGCCTACGCTCAATCCACGGTGAGCGCTTCGGCGGATCCCCAGCCGCAAGACTCGCGGGCGGATGCAGGGACCGCCTCTGCCGGAGAAGCCGAGATCGTCGTGACCGGTTCTCGGGCGATTCGGGACGGGTCGCAAGCGCCGACACCGATCACGGTCATGGCGGCCGAGGATCTGGTTAAAGCTCAGCCCGGCCTGATCGGTGAGGCGCTCAATCAGCTGCCATCGTTCCGCGGATCGACGCGACCGGCAGGTGCCTTCACGGGGGCGGTAGGGCCGCAGTCGGGAAGCTATCTCAACCTTCGTAATCTCGGGGTGCAGCGCACACTGGTGCTCATCGACGGCCGCCGCGCGGCGCCATCCTCGCGCGACGGTTCGACCGACATTAACCTGTTCCCGCAGGAACTGGTGAAGCGTGTCGACATCGTGACCGGCGGGGCTTCGGCCGCTTACGGTTCCGATGCCGTAGCCGGCGTTGTGAACTTCATCCTCGACACCCGCTTCACGGGGATCAAGGCGACCGCGCAGGCCGGCATCTCCGACAAGGGGGATGCTCCGACCTATAAGGCCAGCATTACCGCCGGCCAGTCCTTCGCCGATGGGCGAGGGCGGGTCGTGGCCAGCGCCACCTATTTCGAGATGGGCGGTGTCCAGAGCGTGGGGGACCGTGACTGGGGACGGCGTGGCACCGGATTCCTCAGCAACCCTGCCGTCCCCGGCCGGCTCATTTTCCGGGACAATCTGAGGTCGTCCACGGCGTCTCCGGGCGGTCTGATCATGAGCGGGCCACTGGCGTTCCAGCAGTTTGCTCCCGACGGGACGCTCATTTCCTACTCGCGCGGATCGGCGCAATCCGGACTGATTCAAGTCGGCGGCGACGGCGCGCAGGTGTTCAGCAACCTGTCCGCGGACGTCACCACCCGGAGCTATTTCGGGCATGCCGAGTTCGACGTCACCCCGTCGCTTACGCTGTATGCCCAAGGTAGTCTGGCGCTCGCGCGCAATCACTATAATCAGGCGCAGCAATTCAACCCCGCAGGCTTCAACGGCTTCACCATCTTCAGCGGCAATGCGTTCCTGAACCCGGCGGTCCAACAGGTTCTGACCAGTACGAACACTGCCGCGTTCGCGATGGGTCGGGTCAATTTCGACTTTGGCGAGCCGGCGAATGCGACGGCACGGGCGCGCACGCTCGATCTTACCGCCGGCTTCCGCTTCAGCGGAACGGACGGTCTGCAGATCGAGGGCTATTATGAGCGCGGCAAGAACCGCACGACCATCCGGACTCACAATAACGTCGCGCTCGAACGCCTCTATGCGGCGGCGGATGCGGTGCGCGATCCGTCCACCAACCAGATCGTGTGCCGGGTCGCGCTTACCAATCCGGGCCTCTATCCCGGCTGCGTTCCAATCAACCTGTTCGGCAACGGCGCGCCGTCCCAGGCGGCGATCGCTTATGTCGAGGGAAGCTCAAGCTACACTGCCACCTTCACACAGGATGTCGGAGATCTTTCGCTACGCGCGCAGCCCTTCTCCACCTGGGCGGGGCCGGTCTCGATTGCGGCCGGCGGCCAGTATCGCAGCGTCGCACTGGTTCAGGTCGCCGACGATATCGCGCAGAGCATCAACGACGCTACCGGTATCCGCGGCTTCCCGGCCGCGTATCAGAACCAGCCCGGCGGTTGGCTGCTCACCAACGTCTTCCCGGTGAAGGGCAAATATCATTTGTGGGAAGTGTTTGCGGAGGTCGCGGTCCCGCTCGCTCGTGATCTGCCCTTCCTGCGCAAGCTCGATGTCAACGGCGCCATCCGATACACCGACTACAGCACCAGCGGCGGCGTCACGACGTGGAAGGCGGGCGCGGTGTGGGAGCCCGTCGAGGGCGTGCGCCTGCGCGGCACTGCCTCACGCGACATCCGTGCGCCCAACGTGCCGGAACTGTTCGCCGGAATCGTGCAGAACACCGGATCGGTGATCGAGAACGGGGTCACCGTTCCCATCGTCCAGGCGGCCCGCGGCAACCCGTCGCTGCAACCCGAAAAGGCCGACACCTACACCGCGGGCATCGTCCTCAGCCCCGCCTTCGCGTCGGGGCTGACCCTGTCGGTCGACTATTACTCGATCGACATCGCCGGCATCATCTCGTCGCTCACGCCGCAATTGACGCTGAACCAGTGCCTCGCCGGCGCCACCGCGCTCTGCGCGAACATCACTCGCAACGCGGCAGGACAGATCACGCGGATCGAATCGCCGACCCTCAATCTCAACCGGCTGGCGACATCGGGTCTGGACATCGAGCTCAGCTACCGGCCGCGCGGACAGATCCTTGGCGGGTCCGCCGATGTACGGTTCATCGCCAGCTATCTCGACAAGCAGCGGCAGGACATCAGTAACGGCCCGTCGATCGATCGGGCCGGAGAAGTTGGCCTCAGCGCAAATCCGCGCTGGAGCGCGACCGCCGGGGTGAACTGGAAGAGCGGGCCCGTCGCGCTCTTCGTGCAGGAGAGGTTCATCGGCGCCGGAACCTACGATGTCACGCGTGTCGAGCCGAGGACGATCGAGAATAATCGCGTGAAGTCGGTCTTCTACACCGACCTGACGGCGGCGGTTGAGCTCAAGCATGGTTTTCGCTTCTTCCTCACCGTCAACAATCTGTTCGATCGCGATCCGCCACTGGCGCCGAACGGCACGCTTTTCACCTTCATTCCCACCAATCCGGTGCTCTACGACGTGATCGGGCGCCAGTTCACGGCGGGCGTGAACTTCAAATTCTAGGAGATCGTTCGCATGCGTGACCCATCGCTCATTTCCCGCCGTGCAGCCCTCCTTGCGGCTGCCTGTACCCTTGCGAGCGCGAGCGTTGCTGGCCGCGCGCTGGGGGCGGGCCAGCGCCGCCGGGCGCCGGCGCCGCTGCCGTCCGCCGCACAGATCCGGCGGGACTATCAGGAGATGGTCGACTTCGGTCCCCGGCTGCCCGGTAACGCCAATCATCTTGCCTTCGTGGACTGGATGGCTGGCCAGTTTCAGGATGCCGGCCTGACACTCGGTCCGTGCGAATCATACAGCTATCGGCGATGGGATCCCAAGCGGGTCGGTCTCGATATTCTGGACGACGGCGCCCGCCAGCCCATCGACAAGGTTACCTTTTTCGTCCGTTCGGCACCCACCGGTCCTGAAGGCGTCACCGGACCGCTCGTCTATGGCGGCATGCTGCAGCCGACCGGCCCCGGGCCGCTCCCGGACTTCCCGAAAGGCAGCATCCTCGTCTTCGACGGGCAGCTTCCCCGGATGACGATGGGGAAGCTCACCCATCCGCACTTCGTCCATATGGGCAATGAACCGAAGGCGGACGTGCTCGACACACCTTATCACCGACTGTGGACGACCACGGCCTATCCGCTCGACGAACTGGCCGCGCGCGGCGTCGCCGGGGTTGCGATTATCATGGATGTCTCTTCGGCGATGATCGAGGGCAATTATTCGCCCCATGCCTCGCACTATCGGCCGAAGGTACCGGCGCTGTTCGTCGGGCAGGATGCGGGCGAGGCGCTGCGCGAGGCGGCCAAGGCCGGCAAGTCGGCCCACCTGACGCTCGATGCCGAATGGAAGACGGGCGACGTGCCCCAGCTCACCGCGATCCTGCCCGGCGAAAGCGACGAGGTGATGATCGTCGATACGCATACCGACGGTCAGAATTTCGTCGAGGAGAACGGCTGCATCACCCTGCTGCATCTCGCCCGCTATTTTGCGAGCCTGCCCAAGGGTGAGCGGTTGCGCCGGAGCTTGGTCTTCGCAGGCTGGCCCGGCCACATGACCGGCGAGATGCCGGAGGCACCCGGCTGGGCGCTGGCGCATCCGGAGCTCATGAAACGGGCGGCGGCGGCGTTCACGATCGAGCATCTGGGGTCGAGCGAATGGCTCGACATTCCCGGCAAGGGCTACGCGCCCACCGGGCACAACGAATATATGAACTGTCCGACGTCCGCGGGGCCGCTGAACGATATCGTCGTCGAGGGCATCAAGAAGCACAATCTGCTTAGGCACGGCGTCGAGCCGGGGCCAGGGGTTACGACCGGCGTGGTGTTCCACGAAAGCGGCGTTCCGCACATGGGACTGATTGGAGGTCCGAGCTATCTGCTGAGCATTGCCCGCAACGGCCATATGGACAAGCTGGATGCCGGACTGGCCGAACGTCAGACTGCGATGCTTGCGGATATCATCCGTAAGGCGGACAAGGTTCCGATGGCGGCGCTCAAGGGCGACGACCCTAGCCTTGGTGCCAAGCCGGTGAAGGGGACCGACACCAGCAAGCGCGGCGCCTGCCGCCCGCCACGGCGCACCACGCCCAACTGATCGCAATGACCGCCGGAGATACTGTGAGCACCCCGAGAATCCTGACGACGCCGGCGAAGGACGCCTACGCCTATCCGCTCCTGCTCCGTCACCTGCTTGCCAATGTGGCGCTACAGACCTCGGCGGAGATTGTTAGCGGCGGGCGGCGCCTCACCTATGACGATCTGCTCGACCGGGTGACTCGCCTGGCGGCGCTGCTTGCCGAACGCGGGGTACGGGCCGGCGATACCGTCGCGGTGATGGACTGGGACAGCCATCGCTATCTCGAATGCTATTTCGCGATCCCGATGATGGGCGCGGTGCTGCAAACCGTGAACGTTCGGCTGTCACCGGCGCAGATCGAATATACGCTGCGCGAATCCGGTGCCGTGTACGTCCTGCATCATGCCGATTTCACGCCGCTGCTCGACGCGATCCGTCCGAACCTTCCCGCGATTGGCGGTGCGATCCTGATGGAGGAGGATGCGAACGCGGGCAGTTACGAGGCGCTGATCGCGGCGACCGCACCTTCTTTCCGGTTCGAGGATTTCGACGAGAACGCGATCGCCACGACCTTTCATACCACCGGCACCACCGGCAACCCCAAGCAGGTCTTCTTCAGCCACCGGCAGCTCGTTCTCCACACGCTGGCGTTGGCGGCGACCCTTGCGAACCAGCCTACCGGCCAAGGGCTCCGGCGCGGCGATGTCTACATGCCAATGACGCCGATGTTCCATGTCCATGCATGGGGTCTGCCGTTCGTCGCGACGATGCTGGGACTCAAACAGGTCTATCCCGGACGCTATGATCCAAAGCTGCTGCTCGCGCTCAAGCAACGCGAGGAGGTGAGCTTCTCGCATTGCGTACCCACGATCCTGAGAATGCTGCTCGATGCGCGCGACGACGAGCCGTCACTGGAACCCTGGACGATGATCATCGGCGGCTCCGCTCTCCCGCCATCGCTGGCGGACGAGGCGGCGCGCGCCGGCGTGTCGACGCTCGTCGGCTTTGGCATGTCGGAAACGGGACCCGTTGTCGCGCTGACCCGCTCGCCCGACGGCGATGGCGCGGAGCTTTGTCGGGCCGGCTTTCCCCTGCCGCTGGTCCAGACACGCGTGGATGAGGCGCGCGGAAACGAGTTGTTGCTGCGCGCGCCGTGGCTCACGCAGGGCTACGGTTCCCAGGCGGCGTCCGACGCGCTTTGGGACGGGGGCTGGTTGCACACCGGCGACGTCGCCGCCGTCGACGACGATGGCGCCATCCGGATCGTCGATCGTCTCAAGGATGTGATCAAGACCGGCGGCGAGTGGGTCTCCTCGATCGCGATCGAGGAGCTTCTTATGGCGCTGCCGTCGGTGGCTGAGGCCGCGATCATCGGGTTGCCCGACGGAAAATGGGGCGAGCGGCCGGTGGCCTTCGTCGTCGCGGCACCGGGCGACCAGATGCCAGGTAGCGCGCTACTCCGCGAAGGCCTGATGCACCATGTCGAGGCCGGTCGCCTGAGCCGATACGCTATTCCCGAGCAGGTGTTCGTTCTCGACGGCCTGCCCCGGACAAGCGTCGGTAAGGTCGACAAGAAGGCGCTGCGTGCCCGCTTGGTCGCGGACGCCCGATAGCCCTCAATCCGCTTGCGGCAGGGTGTCGAGCTGCGCCTGATAGTTTTGGATCAGGGCGGGGTCGGCGTCTTGGTGATGCTTGGCGATGAATGTGGTCAACGCCTCCCGATACTCCGCGATGAACGCCTTGTTGCCCGGGCTGGCGGCGAATTGCGCTGCCGCTTTCTCAACGGGTTTGCGATCCTCGTTGAGCAGGTATTTTCTTCCATAGGGTGAGAGGTCGCGCATGATGACGAAGTTGCGCGGAAACCCTGGAATATATCTGACCACGAACGTTTCGCCCTTGGGCGGAATGAGGATGGCGTTGGTGATCGGATAGATACTGGCGGACATGGTGTCGAACTGCGTCACCACGTCGGCGCCGTCCGCCGTCTTCATCACTGCGTCATAGGCCCAGACACTCTGGTCGTTCAGCGTCGAGCTGGTTTCCTCCGATTGGGTGATCACCGCTGTCCCCTCGACCCCGAACGCCTCGAGAAACAATGCGTTGAAGATGTGCGCGGTGAAGATGTTGATCTGGCCATAGATGAAAAAAGGCAGGATCAGCAGGTACCAGCGACCGCTCCCGGTCCACTTTGCCAGCAGATACGCCAGCAGCACGCCGGTCAGGATGATGGCGGGCCAGGACAGGAAGGGATGGTGGGTGAGGAAGTATGAGATCGCCGACAGGATGACCATGGAAGACCTGACCGATGATAGAGGGGGTGCGGGCGCGCTCTATTTGCCGCCGGACTTGTCGAACGCGTCGAGCGAGGCCTGATCGGCTTTGGAAACGAATTCGCACGCGAGCAGCGTCTTTCCCGGCAGCGACGGGCTTTCTCGTGCGACGATCGAAACCGTCCCCATGTCGGATTGCGGTTGCTGTTCCGGCGGTAGCGCTCGGGCATAGCCCCTGGTGGACGTGCCGAACACGGTCGAGGGCTCTTTGGTCAGGCGATAATGGTCTGCCAGCGCATCGGCGCGCAGTCCTTCGATAAGGACGCCGATCGCGGTGCCGGCGAAGACGACCTGCCGGCTCTTGAAACCGTCCTGCCCAAGCTCGTCGGGCAATGTGTAGACATAGGCGGTCAGCATCGATGTGTCGGGCTTGGCGAGCTTCTCCGCAGCTTCGTAGAGGGCCGTGGCGGACTCCATCGTATAGGGTGGCTTGCAGATCGCGGCGTCGTAGAATTCGTTCGCCGAGGCAGGTATGGCCAGGACAGCGCCCAACAGGACCGAGGCTGGAAAATAGCTGCGAAACATAGGCACTCCTTTTTGTGCCCTGTCGAACGTTGAGCACGGGGTATCGATCCCGGATCTTGTCGAAAGACGCACTAGGCTCGAGTCTCCTCCGCTTGCCAGACGCGAAGACCCTGCAGCGCCGCAACGTGCATCGAGCGGCCAATCTCCACCACCTGCGTGCGCCATGCGGGGTCGGGCGGGTCATAGGCTACCCGCAACTTCGCCCGCAGCCGGGCGCGGAGGCCGGCATCCTCTGGCTCGGTTCCCAGTCGCAACCACCGGTCGATCATTACCGCTTCGAACGCCTCGAGGTTCGAGACGGTGCCGATCTCGACCGGAGCCCCGGCGATGTCGATATGGGGGGCCATGCGGCGCAGGCCGGGGAGGAGCAATCCGGACCAGTCCGGCGTTCCGCCGGACTCGAAGGCCTGCTCTTCGGATTGCAACTGCAGATCGGCCCACCAGCGCGCCATTCTGCCCCGTGTCTTGCTATCCGGCGCATCGAGCGCGACGACCAATGGCCGGCCGTAATCGCCGAAGCCGGTATGCCATTCGAGGTACGCCATGCGCCGGCAGGCGAAGAGTTCGGCCTCGACGATCCGCTCGAACACGCGGCGCGATGGCGACCGGCGAACTCCGCCGAAGCCGAGACCCTCCGGATGGCTGAACTGTCCGCCGGTAAAGGCGGTCAGCGCGCGCGCCGCGCCCAGCTCCTGGGTGAGCGACTGGAAGAGCGTCGCGACCCGCTGCAGCAGGGCGTCATCCCAGCGATCGGGGCAGACGGTCCCGTGGATCCGCGCATAGTCGGGATTGGGTCGCTGCGGCCCATCGAAATCGCCGAAGTTGCGGGAGAGATCGACATTGCCGGCATCGACGCGATGCCCGTGCGAGAGCCCCCACGGATTGAGCGCGTGGATCATCAGAACATTGCGATCATCGCCCAGAGCGGCGGGGTCGAGCACCGTGGCAAAGGCACGTTGTGCGGCGGATCCGGCATGGCCCTCGGCGCCGTGAACGCCCGAGATCGAGAGCAAAGTGTTCGGCGCATTGGCGGGACCGATCACCGCCCAGTCGATCGTCAGCGCCTCGCCCCGAGCGCCTTTGCCCGGAATGGCGGCGGATTCGAGCCGGCCATCCAGCGCGGCGATGGCAGCGCGAAAGGCGCTGCGCGCCTCTTCATAGCTTTCGGCGAACATCGCCTAACGGTCTGCCGCGGGCCGACCCGCGGCGAACAGCGGTACGGTGAACAGGAAGCTCAGCAGGTAAAGGCCCGCCGCCAGAAAGCCGATCATGTGTTCGCCATGGCTGGCCAGCGTCGCGCCGATCGCCGGGCCGATTGCCGAACCCAGAGCGAGCAGCGCAGCGCCCATGCTGCTCCAGCGGCCGCTGCGGTCGAGCCGGGCGAGCGCGCCCAGGATGAAGGGAAGACCAAAGAACCAGGCGGTCTTCACGATCACCGCGCCCGCGATATAGGCCGCCATGACCGGCATCGCGAGCAGCAGCGCGGAGGCGATCAGGCCGGCAAAGGCGAGGGCGTTCGGCCCGCGCTGGCCGAAGCGGTGCCCGGCGGTCATCGACAGCACCGCGCCGGCGATCGCACCGAGCACCGAAATGCCGAGCAGCACGCCGACCTGGCTGCGGTCAAGACCGAGCGCCAGCCCCATCCGCTCCTGAAACGACCACAAAGTGGTGTGACCGGCATAGAGACACAGCAGCGCCAGCGCGCCGCAAATGGCGGGACGGTTGATCGTCCAGCCGCCGGTTGCGCCCTCGACCGGCGCCACCTGAACCACAGGCGGTGCCGGCGGGATCGCCCGCGTGCAGGCAAGGCCGATCAGCGCAACCACCGCCAGCACCGCGACGATACCGGTCAGGCCGAACGTCTGCGCGATCCACCCCGACAGGGTAAGCAGCAATGCGGCATAGGTGAGGTTGACGAAGGTAGCGATCGCCCACACGCGCTGCGGATCGGCGCGTCCGGCATAAGCGGCAAACACGGTCGATGCGGTAAAGCCCATCGCCAGACCGAATGCCGCACGGATCGCCAGCAGCGGCACGAAACCGCCCGCTTTGGCGGTCAACAGGCTGGTGACGATCATGACCGCTAAACCGACCCCGGCCAGCATCGGTCGCCGCACCCGGTGCAGCACGAGGTAGAAGAGCAGCAGTCCCAGCGCATAGGCGCCGTTCTCCGCCGCGAGCGCCAGGCTCGCCTGCGAGGCGGTAAGACGCAACTCGTCGATGAACAGGCCCAGCATCACGGGGCTGAGCGTGGCGCTGGTCATCGCGCCGGTGCCGATGACGATCAGCGCGGCCAGCGTCGTCCGCGATTCCCTTTGTGCTTCAGCCTGCATGATTGATCGCCTGTGGTGTGGTGAAGGCGGCGATACCGGCAAGCCCGCCCTCGATCCCGAATCCGGATTGCCTGCGCGGCTCGAACGGCGTGCCGAGCGCCAGGCCCGGCCGTGCTGCCGCTATGCCGATCACGTCGACAGAGCCCACGGACAGACCAGCGGCGATCCGGTCGGTGACATCGCGATCCGCCCCCCAGATCGTCGCACCGAGACCATAGGCGCTGTCGTCCGCCAGCCGGATCGCTTCGTCCAGATCGCCATATTCCTGCACCGCCAGCAGCGGTCCGAATATCTCCTGCTGCACCAGCGCGCCATCCTGTGGGGCGCCGAGTGCCAGTTCCGGTGCGGCGTAGAAGCCGTTTGCATCGGGTGTGGCCGACAGGGGCACGACGTGCGCCGTCTGCCGCGCGATCTCCCGATAGCTCTGCACGGTCTCATATTGCTTGCCGCTGGCGAGCGGCCCCAGCCGCGTCGCCGGGTCGCGCGGATCGCCGACCGGCCAGTCCGCCGCCGCCGCCCGCAGCCCCTCGACCGCCGCGTCCAGTCCGCCCTTCGGTACCAGCAGCCGGGTGCGTGCCGAACACCATTGCCCGGTGTTCCAGAAAGCGGCGTGAAACACGCCGGGCCAGATTTCGGGCTGGTCGATCATGTCGGGCAGCACCAGCTGCGGCGACTTGCCGCCGCATTCCATCGTCAACGGTTTGATCGATCGCGATGCCGATGCCTGGATGATCGCCTGACCGGTCCGGGTCGAGCCGGTGAAGGCCAGCATATCGACGCCGGGATGTGCGGCGAGTGCCGCGCCGGTTACGTGCCCGCTGCCCGGCACCACGTTGAATACCCCGGGCGGCAGGCCCGCCTCGCTCGCCAGCTGTGCGAGCAGGATTGCGGAGCGCGGCGACAGCTCCGAGGGCTTGAGCACCAGCGTATTGCCCGCCGCGAGGATCGGCACGGCGCGGATCAGCACATTGGCGGTCGGGAAGTTCCACGGTGTGATTGCGCCCACCACGCCGCGTGCGCGCCGTATCGCGCCGTCGGTGCTGTCTTCGAGGGCAGCGATCAGGCTGGCATAATAGCCGATCAACAGCGGTCCCTGCGCGATCAGCGCCCGGGCATCGGCGATCGGGCGGCCGACCTCCAGCGTCTCAAGCCAGGCCAGCTGCCCGACCTCTTCGGCGATGCGAGCGGCCCAGGCCGACAGCAGCGCAGCGCGACCGGCTCCGCCGATCCGTCCCCACTCGCCGCGGAACGCCGATCGCGCGCTCGCCACTGCGGCTTCCACCGCCTGTGCACCGCCGTCGCCGAATTCGCCCCAGATGGCGCCGGTTGCCGGATTGACGCTGGCGATCGGTTCTTCGGCGGACATCCGGGGCTCGCCGTGAATCCAGGCATGGCCCAGCGTCTCCGGCAAAGGGGCATCCCATGCGGGGAGGGGGGCGGCCGGGGAGTTCATGAAGGCGTTCCGATCAGGTCTGCGGCTCTGTCGCCAATCATCATGGCGGCGGCCTGGGTGTTCCCGCTGATGTGGCGGGGCATGATGGAGGCGTCGGCGACGAACAGTCCGTCGACACCGCGAACCTTGAGTGCGGGATCGACCACCGACGCGGCATCCGATCCCATCCGGCAGGTGCCGACCGGATGGTAGATCGGCGCCGCGAGGCTGCGGATCTGGCGTTCGACTTCGGCATCGCCTGCGCCGAGATCGGGCCAGCCGATCCGTTCCACGACATAGTCGCGGAACGCCGGTGCATCGGCGATGCGGCCGCACAATTCGACGCCACGCCGCAGCGCTGCCACATCCTCGGGCGCGTCGAGCAGTCGGGGAAAGATCAGCGGTGCGGCGGCGGGATCGCTGCTCGCGAGATCGATCCGGCCCCGGCTCTGCGGATGGTTTACGCTGGCGACCACGCTGACCATTGGAAATGGTGCCAGCTTGCCGCCGTCGCCGCGGCCGAACGGGGTGAGGTGGATCTGGATATCGGGCGAGGACAGCCCGGGCAGGGTCCGCGCGAAGCCCACGGCCTGCGCGGTCGGGTTGGCGGCCGGCCCCTTGCCCGCCAGCCATTGCAGCATCGCGCGCGCCATCCCGGCGAGATTGACCTGCTGGTTGAGGGTCGGGACGTTGACTTTCAGCCCCATCCAGATGCCGGCATGTTCCATGAGGTTGCGGCCGACCTCCGGCGCGTCGGCCACCACCGGGATGCCGAGCTCGCGCAGCCGCTGCGCCGCACCGATGCCCGACAGCATCAGCAGTTGCGGCGTGTGGATGGCCCCGCCCGACAGGATCACGCCCCTGCGCGCGGTGACGGTGCGGATCGCGCCGTCCTGCTCGAACTCGACGCCGGTCGCCCGGTTGCCCTCGAAGACCACCCGCCGCACCCGCGCACCTTGCACCATCCTGGCCGAGCCGCTGGCGATCGCTGGCTTGAGGAAGGCGGTGAAGCTGTCGTGCCGGCGGCCCTTGCGCGCGGAGGACTGAACATAGCCGATGCCGTCCTGCCGCTCGCCGTTGATGTCGGGGTTGAACGGCAGCCCGGCTTCCGCCGCCGCGGCGATGAAGCGGGGCGTCAGCGGATGGACATAGGGCAGCGGCGAGACACGCAGCGGGCCGGTGGCGCCGCGTACCTGGGATTCCCCGTCGCTGTTGGTCTCGATCCGCCGGAAATAGGGCAGCACGTCGCGATAGCCCCAGCCGGTGGCGCCAAGATCGCGCCACGCGTCGTAATCCTCCGGCGCGCCGCGCACGAAGATCATCCCGTTGATCCGCGTGCTGCCCCCGGGGCCAAGCCCGCGTGGCCAGTCCTCGGTCCGGTCGAGCCGAGTGGGATCGGGCTGGGACACCAGCTTCCAGTCGTAGAAGGGGTGGCCGTTGGTATGGATGGTCGCAGCGGGGATCGCCTCGATCCGCAGCCGGCCCGCGCGTCCCGCCTCGAGCACCGCGACCCGGATGCCGGGCATCGCCGCCAGCCGCCCGGCGACCGCGCAACCGCTCGCGCCGGCGCCGACCACGACATAATCGAACTCCGTCACTGCGCCGCCGTTCATGCCGGGCCGCACCCCGCACCGAGCTTGAGCTCGACCATCTTGAGGAAGAAGCTTGCCCCGATCGGCAACAGCCGGTCCTCGAAATCATAGTCGGGGCTGTGCAGCATCGGTGTGTCATCCGCGACGCGGGCGCCGAGCAGGACATAGGCACCGGGCAACCGCTCCAGCATGTACGCGAAATCCTCCGACCCGGTGACCGGCGGCATGTCGCGGATCACCGCATCGGCACCGAGAATCGCGTCGAGCGCCGCCGCCGCGACCCCGGCTTCGCCGGCATGGTTGACGGTGGGCGGAAACAGGATCTCGAAGCGCACGTCGCAGGTCACGCCATGCGCCGCGCCGATCCCAGCGCAGCAGCGGCGAAGCTCCGTCTCCAAAGCCTCCATCGTCCGCGCGTCGAACGCGCGCCCTGTGCCGGTCAGGGTCACGCTGTCGGGCACGACGTTGAATGCCTCGCCGCCGTTGATCGACGCGACCGTCATCACCGCCATGCCGCTGGCCTGCACCCGGCGTGCCGGGATTGCCTCGATCGGCGCGACGAGTGCCGCCGCCGCGGACACCGGGCTGGCGGTGAGGTGGGGCGTCGCGGCATGGCCGCCATGGCCGCGCACATCGATCTCGAATCGCGCCGCACCGGCGCAGGCCGGTCCGGAATGGACCGCGGCGGTGCCGAGCCGCAGCGGCGGGGCATTATGCAGCGCGAACACCGTGTCGCACGGGAAACGCTCGAACAGCCCGTCGGCGATCATCGTTCGCGCGCCGCCAAGTCCCTCCTCCGCTGGCTGGAAGATCAGGTTGACCGTCCCCGCGAAGTCGCGCCGCTTCGCCAGAACGCGGGCGGCGCCGAGCAGCATCGCGGTATGGCCGTCATGGCCGCAGGCGTGCATCAGTCCGGGCCGGAGCGAGTGGTGCGCGGCGTACCCCTGTTCCGCGATCGGCAGCGCATCCATGTCGGCGCGCAGCCCGATGCCCGGGCCTGGGCGCTCGCCGCGGATCACGCCGACCACGCCCGTGCCGCCCAGGCCGGTATGGGTTTCGATGCCCCAGGCGCGCAGGCGCCCGGCGACGAATGCCGATGTCTCGACTTCTTCGAACCCCAGCTCGGGATGCTGGTGAAAGTGCCGCCGCCACGCCGTCATCTCCGCGACGAGCGGGGCGATCTCTCGATCCAGGTTGATGGCCGGATTCATCATGGCTCCAATGATCGGGCGCCCGATTGCGCGAACGAACCCCATGATCCTAGGCGCGCATGCCGGCGCGGCGCTTATGCCGGCGGCGGAGGGATTATGCCGGGCGCACTATTTGCGTGGCGGCGCCGCGCGCGACCGACGGGCTCATCCCGAAATAGGCCTTATAGGCGAGCGAGAAGTTGCTGAGGTGGCCATAGCCGCAGCGCTCCGCGATCTCGCTGATCGACAGCATGTCCTCGCCCAGCAGGAGGCGGGCGCTTTCCATCCGTTCCTTCTGCAGCGCCTGGCCGATGGTCTCGCCATAATAGGCGCGGAAGGCGGTGTTGAGCCGGGTGCGGTTGGTGCCGACCGCGCGGGCGAGCTCGGCGATGCCGAGCGGCTGGTCGAGATGCTCGGCGATGATCGCGCGGACCTGCCGCACCCGCCGCACCTCGCGCTCGGTCAGTCCGTGATCGTCGGCACGCTTGAACTGGCTGATGAAGAAATCGAGCAGCAGGCAGGTCAGCTCGTCGATCCTGGCGCGCCGGAACCGCTCCTGCGTCCATGGCGAGCGGCGCGGGTCGAGAATGTCGGCGGCACAGAGCGCGGCGGCGCGCGGCAGCTGGTAACGGCGGAACACGAGGCGCTGGGCAAGGAAGTCGCTCGCCGCGCGGACTTCCTGTCCGTCATCCTCGAAACCGGCGATGCGGCCGTTGCCGAGGCGCGGAAAGAACAGGGTGACCGAGCGCTCCTCGGTATCGTCGAGAATGATCTGCCGCTTGACCACCCCGGGCGGCTGGTGCGCGATCACAAGGCATTCGCCGGCGATCTCCGAGGTGGGTGCATCGTTGAACTGATACTCGCCGGCGCCGGTCAGCTGCACCTTGAACGTCAGCCGGTCGTCGCCGACCACCTGTTCGTCGATGCGTCCGCGCGACCGCCCGTCGATCACCACCCCGCTGATCGCATCGTCATGCAGGAACGGCTCGAAGCGTCCGTTCACATAGAACGGAACTTTCCCTTGCTGTCCCTGGAGGTCTGCGGTCGCCATGGATAGTGCCTCGCCTAGCAAGCTGCGAACGCGCAGCTTCGCACGGAAGCGGGTCCGTGCCAAATCGTCCGCCCGATGTGCGTCATGCCGTCGCGATCGATTTTCTGCGCACGGCATAAGCAGGCAACGCCCGCGCATAATGATGTCGCGACAAAAGGCGTGAATGAGTGATTCCATTGCATTCCCATGACGGCGGCGCGACCCCCAACCGGGCGCGGCGCATGGTGCCGGACGGTATCCGCATGGGACGGGAGGACAGGTTAGAATGCGACATCATCTCTGCGGCACCGCGCTGACGGCACTTGCGCTCGCAACGAGCGGCACGCTTGCCGCGCCGGTGCTGGCCCAGACACCGGCAGCCACCCCGCCTCAGGCGGAAGAGGATGCGCCGACGACCGAGATCGTGGTCACCGCCCGCAAGCGCAACGAGCGCCTGCAGGACGCGCCGCTCTCGATCTCGGCGTTCTCGGAATCCGATCTGCGCGAGGGCAATGCCCGCGATTTCAAGGACGTGCTGCGCAAGGTGCCGGGCGTATCCTTCTCGGGCGCCGAGCTGGGGCAGAGCCGGTACAGCATCCGCGGCGTCAGCACGACCTCGCCCAGCCCGACCGTCGGCATCTATCTCGACGACATCTCGCTGCTCGGCGCGACCAACGCCTTCAGCGGCGCGGCCGATCCGGTGTTCTTCGACTTCAGCCGGGTCGAGATCCTCAAGGGGCCGCAGGGCACGCTCTATGGCGGCAGCGCGATGGGTGGCGCGATCAAATATGTGAGCCATGCGCCCGAGCCGGGCGTGACCACGCTCGATACCGCGGCGGGGATCGCGACCACCGCGCATGGCGGCATTTCCTATAATGGCGAGGCGGTGCTCAATCTGCCGCTGTCGGACAAGCTCACGGTGCGGACCGGGGTGCTGTATCGCAGCAATGCCGGTTACGTCGACAATATCGCCAACGGTGCCGTCGTCGATGTGCGCACCAGCACCACGGCGCCGCCCGCCGCGCTGACCCCGCTCGTGCGCCCTTCGCTGAGCACGCTGGCCGACGACAATCAGAATTCGGATCATGTCGCGGTCGTCAAGGCGGCCCTGCTCTGGCAGCCCGACGCCACGCTCGACATCACGCCGTCCATGTTCCGGCAGGTCTATCGGCAGAAGAACACCGGTGCCTTCTTCACCAACCTTCCCGGTTTGCAGAGTTCGTTCCGGCTCGCGCAGCCGACCGACGATGAACTGGGCGTCTACTCGCTGAACATCGTCAAGCGGTTCGGCGACATCGAGGTCACATCGCTGACCGCCTATGCCGATCGTTCGGTCGCATTCGACCGCGATTATTCCTTCTATATCGCGACGCTGGTGCCGGCGCTGTTCGGCGTCAATTCGCCCAACGCCTCCAACAGCAGCACCCGCACGTTCAGTCAGGAATTGCGCGCGGCGTCGGCCGATCCCGCGGCACGGCTGCGCTGGACCGCTGGCCTCTATTACGCGCACCAGCGCGACGAGCTCGATCAGACCGTCAACTCGATCGGGGTCGGTGCGCTGCTCGGGACCGGTACGGACACGGTCTATCACGGCAACAGCGTGAGCAAGCTCAGGCAATATGCCGCCTTCGCAGCGCTGACCTACGAGATCCTGCCGCGCCTCGAGGCCACTGCCGGGCTACGCTATTTCAGCATCAGACAGACGATCGCTACCCGCGGCGACGGTGTGCTCAACGGCGGCAACACCCAGGGCAGTGCCGAAACCCGCGAGAGCGGGGTCAATCCCAAGCTCGAGCTGGCCTACCGCGCCACCCGCGACAATATGATCTATGCCAGCGCGGCGAAGGGCTTCCGGCCTGGCGGCGGCAATCCTTTCGCGGTGGCGCCCGGGCTTTGCCAGGCGGACCTCGCCAATCTCGGCCTCACCGGCGTGCCGGTCGCTTTCAAATCCGACCGGCTGTGGACCTACGAGATCGGGAGCAAGAACCAGTTTCTCGGCCGCCGCCTGACGGTGAACGGCGCGGCTTTCTATACCGACTGGAAGAACATCCAGCAGAACGTCTTCCTGCCCGGATGCGGCTTCTCGTTCAGCGGCAATGTCGGCGGCGCGGAGATCAAGGGTGCGGAACTGAGCGCCCAGCTCGCGACCGGCGGACTGACGCTTGGGGCCGCGGCGAGCTATACCGACGCCAAGATCTCCAAAAGTGCGCCGGGGGTGTCGGCCGCGGTCGGGCAGCCGGTGCTCGACACGCCCAAATGGATCGCCAACGCCAATATCGCCTATCGCGTCGCGCTCGGCGGCGACGCCAGCGTGACGGCGCGCGCCGATTATCAGTACCGCAGTTCCAGCCTCAGGATGTTCGAGGACCGCTTCACCGTCGTCACGCCCACCGGCCCTGTCTCCGCCCCCAATTCCACGCAGCGGCAACAGGCCTATGACGTCGTCAATCTGGGTCTGACGGTCGATACCGGGACGTGGCAGGTCGATCTCTACGTCAACAACCTGACCGACGCGGTGCCGCTGCTCGACCATAATGTCGTCAGCGGGATGCAGGCCGCGGTCACCCTGCGGCCACGGACGATCGGTCTCGGCCTGCGCCGGCAATTCTAGGTGCGCCGCAGGGGAATCTGGAAGAAGGCGGGGTTGCTCGCCCTGACCGGTGCCGGTGCGCTCAGCCTGCTGGGGATGGTCGGCATCGGCCCGGTCGCGACCCTGATCGCGACCTTCGGATCCCCTTCCCGGCCATTTGACGCTGCGCAAGTGCCCCCTGCGCCCGACTATGCCCGGGCCGATGCCTGGCTTGCCTTTCCGGGGCGCAACGGACTGGAGCGTTCGGCGCCGCCGGGGATGACGGCGGTCGATGAGGCGAAGGCGCCCGCCGACGTCTTCTTCATCCATCCGACGACCTATCAGCAGAGCGATGTCTGGAACGTCGCCTATGACCATGCGTCCGAGTTCGATCCCGCCGTTCTGCTCGGTCAGGCCAGCGTGTTCAACGGCTGTTGCCGCATCTTCGCGCCGCATTACCGCCAGGCCTCGCTGCGCGCGCTGGACGACAGCCGCGAGGCGGTGGCGCTGGCCTATGGCGATGTCGCGCGCGCCTTCCGGTATTTCATCGAACATGAGAATCGCGGCCGCCCGTTCCTGATCGCCGCGCACAGCCAGGGTGCGATGCACGCGGTCCGGCTGCTCCAGGCGGAGATATTGGGCACCCCGCTCCAGTCGCGGCTGGTCGCCGCTTATGTCATCGGCGCCTATGCGCCGTCGGACTTCGGCACGATCGGCCTCCCGGTCTGCGACGGTCCGCGCCAGACCGGCTGCATCCTGTCGTGGAACACCAGCCAGACCGGCCGCACCGGCGCCTTCCAGCTGATCCGCGACAAGACCTATTGGTGGCGTGGCGGCGAGAAGAACACGGGCCAGCCGCCGGCGATCTGCGTCAATCCGCTCAGCTGGCGGCGTGAGGGCGCCGCGCCCGCGACCGACAATCCCGGGAGTTTGCCCTTTCCCAAGGGCAAGGCCGACGAACCGCGCAGAACCCTTGCTGCGCTGACGCCGCATCTGACCGGTGCGGTGTGCGACGAGGGGCTGCTGAAGGTCGATATCGCCTGGTCTGCGCCCAGCGGTTTTCGCGACGCGCTCAGCCTGATCTACGGCAGCTATCACCTCGGCGACTACGGCATTTTCTATGCCGCGATCCGGCGCAATGCGGGGGATCGCGTCCAGGCCCGGGCAGCGGAATCCAGCGAACGCGCGGCCGGACGCCCGGCGTCATCGAACGAGCGATCCGAACCATGATTTGATCGACACAAAGCGGGAAGGGGATGTGCTATGTTGAAGCAAAGCAAGAGGTCCGGCTGGTTCCGGCGCGTTATCCAGGCCGTCGTTTGCCTGGCCGCCACGGCGGGGGTCAGCCCGGCAAGCGCGCAGGCCTTGCCACTGACCGCGAACAACAGCTCCAAATATGCCGATACCGCGCGATGGGTGTGCCTGCCCGGGCGTGACGATGTCTGTTCACGGGATCTGCAGGCGAAGCAACTGCTCGCCGACGGGTCGTCAGTGGCCGTACCACCGGTCGTGCCCGCCACATCGGGCACGGTCGATTGCTTCTACGTCTATCCGACGGCCGGCCTGAATCTCGTTCCGGGCAATTTCGACCCCTATAATACCGACACCAGCGCCATCGAGGCGGCAACTGCGGCGCAGGCTGCGTCCTTCGGCAGCACCTGTCGTGTCTTTGCGCCCCAATACCGGCAGGCGACGATCGGTGCCTATGCGCTGCCGGAGTTCGTCAGGCAGCTCTATATCCAGGTGGCGGCGTCCGATATCCTCGCTGCCTTCGACTATTATCTGGCGAATTATAACCAGGGGCGAAAGGTCGTCCTGATCGGCCACTCGCAGGGCGGCGAGATGCTGATCAAGCTGATTCAGGCGCGGTTCGAGAGCTCGCCCGAGCTGCGCGGCAAGCTGCTGCTCGGGATCCTCGCCGGTATTCCGGTCAATGTTCCGATCGGCCAGAAGACCGGGGGTACGTTCAGCAACGTTCCGGTCTGCACACTGCCCGGGGAAGTAGGCTGCTTCATCGCCTTCAGCAGCTATGCCGAGGGGGCGAACCCCGCGATGGATACGCGTATTCCGACCCCGGCGGGACAGGAACGGGTGTGCGCGAACCCTGCCACCCTCGACGATCCGGCGCTTTCTGCCGATGCGCGCCGGAACGGGCGCAAGCTGCTGCAGGGAACGCTCCTGATGCCGGCGAAGGACTCGTCGGGCTTCGTCCGGGACGATGCCCAGACCAAATCCTTCACGCGCCTGTCCGGGGCGTATAGCGGTGCCTGCACCGCCGGGGCCGATCCGCGCATGCGCTTCTTCTCGATCAGAGAGGAGCTGGCTGCCACCGATCCGCGTCGCGGTATCGTCAAGCTGTCCGATACGCCGCTCGATCTGGTGCTCCAATTGTTGATCGGGGACACCGGGCTTCACGTCCTCGACATGCAATTTCCGATGCAGGAGATGGTCTCGCTGGTCGCGGCGCGACATGTCTAGCCCTCGGGCGCACCGCATGAAGAGCTCGATACCGCGCGTCATCCTCATCGTCTCGGCCGGGCTTGTCTCGGCCGGGCTGTTCTGGGCGTTGATCTATCGGGGCGCGGGCGAGGAAGCGCGTGTCGTCGTGCCGGCCGCCGCAGACCCGGCCGCATTGCCCGTGCCGCCGGTCCCGGACGACGGGACCGTCACCCGGGCCCCGGCCGAGATGGAAAGGCGGATTCTCGAGGCGATCGGGGAGCCGGGGACGCGCATCGTGAATGTACGCATTGTCGATCAGAAGCGGCAAATCGTCTGTGGAGAACGGATCGACAGGCGTTCCGCGGCGGTGCGCCGTTTTGTGTGGCTAAGCCAGCTGAACCAAATCGTCACGGACAATGGCGGTCAGAACTTCGCCATCCTGCTCCATGTCTGTTCCCCGCCGCCATCGTCCTGAAGCGAGGCTCCCGCATCTGCGCTGTGGAGGGTCCGAGGTTCTGTTCAATTCTGTGCCCTGGTTCCGGTTGTGCGGACAGCGAAGTGGAATATTCGCACGGCGCAGAATGACACCAGCCGCCTGAATCCTGTATTGCAGCCTGCACTTTTGCTGACGGTCAGGATTCGACTTCAAAGTATGAGAAATGGGATCGCGGCATCAAATCCGAGATACCTCCGCTTCAATGGTAATTGTCACATTATACTTGTTGCAGCATGAGTTCATCCAATTTTGCTTCATATCAGATGCTGTTCTTCAAGATTTTGCTTGGATTCTGCGCCCGAAAAGGCATGTTCGCTCAAGAGCGCGTAACAGTGATTTGGGCGGCGGCACTGTCGAGTTGCTTTTCGGTATCGTGACGGCCGGCAGAGGCTAGGCCGATCGCCCATCGCTCATAGTCTGGAAGGCACTAGCGGAACCAGTCCGATAGCGGGGGGAAGAGCCACATGTCCGATAAGACCAGCCGAGCGGAATATCTCAAATCGCATCCTCAGGCGTCCGCATGGGCCGAACTCGCGGACGCGACCAATGAACAGATGCGGATCACGCCCGGTCCGATCAAGCTGGAGGAGGGCAGCTTCGCGGGCAAGCGCGCGCTCATTCTCGGTGCGGGCGTGGGCGGACTGACGACGGCCTATGAGCTGCTGTTCCACAAGACCGGCATGGAAGTCACGATGCTGGAAGCGCAGAACCGCACGGGCGGGCGGTGTCTCTCGCTGCGCACCGGCGATACGCTGACCGAGGACGAGGACGACGCCTTGTTCGGATCGAAGCCGGGCGAGACCCAAGTCGTCCGCTTCGAATGTCCGGTCGGCGATGCCGAGCCGTATCTGAACGCGGGTCCGGGACGCATCCCGTCGGCGCACAAGAGGCTGCTCAACTATCTCAGGGAGTTCGGCGTTGCCATCGAGGTCTATGTGATGAATTCGATGTCGAACCTTGTCCATATGGGCGCGGGGCCGTTGAAGGGCGCCCCCCAGATCTATCGGCAAATCGACCACAATCTGCGCGGCTGGCTCGCGCAGCTGGTGCACGATCACGCTGCCGAGCTTCTCGATGCACCCACCCTCGCAATCCCCACGAAGCAGCAGGCGGCGCTGGTCGAGAAGTTCAAGTCGCTGATGATCGCCTTCGGTGAGCTGGACCAATATGGCCGCTACGCCCCCACCGCCGGGACCGAGGGCTTCGAGAATGCGATCTCGCGGGCCGGTTTCGATGTTCTGCCCGGCGTAGCCGCCGGCGAGATCGCCGAGGCGATCAAGCTCGAGGACTTGCTGGCGTCGGAATATTGGAAGCAGACGCGCTTCTATCAGCCGGCCGACTTCCTCTGGCAGCAGACGATCTTCCAACCGGTCGGCGGCATGGATCAGGTCCAGCGCGCCTTCGCCCGCAAGGTGGCGGAACTGGGCGGGACGATCCATCTGAACAGCCCGGTGACGTCGATCGGCTGGGATGCCAGGACTCGCGAATTCGTCGTCCAGGTCGCCAAGATCGGCAGCAAGGAGACGGTCGAGTATCGCGCCGATTACTGCTTCTCGAACATCGCCATGCCGTTCCTCCAGAAGCTGTTGTCCAAGGAACTGCTCGGCGGCGGCAAGAGCGGCTTCGCGGAACCGTTCAAGCAGGGACTCGATGCGGTCTTCGCCGCGCAGGCACGGCCCCGCGTCGACGCAAAGGGCGCGTATCAGGACAAGTTTCTCGCCGCGACCACCAAGGTCGGCTGGCAAGGGGACCGCACCCTCTGGCAGGGCAGGCTCATCACCCATGACCATGAGGACGACCTGAAGCTCACGACGATGGTTGCGCCGGACAATGAGGAGGGCGTCGTGCCGATTTTCGGCGGGATTAGCTGGACCTCGCATGACATCGTCCAGATCTGGTACCCCTCGACGGCATACCACGACCGCAAGGGCGTGCTGACCGGCGCCTATAATTTCGGCCTGACCGCCTATGAGTGGGGCAGGAAGACGGTCGATGAGCGGCTCGATCTGGCACGTCAGGGCGCGCGGCAGTTCGGCAGGAAGTTCGGCAACGGACTGCACGACGGTCTCGCGATCGCCTGGCAGAACATGCCCTATATCAAGGGCGGGTGGGCCTATTGGCAGGCTGTCGGCACCGAACAGGACGCCGCGCGGCACTTCAACAATCTGAGCCAGGGCACCGGCGTCCACGACGCAAAGGGCAAGCTGTCCGACCCGGTGTTCTTCGTCGTCGGCGACCAGCTCTCCTCTTTGCCGGGTTGGCAGGAGGGGGCGATCGCCGCAGCGCTCAACGCCCTGACCCGCATGGCGCGGCCAGACCTCGAAATCCCCCATCTCAAGAAACTGCCCGACACCAGGCTGCTGGTCGAAGGCATCTGATAGTGCGCAATTGTTCCGGACAATTGGAGAAGCAACGATGGCAATAAGCAAAGAAAGGCTCATGGCCCTGAAGGACGGCGGCCGTGTCATCCAGGCGGCGCGTGAGGGGGATGAACTGCTCGGCCCGCTCGCCTTGCTGCCTGGCGTATGGAAGAACGAGGGCGGCCTGGAGGGCCGGGGCTGGAACATGATTGCCGTGCCGTTCGAAACACGACCCGGCTCGATCCTCGATTACCGCCTGCTGCTGAACCAGTATAATGAGACGCTCATCTTCGATCTGGTGGACAAGGGCGTCCCCAACCGCGGGCTGAACGCGCTGGGAAAGCAGGCCGATCAGTCCCTGATGGCGCTGGATTACGAGCAGGTCACCGACCAGATCGCGACCGCCGATTTTCCGCATAGCAATGTTCTCGGGCCGACCAGTCCGCCCGGCAACACGATCCATCACGAACCCGGGCTATGGCTCAACATGCTCGATCAAGCGGGCGACGGCTTCGATATTGCCCGGCTCGGGACCGTTCCGCATGGCGATGCGGTTCTGGCGCTTGGACGCAGCGTTGCGCCGACCGACGGGCCTCCGGTCATTCCCGACGTCAGCGGCTTGCCGCTGAAGGTGAATCAGGATCTCGAAAGCAGGTATCTCGAGCCATACAGGCATTTCCACGAGAACCTGTTCGAAGGCCTGTTCGACCCGGTCCACCCGGCCGAGCTGCTCAAGGTCGCCAATCAGGGCGTCGACATCGTCCGCACCACGACGCTCGACGTCGATACCGAAGCCGAGACCGGCGGGATCAGGAACATCCCCTTCATCGTCAAGCACGCCAACGCTTCATCGATGCGCTCGACCTTCTGGATCCAGGAACTCGCCGAAACCGATGCTCAGGGGAAGCCGAAGCTTCGCCTGCAGTATCTCCAGATCGTGATGCTGGATTTCGATTCACGCACGACCGGGCTGCCGGGGCGTATCATTTGGCCGCATATCTCGATCAACACGATGCGCAAGGTCGAGGCTGCGCCGCAGGAAAAAGTACAGATGCTCATGAAAAGATGAGGGTTGGCATCGACTATCTGCAATCACGAGTCTCGTGCCACTAGTCTGTATTCGTAATGTGCATGTGTGTATGGCCGCAATCTTCCAAAAAAGATTCTGTGGAAGCGTTATTTGTTTCCCGTAAAATTAAGTTCTCAATGATTGTCGTGACAAGCTATTTTATAGCGAACGATCTATTCACGATATAGATTGGCAATGTCCGGTATTTTATATTGTGGCCAGTGAATCCTGCCAATATGTATATGCGTAACGGGGGTTTGTGTCAGTATTGGTTGATCCCCCGGTTCCAGCATTATCCGGACCTGAGGGGGCTCCCATGGACATGCCTGATCCAGTCACGCCGCTCACGCCAGCCGAGCAGGCGTTCGTCGCCACGCTCAACGCCACATGGACCCGCGAACAGGTGCTCGCGCGCCTGAAGACCGATCTCCAGACCGCGGTCGAGATCGAACTCGCGACGATCCCGATCTACCTTTACACCTACTATTCGCTCGTCCGGAACAACGAGAGCGGCGAGACGATCGGCGAAGCCCAGCTCTTTGCGAACAAGGCGGGCGGCATCATCATGAGCGTGGCGGTGGAGGAAATGCTCCACATGTCGCTCTCGTCGAACATTCTGTGGTCGATGGGCGTGATGCCCCAGCTCTACGGCAACGCGCCGGGTGCCTATCCGACCGGACTGCCCTATCATAATCCGCAGGGACCGGCTGGGCCGGACGGCAAGACCGCCGTCCTGATTCCGCTCGGCAAGCTGAGCTTCGAGCAGCTGTGGCACTTTCTCCAGATCGAATATCCCGAGCAGTGGAACGCCCCGCCGCAGGACAGCGACTGGGATACGATCGGCCAATTCTATTCGTACATCCGCTGCCTGCTGAACACGCAGTTCCTCGACGATTCGGACTTCCAGCGCGGATCGGTGGCCAACGCGATCCAGCCCTATAATTACTCGCCGAACAACGTCGATACGGTCTATCCCGCGCGCGGTTTCGATCCGTGGAAGCCGGCGCCGCCGGCGGCGGTGAACTGGGCCGATCCGGCACCCGGCGGCGCGGCGGTGGCGGTCTATCCCGACTATGCCGACAGCCATGCGGGCCAGACCCAACTGGTCGCGATCCGATCGATCCAGGATGCCGCGACCGCGATCGACACGATCTGCGATCAGGGAGAGGGCGTGCCGGTCCCGGATATCGGCCCCAGTCCTTACGACGATCCGTCGAAGGACGAGGAATCGCACTATGTGAAGTTCCTGACGCTCCAGGCGCAGTTCGCCGACTATGCCGGTACCACCGAGCAGCGCCCGGCCCAGCCGCCCGCGCCGACCCAGGTGATTCCGCCCGCGACCTCCAGCCAGGCGCTGCTCGACGCCGGGGTGCTGGTGAACATGCCCGACAGCCCGCTCGCGGCGAGCTACCCCGAATATTATGTCGATATCGCCAATTTCTGCAGCGCCTGCTTCCAGTACATGCTGGTGATGACCGAGACGGTCTATCTGGTCCCGCCGGAGAAGCAGAAAGTCTTCTTCAACGAAGGGCTGCACCGTTCGATGATCTGGGTGCTCGACAAATATATCCGCACGATCCGCCAGATCCCGATCACGAGCGGCGTCTATGCCGGCACGATGATGGGCCCGACCTTCGAGAATGTGTCGCTGGGCGATCGGGCGGTGTCGTTCCAGGGGCTGACCGACTTCGGCAACAAGGCGATCGCATCGGCCAATGCGCTGATCGCGCAGCTCGACGCCAGCGAAGTGGTCGAGCATGTCCAGGCGCTGTTCGCCCCCGGCGGCACCACCGCCGACGCGATGAAGATCGAGAAGGAGGACAGCGATCTGATCGGCGTGCTCCAGAATGTCATCTATTATGTCGGTGTCGCGATCTCGAAGACCGGCACCCACAACGTCCCGATGCACCTGCCCGATGTCGGTCCCTATTGGACCGCCGCCCAGCAACGCTGACGCCCATGCGAGAGGAACGACCCATGGCATCCTGCTCCACCCCGACTCCGTCGCCGACCCCCGCGCCGGGCGTGCCCGTGCCGACGCCCTATCCTTATGCCGCCGAGCCTGCTTTTCCGGGTTCCGGTGTGATCGGCCCGCAACCCGAGGGGCTGCCGCTCCACGCCTGCATGGGGTTGAACGCCTGCGCGGGATCGGATCGCTTCGGCATGTTCGGTGCGCCGGGGCGTGAGCCCAATGCCTGTGCCGGGCAAGGCTATTGCTCGACCGGCACCGACCATACCTGCCATGTCCAGAACGAGTGCAAGGGCCAGGGCGGCTGTGGACTCTACGGCACGGGCGAGGAGATGAACAATCCCGGCGCCAATGATTGCCGCTCGCAGGGATCGTGCGCCACGCCGATCAATGCCGAGCGCTTCAGCACCAACGGGCCGAACCAGGGGCAGAGCGTCTGGTTGCGCGCGCGCGCGGTGTTCGAGGCGAACTGGGAAGCGACGCGGGCGGAGCTGCTCGTGGGACAGGCGGCGCAGAAGGTCGCTGCGGGTCAGCCGCTCCCGGCGGCACTCGGCAGCCCGCCCGCGGCTTTCGCGGCGACCGGTCCGACCTATCTGTGGATCTCCCAGGACAATAACGAGCGCGGCAACATGACCGCGTGTGGATCGAGCGGGCTGAGCGGCGCCGGTGGCTGCAGCTGAGGATATGCTGGCGGGCCTGCCCCGGCTCGGGCTCGGGCTGGGCCTGCGCAGTGTGCATTTCGACGCGATCCTGTCGGGCGAGCGTCAGGATCTGTGGTTCGAGGCGATTTCCGAGAATTTCATGGACTCCGGCGGGCGCCCGCGCGCGATCATCCGTGCGATCGCCGAACGCTATCCGGTCGTCCTGCACGGCGTCTCGCTGTCGATCGGCAGCACCGACCCGCTCGACCGAGCCTATCTCGCATCGCTCAAGCGGCTGGCGGATGAGGTTCGCCCGGCCTGGGTCAGCGATCATCTGTGCTGGACGGGGGTGGGCGGGCACAATTCGCACGATCTGCTGCCGATGCCGCTGACAGAGGAGAGCCTCAGCCATGTCGCGGCGCGGGTGCGACAGGTGCAGGACGTGCTCGAACGTCCGCTGATCCTCGAAAACCCCAGCTCCTATGTCCGTTTCGCGCAATCGACGATGGACGAGCCGGCCTTCCTTCGCGCGTTGGCCGATCGGACCGGCTGCGGCCTGCTGCTCGACGTCAACAATGTCTATGTCAGCTGTTTCAATGCCGGCACCGATCCGGTCGCCTATCTCGACGCGTTTCCCTGTGACCGCGTCGTCCAGATGCATCTCGCCGGGCATCAGGATTTCGGCACCCATTTGATCGACACGCATGACCGCCCGGTGCGGCCGGAAGTCTGGGAACTGTTCCGCATCGCCTGGGCGCGAACCGGCGGCGCCTCGACCTTGCTCGAATGGGACGACCATATCCCCGGCTTCGACGACTGCCTCACCGAGTTGCGCAAGGCGGAGGGTTATATGGCGGGCGAGGCGCTGCCGTTTGCCGCGGGCGGGGCTGCACCTTGCCAAGAAGCCATTTCCAATCCCGTCGGTTTCATCGTGCCGCGGGCGATGGACATGCTGGAGGATGCCGCGTGATCGCGCTCACGGCGGCCCAGCGGCAAATGCACGGGGCGTTGGTCGATCCCGCCGGCCGCGCGGCACAGGCGCTGTTCGCAACCGACGGACGGCTCGGGCCGGCCGAGGGGCTGGCCGTGTATCAGCGCGGTTATTTCCTGCGCATCGCGGCCTGCATGCGTGAGCAATTTCCGGCGCTGTGCCACGCACTCGGCCGGACGCTGTTCGACGATTTCGTCGCCGATTATATCCGCGACTGCCCGCCCGAGCGGCACACACTCTACGATCTTGGCCGGCGCTTCCCGGAATGGATGGAAGCGAACCGGCCCGATCCGCAAGCGCGCGAGGCGTGGGTGGATTTCATGATCGATCTCGCCCGTTTCGAATATTCGGTGTTCACGATGTTCGACGCCGAGGGCAATGAGGGGCGCCCTTTCGCGACCGCCGATACCGATGACGCTGCGTTGCGCCTTCAGCCCGCCTTTGCGTTGGGCAGTTATGGCTTCCCTGTCGCCGGCTACTATCATGCCGTGCGCCGTAGTGAGGCGCCGCTGTTGCCCTTGCCAGCGCCTTGTCACATCGCCCTGGTTCGCAGCGATTACGTCACGCGCACCGTGCCGTTGAGCGAGCCGCAGCATGGCTTTCTCGCCGCGATGCTGGCCGGAAGCGGTGTCGAGGCCGCGCTCGCCAATGTCTCGGCGCGCTATGGGCTCGATTCCGGGGAGGTGGACCGGATGTGGCGCGGCGCACAGGGCAGCCGCGAGCGCTGGATCGAATGGAACTTCTTCGTCGCCGCCATTGTGTGATCTGGCCACGAGGCGTTTGGCCTATCTGGCGTCCACCCGAAGATGCCTGAAATACCACACCATGTGTCTGATTTTCCCTAAGATATTGATTAAAATATCGGAATCTGTTGAGGTAAGGAGCTGGCGCGCGGTCGAGCAATCACCCGGTAATCACGGCTGAGCGTGCCATTTCGCATGTTCGGCGGCATTTAGCGGCATCTTATAAGGGGCGATTGATCGCCATCGAGTGCTGGTCCCGCAACAGCCACTGGCGTGGGAAGCCATCGTTCTGGTTCGGATGGTCGCGCTGCATTCGCAAGCGTGGAGGCCTACTGGTCCCGGCGCCCAATGCGCTAAACAACCGGGGTTCGAGATAAGGCCTTAGCTCTAAAAATGCGTAAGTATGAGCCGATCGAATGCCGAACGATGCGCGGAATATCAATTGCGGGAACGCGGATATGCACGCGGCGTCGAAACACCTCGCCACAAGGTTTCTAGATTCACCCCATCGAATCGTGCGCGCAACATTTCATGTTCTTCAAGCGCGAAAAGGAGTCCGTCTGGCGTGAGCGGCAGCATCCGCCGTGTCGGAGCTCCTGGCCGGGTTTGCAGCCATAATGCGCCATCGCGATAGCTTACGGTCGCCTCGCCATATCGACCCACCCGAGAACGAAGCGATGCGCCCGGGAGCACAACCGGGTGAAGCCGCGCCGCCACAGCAACGCGGGCCCAAGTATACTCCGCTTGACGCTCCGCGTCGCGGTTCGCGTCGGCTAGGAGCGCATCCAGAGCTTCCAGTTCTGCACTGGCAAGGGCGTCGGCTGCAGCGGTTGAGACATCGGGTGATACGCCCACTCCCTCCCAATTGCTCCTGCTTACCGCGTGGACCGGTCGTCCGAACGAAACGCTAAGAAGAAATCCTGGCGGAATCGGCACCAACCGGTTGTTGTTGGCGCCTCCGGCGGTGCGCTCGCCGAGCAGCCGACCGATCTTAAATTGCTGTACGCTATAGGCGAAATCTTCGGCCGCAGAGCCGGTGCTGCCATCAGTTAGCACATACAGCGGCTTGCCGATCATCCGACCGGCGGGAAGGCTGCTCAAAGTATGGGATTGTTCCGGGGTCTTGCCCGCTTCGAGGAACGTCATGAGCAGGCGACCTGACGGTAGGAAATGGCTCAGTGCATAGCGCACCGCGTCGTGCGAGCCTCCGCCATTACCCCTGATGTCGATGATGACGGCATCGCCGCCCTTCAGGAAACGCATGGCCTCGTCATAAGCTTGGCCGGTCTCGTCCTCGACCCAATCAAAGCCCAAAATGCGAAGATAGCGAATGTTGCCCGGGAGAAGCCGCATGTCACTGAGTCCGTAATGGGTCCGGCGAGCTCGTGCTGACAATAGAGCCTGAACATCTTGGCCAGACTTCGCCTCACTCGCTGGCACTTTATTCAACGCGTCAAAGCGTCGTGGGTCGTATTCGAGATAGAGATGGGTATCGTTCCCGGCGCGGCTGACGTCTTCGGTGATCCGCGTCGTGAAAGTCGCGGGATCGGGAGTGTCGTAGCGCCCTGCAAGACTGGCAGTTCGTAAAGCTTGGATGATCGCGGGCACACGATCCGGAAAGACATAGTAGCGCTCGATCGCGGAAATGATCGCCTCGACAGCCTCTGCCCTCTGCTGGGGCGAAAGAGTCCCGCCAATGCTATAGACCGGTGTGGCCCGGATCTGCGCATTAGCGGGCGCCCCGCCGCCATGGATTGCCAGAACAAAGGCAAGTGCGAGTGCGTGTTTCAAGATTGGTTCTCCTAAAAGTCTTCACCAATTTGTCTAGTGAGGGCTTTGATGGCCGAATGGTCTCACCCAATGGTCTGGCGAGGATATTCCTGCACGTTCTTCCGAAGACGCTGCCACGGGGCGCGCGGCCGAATGCTCGCATTATCGGCATAGCAAGCCGGATACTCGCCCTGATCCGGGACGGCTGCGCGCCCGTATTTTCGTGAAGCCTTGTCCCAGAGACGCGGGTCCTTTGCCGTGCTCATTTGCGGCGTGCGCCCAGGTCGGCGAACGGCGGCAGTGGACGATGGAGTAGTTTCTCGATCAACCCGCGATAATAGCCTGCCAGTTCCGGCTCATCCCCAATGATTTCCAGCGCCCGCAAGATCGCGACCCAGCCGTTGGCCCCGTTCACGAAGATCGCCGCGCCCGTACGGCGGTCGGGCGAAAAGTAGACGAGGTCAGTCTGACCCTCGTCGTTTCCGGTGTGCTGAAGGACTGCGTGGCGACCGTAAAGTTGGACTTGCCACCCGAACGCATAGCCGTAGCGATCGGGGCAGCGCTGAGTGAACGCGGCTTCGCAACCATAGCGCCCGTCCTCGTTGAGCGGCGTGAGGATGGTCTCACGAACGCGGCGAGTGGCCGATTGCTTCCTCGAGGCTGCAATCAGCCGCTCGAGGAACCTGCCATACGCGTCCGTCGTAGACACGAGGTCGTAGGCAGCGCCGATTCCAGTTCCTTCGCGCAGACCGGGATAGATCGTCGCAAGCTCCAGGTAGTTCCCTCCGCTATCCACCGGCAGTGCAAGATTCGACCGCGCCCATGCAGGCAATTCCGCGATTGCCATGTGGTCGATATTCCACGGGCTAAGCAGCGTTTCAGAGGCCAGCGCGCGCAGCGCCTTGCCGATCTTCGCTTCGGCATAACGCGCCGCCAGCTCTATTCCGGCGCCGGAATAGCGATAGCGTGTGCCGGGAGCCCAGTCGAAAGCCAGCTTGCCCTGGGGATAGTCGCCGGGCCAGTTGCGCAAGCCTGACCGATGCGAAAGCAGAATTCGCGTTGTGAGCTGGCGGTAACGCGGGTCCTGGTCGATATCCGGAGATTTGACGTAGGCTGCAATCGGCTCATCCAGATCGATCCGGCCTTGAACGGCGAGCGCAAGCAGTGTCTCCGCCGTTACAGTCTTGGCAATGGACGCGGTGTTGAAAGCCGTGTTCGCCGACACCGGCACGCCGGGGCTTTGCTCACCGTAATGGCCCGACCAGACAATACGCCCATCCCGGACCACAACGATTCCGATACCGCCGATCCGTTCGTCGCGCACGATGTCCGGCATCCAGCGTTCCATAGTGGCATCAAGGCGCGTTGCCGCTGGCATTGTGTCGCGGGCATGGACCGTGAAGCTGCTCACGCAGCACAGCATCAGCCCGAAGGCGCAAACCGCATTTCGCATCGTCATATCCTCAATGGTTTGACGCGGGTGCCGAACGAGCCCGTGACGGAGCCTGCATCGCGGTTATCCGCTGAAGGCAGAGAGCGAAGATCCGATCGCTTGTATCTTCGGTCGCGATATTGCTCATTGCGACCACGGCACGCCCGGTGCCGGGCTCCACCATCAGGCCGGTCGTGAAGCCGACATCCTGACCCATATGATAGCCGATCGTGCGACCTTCGATGGTCAGCAAGAACCACCCAAGGCCCATCATGGGCCGCCACTGCTTTCGATCGGGCCGGTCGATGCCGATTGTCGGCTGCAGCATCATCGCGATGCCCCGGCCCGACAGAAGCCGGGCGTCGGGCTTGGCCCAATATTGAGCCCAGTGCAGCATGTCGGCCGCATCGGCATAAAGGGTCGAGCTGCCTGCATGGACGCGGTTATAGGGGAATACGGGGCTGGTTCTGGTGCCGCTTGCGTCCGCGATGTGCGGCGTGGCCAGCCGCTGGCGATCGATGTCCGCCAACAACAACGAGCTGTGCAGCATACCCAGCGGCATCAGAATATGCTGTCGCACATAGGCTTCAAAGGACATCCCGCTTGCCTTGGCGATCACGTCCGCGAGTAAATCATATGCGAGGTTGCTGTAGTGGAAGGCGGAGCCCGGGGCGCTTATCAGGTGGATGTCGGACAGCCCACGAACCCACCGCTCGAGTGCGCCATCATCGGTTTGCGGCTTGCCCCATTGGTAATCCTCGACATCGGGCAGGCCAGAGCTGTGGTTGAGCATTTGCCTGATTGTGACTTCTTCACCCCGGGGATCGTCGATGCAAAGATACGGAATGTAGCGTGCTGGAGAGGCATCGAGATCGATCTTCCCCGCTTCGGCCAATTGCATGATCGCAGTAGCGACGAACGGCTTGGTTACCGAGGCCATATGAAAGATCGTATGCCCATCGACCGGCTTCGGACTGGCAAGGCTGGAAACGCCTGCCGACATGATGCTTGAGTTGCCGGTCTCGTCGACCCAGGCCATGACGACGCCCGGCGCGCCCACGTCGCGAAGTTGCTTCGGACCGACGTGAACCTGTGCGCTTGCAATGTTCTGAGAGGATAGGCCTGCCACGGCGACAACCGCCAATATCGTGTTCAGCCCCGCCCGGTATGGCGAGCGATCGTCGCCCCTTCGCGAGCAGGCTCCCCGCATCGCCAAGACCGGAATCATTGCGGCGGCCCCTGCTCTACAAAGAGTATGTCACCCGGAATACAGTCCAGAAATTCGCAAATTCGGGCGAGAGTCTCGAACCGCACACCTTTGACCCGGCCTTGCTTAAGGAGCGACAGGTTCGCCTCGGTGATGCCGACATATTCGGCCAGGTCCTTTCCCTTCACCTTGCGACGAGCCATCATGACATCCAAGGTCACCACGATCCGCAAGCGCTCATTCTCACGGCCATCCATCAGACGAACGCCGCGTTCTCTTCGGTCAGTTCCCGGTTCTTGCGCTCGACCGCGCAGGTGATCCCCAATATGCGCGCAAACGTCCAGGTAAGGCCGGACACAACTAGGATCGTTAAGCTTCCGGTGCCGATTCTGATCGGGAAATCCGCCCCCGCTTGACTGTCATAGGTGAGCCAGCAGCCGACCATCGGTGTCATGACGGCGGCCGCCGATACCGAGATCGCGCCGGCGCTTCCAAATCTTTGCAGACCCAAGACAGCTACCGGCGAAAATATCTCGCCGCTGGCAAAGCTCCGAAACGACGATCGTATTGCTATCAGACCATATGCGTTAATTGCTGCGGGCAGGCACATCAGCAGAAATACCCCGATGGCGCGTCCATGATCGAGGCGAACGCCGGGCACATCCAGCCATACAGCAAGATCAGCTGGAGCCATTGAGTGCCATTGCCAGATTGAACCCACCACAAATACCGCTGCTGTGGTGAGACAGATGTGGGACATGGCCGCACTCCAGCGCCTTGCCACCGCGATATCCTGATCCTTCATCAAGGCCTCATCCACCGACACGCAATCCTCCTCAAACGCGGGCCGGACGCCGTAACATGCAATTTACGAGGCGTCGCCCGGATATCGCTATACCGCAATATATTATTGTTTGAAAGTAATTAGTAGCTGTTTTACGGATGTTGCCCTGGCGAGCTTCCGGGTTTTGGCGGCTTGTGTTCCCGCCAGCTTGTGAAAAGGAATGTCTATGAAGCGTCCGGTTTTAGTCGCTTGTGCAGTTCTCGTCCTGTCGGCGAGCAGCACGTACGCACAATCAGCCAATGACAGCACGGCGGACACCGCCCGATTCGATGGTTTCAAGGTTGGCGGAACAGTGGATTATCGCCGGCACGAGGGAAAATTCGACGCACCGACAACCAAGCAGCGCGTGGATGAGCAGGAGGGCGGATTCGGCTATCGCGGCTTTGTCGGTGTGGACAAGTCGTTCGGCAATGTCGTCGTTGCTGGCGCGGAGGCTGGCATCGGCAATGGGGGAAAGAACCTCAAGGCAGCTGGAGCGGCAGGCAAGTATAGTCTCGATCCGCAGTGGAGCTGGGATGTATCAGGCCGCTTGGGCCTGACGCCATCACCTAACCTCTTGGTTTACGGTCGCGCCGGCTATGCCTGGATGCGGACGCACGAGAAGCTGATCGATGTCCCGGTCGGCCAATCCGTTCTCGATCGGAAGAGAACGCGCGACGGCATTCTATGGGGGTTCGGGGCGGAATTTGCCCTTGGCCACCATACTGCGCTGCGTACCGAATTCGGCCAGGCCAACTTCAGCGAGGGCCTGAAGACAGCCCGGATTCAGCTCGGCGGCGCATTTCGCTTTTAGCCCGCTTTGCCCGCGGCGACTTCACTCCGGCACAATATGAGAGACACCATGTGGAATATGAGATCTTTGCGTGTGGCGCTGACCGTTATGCTGGGTTTCAGCCTGACCGGCTGCGCGACCGATATTATGCGAGGTTATATCGGACGGACGCCTCAAGACGTCATGGCGCGCTATGGCCCCCCGGATAATGTCTTCGACATGCCCGATGGACGCCGCGCCTATCAATGGCTGGAGGTATCAGAGTCGACTTCCCCCGGCTCCGAGCAAACACGTACACGCTGGGTGGAAAAACGGGATGGGCGCCGGGAGCGTGTAACAACCACCGAGATCAGTCCGCCGGTGAGCGAAAGGAAGAAGTGCTATTATACGATGTACGCGCATCGCGACCGCGGTGACTGGATCTTCGATAGCTTTCAACAGCCTGAATTTGGATGCTGAGTTCCAAAGGGAGCGATAGAAACCCTTATGAATTCCGCTTCCTGGATCGGTACACGCAGATCCTGCCTTTGCTACGCGGCGGCGGGTGGGCTGACGACGCTGCTTAGCCGACCGTCCGTCGCAGCCGGGACCATATCGAACGAGGTCGATGTCTATCTCGGCGCACAGATACGCAAGCTGCGTATTCCGGGCATGGCGCTCGCAGTGGTGCACGAGGGGCGAGTTGTCCTGGCCCGCAATTATGGCACTGCGAGCGTCGAGTTTGGAAAACCGGTCAACGCCGATACCGTGTTCGCCGTCAATTCGATCACCAAGGCGTTTACCGGAATAGCGGCCATGAGGCTGGCCGAACGAGGCCGGCTGGACCTGATCGCGCCGATTGCGCGATACCTTTCCGACCTGCCTCAGGCTTGGCGCAATGTCACGATGCGGCAATTGCTGAGCCATATGTCCGGCATTCCCGATATCATGCGCGCGCCAACCATCGAGACCAATGCAGCGGCGGCCTGGGCATGGGTGCTGGAGCAGCCGAACATTTTCGCGCCGGGCATACGGTTTCACTACTGCCAAACCAACTACACCTTGGCCCAGCGGGTGCTCAATACGCTGGAAAACCGCGCGGTCGATGCACCCCTAGCGCTTGAGCAGATCAAGTTGGTAGGGATGACACACACGGCGTACGGTGATGCCTATGACGTGATCCCAAACCGGGCCCCGACCTATCGCTGGGCCGCATCCGGGTCAGTTGTCGACGGGTATAGCGTCTCCGCCTCGGGTGCGCCGAGGGAGCTGAAAGCGACCGTGGAACGATTCCTCCCCTTTCGCAGGGCGTCTACCGGGCTCAACAGCACCGCACTAGATCTTGCTTCATGGGTCGCTGCGATCGATGGTGGCGGGCTTTTGTCCCCGGCCGCGCGCGAGACGATGTGGACCCCTACGGCCTTTACCGGCGGCAAGACGGGGCAATGGGGACTCGGCTGGCAGGTCTTCGCTCGCGGTCGCCAACGCGCTGTGGGAATGACGGGCGGCGGACGCGCTGCGGCGTTCTACTATCCCGAGCATCGCCTGGGCATCGTCATTCTGACCAATCTCGCCGGTGCGTATCCGGAAGATATGGTGGACAAGGTCGCGTCAATCTTTGTTCCCTCGCTCGACCTGTCGGGAATTCCGGCTTTGCGAATCGAGCTCGAGGAGCGGGGCTATCACCGTGCCGCGCTCGCAGCGGCGGATATCGAAGCGCGCGCGCCGTCCCTTTGTTGGCCGGAGATGGAGTTGAACGACTGGGGATATCGATTGCTCAGCAACGGTCGTGCCAGCGACGCTCTGGACATTTTCAAGTTGGTGGCGGCAAAATTTCCGCGGAGCGCGAACGCGCATGACAGCCTCGCCCAGGCATATCGTGTCAATGGCGACATCCGGTCATCGGTGGCCGCATACAAGCGTGCACTTGTTCTCGATCCCGCAAATGAAAGCGCCAGACAAAAGCTCGCGGACATGGAGCGACCTTAACCCTCCCGGTAAGGACGAGAACCCTTCCTTACGGCCTAGACGGGGGATCGGCTGCTCGTCGAAGCGCTCCCGAGTCTGTATCGCGGTGACGCGTAAGTCGTCGGTACCCGAATCGCCGATGACTCAGGGCCGGCCATCGGTGGGATCGAATGCGAGGCTCATCTGCCGCAATATCGAAAGACGCACGCTCGAATCCGCCCTTGATGAACCGGCCCGGGGAGGTGCCCAGCGTGACCGGACCATCCGCACCTTTCCGATGGTTTAACTCTGATAGAGAGGCTGGTCACTTGAAGCTGAAACGACCTTGCCAATCTCTTTTAGTCCGACCGGCAGCGCAGCTGTTCCGCCTGAATTGACATCCTGCTTCCATGCAATCGAGCTGATGTCTGCTCTCGATTAGGTACAGAGAAAAGCCGCCGGACAGCAATCGGCCCATTTGCGGCCGTTCGCGGTGCGCTGCCGTGTTGGGCGAAAATGTCTGTCGCTTGGCGCGTCGGCAACAAAGTCAGTTTTGACGGAGAGCACGAGGCAAAAAACCTTATGTCCCTCATGCCATATTTGGCAATCACCCGGTAATCACGGCTGAGCGTGCCGTTTCGCATATTCGGCGGCATTTAGCGGCATTTTTAGGGGGCGATTGATCGCCATCGTGTGCAGGTCCGTTTTCGGTCGCGTGGTTAGGATGCCTGGCTCAAGGCTTGCTGTCCACCCGAGCGAACCTTCGGCATCCGTGCGCCCGCTAGGCGCCCTCATTCCGGTCATTCAGCGGAGTCACTAATAATCCCGAAAGCTGTCGTTCGCGCATTCCAGATTCGACGACAGCTGCCCGGTGCTATCAGATCGACCCGCCCATAAACCTTGAGCAAATATCATGCACGCTTCCCCAGGCTGGCAGACCAATGTCAGCAAACCTTTCACTCTATCGCGCAGACATCGCGCTAAAGCTTCGGGGCAGTGGCAGAAGAGCGAATAATGATGCGATGCGGATGGTCTCGCCGGCGGATCGGAGACATGTTTTCGGATTCTTCAATTTGGGTCACGAGCCGATCCGTTGCGTCCCAAGCCATCTCCTGGACGGGTTGACGAATAGTCGTCAGTTGCGGCCACGCAGTCCGCGAGATCTCGGAATCGTCAAACCCGACGACCGACACATCACTGGGCACCGATAGTCCCAGGTCGCGAGCGGCCGCCATTGCAGCCACCGCCATGTCGTCATTCTGTGCGAGGATCGCCGTGGGCGGGGCAGCGTGTCCTAGAAGCTGCGATGCCACGCTAAAGCCAACGTCATAAGTGAAGTCGCCGGTGACGACCAATTTCTCGTCAATCGATACGCCCGCTTCGGAGAAGGCCCGCCGATAGCCTTGCATCCGCGCCGCACTCGCAGCGTGCGACGGATCGCCCATGACAATCCCGACGCGTCGATGCCCGAGCTGCAGAATATGCGCAGCGATTGCGTATCCGGCAGCAACCTCGTCCATGACCACGACCAGCCCGCGGCCCAGATCCTGGTGCGGTGTTATGCGGGCATAGGCAAGCTTGTGGCGATCCAGCGTATCGAGAAGCTCCGGCTGATCGCAGGCGGGCGGTGCCAGCAGCACGCCGTCAAGGCCCGCGCGCAGAAGCAGACTCCCCAGTTCACCCGGCCGCCTGGCGACCTCTGAGAAGGGGAGTACCAGCAGGCGATAGCGGGTATTCTCCAGGCGACTGAGCGCACCATTCTGCAGTTCGACGACATAGGACGGGCTCGGCCGTTCGTAGGTGAGTCCGATCAGGAAGCTTCGCCGCGCGATGAGACTCTGGGCGGCGATATTGGGATGATAGTCGAGTGTGGCAGCCGCCTCCTTGACCCTCCGGCGCACCGCCGCGCTGACATGGGGCAAATCGTTCAGCGCCCGGGAAGCTGTCTTCACCGAAACGCCTGCGACCTGGGCCACATCGACTATGGTCGTGCGCTTGGAAATTCGCGGCTCCAGATGCTGCGGCGACAAACCCGATACCCTGACCGGTTGAAAGCATGCCTAGCGAGTTGGTTGACATCTGTCGAGCGTCATCGGTAAACGTTGTCAGAGAATCGGTAAACGTTGTCAGGCCGATGATGCAGGGAGAGGAAATGGTGCTTGCGGGCAGATCCACGCTCATGTTCAGGATTCTTTCGTCGGCGGTGCTGGCGAGCCTGCCTGTCGCCGTCGCTACAACCGCGTCCGCTCAGGATGACGCGGCGCAAGCTCATCCGGCCATGTGGCCTGAGCGTCGCCCGACAGTGCCATTGGACGCCGCGATCGAGCGCCGGGTCGCCGACCTTCTCGCGAGGATGTCGCTCGAGCAGAAAGTAGGCCAGATCATCCAGGCGGATATCGGGAGCGTCACACCCGCCGACGTCCATCGCTATCATCTCGGTTCGGTCCTGAACGGGGGGAACTCAGATCCGGGCGGACGCTATAACGCGCCTGCCAGGGACTGGCTGGACGCGGCCGACGCCTTCTATGCTGCGTCGATGCAGCCGAATGGCGGGTTGCCGCGCATCCCGGTCATCTGGGGCAGCGACGCGGTGCATGGGCACAATAATGTCGTCGGCGCGACGCTATTTCCGCACAATATAGGGCTCGGCGCTGCGCGTAATCCCGACCTGATCCGGCGCATCGGCGAAGCGACCGCGATCGAGATGCGGGTCACGGGACTCGACTGGACCTTCGCGCCGACATTGGCGGTGGTCCGCGACGACCGTTGGGGCCGCACCTATGAAGGGTTCGGCGAAACCCCGGAGATCGCCGCGGCCTATGCCGCGCCGCTGATCGAAGGACTGCAAGGAAAGATCGGCGACAAGGACTGGCTGCGCGGCCCCCATATCATCGCCACGGCGAAGCATTTCCTTGGGGATGGCGGAACCAGGAACGGCAAGGACCAGGGCGACACCGAAATCGGCGAGGCGGGGCTGCGCGACCTGTTCAGCCCGCCCTATCTGCCCGCGCTCGACGCAGGCGTCCAATCGGTCATGGTCAGCTTCTCCGGATGGAACGGCGCCAAGATGCACGGCAACAAGTCGCTGCTCACCGGCGTCGTCAAGGAGCGCTGGAACTTCGATGGTTTCCTGGTTGGCGACTGGAACGGGCACGGCCAGATCGCCGGCTGCACGGTCACCAACTGTCCGCAATCGGCGATCGCAGGGCTCGACATGTACATGGCGCCCGACAGCTGGAGGGAGCTCTACCAAACGACATTGACTCAGGCGCAGGACGGCACGTTGCCGATCGAACGGCTCGACGATGCCGTGCGGCGTATCCTGCGCGTCAAGGTCCGGGCCGGTCTATTCGAAGCGGGCAAGCCCTCGTCGCGCGCCTATGCTGGCCGCTATGAGCTTCTGGGCAGCGCCGAGCATCGCGCCCTCGCGCGCGACGCGGTGCGGCAATCGCTGGTGCTGCTCAAGAACGCCAACGGCCTGCTCCCGCTCAAGCCCGGGGGCCATATCCTGGTTGCCGGCGACGGTGCGGACAATCTGACCAAGCAGACCGGCGGCTGGACGCTGAGTTGGCAAGGCACCGACACGCTGCGATCCGATTTCCCCAACGCGCAATCGATCTGGGAAGGCATCGAGGCGACGGTAAAGGCTGCAGGCGGCTCCGCTACCCTCTCCGCCCGGGGCGGCTATACGCGCAAGCCCGACGCGGCGATCGTGGTCTTCGGCGAGGACCCCTATGCCGAGTTCCAGGGCGACCGTCCCGATGTCGGCTATGACGACGCGAAGAACCTGGAGCTGCTGCGCAGCTTAAAGGCGGCGGGCGTACCCACCGTTGCGGTGTTCCTCTCGGGGCGGGCGATGTGGGTCAATCCCTTCCTCAATGCTTCGGACGCTTTCGTCGCGGCATGGTTGCCTGGATCGGAAGGCGGCGGCGTGGCGGACGTGCTGTTCGGCAAGTCCGACTTCAGGGGCAAGCTCGCCTATAGCTGGCCGCGATCGAGCGATCAGACCGCCGTCAATATCGGCGACAAGAACTATGATCCGCTCTTCCCGTACGGTTTCGGACTGAAGTTCGCGGACCGCGGCGACCTTGCAGCACTGCCTGAAGTGCGGGCGACCGCCCCGGCCGCCGACACAGGCGTCCTGTTCGCCGCCGGCAAGCCGGGCAGCGGACGACGACTGCTCCTCGGGCGTCCGGGCGAGCTTGCGGCCAACCCCGGACCCGATCTGATCGACGCGCGCCCGGCCGACCGATCGGCGCAGGAGGATTCGATGCGCATCCGCTGGACCGGCGCGGGCCATGCCGTCGCGGCGATCGTCCAGGACGCGCCGCTCGATCTCTCTCGCCAGACCAATGGCGATCTGGCGCTGGAGCTCGAGCTCAAGGTCAATGCCGCGCCGTCTGCCGAGGTGAGCGTGCTGATGAGTTGCGGCGCCGGTTGCGCGGGTGGCTTCCCGATGCGCGCCATTCTCGGCGAGGCGGCAAAGACAGGACAATGGACGCGGGTCGCGGTGCCGCTTCGCTGCTTCGAGAAGGCGGGCGTCGACATGAAGCGTGTCGAGATGCCGCTGTCCATCGCCACCACGGGAAGCCTCGACATGACCCTGTCGTCGGCGCGCATCGCATCGCCTTCAGGCCCACAGCTCGCATGCAAATGAATTCGAAGAGGGAGGATGACATGAACAGGGGAATTTTCACGCGTTCGGCATTGCTGATGCTGCTTTCCAGTGCAGCCGCATTGCCAGCTTATGCGCAGGATCGATCGGCGGCCGAACCGGTGGTCGAGGAAAGTGACGATACCGTCGTCGTCACCGCGAACCGCCGCGAAGAGAATCTGCAGGACGTGTCTGGCGTGGTTCAGGCATTCAGCGCCGAGCAGTTGCGTCAGGACGGCATTGTTGAGCTTCGCCAGTTGCAGGCTGCAGTGCCTGGTCTCAGCATCGCCAATCAGGAAGGCAATGTCGAAATCTTCATCCGCGGGGTGGGATCGGCAAATAGCACCGAGCTAGGCGATCCAGGCGCCGCACCGCACCTCAATGGCACCTACATCCCGCGACCGCGCGGACTGGGGTTGATGTTCTACGACCTCGAACGGGTCGAGGTGAACAAGGGCCCCCAGGGCACGCTCTATGGCCGCAACGCACTTGCCGGCACGCTCAACATCATCACGGCGAAGCCGCGCCTCGGCCAATATGGGGGCTATGCTCAGGCTGAAGTGTCCAACCGCTCCTCCTATGCAGCCGAAGGCGCGATCAACATCCCGCTGGGCGAGACATTCGCGCTGCGTGCAGCGGGCTACTATGTCAATCGCGACTATGGCTTCAAGAATGTCTCGACCGGCGCGCTGGCGAAGGACCTGAAGCCCGCCGGGCTCGAGGAGAATTACGCCGGCCGTCTCTCGCTCCTGTGGGAGCCGAGCGATCGCCTGACGGTGTCGATCGTCGGCGACTATGGCAAGGAAACCGGGACGGGCTATCCCGGTGCGAACATTTTCAGCGCCGTCATGGGAAGCGGCCTGCGCCCCGAGCAGCTCGATCTCAAGCGGGTCGTCTATCGCGGCCTGCAGGGCGAGATGGAGAATGAGCTCTGGGGCGTCCAGGGCAAGATCAGCTATGATTTCGGCGGCTTCTCGGCCGAGGTGACCGGCAGCTACCGCTCCGTCGACTTCTATCAGGTCAACGCCAGCAGCGACGGGATCGACTATCCGGGGCGCGATCTCTCGGCCGTTCAGTACGACAATTTCTCCGGCAACTTCTGGCAGACCCGTTCGAAGAGTCAGGTCTATGAGGCTCGCCTGGTTGCCGATGACGACCAGCGCCTACGCTGGAACGTCGGCGGCTTCTACTTCAAGGAAGACCAGGCAGTCGGCTATCTCGCCCTCGCCGATCGCGGCTATTGCTGCTATTCGGGTACCGAGTTCACCATGCCCGATGTGGATGGCGAGAGCTTTGCTTTCTACGCCGACGGCACCTTCGACGTGACCGCGCGCCTGCGCGTCCTTGCCGGCATTCGCTATACCGAGGAAAAGAAGTCGCGCTATGGCATCGGCGGCAACTGGGCCCTGACACTGGGCGGCGCCGGCGATGCCTGCTGCTTCGCGACGCGCATCGGCACAGAGGGGTTCCGGCCTGCCCTGTTAGACCGGCCCAATTTCAACGTCAGCGGTATCACCACGCGGCAAGGCATGGCGCAGTTCCTGATCGAAGGGGTCAAGACCCCCGGTATCCGCGATACGCTCATTGCCCAGATCGGCTCGATCGCCAGCGGCACCAACCCGAACGGAACCTGTATCGACCGGCCCGATATCGACAATGGCTTCGTGAACTGCCCCGCCAGCGGGAGCTTCAGCTACGCCAATCTGACGATCCCCGGCCAGCAGTCGGGCAAGTCGAAATTCGATTTCGTCGACTGGCGGGCGGGTGTCGAATTCGACATCGCCGACGACAACATGGTCTATGCAAAGGTCTCGACCGCGCATAAATCGGGCGGGTTCAACGACAGTTTCAACGCCTCGCCGATCCCCGAGACGTTCAGCCCCGAAAAGCTGCTCGTCTATGAGGTCGGCAGCCGCAACAGCTTCGACCTGTTCGGACGCCGGTCGGTCTTCAACCTCACCGGTTTCTACTATGACTACAGCAATCAGGTCTTCCAGGACCTGACCTGTATTAATCTCGACAACACCCAGACGCCGCCGGTCTGCAACGGCTATTCGCTGGTCAACCGCAATATCGGCGCGTCGCGTATCTATGGCGCCGAGGCGGAACTGCGCCTCAAGCTGCCGGGGCATTTCGGCCTCGATCTCAATGCCGCCTATCTCGACACCAAGATCACCCGCGGCACGGTCGCCGACGCGCGTGCGCAGGATCACAGCGCGGGCGGTAGGTCTCCGCTGATCAGCCTGGTCGGAAATCGTCTGCCGCTCGCGTCAAAGATGAACCTCAGCGCGCGGCTCTCGCAATGGTTCGATGCGGGGCCGGGCCGCCTCGACTGGCAGGCGCTGATCAACTACCGCTCCTCCTACTATCTCAGCCAGTTCAACGAGGACGACATCGTCTTCCTCAACGGAGCGCGCCAGACGGCAATGGAGGCGGGCTTCCCCGACCGCCAGAAGGGTTACACCACGGTCAATCTCGGGATCGGCTACACGATCGGTAACTTCCGCCTCGAAGCCTGGGCGAGCAATTTCCTCGACGAGGAAGTCTCGCAAAAGGCACTGGTCGGTTCATCGCTCAACATCCGCTTCCTCAATGATGCGCGCAGCTATGGCCTGCGGGCGCGGATCAACTTCTGATAAGGGGGCGCCTGCGCCGGGCAACCGGCGCAGGCGGTTGCTTCAGCATATCCGCACAGATCCCTCGCAGAGTCGAACGAGAGAAGGTTTCCCATGGTTGAAGCACGTCACGAACGCGCATTGACGGGCATCGCCTGCGCCGCCCTGGCAACGCTGACGTGCCTCTGGCTTCTCCCTCCAGCTCAAGCCCGGGAAGGCAGGCTGTTCGTCGATTCGCGCAGCACGACCATTGATGCGGCCAGCCGGCTGGAAGGAGAAGCGCAGCGCGACGCACTGCTGCTCGCGCGGTTTGCGTCGGCGAACTGGTTCACCGATGGAACCCCGGCCACCGTTGAGTCAAAGGTACGCCAACTGGTTGACCGCGCCGCGGCCGAAGGAAAGGTGCCGGTGCTGGTCGCGTACAATATCCCTTTCCGCGATTGCGCGCTCTATTCGGCGGGTGGAGCGGCAGATAGCGCGGCATATCTCGACTGGATCCGGGGTTTTGCCGCCGGCATCGGCGATCGTGAGGCGATCATCATCCTCGAGCCCGATGGCCTCGGTGTCATTCCATGGCATCGGACGCTGTCGGGCGAGATCGAACGCTGCCGGCCCGAGGGTGGTCCCGGCGCCCAGGCATCCACGGTCCGGTTCGAGCAATTGCGTGGCGCCGTCGATATCCTCTCTACGCGGCCGCGCACGCGCATCTATCTCGACGGCACAACCAGCAGCTGGCTTTCGCCGGGCGAGGTAGCGAGCCGGCTTATCAAGGCGAATGTCGAGAGGACCGCGGGCTTCTTCCTCAATGTCTCGAATTACGAAAGCGATGAACGTCTCGCGCACTATGCGCGCTGGGTCAGCGATTGCATCGCGCTGGTGACGCGCGGAAGGCTGAACCCCCTAGAGTGCCCGAGCCAATATGGCCCGGCGCACTTTGACGATGTCTCCACCTGGCGGAAGACGGACAAGGCCTATGGCCGCCTGTTCGTCGCTGCCAGATTACGGCGCGACCCCATGGCGCAAAAGCACGCGGTGATCGACACTAGCCGCAACGGGCTGGGTTCATGGCAACCGGCGCCAGGCAAATATGCCGATGCCGAGGTCTGGTGCAATCCGCCCGGCCGCGGATTGGGCAGGCGCCCGACGCTCGATACGGCAAATCCCTATGTCGACGCCTTTCTATGGATCAAGGTGCCGGGCGAATCCGATGGCCAATGTAATCGCGGGACAAAGGGACCGGGGGATCCTGAGCGTGGCATGGTGGCGCCCGCTGCGGGAGCCTGGTTCTCTCGACAGGCACGCGAACTGATCGAATTGGCGCAACCGCCGTTACAGCCGGACTGACTCTGAGACGACTGTGAATGTCGGCGAACCCGGGACATCTGCCAGCAGATTGTCGATCCTCCAGACACCTTCCGCTATGCGCCCCTAAGCCGGTCATTGGAGGCCGCATTTCGAGCGCCCGAAAGCGGACGTCAGATTGCTGAACCCGGAGAGCCGACAATCCGGATCCACGCCATGTTCGCGTTTCGTTGCAAGTGTGGCAGAGTCACCTCTCTACACATAGCACCATAGTTTCTCGAACCATTCATCTTGGGAGCGCGTCTGGGGCTGCATTGGATTGGGCAAGGCTCGGCGGAAGGCGTGGGCCGCGATATTGTTCCTGTAATTTAAATGACTTGATCGACATATGTGAAAAAGGTCGGTGATTTGGTGTCCCCTTGGAGGGGCGGGTGCGTCTTACGTCTGGGAAGGCCCCGAAAGTGGGCCGAGGGAGGGGCGGTCTATTTTGCTTCCAGGAGGGAAGCGGGGCCGGGCTTTTCTTGACAATCGTCTTCCTGCGCCCTGCGCCGGGGCACTTTCCAAAACTGGCTACGGCTGGGGCAAGGGAGGGCTGTGCGGCTCGATGGCGTTCCAAAGGGGGGGGGAGGCATCAATGCTGCTTTCGAAATTTGCACTACGTGGTTCTATCGCTACGGCCGCGCTCGTGGTCGCCGCACTCAATGTGCCGGGGCACGCGCAGGCGACGGAGGTGGAGAGCCGAGTGACGCTGCAAATCCCGGCGCAGGATTTGCCGGGCGCGCTGCGGGCACTGGCGCGGGCTACCGGGCAGCAGATCAGCTTCGATAGCAGCAAGATCAGCGCGAAGAAGGCGCCCGCGCTATACGGAAGTTATACCGTGCGCGAAGCGGTGGGCAAACTGCTGGAGGGGCAGGGGCTGGAAGCGATCTGGGGTCAGAGCGGCGTGCTTGTGATCCGTGCCGCTGAGCAAAAGACGAGCTCGGTGACCAAAGCTCCCGCGGCTCAGGACGTGCTGGACGATCCCGGAGATCGCAACGAGGAAATCGTCGTCACGGCGCAGCGTCGCGAAGAAAAGATGATCGACGTGCCGATCGCGATGACCGCGTTGTCGAACGCAGCACTGGATGATCGCAAGATTGAGGGTGGGGCCGAGTTGCTGCGCGCGGTTCCCAATGTGTCGTTCACGAAAACCAATTTCTCGATGTACAATTTCTCGATCCGCGGGATCGGGACACAGTCGATTTCGGCGACCAGTGACCCGGCCGTGGCGGTCAGTTTCAATTCGACCCCGCTGGTGCGCAACCGCCTGTTCGAATCCGAATTTTTCGACATGAACCGGGTCGAAGTGCTGCGCGGCCCGCAAGGGACGCTTTATGGCCGCAACGCGACGGCGGGTGTGGTCAACATGATCCCGGCGCTGCCCGGCCCAGATCTAGCCGGCGAGGTAAAGCTGGAAGCGGGCAATTTCGAATCCCGGCGCGCGAGCGGGATGTTCAACCTGCCCATCACCGGCACATTGGGCCTGCGTGTCGCGGGCATGATGACCAAGCGCGACGGCTATGATTACAACAACTTCCTCGATACGCGGATCAACGGGCGTGACCTGTGGTCCACCCGCGTCAGCATGGCGTGGGAGCCGAGCGACCGGTTCAAGGTCAGCGCGATCTGGCAGCATTTCAAGGAAGATGACAACCGCTCGCGCTCGGCAAAACAGCTTTGTACCCCTGATCCAGGGGCGCAGCAGATCGGCAGCATCACGATCACCAGCCCGGAACTAATGGGGCGGATCAGCCAAGGGTGTTTGCCGGGATCGCTCTATGAGGATGCGGCCTATGGTACGCCGAATAGTGCTGCGCTCGTCTATCTATACTTACCGTCGACTTCCATCGGCCTAGGTGCGAGAGAGCGAGGGGGCGCTTCGATATCGCCGGTAATCAGGGATTCGCTGGCAGGGATTACTCAGACCAGAAACTTGCGCGAAATCGAGTCCAACTATGATCCGATTTTTCGCGCCAGCAACGATATATTCCAGTTCAACCTGGAATTTTCGCTTTCCGAAAATCTGAGGTTTATTTCTCAAACCGCCTATTCGCGTGATAGGTTCTGGTCTTCACAGGACTATAACCGGTTCGTTAGCAAGCCTTTATTCAACGATTCATCAATGCCTCCTCTGTGGCGGCCCAATAATACGTTGATGGACCAGGTGGCTTACCCCGGTCCTACACCGGGTGGGCAATATTGCGATCCGCAACTTGGCTGCTCCGACCGGCTGAAATCGGCAGATCTCAGTCGCTCCAGCAACCGTCAATGGTCACAGGAGTTCCGCCTTCAATCCGAATTCAACGGGCCGGTTAATTTTCTTGTTGGAGCCAACTACCTCGACTTCAAATCGAAGGACGATTATTTCGTTTTCAACAACATGTTCACGCTCATCGCGCAGTGGATGTATAGCAAAACGCCCCCCCTTGGCGCGGGAAGCACCCCCGGAAATGCACTGCGGCCGTGCAACTTGGGGGACGAAACCCGCGAATGCCCCTATGTCGATCCCAATCCGATCGACAGCCTGGATGAGCAGGGGCATAATTATTTCCTGAGCCAGAATGGCGTACGCATCAAATCCTATGCAGCTTTTGGCGAACTTTATTGGAAGCTGCAGGACGATCTGAAACTTACCCTCGGCGCGCGTTACACCCGAGATCGCAAACGTGCGAACCAGATTCCGACCCAATTGCTATTGGGGGGAGGACGCAATTCGTCATCGGTCATATTTTACGGCGGACCCGACACAGATATGGGAAAGCTGCTGGTCGGTGATATCACCGGTGGGCGTTACAATAGCGGCTATCCGGCGCAGCCCGACATTTATTTGTCATGGGGCGAGTTGACCGGGCGCGCAGTGTTGGACTGGAAACCGACCCTTAGTTTCACCGATGAAAGCATGTTCTATGCCTCCGCATCGCGCGGCTACAAGGGAGGCGGGATGAACCCACCCCGGATCGATTTCAATCCGAACGTGGTTCAGTTCCAACATCTGCCGCAAACCTTCCGCCCCGAATATGTCACTGCTTTCGAAGCGGGGATGAAGCATAGTTTTAACGGCGGGCGCTTTACCCTGAACGCCACCGGATTCTTCTATGACTATAAGGATTTTCAGGTTTCGCAGGTGGTGGACCGCATTGCGTATAATGAGAATTTCGATGCGACCAGCATGGGGCTGGAATTTGAAGCGGCTTGGCGCCCGTCACGATCCTTCCGGATCGATGGAAATCTGGGGCTGCTGAAAACCCGACTGGGTAAGGGCGCGCAATCGATCGACGTGATGAACCGTACCCAGGGCGATCCCGATTGGGTGGTGCTGCGTCCCTGGCTTCAGGTGCCTTCCAACTGTATCGCCCCGCGCGCATTGGTTGAACAGATTTTGAAGGTCGATGCTGGCCGGGGAACGGCACAGGAATTTAGTGTTCTTCAGCTCAGCAGCCTGTGCCCCGGCGCCGATCGCCTTGGTAGTTGGAACCCCGATCGCGCAGTGCGTGTGAGCGGCCTGAATTATTGGAACCCGAACCGCAGCTTTGGATCCTTCCCTTATGGGGTCACCTACGACCCATTGGCTCCCTACAATCCGGACACGGTCGGCGCGCTCGTTCCCTATGATCCAGCGAACCCGAACGCATGGCGCGGCATGTCCAGCGGAGCGCCCAATGGCGGGCGTGGCTTCTATGCTGATCTTGAGGGCAACGAACTTCCCAATGCGCCCCGCCTGACGTTCAACATCGGTGCGCAATATACCGCCTTCCTGAACGGCGGCGAATGGGAGGCGACATTCCGGGGCGATTATTATACGCAGTCGGGTAGCTTTGGTCGTGTCTACAATACCGAGTTCGACAAGCTTCGGGCCTGGGACAATGTGAATATCGCGGTGACGCTGGAGCGGCCGAGTTCGGACCTGCGCTTTCAATTCTATGTCAAAAACCTGTTCAAAAAAATGCCGATCACGGGCTTCTTTGTGAACAGCGATGACAATGGCCTGACCACCAATGTGTTCACGCCCGATCCACGCATCATCGCGTTCAGCGTAGCCAAGAAGTTCTAACCGTTTCCGCGCCCTCCGGTGTGGACAATATCGGGCCGGTGTCTGCTCTCTCTCCGAGCGAACATCGGTCCGACTTATTTGTGGGATGGGTTGGTGCCGCAGCACCACAAGAGAGCGGCGAAGGCGGCGGTCCAGGTTGCCCCCTCGCGAAACTCCGCAGCAAATGCAAAAGAGCTTGTCCCCTCGCCCGCATTGCTGCGTCTATAGAATCATGGGGGCCGCTCTTTTTCATCTTGCGCTTGACCTTGGTCAGCTGGCGGACACGCCATGATCTCGGCGGAGAACCGGAGCGACGGGCTGCGCAGTAGCGAGCTGAGCCGGCACTGGCGCCCGGTGCTGCTTGCCTATTTTTTGCGGCGCGTGCGCGATCATGCGGAAGCGGAAGATCTGACGCAGGAATTGTTAGTGCGGTTGCTAGGGATCAACGCCGGGGAACTCGAACACCCGGAAGCCTATATCTTCCGCATGGCATCCAACCTCCTGGCCGACCGAGGACGACGCCATCGCGCGCAAACGCACTATCAGGAAATCGTGGGCCGGGTTGAGGACGCGGAAGTCGACCCGATCGACGCATTCCGCATCGTTGTGGGTCGAACCGAACTTGAACGCCTGGAGGCCGCCATTGCGGGGCTTCCCAAGCTGACACGAGCACTGTTCCTCGTGTTTCGATTGGAAAATATGTCGCAGGATCAAATCGCTGCCATTTACGGAATTTCGACGCGCTCGGTAAAACGACATGTGGCGCGCGCTTTGGCCCATCTCATGAAAGAAATGGAGACGAAGCCGTGAGTCGGGGACGCGACCAGCTGCCGGGTGGGCTGACGGCGGAGGATATGCCGGGCGAAGTGGCGGCGCTGTGGTGTATCCGGCTATCCGAAGGAGACATGGAGGCGGCCGAATGGGAGGAATTCGACGCTTGGCTCGCGCAGCCCGGCAACGCTGATCTGCTCCAGAAGGCGGCGAGCATCTGGGAAGCGACCGGCGAGGTGGGCAATTGGCCCAATATGCTCGCGATGCGGGCGCAGGCGCTGGAGGATGTTGCGAGAGCAACCCGGCAGCGGTGGTGGCGCACGGTCGCGCCGCGGTGGATCGGCCGAATTCCTGCGCGCGCCGCCTGGGCGATGGCCGCGAGCGTGCTGCTCGTCGTGACCCTCGGCCTGACGTTGCTGGCCATTCAGCCTAGAACCTATGCGACCCAAGTGGGCGAGCGGCAGCTTGCCGTCCTGGAGGATAGCTCGCGGGTGTCGCTCGACGCCGCGACCAAGGTGGAGGCGCGGATGAAAGAGACAGGGCGCCAAATCGAGCTTCTCGAAGGCCGCGCCAAATTCGACGTAGCGAAGGACTCGTTACGCCCCTTCACGGTGGCGGTCGGTGACAAGCTGGTGGTGGCGGTAGGCACCAGTTTCAGTGTCGAACTGATCGACGGTCAGGTTCGCGTGATCCTCTATGAAGGCCAGGTGGAAGTGCGCGACCGGAGCGACACCGTGAGTGCGGGGCAGGCCACATCGCGCCGCTATCTGCTGAGCGCGGGGAGCGAACTGATCGACACGGTTGGCACCGCCGCCCCGGCGAAGATCAGCCAGCCCGATCTCACCCAAACGCTGATCTGGGAACAGGGACTTCTTAGTTTCGACCGCGAACCGTTGGCGAGCGCGGTGGAGCGCATGAACCGATATTCACCGCGGCCGATCCGCGTGGTCGACCCCAAGCTTGGGTCCATTACGATCGACGGCATATATAAGGCTGGGGATGTGGGCGCCTTTGTAGAAGGCGTGTCGGCCCTTTACCCGGTGCGACGCAAGGAGGGCGCGGGCGGGGCCGTGCTGCTGGTGGCGAAATAGAAGTAGGCGCGCGCTGCTTGTTCGCTTGGGAAGGGCGCCTCCCGATATCTCCGGGAAGGCGGTTCGCCTAATTTCGCACCAACAACCAGAAAGGCGAGACACGGCCCATTTGCAACCATTCGATGTACTCGGCTGAGCTGTCGCTTGGCGCGCCGACAATTAGTTCATTTACGATGCACGGCATGAGGCAAAAAGACCTCATGGTCAGGTCCGAAACTGGCAATCACCAGGTAATCGCGGTGACGCCGAAAACACCCGAAATCGTAGTATGTTAGAGTGGAAACGGCGGTAAAATCGCGTTCTAGCGTATCAACGGCGGCGATATTTCATATACCAGACCTCATGCCCCTGCCGCCGGGCCTTGCGCTCGTAGCGGGTCTCGGGCCAGTCGTCGGGGCGGGTGAGGAAGTCCTTTGCCTCCTTCGCCTGCCATTCGAAGTCGCGGCGCTGGTTCATTACCATCATCGCCCAGCGGCAATAGGTCGGGTCGTCGGTGCCCAGCCGGAACTCGCAGCCCGGCTTGAGCTTCGCCGCGATCAGGTCGAGCGGACCGTGATTGACCATGCGGCGCTTGGCGTGCCGCGCCTTCCGCCAGGGATCGGGATGCAGCAGATAGACCCGGTCGAGGCTGGCATCGGGCAGCCGCTCGACCACATCGAGTGCGTCGCCCATGTACAGCCGCACATTGTCAAGGCCGCCGTCGCGGATGTGGCCCAGCGCCCCGACGACGCCGTTGAGGAACGGTTCGCAGCCGATGAAGCCATGGTCCGGCCGCATCGCCGCCTGTCCGGCCAGATGCTCGCCCGCGCCGAACCCGATTTCCAGCTCGAGCGGGCGCGAGTCGCCGAACAGCGATGCCGAATCGATCGGTCCGGTTTCGGGCACCGCGACCTGCGGCAGCAGCTCCTCGACCAGCGACGCCTGTCCGACGCGCAATTTATGGCCCTTCGCCCGGCCATAGAGGCGGCGGATCTTCGCAGGATCGTTCATGGCGTGCGGCCCTAGCCGCGAGCGCGCGGAATGTGAACCGCGACTTCCGCCGCTAACTTTCCAGCGCGGCGAGAAGCACCTCGCCCTGTGGCGTGGCAAGATAGGCCACAAGATCGCCATCGGTCTTCAGATCCGCGGCGGAGAAGGATCCGCCCAGCCGTTGCGCGAGCAGGAGCGACTCGGACGTTTCGGCGAGGCGGTCGAGCTTCGCCAGCGCGCAGGCCCGGTTGTACGCCGCGTCGCTGGCATAGGAGGCAAGCCGCGGGTCCGTGTTGCCGCGGAAATCCTCGATCACGCCGGCCAGCATTTCGGCTGCGCCTTCATAGTCGCGGGTTTCGTCGAGGGCGTAGGCCAGCGCCAATCGCGTGCGCCCGTCGATCTGGACGATACGTCCGTCGCCCTCGTCGGGTGGGATTTCGGTCGATTTCAGATAGTCGGCAGCCTCGTGGAAGCGCTTCAGCTTGTTGAGCAGGATGCCGCGATTGAGCCGCGCCTTCAGATACTGGAAGTGCACATTGGGGTCGGTGGCCTTGGCATATTCGCGAATGATGGTCTCGAAGCCGTGCAGCGACTCCTCATATTCGCCGGCATGGAATCGCGCGACGGCCGCATAGTAGATCGACGAACTGCGCGTCAGATCGCGGCCATCCTCCACGATGCTCTCGGCAAGCTCGCGCAGCCGGTTCCAGTCCTTCTGGTCGGCCGCCGTGGCGATGAGCGCCAGCGTGTCGCGCAGGCTGCGCTCGGCTTCAGGCTTGGCTTCGGCGACGCGGGTGGCCACCGTCAGATCGTTCCGCTCGGTCTCCGACAGCGGGTCGGACGAGACTCGCTTCATCGCGATCTGCTCGAGATGGGATTCTGCCTGTCCGAGCAATTCGCGCATGCGGGCGATCATGCCCTCGGCTTCGACAAGATGCGCGTCGAGCTTGGTATCGACCTCACGCGCGCTCCGTTGCGCCGTCTCGACCGAGCTCTGGATTTCGCTCAGAAGCGCCTGCACGCCGGTCTTCGAGTCTTCGTGCGCTTTGGCGATGTCGTTGATCCGGTCGTTGCTGTCCTTTTCCGCGTCGGCGATCATCTGCCGCAACTTGGTCAGCTCGTCCTGAATCCCCTCCTTGGCCGCGCTGATCGCCGCCATTCTGGTGCTGACCCCGAAGATCAGCACGACAAGGGCAACCGTGACTCCGAACACGGCGACGATGGTCTCGAACCGGGCAAAGGCGCGGTCGCTGATCTCCAGCTGCGCACCGAGCAGGTCGTTCTCGCGTTTGAGGTCTGCGGCCTCCTCGCCGGACCTATTGCTTTGGCTGTCCGTCGCCGCCGGCCGGGCAGCCGTCTCGTTCCGCGCCTGCCCGCTCGACGGCAACGCGAACAGGGTCAGCGCGAACGCCAGCAAAATAGCGCGCAGCATTCCGGATTGCATCACCACTCCCCCCTTGGCTCAGCATCGAAACCGCCATGGGAACCCATTGCGTCCGGCGTTGCAAGAGGGAGGTTACCCAATCAGCTCATGCGTTCGAACGCGATCTGTCGTGCGCGTGGATCGGCGCGCGTCAGCCGCACGTCCAGCGCATCCCCCGGAGTCAGTCCCGCGGCGTCGACCCGCGCTGTAATCGGCAGGTCGCGCAGCTGGATCGACGCGCCGCGTTCGCCGATGTCGGTGACGATCGCACCCATGGCTTCGCCCTCGCTGCCCGCCAGCATCACCGCCTCGGCCATGTCGATCACCGCGCGGTCGATCTGGTTGGCGCGAGCGTCGGCGCGCGCCATCACCTTGGGCAGCCTGGCAAAGGCATCGGTGACGTGGTCCGGCACCGGCTTCCCGTGCGTGACCGCCAGCGCCGCCTGCACGACATAGCGGTCGGCCAGCCGCCGCAGTGGCGCGGTGGCATGGGCATAGGGCGCGGCGACCGCCGAATGCCACGGCGTCTCGCCGGGGCGGAAGGGCTGATAGCCCGCGCCATTGCCCGCCCGCCGGATCGCCAGCATCAGCGCGGCGGCCTTTGGGTCGCAGGGGTCGAGCGTCCGTTCGAACTGGGTCAGCGTCGCCTGCTCGGGCCATTCGATGCCAAAGGCGCGGGCGGTGTGCCGCAGTCGCCGCACCGCCTGTTCGTTCGGTTCCGCCATCACCCGGAACAGCCCGGTCCGGTGTGCGATCAGCGCGTCCGCCACCGCCATGTTGCAGGCGAGCGAGAGCGCGGCGTTGCGGTCCTCCGACGGATGGCGGGTGCGGAAGGAGAGGGTGAGGCGACCGTCCGATCCCTCGCTCACCTCCTGCTCGGGCGGATCGACGCGCGCCGCGCCGCGCTCGGCCTCGGCTGCGATGATCCGCGCCGACAGTTCGGCAAAGCCGGCGGGCAGATCCGCGTCCTGTACCGTCGCATAGGCAAGCTTGGCGCGGCTGCGGATCACCGCGCGCGTCGCCGCGTCGAGTTTGACCGCGCCGTCCGGGGCCACGCGCACGCTGAACACCACCGCGGGGCGCGGCCCGTCGGGCAACAGGCTCGCCGCGCCTTCGGCCAGCACCGGGGGGTAGAGTCCGGCCTTGCCGTCGGGCAGGTACAGCGTCTCGCCCCGCGCCCAGGCTTCGGCGTTGATCGGCCCGCCCTCGTCGACGAACCAGGCGACGTCGGCGATGGCGTAATGGAGGATCAGGTCGCTGCCCGCCGCCTCGATGCAGAATGCCTGATCCAGATCGACCGCGCTCGCCGGATCGAGCGTGACGAAGGGGGCGTCGGTCCAGTCCTGATGCGCGGTCGGCGCCCGGCCCGCCACCGTTGCCGCCGCCGCCAGCACCTCCGCCGGGAATGCTTCGGGGACCTGGAATTCGCTGCGGATGGCGGAAAGCTCGGTTGCGAGCGCATGGGCGGGGTCGCGGATCGTCTTCATGGAACAAGGCTAGCGGCGGCATCCGCCGTTGCACAGCGCGAACACCGCGATATCGTGCGGCCGGGCTGATCAAAGGGGGCATCGGATGCGGTACGGGCTTGCGGCAATAGCAATGGCATTGGCCGCGCCGGCGGCTGCGGATACGCGCAACGTTTTCCTCACCGAGCTTCCGCCGCTTGCGTTCGAGGTCGGGGAAAAGTCGATTGATGAGCTTCAGACAATGCTCGCGCGCGGCGAAGCGACCAGCGCGCAGCTGGTGCAGGCCTATCTCGAACGGATCAGCCGGCTCGACCGCAGCCGACCGAAATTGCGCAGCGTGATCGCGCTCAATCCTCGCGCGATGGAACAGGCGCGCAAGGCCGATCGCGATCGGCGGCTGCGCATCGCGCGCGGCCCGCTGTTCGGCATCCCGGTGCTGGTGAAGGACAATATCGACACCGTCGAGAACGCGACCACCGCCGGCAGCCTCGCGCTCAGGGACAATTTCACCCGGCGCGACGCGCCGCTCGTCGCGCGGCTGCGTGCCGCGGGGGCGATCATCCTTGGCAAGACCAACCTCTCCGAATGGGCGAATATCCGCGACGGCGATTCGATGAGCGGGTGGAGCGCGGTCGGCGGTCTGGTGCGCAATCCCTATGCGCTCGACCGCAGCGCCTGCGGATCGTCGAGCGGCACCGGTGCCGCGATCGCCGCCAGCCTCGCCGCCGTCGGGGTGGGAACCGAGACCGACGGTTCGATCGTCTGCCCTGCATCGATGAACGGGCTGGTCGGCCTCAAGCCCACGGTCGGCGCGGTCAGCCGGACGCATGTCGTGCCGATCAGCTCCAGCCAGGACACCGCCGGGCCGATGGCGCGCAGCGTCCGTGACGCGGCGGCGCTGTTCGCCGGCATGATCGGGAGCGACCCCGCCGACGCCGCGACCGCGGAGGCCGATGCGAAGCGTGCGGCGCTGACCCCGGACTGGAGCAAGGCGAGCCTCAAGGGAGTTCGGATCGGCGTGCTTCGTCCACAGATGCGCGCGGAACTCGCTGCGCTCTACGACGCGCAACTCGCCGTGTTGCGGGCTGCGGGGGCCGAACTGGTCGATGTGAAACTGGCCGCACCGCCCGAATTGCGCGGCCTCGAGTTCAGGCTGCTTCAGATGGAGCTGAAGAGCGATCTTGCCGCCTATCTCGCGACCACGCCGCCCGCGGTGAAGGTGCGCACGCTCGCCGACGTCATCGCCTTCAACAAGGGCTCGGCCGCCGAACTCGCCTATTTCGGCCAGAGCATCTTCGAGATGGCGGAGAAGACCGGCGGCACCGCCGATCCCGCTTACGCAAAGACGCGCGACGATTCCCGGCGGCTTGCGGCCGAAACGCTCGATACGATCCTGACGCGGAACACGCTTGCGATCCTCGTCGCGCCGACCACCGGCACCGCCTGGCTGTCCGACCCGGTCCATGGCGATCAGTCGAGCGGCCCGAGCGCGAGCCAGCTACCCGCGGTCGCGGGCTATCCCCATCTCACCGTCCCGATGGGCTTGCTGAACGGCCTGCCCGCGGGTCTGTCCCTGATCGGCCCGAAATGGGGCGACGGCCGTCTGCTCGAACTGGGCTTCGCGTACGAGCAAGCGTCGCGCGCGCGGGTGGCGCCGGAATTCCGCGGGAGCGTGGATGCCGGACCGGGGATCGAGGGGGTGCGCTGAACGGGCGTCGGCGTCAGTCCGCCTTGACCAGCCGAGCCGTCGGTCCGCTTGCGGCGGGCGTCACTGCCCAGACCTGCTTCTTGATCCCGATATAGATCGGCTTGCGCGCCGCCATGGCCGAAAAGAAGTGGATTTCGGTCGGCACCGGATCGAGCAGATGGGTGACGAACAGCGCCGCGGGCGACTTGCCGTCGGGCGAGACGGTATCCGTCGGAAGGGCGATGCAGCTGTTGGTGAAGCGGCGCATCGGCCCCGCTTTGCCCGCGCTGTCCACCTCGAACAGGTAATGCGCGCCGAGCGGCACCGCATTCATCTCGGTTTGCGGGGTAAGGAAATAGACCGGCACCGGGCCGTCGGGCGTCGCGGGCGGAAGCACCACGGTGTTGAATGGCTTGTCGTTGCATCGGCCGGCCTTGGCCTCGACCAGCGCGTCGCCGGCGGCGGCAACCGCGGCGATCATGCGGCGGCGTTGCGGCGTCAGCATGACGGCGTCGGCGTCGCCCGTCCTGCGGCTTTCGGCGAGCTTCCCGTTCTGGAACCGCACCCAATAGAGCGGTTTGGGGTCGACACCCCGACTGTAGAAGATCAGCTCGGCGGCATTGGCGGGCCCGTCGACGATCCACCCGCCCGCCGTCTGCGATACGTCGCGCGCCTTGGCCATCATGTCGTCGCTGCCATGCCAGGCGGCCTGATCGTACCAGTAGATCAGCTCGCCGCGCGTCCGGGCGCGGTCGAGTGCGGCCTGGTCTGCGGGTGCGATCTGCGCCAGCGCCGGCGCGGCGGCAAACAGGGCGATGATGGCGGTCAGGTATTTCGGCATGGCGTCCTCCCCACGCATCAGGCTAGCGGCGTGCGGGCCGGAAGCAACGGGCTTGAAATGTAGGATTTCGCCTGCTCCGCTCGGTATCGCTCTTTGACAGGTACAGACGGTCGCGGCCTCTCGCGCACGCGTAGGACCGTGACTTTCGGGACTTTCCGGTGCCCGCCAACGAAAAAGGCGGCGATCCCGGGGGACCGCCGCCTTCCGTGTCCGTTGCCGGAGGATCAGGCCAGTGCGGCCTTGAGATCCTCGACCAGGTCGGTCTTCTCCCAGGGGAAGAAGTCGCCCTCGGCCTTGCGGCCGAAATGACCGTATGCCGCGGTCTTCTGATAGATCGGCTTGTTGAGGCCCAGATGCGTGCGGATGCCGCGCGGGGTCAGGCCGCCCAGCTTGGCGATGCCCTGGATCGCTTCCTCGATCTTGTCGTCGCCGACGGTGCCGGTGCCGTGCGTGTCGACATAGAGCGACAGCGGCTTGCTGACGCCGATGGCATAGGCGAGCTGGATCGTGCAGCGCTGGGCAAGACCCGCGGCGACGATGTTCTTGGCGAGGTAGCGGGTGATGTACGCCGCCGAGCGGTCGACCTTGGTCGGATCCTTGCCGCTGAACGCGCCGCCGCCATGGGGCGAAGCGCCGCCATAGGTGTCGACGATGATCTTGCGACCGGTCAGGCCGGCGTCGCCGTCGGGACCGCCGATCTCGAAGCTGCCGGTCGGGTTGATGTGATACTCGGTGGCGTCGCTGAGCAGCTCGGCCGGGATCACGCTTGCGACCACCGACTTCACATAGGCGTGCAGCTCGGCTTCCTTCTCGCCCTGGTCATAGCCCGGGGCGTGCTGGGTCGACACGACGATCGCGGTCGCGGCGACGGGCTTGGCGCCCTCGTAACGCAGCGTGACCTGGCTCTTGGCGTCCGGCTCGAGGAACGGCGCCGCGCCCGAATGACGGTCGGCCGCCATCTGCGCCAGGATCTTGTGGCTGTAGTCGAGCGTCGCCGGCATCAGGTCGGGCGTATCGTCGGCGGCATAGCCGAACATGATGCCCTGATCGCCTGCGCCCTCGTCCTTGTTGCCGCTGGCGTCCACGCCCTGCGCGATATGCGCCGACTGCGGGTGCAGGTTGTTCTCGAAGCGCAGCGTCTCCCAGTGGAAGCCCGACTGTTCGTATCCGATCCGCTTCACGGTCTCGCGAACGGCCTTCTCGACCTCTTCGGGAACGCCCGGGGCCCAGTTGCCGGCCTCGTCCATGATGCCCTTGCCGCGGATCTCACCGGCCAGCACGACGAGCTGGGTGGTGGTCAGCGTCTCGCAGGCGATGCGCGCTTCGGGATCCTTGGACAGGAACAGATCGACGATCGCGTCGGAAATCTGGTCGGCGACCTTGTCGGGATGGCCTTCGGAAACCGATTCGGACGTGAAGAGATAGCTGGAACGCATGTTTTTCCTCGTGATGCTCAGGCCGTTACCATGCCCGAAGTCTGGGGGAGTGGATATAAAGCTTTTGTTATATGCGGCCCACTAGCGGGCGAAGCGCCGAATGGCAATCGCGCTGAGCAGCAGCAGTCCCGCGACCAGCCAGGCCATCCAGTTGCCGATCCGCGCGAACAGGGTGGGGGACAGCGCCGCGGGCATCGGTGCCTCGATCGCTTTGGCCTCGCCCATCCCGGCGGCGGCGATGACCCGGCCATGGGCATCGATGATCGCCGAGATGCCGGTCGGCGTGGAGCGCAGGATCGGCAGCCCCTCCTCGATCGCCCGCATCCGCGCCTGCGCCAGATGCTGGGGCGGACCCCAGCCGCCGAACCAGGCATCGTTGGAAGGATTGAACAGGATCGCCGGGCGGTTGTTCGCATCGACGGTCTGGCCCGAGAAAATGATCTCGTAGCAGATCTGCATCCCGACCTTGCCGAAGCCGGGCACATCCAGCGTCTGCGGCCCCGGTCCCGGCGCATAATCGACATCGCCCATCACCAGCCGCGACAGGCCCAGCGGCTGAAGGATCGAGCGCATCGGCAGATACTCGCCATAGGGCACCAGATGCGCCTTGTCGTAACGGCCGCGGATCGCGCCCGCCGCATCGATCGCGAACACCGAATTGCTCGCGGCGTCGAGCTCCTTGTCGCCGCCGAAGACAAGCCCGGTGCCGCCGATCAGCGCGACGTCCTTCGGCCCCAGCGTCATCGCGATCCGCTGCCGCACGGCGCGCGGGTCGTTCCGGCTGTACCATTCGGGCGGGTAGCCGTCCTCGATCCAGTAATCGACGGCCCCTTCCGGCCAGACGATCAGCCGCGGTACGGGGCCGCCGGGCAGGATCGTGGTCCGGTCGTTTGACAACAGCGTCAGCGCGGCCATCGATTTTTCGGCGCGGGTGCCGTCGAGCGTCGTCTCCTGCCCGATATTGGGCTGGAGCACGCGGACCAGCGGGGTTCCGGCCGGCGGCGGGGCAGGGACGGGATTGAGCAGGAAGGCTGCGGCTCCGATAGCGACGACGGTGCCGGCGAGTGGCCGGAACGCACGGCGGGTGGCGAGGTAGAGCGTCCCGGCGGCCACGACGGTCAGCCCCGACAGCGCATAGGTGCCGGTCCAGCCGGCAAGCTGGGCGACACCCGGCAGCGGCAGCCAGATCACCCCCAGCGGGTTCCAGGGATAGCCGGTGAACATCACGCCGCGCAGATATTCGGTGGCGGTCCACGCCGCGCCTGCCGCCAGGACGAAGGGCAGGTCGGGCTTGCGCGGCAGCGCGCCGCCATTCCGTCCGAACCGCCATGCCAATCCCGTCGCGATCGCCGGATAGATTGCGAGGTAGAGCGCGAGCAGCACCACCGCAAAATAGCCGAGCGCCGGGGGCATCTTGTCCTGATAGGTGAAGGCGTGCTGGATCCAGTTGTTGCCCACGGTGAAATGGCCAAGGCCGAACAGCCAGCCGCGCAGCAATGCCTGCCGCAGCGTCGGCGCCTCATGCGTCAGCCGCAGCAGGATCGCGATGCAGATCAGCCCGGCGACCCACAAGTCCAGCGGGGCGAAAGCGGTGGCGGAAGCGGCGCCGGCAGCGAGCGCGATCAGACGGGGACGAGGCAGCATGGGGCGATGCTATCGGGCCAGAAGGTGACAGATACAAGCACGCGGCGTATTAGTGCCCCACTACAGTTGAGGAGCAAGCATGGCGCAGCCCGTTACCGTCGACATCCCGCACAAGCTTGGCCGCGATGGCGCCCGTGCCCGGCTCGCCGGCGGGGTAGGCAAGATCGGGAACATGTTCCCCGGCGGCGGCACGGTGGACGAGCGCTGGGACGGCGACACGCTCCACTTCACCGTCAGCGCGATGGGCCAGACGGTGGCGAGCCGGCTCGAGGTATTCGAGGACCGCGTGCATGCCGAGGTCGATCTGCCGCCGATGCTGGCGCTGTTCGCGGGCAAGATCCGCGAGAAGCTGTTGAGGGAAGCGCCCAAGCTGCTCGAATGACGGCAACGAGGAGACGTCCGATGATCCGATTGCTCACCGCGCTGCCGCTCGTGCTGATTGCCGCCTGCTCGGACGATCCGCCTGCGGCGCCGGCCGGGACCGAGGTGACGCCGAACGGTGCGATCTCCGCGCCGGCCCCGACGGTGACGGCGACGCGGCTGCCCTCGGCGAGCGGGCCGGGCACGGCCTTCGGGCTTACCACCAGGCAGATCGAGGATGCCGATCTGGTCGATGTGACGGGCAACGACCTGGGCGACATCCACCGTGTCGAGACCGACGCCTCGGGCAATATCGACGCGGTGATCGTCGAGATCGCCGACACCGATCCCGACCGTTTCGTCCGCCTTCCGCTAACCCGGCTGACCGCGGTCGCGGACGGCGGCGGCTGGAACCTGCGCGCCGCGACCAGCCGTGCCGAGCTTATCGCGCTGCCGCAGGTCGAGCGCTAGGCGAGGGCGTGGCTGCCGGACGGGCGCCCGGCGCGCTGACCCGCCAGATGACGTTGCCGACATCGTCCGCGACCAGCAGCGCGCCGGTCTTGTCCGCGGTCACGCCGACCGGACGTCCCATCGCCTTGCCGTCGGCGTTGAGGAAGCCGCCAAGGACGTCGACCGGCTTGGCACCCGGCGCGGGCAGGCCGCGCGCGCCGAACGGGACGTAGACGACCTTGTAGCCGCTCGCCGGCACCCGGTTCCACGAACCGTGCAGGCCGACGAACGCGCCGTTGGTGTAATTCGGACCGAGCTGCAGATCCTGAGCGAAGGTGAGGCCGAGCGGCGCGGTGTGGGCGCCCAGCGCGAAGTCGGGCCGCGCGGTATATTCGCGCAGGTCCGGCCGGCCGGGGCTCACGCGCTTGTCCTCATACCCGCCCCAATAATGCCAGGGCCAGCCATAGAAGCTGCCGAAATCGACCTGGGTCAGATAGTCGGGCGGCATGTCCGAGCCCATCATGTCGCGCTCGTTGACCACCGTCCACAGCCGCTTGGTATCGGGGTTGAACGCCAGCCCGACCGGGTTGCGCAGGCCGGAGGCGAAGATGGTCGCGCGCTTCGTTCGCGGGTCGACCGACAGGATCGCCGCGCGGTTCTTCTCGGCCTCGATGCCCTTGTCGGCGATGTTGGTTTCGGAACCGACGCCGACATAGAGCGTGTTGCCGTCTTCGCCGGCGATGACGCTGCGAGTCCAGTGGCCGCCGCCGGGCAGGTCGACGACCTTCTCGCCCTTCGACGTGATCTTGGTTTCGCCGACCTTGAAGGGGAAGCGGATCAGCGCGTTATGGTTGCCGACGTAGAGCGTCTCGCCGACCAGCACCATGCCGAAGGGCGATTCGAGGCCGTTGCCGGCGTTGAGCAGTTCCGACCGCACCTCGGCCACGCCATCGCCATCGGCGTCGCGCAGCAGCGTGATGCGGTTGGCCGACGGCACCCCGGCGCCGGCACGGCCCATCAGCCACTTCATGATCCGATTGGTGATCCCGCCGCCGTCGCGCGGCGGCGAATTGCTTTCCGCCACCAGCACGTCGCCATTGGGCAGGCGATAGAGCCAGCGCGGATGATCGAGGCCGGTGGCGAAGGCGTTGACCTGGAGCCCCGCTGCCGCAACCGGCTTGGCACCTTGCGGCCAGCCGACGGCATCGGCGATCTTGACCGTCGGGATGGTCTGGTTGCGCGGCGCGCTGAGCGTGGGGCGCGCGCCCGTCACCGCATTGGCGTCGAGCTGCGAGACGTCGGGGCGGCTGAACCACCAATAGAGGCCGCCAAAGACGAGGATCAGCCCGCCGACGATGATCAGGATCTTGCGTAGCAGGCTCAGTCTGGGGCGAGTCATTCTTCGGGCTCCTCACGGGCTGCCGGCGGGTGGAGGCGGACGCGGCGCACGCGCGTCGCATCGGCTTCCAGCACTTCCAGCGTCCAGCCGCTGGGATGGGTCAAGCGCTCGCCGGCCTCGGGCACATGCCCGGCCAGCACGAAGGCGAGGCCGCCCAGCGTTTCGATATCTTCTTCCACCTCGCCCAGTCGCGGATCGATCGCCGCAGCGACATCCTCGAGCTCGGCGCGGGCGTCGGCGTCCCAGCCGCCATCGTCGAGCGGCACGAACAGCGCCTCGGGCGCGTCGTCATGCTCGTCGTCGATCTCGCCGACGATCTCCTCGACCAGATCCTCGATCGTGATCAGGCCTTCGGTGCCCGAATATTCGTCGAGCACGATGGCGAGGTGCGTGCGGCTGGCCTGCATCTGCGCGAGCAGGTCGAGCGTGCCCATCGACTGGGGGACGTAGAGCGGCTGGCGCATCAGGCTGCTGATCTTCGACGGCGGGCCGGCGCCCGCGGCGACGACGCCGAACACGTCCTTGATGTGGATCATGCCGATCACCCGGTCGAGCTTCTCGCGATAGACCGGCAGGCGGCTATGGCCTGCCTCCGCGAACAGCTGGACCAGCTCGGCGAAGCTCGTCTTTTCCTCGACCGCGATGATGTCGGCACGCGGTACGCCCACGTCGCCGGCATCGCGCTCGCCGAAATGGAGGAGGTTGCGGAGCATCTTGCGCTCGAGCGGCGAAAGATCGCCCTTCTTCGCGGGCTTGCCCTCGCCATCCTCCTCGACCTCGTCGATCGCATCCTCGATGCGCTCACGCAGCGTCTCGTTATTTTCTTCGCCGAACAGGAGGGAGCGCAGGCCGCGCCATATTCCGCCCTCGCTGCTACTGTCTCCGTTCCCGCTGCTACTGGGTCCGTCCGCCATTTCCCGGGTCAATCCTCGCGTATCAGATAGGGGTCGGGGATCCCCAAAGTTTCGAGCGCGGCGCGCTCCATCGATTCCATCGCTTCGGCTTCGGAATCCCCCTGATGATCATAGCCTAGCAAATGCAGCACCCCATGGACAATCAGGTGCGTGGCATGTTGCTGGACGGTGAAGCCCTTTTCTTCGGCTTCTGCCGCGCAAACGCCATGCGCCAGCACGATATCGCCCAGGATCACCTCGCCATCGTCGCTGTTCTGGGTCAGCGCCTCGATCAGATCCGGCTCGATCATGGGGAAAGACAGGACGTTGGTCGGCTTGTCCTTCTGCCGGTACTGGCTGTTGAGCTGATGCACCTCGGCATCGTCGGTCAGCCGCACCGCGATCTCGATCACCGCATCGGCGTCGACCAGCCCGCCGAACGGCGTCTGCGCAACCGCCGCCGCCGCGGCATTCGCGCCGATCGTATCCCAGTCGAGGTCAGGCCAGCCGCTCTCGCGCTGGACGGCAACATCAAGCATCGCCGCCCTCATAGGCATCGACGATGCGGCCGACGATGGGATGGCGCACCACGTCGCCGATGCCGAAGCGGATCATCGCCAATCCCTCGATCCCCTCGAGCTTGTTGACAGCGTCGTTGAGGCCTGAGGCGCCGGGGCCACCGGGCAGGTCGGTCTGCTTGGGATCGCCGCACACCACCATGCGGCTGTTCTGGCCGAAGCGGGTGAGGAACATCTTCATCTGCATCGGCGTGGTGTTCTGCGCTTCGTCGAGGATGACGAAGGCGTCGGCCAGCGTGCGGCCGCGCATGAAGGCGATCGGCGCGATCTCGATCTCGCCGCTCGCGATTCGCCGCTCGACCTGTTCGGCGGGCAGGCAGTCGTAGAGCGCGTCGTAGAGCGGGCGCAGATAGGGGTCGACCTTGTCCTTCATGTCGCCGGGCAGGAAGCCGAGCCGCTCGCCGGCCTCGACCGCGGGACGCGACAGGATCAGCCGCTTGACCGATCCGGTGATGAGCTGGGCGACGGCCTGCGCGACCGCGAGATAGGTCTTGCCGGTACCCGCCGGCCCGAGCGCGAAGATGATGTCGTTCGACACCAGCGCGCGCATATACGCGGTCTGGGTCAGCGAGCGCGGGACGATCGTCTTGTTGCGCGTGCGAATCATGATGGGCGGCGCGGCGCCCTCGTCATTCTCGGCGCGGATGATGCCGGTGAAGACCGGCTCGCTCGACATCGCGATCACCGCGTCGATCAGGCCGGTATCGATATCCTCGCCGCGGATGACGCGGCTATGGAGTTCGGTGAGCACTTCGCGGGCATGTGCGACGGCTTCGGCGCTGCCCTCGATCACCACGCGCTGGCCGCGGGCATGGATATAGACGCCCAGCCGTTCCTCGAGCGCGAGGATGTTGCTGTCATACTCGCCGAACAGCTGGGGGAGCAGCTGGGGCCGGTCGAACGTCACCTCGACGCGCGAGCGCTCGCCTTGCTGGGCGGGGACGGGTTTGCGGCTCATGCGGTCCTTTCGAGTGCTGGAAAGTCACAAAGGTCACGCCCCCATCGCGCGGGAGCATGACGGCCGGTTGACGAAGTTGACACATTCGCGGGGTTTTCGCGCGAAGCCGATACGCGGCTGTCGGGAGCCAAACCGGGGTACAGCGCGGAGGTTCCGTTACGCATGTCGTGCGCCGGAGGATGGCAGAGCCGGGCGATGTAGGACAGGGCAAAATCGCCCGCGGACGCATTGGTCCGCGGGTGACGCAGTTGGGCAACAGTTTGGGTCAGGCCGGGAGCAGCGCCCGCCCGGCCACCGCCTGGAAGAACAGGCCGAGGGTGAGCGCGGCATAGATCGCGCTGCCGCCCAGCACCGCTGCCCAGCGCGTCCTTGTCGAAAGCGTGACCGCGGCAGCACCCAGCAGGGGGATCGCCTGCTCGGCATGGATGCCGAGGAAATGTGCGATGCGCAGATCTCCGCCGAGGCGGTTCCAGCCGAACAGCGGCACGCTGCCGCCCACTTGCCCGACCGAATGGCCGGCCTGCGAGCTCATATAGCCGCCCAGCGTCGCGCCCAGCGCGAAGGTGAGGACGAGGCCGATCGCGACCGCGGCAACGAAGCTGCGTTGCAGGCCCGGGGCGGGGCGCCGGGCAATCTCCCACGCCATCGGGAGCGTGGTGGCGGAGAGGATCACCGCCCCGATGCCCATCAACGCGTACATCGTGGCATGAAAGGGCGTGCCGGTGTTGAAATGCGATTCGAGACCCCGCGCCGCCTGAAGGCCGATATAGGCAAGCTCGAACGTGCCGCTGGCGATCAGCGCGGCGACAGTGCCGCGCATCAGGCGGCTGTCGCGCCGCTCGGGCCGGATATAGGCGAAGAACCACGCCGCGGTGAGCGCGAAGATGCCGACCGAGACGAAGAACTTGGCAGGCTTGACCCAGACATTGACCCCGCTGGCGAGGGCGCGCGGATCGACGATCTGGAGCAGCGTCGCGACGCCGCCAAGCGCGAGCATGGCGAGGCCGTAACGCGTGAGGAGGGGATGGCGCCGGTTGAACTCGGCAAGCAGCTGCGCCGGACGGAGCGGATTGAAGGGGAGCGCGGTCATCATACGGCCTCCTTCGAGGGCAGCGCGGTCCGCGCGGCGAGGTAGAGGAGCAACCCGGCCGGGCCGAACAGGAAGGTCAGCGGCAGGCTGGGCAGGACGATCAGCGGCGCGATGCCCCGGCCGGCGGCGTCGCGCGAAATCCACGCACCGACGAACAGGTCGAACGCCAGATAATGCAGCCAGCCAGCGGTGAGCGCGGCATCGTTGGCGAACAGCGCGCGGACTGCCTCGATCGAACCGAAGCCGCCGGTCTCGAACCCGGCGCGGCCCTGCCAGATCAGCAGGACGTACCCCACGGCAAGGATCGCGGGGATGACAAACTGCGCCGCGGGGAAGGCGTATTGGCGCGCCGGTTTGAAGAACAGCGCGACGATCAGCGAGAGCCAGCCGAGCATCGTGAGCTTGCCGGCGAGGGAGAAGATCAAGGACGGATCGAGCATGTTGCGACTCCAATCTAAACACCGTATAGATTGGATATGAAAGATGATGTAAACAGTGTCAAGATGCCTGCCGGTGAAAACCCGCGCGCCTATCATCACGGCGCGCTGCGCGAGGCGCTGATCGACGCCGCCGAATCGATCCTGGAAGAGCGCGGGGTCGAAGGCTTTTCGCTGCGTGAGGCAGCGCGGCGCGCGGGGGTGTCACCGGCGGCGCCGGGGCATCATTTCGGCGATGCGCGCGGGCTGCTGACTGCGGTGGCGACGCGTGCGTTCCGCGATTTCGGCGACGCGCTGGAAGCGGGTGACGTGGGCACGCGGCGGATGGATCGTCTGCGGGGCATCGGCATGGCCTATGTCCGCTTCGCCCTCGCCAACCGCGCGCGGTTCGAGTTGATGTGGCGCAAGTCGATGCTCGACCGCGAGGACGCGGCGTTCTGTGAGGCCGGCGACCGCGCGTTCGATATCCTCGACCGCATCGCACGCGGCGAAGGTGCGGGCGAGGGGCCGGACCTCACGGTAATGGCACCCTCGATCGCGGGCTGGTCAATCGTCCACGGCTTCGTCGAACTGGCGCTGAGCGGCGCGTTCGGGACTGGCCCGAAAGAGCTGGAAGCGGCAACCGAGCAGTTGCTGCCGCGCGTCCTCGATCACCTCGTGATCGCCGACTAGGTCGTTCGCGCGGACTGGCTCATCCGCCACATCATCGCGTCGAGCCAGCGATCGGGCAGCCAGCGCACGAGGAAGAGGATGAACTTCGCGCCGCCGCCGCTTTCGTAGCGGATGCGCGGACGCCGCGCCGATGCGGCCCTGGCGATGGTGTTGGCGACGACTTCGGGCGGGGAAACAAAACTCATGTCGTTGGCGCCGTTGAGCAGGGCCGCATGTCTGAGCGCATAGGGAGCATAGACACTCTCGCCGGAGCGATCGATCAGGCTCTGTCCGGCGATGCCCGCCCATTCGGTGCGGATGCCGCCGGGTTCGACCACGACGACGCGGATGCCGAAGGGGCGAAGCTCCATGCGCAGGCAGTCGCTCAGGCCTTCGACGGCGAATTTGGTGGCGTGGTACCAGCTGCCGAACGGCTCGCCGAACTTGCCGCCGACCGAGGTGACGTTGACGATCGTCCCCGATTGCTGCGCGCGCATCAGCGGCGTCGCGAGCTGACACAGCCGCGCAAGCCCGAACAGATTGACTTCCACCTGCCGCCGCGCCTCGTCCATCGGCACATCCTCGAGCGCGCCATAACTGCCATAGCCGGCATTGTTGACGAGCAGGTCGAGCCGGCCGGCGGCGGTGCGGATCGTCTCGACCGTCGCAACGATCGAGGCGTCGTCGGTCAGGTCGAGATGGATCAACTCGGCACCAAGCGCGCGGAGCGGTTCCATCCGGTCGAGGCGGCGGGCGGCGGCATAGACCGTCCAGCCATCCCGGATCAGGCGCTTGACGGTGGCTTCGCCGATTCCGGCCGAGGCGCCGGTGACGAGGGCAATTCTGGGGGCGATTTTGGGCATCTTGGGCTCCGATTGAACTCTGGAGCCTGACCATATAAGTGTGGACTATAGTCTATGGTCAAGGGTGTGCGATGCTGATTTCCGAATTTGCCAGGCGGGCGGAGCTGAGCGTCGACACGGTGCGCTTCTATATCCGCAAGGGGCTGCTCGCGCCCGAAACCGGCCTCAAGGGCGGGTCCAACCCCTATCAGCTGTTCACCGCCGAGCATCTGGAGATGGCACGCGCCATCCGCATGGCGCAGGGGCTGGGCTTCACCCTGCGCGAGATCGCGGCGCTGGCGGCGGAATATCAGGCGGGGATGACCAATGAACGCAGCATCGAGCTGATACAGATGCAGCTTGCCCGGCTCGAGGAGAAGGCGACACAGCTTGGTGCGATGATCGATTATACCCGCGCCAAGGTGGCGTGGCTGGAGAACAACCAGAAGGGGGCAGAGCCCCTGCTCGGCGACTATGACGGATGCCGGATGGATATAGGCAAGGCTGTCCAGCCAGCCGCTGCCTAGGCCGCCGTCTTCACCCGCTCGACGCCCGCCAGCGAATTGGGATCGGCGCGAACGATCTCGACCTCGACCAGATCGCCGATCTGGGCGTCGGTCATCAGATGGACCGACTGCAGCCAGGGCGACTTGCCGAGCATCTGGCCGGGCAGCTTGCCCTTGCGCTCGATCAGGACGGTGCAGGTCTTGCCGAATGTATCCGCATTGAACGCGGCCTGATGACGGCCGAGTGCCGCCTGGAGGCGCTGGAGGCGATCGTCCATCACCGCGGCGGGGACCGTGCCGTCCATCTCGGCGGCGGGGGTGCCGGGGCGCGGCGAGTATTTGAAGCTGAAGCACTGCGCATAGCCGACCGCGTCGACCAGGCTCAGCGTGTCGGCGAACTCCGCTTCGGTCTCGCCCGGGAAGCCGACGATGAAGTCGCCCGACAGCGCGATGTCGGGCCGCGCCTCACGCACGCGGTCGAGGATGCGCAGGTATGAGTCGCGGCTGTGCGACCGGTTCATCGCTTTCAGGATGCGGTCGTTGCCCGCCTGCACCGGGAGATGCAGGAAGGGCATCAGCTTCTCCACCTCGGCATGGGCGCGGATCAGGCCGTCCTTCATGTCGTTGGGGTGGCTGGTGGTGTAGCGGATGCGGTGCAGCCCATCGATCTTGTCGAGCGCACGGATCAGCCCGTGCAGGCCGGTGCCTTCCGCGTCGTCCCACGCATTGACGTTCTGGCCGAGCAGGGTGATTTCGCGCGCACCGGCGTCGACTAACGACTTCGCCTCGTCGACGATCGCATCGAACGGCCGGCTGACCTCGGCGCCCCGCGTATAGGGGACGACGCAATAGGTGCAGAATTTGTCGCACCCTTCCTGAACGGTGAGGAAGGCCGAGGGCGGCACGCGGCGGCGGGCGGGGAGCGCACCGAACTTGCTGGCGATCGGCATGTCGGTATCGACCGCGCTGGCGCCGGACGCCGCCTTCGCCACCAGATCGGGCAAATTGTGATAGGCCTGCGGGCCGACCACCACGTCGACCTTGGCGCGGCGGACGATCTCTTCCCCCTCCGCCTGCGCGACGCAGCCCGCGACCGCGATCATCGGTTCCTGGCGCTCGTTGGTGCGCGCGTCCTTGCGCAGCCGGCCGATGTCCGAGAACACCTTCTCGGTCGCCTTTTCGCGGATGTGGCAGGTGTTGAGCACGACGAGGTCGGCGGCATTGGCGTCGTCGGTCGCGACCATGCCTTGCGCGGCCATCAGCTCGGCCATGCGGTCGCCGTCATAGACGTTCATCTGGCAGCCGAACGACTTGACGTGGAAGGTCTTGGGCTGGGTCTTCGGTTGGTTCGGGGGGGTGGCGGTCATCCCGGCGCCTATAGTGGAATGGAGGGGGCGACGAAACCGCCTCTGGCGTTCCGCCCGCGCTGCCAATAGATAGCCGCCCCAAATGGCACGGATCGAAACCCCCAAGCGCGTGCGCGGCACGCAGGACATCTTCGGCGAGGAACAGCGCCGGTTCGCACGCGTCGTCGAGGCGTTCGAGCATGTGCGGCGGCTCTATTGCTTCCAGCAGGTTCAGGTGCCGGTGTTCGAGTCCACCGGCGTGTTCGCCCGTTCGATGGGCGAGACGTCGGACGTGGTGTCGAAGGAAATGTACACTTTCCCCGACCGTGGCGACGACCTGCTGACGCTGCGTCCGGAGTTCACCGCCGGCATCTGCCGCGCCTATATCACCGAGGGCTGGCAGCAGTACGCCCCGCTCAAGCTGACCACGCACGGCCCGGTATTCCGCTACGAGCGGCCGCAAAAGGGGCGCTATCGCCAGTTCCACCAGATCGACGCCGAGATCATCGGCGCGGCGGAGCCAATGGCGGATGTCGAGCTGCTGACGCTCGCCGACCAGCTGTTGCGCGAGCTGGGCATCGCCGACGGTGTGACGCTCCAGCTCAACACGCTGGGCGACGCCGAGACGCGCGACGCCTGGCGCGCGGCGCTGATCGAACATTTCGAGAGCTTCCGGGCGGACCTGTCCGAGGACAGCCTGACCCGGCTCGAGAAGAATCCGCTGCGTATCCTCGATTCGAAGGACCCGCGCGATCGTCCGGCGGCGGATTCGGCGCCGGACATCGACGCGTTCCTGACCGCCGAGGCCAAGGACTTTTTCGACGCGGTGACCGGCGGGCTGGATGCGGCGGGGGTCGCATGGACCCGCAACGCGCGGCTGGTGCGGGGGCTGGATTACTATCGCCACACCGCGTTCGAATTCGTCACCGACCGGCTGGGTGCGCAGGGTACGGTGCTGGCCGGCGGGCGCTATGATGGGCTGATCGGGAATCTCGGCGGACCGGAGACGCCGGGCGTGGGTTGGGCCGCGGGGATCGAGCGGCTGGGGATGCTGTTGGAGGAACCGCGTGCAGCAAAGGTTTTTGCTGTGATCGTTCCGATGGGTGCAGCTGCAGAAGCACATGCTGGAAAACTGCTAGCCGAGCTGCGCCGTTCGTCTCTGAGCGCCGATATGGCCTACAGGGGCAATATGAAGCGGCGTCTTGCGAAGGCAGATGCTCAAGGCGCTGAGTACGCCATTATTCTGGGCGACAATGAGCTTGCAGAAGGCACGGCGACTATCAAGAATTTGCGGTCCGGCGAGCAACGCAAGGCACCACTTGCCGACCTGACCGCCGCGATGTGGGCCCAGTTCATGGGCGATGACAATCCGGATGCCGAAGATCTCGTGACCTGGGATGCCGACGGGAATGTCGTGAAGGGGCCGTTCCAGACGTGACCCGTATCTCGCCCGACAAGATTGCCGCGATCGAGGCGCGGCGCGACGAGCTGCAGGCGATGATGGCGACCGGGGATCTGCCGTCGGACCGGTTCGTCGCGGTCTCCAAGGAATATGCCGAGCTGGAGCCGGTCGCTGTGGCGGCGGGCGAGGTGCGGCGGCTGCGCGAGGAAGCGGCGAGCCTGACCGAAATGAGCCGTGACGGCGATCCCGAGCTGCGCGCGATGGCGAACGAAGAATTGCGCGAGAACGAGGCGGCGCTCGAAAAGGCCGAGCACGCGCTCGCCCTCGCGCTGCTGCCGCGCGATGCTGCGGACGAACGCGCGGCGATGCTCGAGATCCGCGCCGGCACCGGCGGGGACGAGGCGGCGTTGTTCGCGGGCGACCTGCTGCGCATGTACACCCGCTATGCCGAACGCCAAGGGTGGAAGGTCGAGATGATCTCCGCCAGCACCTCGGAAGCCGGCGGCTATAAGGAAGTCGTCGCCAGCGTCGCGGGCAAGGGCGTGTTCGCCAAATTGAAGTTCGAGAGCGGCGTGCATCGCGTCCAGCGCGTGCCGGTGACCGAGAGCGGCGGGCGCATCCATACCTCGGCAGCGACTGTGGCAGTGCTGCCCGAGGCGGAAGAGGTCGATATCGAGATCCGCAACGAGGATCTGCGCGTCGACATCTATCGCTCGTCGGGCGCGGGCGGCCAGCACGTCAACACCACCGATTCGGCGATCCGGCTGACGCATATCCCGACCGGTCTGGTCGTGATCCAGCAGGATCAGCGCAGCCAGCACAAGAACCGCGACAAGGCGATGCAGGTGCTGCGCACACGGCTTTACGAGCTTGAGCGCGAGCGGCTGGCGAGCGAGCGGTCGGGCGCGCGCAAGTCGATGGTCGGATCGGGCGACCGCTCGGAGCGCATCCGCACCTACAATTTCCCGCAGGGGCGGGTGACCGATCACCGCATCAACCTGACGCTTCACCGCCTGCCCGAGATCCTCGAGGGCGAGATGGACGAGATGATCGGCGCGCTGGTCGCCGAGGACGAAGCCGAGCGGCTGGCGGCGCTGGACTCGTGACGGTTCGGGCCGCGATCGCCGAGGCGGCTTCGCGGATCGCCTCGGACACGCCGCGGCTCGATGCCGAATTGCTGATGGCGCATGCGCTGGGCGTGTCGCGCCAGGCGATGCTGTTGTCGCGGCTGAGCGATCCCGCGCCCGAAGGCTTTGCGGCCTTGGTCGAACGGCGGGTCGCGCATGAGCCCGTTGCATATATCGTCGGCAGCCGGGGCTTCTGGACGATCGAGCTCGATGTCGGTCCCGGGGTGCTGGTGCCGCGTGCGGACAGCGAGACGCTGATCGAGACGGCGGTGGCGCATTTCGCGGGGACGGTTGGGCCAGCACGCGTGCTCGATCTGGGTACCGGTCCGGGGACGCTGCTTCTGGCGGCACTCGCCGAATGGCCGGAGGCGCAGGGTTTGGGAATCGATGCCTCCGAAACGGCGCTCGGCTATGCGCGCGACAATGCTGCGCGGCTGGGCATGGCGGACCGCGCGGAACTGCGTGCGGGCGACTGGGCGAACGGCCTCGACGGGCAGTTCGATCTGATCCTGTGCAATCCGCCCTATATCGGCACCGGCGAAGGGCTCGGCCCGGAAGTGCGGGAACACGAGCCGGCGGAGGCGCTGTTCGCGGGCACCGACGGTCTCGACGATTATCGCCGCATCGTCCCCGATCTGCCCCGGCTGCTCGCGCCCGGCGGGGTCGCGGCGATCGAGATCGGCTGGACTCAGGGCGCCGCGGTCTCCGCGCTGGTGCGCGCGGCGGGGTTGGCTCCGGCAATCCGTCAGGATCTTGGCGGCCGCGATCGGGTCGTCATCGCAAGTTGAACTATCGGTGTGTCATACCAATATAGTGCTTGGAGATTGATGCCCCACCGGCTAATGATGGCCGCGGGGATGGCACCTTCAACCTAAATCGTTGAAATGGAACGCCGACCCAATCCAAGGCATGTGTGCTGCTGAATGTCCGGCAGCCATGCGGGGCGCCGCTCCGGAGCGTTTCCGGCGCGACGTGCGGGGTAACACGCATCCGAGGATCGCCGAATGACGGTGACGGATTGAGTTAAGGACAGGACACACAGACGTTGATGAACAATCGTCAGGCGAACAACGGCCGCCGGCGTGGCCGTGGTGGCCAGCGCCAGCAGGGTGGTGGCAACCCCAACCAGGGCAATGGCAACCGTATCGACAACCGTGCCCGCGGCAACGCCGCCCAGCTTCTTGAGAAATACAAGAATCTGGCGCGCGACGCGCAGATGCAGGGTGACCGCGTCAACACCGAATATTACCTCCAGTTCGCCGATCACTATTTCCGCGTGCTCGCGGAGACCCGGTCGCGCTTCGAGGAGCAGAACCCCGGCCAGACCCAGCAGGGTCGCCGGCCGAACACCGATATCGACGGCGACGACGACGATTTCGAGATGGACGGCGCCGAGGGGCAGCGCGAGGGCAATGCCGGCGACGAGGGTGATACCCGCGGCCAGGATCGCTATGAGCGCGCGCCGCGTCGCGAAGAGCAGCGCGAGCCGCGCCGTGACGGTCGCGACCGCGATGGCCGCGACAACCGCGGCAATCGCGATGACCGGCGCAACGAGCGCAACGAGCGCAGCGAACGAAACAACGACCGGGCCGAACGCCGCCCGGCCGGCGGCTTCCAGGCCGAAGGCGAAGGTGGCGAGCATCCCGCGCCCGCGAACGAGGACGAGGCGCCGCGCGCCGAGCAGCCGCGCCGCCGTGGCCGTCCGCGCCGCGACGAGATCGAGGATGCGGGCGATGCTGCCGGCATCGCCGCGATCCTTCCTCCGGCGCTGGGTGTCGAGGGCGAGACGGTGGCCGAGGCCAAGCCGCGCCGCCGCCGGGTGAAGAAGGACGAGGAGCCCGCCGCGGCGGAGTGATCGTCCCGATCCCGGGAAGAAAAAGGGGCCGGTCCGCAGGTTGCGGGCCGGCCCTTTTTCGTTGCGGCCGCGCTTTGCCGGTTGACTTGAATCGCGCCGTGGCGATGGTGGCTGCACACAGCGTTAGGGGAGTGCGATGCGGCGTCTGAACCCAGTTCTTGCCGGGGCTCTTGCGGCGGCGGGAGTCGCGCTTCCGGGTATCGCGATTGCGCAGACCGCAGCGCCCTCGGCGCAGGGCGACATCTCGGTCACCATCTACAACAACAATCTGGCGCTGGTGCAGGACAAGCGCGAGCTGCACCTGCCTGCGGGCAAGTCGAAGCAGGATTTCCCCGACGTGTCGGCGCAGATCCGGCCCGAAACGGTGACTCTCGCCGCGCCGGGCGCGACGATCGTCGAGCAGAATTTCGACTTCGATCTGCTCACCCCCGAAGCGCTGATGGAGAAGGCGGTCGGGCAGAACGTCACCGTCGTTCGGGGAACGCAGAATCTGCCGGCCAAGGTGCTGGCCTATAACAATGGCGCTGTGGTCGAGATCGGCGGACGGATCGAGGTGCTGGGCAAGGACGACCGCGTGGTGTTTCCCGCGCTCCCGCCTTCGCTGCGCGCGCGACCGACGCTGTCGGTGACGCTGGATGCGGACGCTACGGGCCCGCGGCCGGCGACCCTGTCCTACCTCACCTACGGCATGGGCTGGAAATCGGACTATGTCGCCCTGTTCGACGAGAAGGCGGGCAAGATCGATGTCCAGGGCTGGCTGACGCTGACCAACAACAGCGGCACGACCTACAGCAATGCCAACACGCTGCTGGTCGCGGGCGGCGGCGGGATACGGGGAAGCGCGGGCTCGCTGATGGTTCCGGGGACCGAGACTGCGGGGCGCGAGCGGGTCGGCGACTTCTATGTCTATCCCATCCCCGGTCGCGTCACCATCGCGCAGCGCCAGCAAAAGCAGGTGAGCTTCCTCGATGTCGCGGGGGCGCCGGCGGCCAAGGCCTATGCCTATCGCAACCCCTGGCTCGGGCGGCAGGACCAACCGCGCAGCGTCGATACAGTGCTGCGCTTCTCGTCCTCGAAGGACGGCGGGCTGGGCGATGCGCTCCCCGCGGGAACGGTGCGCATCTATATGCGCGACGCGCGCGGCGCTCCGCAGTTCATCGGCGAGAACGCGATCGGCCATACCCCGATGGGCTCGCGCATCGCGATCAAGACGGGCGAGGCGTTCGACGTGAAGATCAAGGCGGTCGTGCAGACGCGCGAGCGCGTGAACAGCAGTAAGTGGCGCACCACCATGGTCTATACGCTGACCAACGCGCGGCCCGAAGCTGCGACGGTCGAGCTGACGCAGGGCGGACTCGACAGCTGGTGGAAGGACACGCGGATCCTCAACGAGACGCAGGCGAGCGAGCGCATCAATGCCGATGAGGCGCTGTGGCTGGTGAGCGTTCCCGCCAATGGCGAGGCGACCGTCACCGCTACCTTCGAAACCCGGTACTGACGCGCGGCCGTGCGGCTGCTCCGCACTTTCCTATGCATGCTCGCCGCGATTGCCGGTGCCGGAGCCGTGCGGGCACAGAGCGTGCAGACTTCCGCCGCGCCGGATGCGGTTGCGGTTACCGTTTATCGCGCGCCCGATCGTGAAGCGGACCGGAAAATCGACCTTGGCTGGCTCGGCGGTTACGCGCTGGTCACCGAGACGCGGACGGTCGCGATTCCCGCCGGACGCGCGGTGATCCGGTTCGAAGGCGTGGCGTCGGGCATCCTGCCCGAAAGCGCGATCGTCACCGGCCTGCCCGCCGGGGTGCGGGAGAAGAATCTCGACGGCGAACTGCTCTCGGCCGCCAGCCTCTATAGTCGCGGCTATGCCCGGCCGGTGACGTTGCGCCGCACCCGTGACGGCAAGACCGTGGAGGAGCGCGCGATCATCCGCTCGGGGCCGGAGGGTTCGGCGATCGTCGAGACCGGGCGCGGGATCGAAATACTCAACTGCGGCCCGACCGAGGATGCCATCGCCTATGACGGCGTGCCCGCGGGCCTGTCCGCGCGGCCGACGCTGTCGGTCGAGACCGAATCGCCGCAGGGCGGGACCGCGACGGTGACGCTGTCCTATCTTGCCTGGGGTTTCGACTGGCAGGCCAATTATGTCGCGACCCTGCATGAGGGCGGCGCGGCCGCCGACCTGTTCGCCTGGGTGACGCTGGCGAGCACCGACATGACCAGCTTCGCCGATGCGCAGACGATGGTGGTCGCGGGCAAGGTCAACCGCACCACCATGCGGACATCCAACCCGTATGAATCGCCCGATTCCTTCGAGTTTCGCTGCTATCTGAAGGACAATATCGGGGGCGCCGCCGACGCCGCGGGCATCCCGCCGCCGGCCCCCGCGCCGCCGGCGCCGCCCGTCGCGATGTACCGGACGGCCCAAGAGGTGGTCGTCACCGGCGCGCGCGTCCGCAAGGTCGAGCAGGAGGATCTGGGCGACCTCAAGGCCTATCGCGTGCCCGAACCGACCACGGTCGCCGCGAAATCGCAGAAGCAGGTCGCGCTGCTGGGCAAGGACGCGGTGCCGGTGAGCATCGTTTACGAGAGCAAGGTCTTCAGCCACCAGGTTGCGGAGCTGCAGATTCTGGTGCGTGCGGTCAATCGGGCGGACAAGGGGCTGGGTCTGCCGCTTCCCGCAGGGCCGGTCGCGCTGTTCGAGCGGCAGGGGCAGCACGCGCTGCTGATCGGCGAGTCGGCGACCGACGACAAGGCGGTCGGTGAGGAAGTGGAGGTCAAGTTCCCCATAGCCGCCAATGTGACGGTCGAGGCGCGCGACATCGCGAGCAAGGGGCGGGAACGGACGCGTGAGCTGGTGGTGAGCAACGCCAATCCGTTCGCGATCCGCTATGAGGCCGACTTCAACCTGAACGGCGAAGTGAAGGCGCCGACGCGGCTGGGCAGCAAGAACGGGCGCAAGCTGTGGGCGGCGGTGGTCCCGGCCAACGGGACGGCGACGCTTCGGTACCGCGAGATCGCGCCGCGCTAGCCCCGACGGTCGCGATCGGTCGCGTCGCGCGAACGCTCGTCATGGCCGGTGCCCGAGCTCATGAAGATGAGCCCCATCAATCCGCCGCCGAGCAGCACCGACAGGCCGATGCCGATCGCCATCGCGATCGAGGCATGGAGCTGGAACTCGCCGATCGTGATGTAGAGCGCGACGATGGCGACAATCGCCGACACGATCGCGACCGCCGCGACGATGCCGAAGATCCGGCGGTAGCGTGCCCATGCGAGCCGGGCATAATCGGGATTGTCGAGATCGGGTTTCATCGCTTTCAATTGGGCTTGAAACATGGGATTCTCAACCGTCTCTGACAGGAAAGAGGAGCCTGACGATGACGATCGCAGCAATCCTGAGCGGGAAGGGGCAGGATGTCATAACCGTGAGCGGCGGTACGACCGTGCGCGAGGCGGTGGCGCTGCTCGCCGCCAGGCGAATCGGCGCGGTGCCGGTGATCGAGAATGGCGCGGTGGCGGGCATCTTCTCCGAGCGCGACGTGATCCACTGTCTCGAACGCGATGGCGCCGCGGCGCTCGACAACGAGGTTCGCGGGGTGATGACGACACCGGTGATCAGCGTGACGCGCGACGAGCCGGTGCTCGCCGCACTCTCGCTGATGACGCAACGGCGGATCCGCCACCTGCCGGTGGTGGAAGGCGGCGCGCTGCTCGGCTTCGTATCGATCGGCGATCTGGTGAAATACCGGATCGAGCGGATCGAGGCCGAGGCGGCGCAGATGCGCGCCTATATCCAGTCGGCGTGATCCCTTAGAGTTACCGCGCCAGCCCGTTCCCCCACCCGGCCATCCCCGAGCGTAACCCGATCGGGTGACCGGGTGGGGGAACGGGCTGGTGCGGCTAGAAGCTAACGCCGGATCATCCCGATGGCATCTTCGACCGTCGCGCGCGCGAAGAACCAGAGCCACGCGCCGTAGATCGCTGCCCCCGCCGCGCTGAGCACCAGCAGATGGGGCAGGGGGCTGAGCGTCGGTAGCGCGCGGTCGATCAGGACGACAGCCAGTGCCATCGCCATCGCGGCGGTAACCGGCGGCGCGAAGGACGCGATCCAGTCGCGCCAGGACAGGCCGATCACCGGCAGGCTGCGTGCCGCGGTGATGGCGAGGAACACCGGCCACACCGCGATCCAGGTGAGTGCGAGGCCGATCACGTCCCATTGCACCCCGATCAGGAACGCGGCGGGCAGCAGGAACGCGCCGATTGCCGAGATCTGCGCGCCGATTCCCGGCCGCCCGCGCGCATCGGTGGCGGCGGCGAACAGGATCTGAAGCGTCATGAAGGGCATGGCGAGCGACAGGATCCGGACCACCGGCGCCGCCTGAATCCATTTCTCGCCCAGCGCGACATGGACCAGCGGCTCGGCGGTGGCGGCGAGCCCGAGATAGAAGGGCATCGCCGCGACCATGATCAGCCGCACCGACTTGGCGAAGGCGATCGTCGCCCCCGCCGCATCGTGCTGCATCCGGGAATAGGCCGAGAAGGCGACCTCGTTCAGCGCGGGGATGAACTTCTGGACCAGGATCTGGGTGAGGAAGAGGCTGGTGGTATAGATGCCCAGCCAGTGGGGATCGAACAGGCGGCCGGCGATGAACACGTCCGCCTGACTCTGCACGAACCAGAAGAGCTGGCCGGCGGCCATCAGTCCGCCATAGCGCGCCATGCCGCCGGCGCCGCGAAAGTCGAAGCTCGGCCACATCAGCGACCGCGCCGCCCAGGTCATCCCGATTGCGCGGGTGCCGAACAGCACGAGCGGCGCGAGCACCAGCGTCCACACCCCCATGCCGGCATAGGCGCCGGCGAGTGCGGCGAGCGCGCCCGCGGTCGCGGAGATCAGGTTCACCTGGGCCTGTTTGCGAAAGTCCATCGCCCGCGCGAGCAAAGCATAGGGGAGTGCGATGAACGGCGTCGCGATATAGAGCAGCGCCTGCACGCGCAGCAGGTCGGCGACAACGTCCTGCCGGTAATAGGCGGCGGCGAGCGGGGCCATCAGGAACTGGGCGGCGCCAAGGCCGAAGTTGAGCAGCAGCAGCATGCCGAACAGCTGACGCACCGCACGGTCGTCGACATCGGGCTTCTGGATGATCGCGCTGGCAAGGCCGTAGCCGTTGAGCATGTTGAGCAGCACCAGAACGACCTGCGTCATCGCAAACAGGCCGTAATCGCTGGGGTCGAGCATCCGGATCACGAGGAAGGTCGACGCCCAGGCGATGATCTGGCCCAGAATCTGGGTGCCCGAACGCCAGATCACGGCGCTGCGCACCTGATTCCGAAGCGATTCACGGCCCTGTTTCGGCGATTCGGCGGTTGATTCGGTCATGCGTAGGGTATGCCTGTCACCTGTTGATGCCACGTAAACGGCAGATTTCTGCGGGTTTCACGGCGTTTGAAACAAAAATGCAAAAAGCTTGTTGACCGATCTGAAGGTCGGGCATAGAAGCCACTCCACCGACGCGGTGAGCTACACGGTTCGCTTCAACGGTCACCAAAAACCAGGCGCACAGCTCGCCCCGAGAAAAAGGGGTTGGACGGTGCGTCGGTCTTTGTCGCTCTTTGACATTGTGATTTTGATGAAGGGACATGTGGGCGGCGGCCCCGGGTCTTGCAGCTTCTAGGTGCAAGGTGCTCGGTAAA
>Ga0247823_10000048_pt1 | contig 84057 bp, 70 predicted proteins | sample 13C_PalmiticAcid_2_FD_192426 | JGI IMG/M metagenome (GOLD analysis project Ga0247823, IMG submission 192426) | Soil microbial communities from agricultural site in Penn Yan, New York, United States - 13C_PalmiticAcid_Day30 | ecosystem: Environmental > Terrestrial > Soil > Agricultural land... | reverse complement strand
CCTTCCCGCCCACCGACACATCAGTCGGCCGGGCCGCAGAACAGGCGGACGCGTAGCTCAGCGGGAGAGCACTACGTTGACATCGTAGGGGTCACAGGTTCAATCCCTGTCGCGTCCACCATTCTTTCTCTTGAGAAATCAAACTCCTAACAAGGAACCTCCTCTCGGGTGGTCATGTTAGCGTCTCTCTAGTGGGGCACTAGTGGGGCAAAATTGCTGAAACCAAATGGAACGCCCTGAAACACGCTGAAACGGCTGCGAGGGACTCCGCAAGCTCCCCTCCGCACGGAACAGCTCTCGCCCTTGATAGCACAATACAGGTAGCTGAAACCGCCTTATCCGCGCCGATAAACTCCTGAGAGCATTGATAAAAAAGTATATCAGCCAACGAGACCGATGCCTGTGGTCACCATATGGTCACCACAGCGACGGAAATCGTAGCGATTTCTAGCACGCGATAGAGGCTACCTGAAACCAGCGGAAAAGTCGCCGTCAACGGCTGAAACGCGCCAACAGCGGACATCTAGCTGCGCCCGCTTAGTGGACATTCCGCTGCTTTAGCCAGCATGGCTTGTAGGACGGAACTCTAGGGTGTCCAAGCGCGACGGGGCGGTGCCGGATACGCCGACTCATCGGGCAGCATCATCGCGCGGACAATGCGACAAGCAGCTGCTTCATCCGGGCGGTGTCGCCGGAGTTCGTCGTCTTCTCCGCCGGCAGCCGCTATCGGCATCCCCGCCAGTCCACGGTGGACCGCCTCGTCGCGTTCGGCGTTCGCCCCGAGGACATGTTCAGAACCAACTGCAGCGACAACGAGCCCGGACGCGGGCCAACCCGTGAATGGGCGTATGGAGCGGTGCGCGGCTGCGGACGCGACGAGGCGGGCGACGACGACGTCGAGATCCGTCCGCCGGGAGCAGAGACGACCGGCCGAAAGTGTGAGAACGTCTGCTGACGCACGGACCTCGGTCGACCGGGTTGCGCGGTGGACAAGGCTCGGGTTGAGTAGTCGCGAATGACCTCTTGAGGAAGATTCGCCTTGAGCGGTTCAACATTACACGACGGCCTCGACTACCAAGCTTGGGTTACAGTTCTGGCGGCGGTGGAGTTTCTGGTCATCCAGGATTCAGCGACGCAGCTGATCGTCGAGCCGCCCAGCCACGAAGACATCGAGGGGGACATCCACCGCGCGCTCGGCGCGGACGAGCCCACCCCGTCGGAAAACCAAGCCTTGGCGGCCGCCGCCGAACCCTATACGCTTGTCATCCAGTCGAAACGACGAGACGACGGAGTCTGGACGGTCTCCGGCGTTGAAACCCTCCTCCACCATGGCGGAGATCTCGGGACGCGACGACCGTCGGCCAAGAACCGGCTGATCGCCGACCTGAAGATCCGCTACCTGCTGGCCACCAGCGGCCATCTGGTCGATCGGGCCGCCAAGCTGCGTGTCCAACGGTTCGGCGAATGGCCGGACCTCGCCGAGGTCGATCCCCGGTTTCAAACCTACTTCGCGGGCGACCAGTGCCGTGTCGGTGTCATCGACAGCCTGACCGAAGCTGGTATCCGGGATCGCCTCGCCCGCCTCTGCAAGGACGCCTTGCTGATGCCGTTCGATAGGATCGAGGCCTGCCTGGACGCCCTGTTCGCCGCGGCGCATGTCCGCGGCCGGTCAGATCACTGCGGAGTCTGGAGTAAGGCCGAGGTCGAGGAGATCCTGCAACGTCACGACGCCCTGCTGCCGGGGCGCATCGACCGCGAAGACTATGTCGAACCGCAGAATTTCGATCAGATCCAGGCGACGCTGACGGCCCAGCAGGCGGTCCTGATCGTGGGCCCGAGCGGCACGGGCAAGACCCGGACCGCGGAACGTCTGCGCGACCAGCTGAGAGCTGATCTCAAGGGCCCCCGCCTGATGCGTTTGGGATCGTCCGACGGCCCCGGCGCTTTGAGTGATGCCCTCCAGGCGAGCCCCGTCATCGTCTATCTGGACGACCCTTGGGGACCGGTCGTCCTAGCCGATCATGCCGGCGGCTGGACTAAGGCGCTGCAGGCAGTGTCCGAACACCGCCGGCGCGGGACCTGGTTGATCATCACCAGCCGCTCGGACGTTTACAGTGACGCCAAGATCCCGGACGACGCGTTCGCGCCCTGGAAGGTCACGCTCGATGCGAGCGCCTATGGCCCCGCCGAACGCCGCCAGCTGCTCGCGCGGATGCTCAAGACCCTGCCCCTGCGGCTGCGCGGCGTGATCGAGCCTCATATCGAACGGGCAGTCGACGACCTCACCACCCCTCTTGAGATCCGCACCTTCGTCGCCGGCGCCGCCAGGGCGATATCCGATGAGGGCGACGCCGGCGATGTGGTTGGCGCATCGCTTCGCCGAGCCAAGGGCGCACAGTACAAGGACGTGGTCTCCGCCCAGATCATCGAGCGCGATGATGCCGAGGCTGCGACGATTCTCTGGCTGCTGTTCAAGGCCGAGGCCAGCCTCAGCCTTGACGAGATGGCCCGCGCGCGTCGCGCCGTGAACCGTTTGCCCGGGACGACGATCCAGGTTGAAAGCCTGGTCCATTTCCTCCGCGCGGGGCAGAGCTTGGACCAGGCGGACGACCGCTACAGCTACGCCCATCCCCAGGTCGAAGCCGGCCTGAAGGCGGCCGCATTCGACGATCCGGCGGTCTTCGAGGCCGCCGGCGCACGACTGATTGAGGCCTTCGCAAGCCAGTCCGGGGAGGGTTTCGTCGGTCCCCTCATCGCGGCGCGGATGCTCGCCGGCGCCGTGTCGAGCGACCCCACCGCGGTTGAAGGTCTGGTCGATACCGTCTCCAGGGCGGCCAGAGACGCCATTGACGCGAAACTGCTGGCTGCGCTGCGGGCGTTGGACGGTTCGCCGTTCGAGGTCGCGTTTCGCACGGCCGCCAAGGTCGGGAGCGCCGGCATTCTCGCCTTCGACCTGGCCCGATGGTTCCTGGAACCGCTTCCGCTGCCGCCCGAACCGGATCTGGGCGACCTGTCGAGACGGTGGCTGGGCGCCCCTGCGCAGCCGGGCTGGAAGGCCGCCATCGCCGCTGACCCCGGCATCCGGGATATTCTCGCCAAGGCCGTAGTCAACGTCATCGGAGACGAGCGGGACTTCCACCCGGACAATTTCGGGGACCGTCTCGCGGCGCTCGGCGTCGATCTGACGGACGCCTTCGGCGCTTTGGCGCTCCGGCTCGTCGGCCATAGCTACGACCCCCTAGTCTACGTCGCCATCAATGGAGCCCTTCGCACACCGTCGAGCCTCGAGCCAGCCGTCCGGTTGGCGCAAACGATCTTCGACGGCTATGTCGAGGAGGTCCGCGAGGGCTGGAAGCTTGATCTGATCAACGGCGTGTTTGACGATGAATACGCCGACTATCTCGGGACTTCAGACGACGGGAACTGGGCCGCTGGGGAGATCGCCAAAGCTTGGGTCCGGGCCAAGCGTCAGGGAGACGGTTGGCGGAGCCTTGCCGCCTTTCCGGACGTTGGCCTTCTTGGCTGGTCATGGGCCGAGGACATCGAAGCCGGCACCGCGCCTCTCGACCGGGACGAGTTCGACAGCCTGCTGACTGCTGTCAGGGGCGGTACGCGAGAAAAAGCCGCCTGGAAGCTAGCGGCGCACAGGACCGAAACCAGTCTTATCCCTGTAATGAAGAAGCGCCTCGGGGAGCCGGGCGTCGACGCACCCGTGCGTGGAATAGTGCGCCGCGTCTGGGCGATCCACGACCTTGAAGGCTTGGCCGACGCGCAGTCGCAGTATGTTGCAGCGGCGCGAACCGAGCAGGTTCTCGCCCTCCACCGCGACCTCGTCCCATTGCAGGAATATTTCTGGCCGCGAGACGCCCTCGCGGCGGCCAGGATGGCGTTGGCGTCCCGCTTGCCAGCGCCCTTGGATGAACTGGCCCGGGCGATCAGCGCCGACCTGGACAACGTGCTCGCGCAGCCGGGGCCGGTTGCAGATGCCGCAGCCGCGGTGACAACTGACAATCCCGAGATCGCGGCGAGATTGTTGAAGCTCACCGATGGGCAGCACCCCGCCTTTGACCATCTGTACATCCTGGCGATGGACGGGTGGTCTCCGGACAACACCGCCCCTGCTGACGCGGCGTTGACCGTGGCATTGCATCTGGGCCGCACCGACCTGGTGCGCGCCGCGCTGCATCATCCGATCGGCAATATCGTCCGGCGGGCGATCGAGGCGGTGGGTGACACTACACCGACCGCGGCCTTGGTCGCGCTCCCGGGACTGAAAGGCAGCATCGTCAGGAAGGCGGTGATCGCCAGACTGGGGGAGCGTCCTGCCGACGAGAACGCCTCGGCCGCGCTCCTGGACCTGACCAAGGATACCTACAATTCCGGTCATAGCGGCGATCCACACCATTCACTCGCTCGGGAGGCCGCCGCCCACCTCGCCGCGCGCGACGTCCTGTCCCCGGCGCTGCTCAATGCGGTCCAAGGCAGCGTGCTCGCATTGCAGGACGCCGGCGTTCGTCGACCTCTGCTGCGCCGTCTCGGCCAGCAGTCGGCCGGCTACCGGCAATGGCTCTGGGGGCTTGTCGTCGATGAAGAAAGGCCGCTCGGCATTCGCCGGGACGCAGCGCTCGCTCTGTTCCACAACGCAAAATTCGTCGAGCCGGGCATTGTTGATCAGATCACCCTAGACCGATTGCTCAACCTGCCCGGCTCCGTCGCTGTCCTGCTCACCTTGATCGTCACGCGCCGGAGTGAGGTCGACCAGCTCAAGCAGCTGGCGACCCGGCTCAATGACAGCGCCGACCGCCGCGGCCTCATCGTTTTGCTGAGGCGCCCTTCAACGCCTGAAATCAACAACCATCTCTTGTCGCTCCTCGGCGAGGATCATCCCGCCGCGTCCCTGATAGATGACTCCGGCGGGTTGGCCCCATGGACGGCCCTGGATGAGCTCGCCGAGCTGAGCATCGTCCAGACGATCCGCCAGCTCTTGAAGGGGCGGTTCGAGCCGGAACCCAGGCCCATCTGGCCTGCCTGGCCGCCGAAGCCGTCGAGACAGACTCCATAGCCGAAAAGCTCAGGGCGCAGCTTGTCTGTCCATCGTCGCGGCGGTTGCAGGCTTGAGGGTGTGATCGAGCCACATCACGACATCGGTCCAGGCGCGATAGGGGATGATCGCAATGTAGGCGGCGATCACCCAGGCGAGGTCGGGAAAGGCCTCGAGGAAGTCGGCGCCGGCGAACGCCTGACTGTCAGCGCGCAGGGCATCCCAGGTCTTCGCCTCGAAGATTTGGGACGAAAGACGTCCGACACCGCGCACCAGCCCAGGGGCGAAGAACCGATCAGCGGGAAGCTGAGGCTCCTCATGAACCTGATCGGCGTAGATCGGCCAGATGGACTGACATAAGTCCTTCTCGTCCCGACTCGCGAGCATCTGGAGGAGCGCCCGACCGAACCACACGCGGCCTTCGAAATTGTCGGCGAAGATGGCGCTATCGGCGACGTTGGGGACCTCGTTGCGCCAGGCCCAAACATCGGTGAAGTCGTAGTAAGGCCCGGGCAGCGGACGAAGACCGTCCGCCCCCTTTGACGCCGTGAGCAAACTCACAAGGATCGCCGCCAGTTGACGCGAAGGGGTGACGCCACCCCGTCGCTCATAGGCCCACCAGCGCACCAAGTACGCGGGGACCGCGCCAAATCCCCACAGCATCGGCTGTTCGACGGATTTGGCCACGAGCGTGTCGCGGTAGTCGGCCAACTCGGTCGGCGTCTCCTCGTCCCGGTTGAGCGAGAGGATCGCCGCACAAAGGGCCACCAGTCGCCCGCGCTCATGCATGACATCGACCTCGTCCAGCGTGAAGCCTTCGGCCCAGACTTGGTCGGCGGCGAACCCGGCGGCCTGGGCTTCGGCGAGGAGATCACGCGCATGTTCGAGCGCCACGCCCGCGTAGAGCCTGGCGACATCCAGACGACGCCTTGTGTCGCAGAAGCGCAGCGCGTGGACGACCGCCAGGAGGGTGATGACGAACATCGCGAAATGGTTCGACCTCGCCCGCCACGGTGCCTTGATGATCTCGGCGATCAGCAGAAGGGCGTTCAACCGGGCAGATCGCGCGGGCTGGGACAGATCTTCATCCGGCGGTGGCGCGGTCGCGAGGAGCACCTCACCGATCCTGAGCGGGTCGGGAAGGCCTCGCCCGTCCTCGGCCATCAGGTTGAGGACCGAGCGCGTCCCCTCGATCGAGGTCGGCCAGACCAGCCCTGCGACCTTCACGAACCTAGCCAACAAGTCGCCCCGGGTGATGATCTCGAACCGAGAGGCCGGGCAGGCGGGCGCCGCGGTGCGATCACCCGCACGGCCGAAGACCAGCTCGGCTTCCTCGTCCACTGTGCCGTTGGTGACGAACACTGCCACATGCGGCTCGCCATCCTTCCGATAGAGATTGGAGGGCGGCAGATCGATCAACTCGATCACCTGCGGCAGAAGCCCCTGCGCTTCGGTTTTGGTGACACGGCTCGCCGGGTTGCCCTTCAGCTGAAAACAGTGGAGCTCGCCGCTCGGGCTACGGGCGACTACATCCTTGCCCAGCTCGATCGGCGAGTGCCGTGTGTTGTGCAAAACCGACCAGCCTTCGGACACCAGCAGCTGGATGAAGGCCGGCTGGTACTGCCGCTCGCCTTGGCTATCCAGCCAGGACTCGACCAGCCTGTCGACGACGGAAATCATTTCGTTTTCGTTCCAGAATTTCAGCCAGCCTGGCCTGCCCCTCAGGGGACATGTCCTTGCCCGCGAACAGCTCCACCACGTGCTTCGGCGCTATGATCGTCGGCGGATTCCACGTCCCGTCCTCGTCGAAGGTGTGCTCCATCCTGTCGAGCGCGTCGAGGATCAGCCCCTCCGTCGCTGGCCCGCCCTTCGCATCGATCACCATGCCAGCCTCGCGGGTCGCCCGCTCCATCACCTTGTAGAACTGCTTGGTTGAGCCTTCCGCTATCTGGCGGGCGATATTCGCCAGATGCTCATCCACGACGTCCGGCGTGAACTCCGACAGTGGCGAGCCGCGCTTGACCCCGACCTCCCCGGAGACCCCTTCCAGCTCGGTGTGGCTGACCGTGTCGTCCGCCCGAGTGATCGAGTGTCCACTGCCTTCGAACTGGATGTTGTGTTTGATCATCCCAAACTGAGGAGCCAGCTCCCGCACCATCGCCTTGACGCACGCTTCGTTAGCTTCGGCTCGCAGCGCGATGATTTTCGGGAACGTCGGAAGCATCGGGACCTTGGGTCTGAGCGCGGGTGCCGCGGCGGAGAGGGCGTTTATTCAGGGTAGTTGCGCATGTCGGTGTACCCTGCCCACGCGCCCTTGACGAACGACGGCGACACCAAATTCAGCGGCGCGGTCTACAGGGCGGTTGCAAACGGCCACCTATGCGCGGCGTTCCACGAACCCGTCGTCAATCGCGGCCTCATCATTTGGGCATTGCGTGGCTAGGACGAGACAATTCGCCAGTGCGGCAATCATCGCGCGACGTTCTATTTTTCGCGATATCCTTCGCCTGGTTGTCCACTTCCGCCCCTCGCAATCTAAAAGAATGGAGCGAACGACCTCGAAGTCCGCAATGAATCAGGTGCTGCGCATACGGAGGTCGGGAACGCGCCAGGAGCGGTCCTTGGCGTCCATGCGAGAAGCGGACCTCGCCTAGATGGCTCGCAGAAGCATCTTGCTATGCCTAAGGCCAAGTTTGTGTTCCAAACTCAACTCAAGAGTGACATTCTGGAGAAAACAATCGATCGGTTGGGGGAAATATGCGGATCAGCCGCGTTGTCGTGAAGAACTATAGGTCGCTCAAATTCGTCGACGTTCAAATTGTCGAGCCAGCGACGATGGTCATCGGTGAGAACAACACTGGCAAATCCAACTTTTTTCAGGCCATTCGCCTTTGCCTAGATAGCCAGCTAACTTCTGCCTTCCGCTCACTTCATAAGGACGATGTTCACTGTCACGTCGACCAGACCCAACCGTTCCAGGTGCTAGTCGGCGTCGAGTTTGCTGACTTTGAAGGTCATGAGAACGAGGAAGCGCTCCTGCACGGGACGCAGATCGGGCCTAATCGCGCCCGGATCTTCTATCGCTTCAGGCCCAAGCGGGCCGTCCGCGAGGCCATTGCTCAGAACCAGCAGGCCTATCCTCTAACTCTTGAAGATTACGGTTGGGAGCTCTTTGGGGGTGGGAATCCGGAAGTCGATCTGACCGCCATTGAATGGAACCATGAGAACGGCGACCTGGGCGCAACAAGCGTCGGTTTGCAGTATCTACAGTCCTACTTGGTCGTGTTCCTCCCCGCCCTGCGAAACGTGGAGGCTGACCTCCAGCAGAGCCGCAACTCCGCGTTGGCCCGGCTGGTGGAGGCGTGCGCCATCCCTCCGGCCGAGCAGGCGGCGCTTACGGCCGCAGTTCAAACAGCAAATGATGAGATTGAGGGATCGCCCACGATCCAAGCGATCTCCGAGTCCATTGATGAAGCCCTGAAAGAGATTAGCGGCCCGGCGTTTAGCCTCGACGTGGACCTGGGCCTCTCGGCCCCAACATTCCAGTCCATCGTTCGCAATCTCGTGGTTCTGCTCAGCAACGGCCTGGTCAATCAATTCGAAGCGCGTCGGAATGGCCTCGGCCTCAATAACATTCTCTATATCGCCATGCTGGTTGAGTATTTTCGCAAGCGGGCCGCCATCGGCAAGGCCGCCGGTGAACTGATCCTGATTGAGGAACCGGAGGCGCACCTTCACCCGCAACTGCAAGCGACGCTGGTGGACGCCCTTCGGGCGCTTCCCTTCCAGTCGATGGTATCGACCCACAGCACGCAGGTCACCGGAAAGGCCCCGATCAAGTCCTTCGTGACCCTGACCGCAGGGGCAGACGGTGTGCCGTTCGCGTCCACGCCGGGGACTGCTGCGGCGCTTACTGGAGAGCAGCAGCGCGACCTCAATCGGTTTCTGGACGCCACGAAAGCGAATCTTCTCTTCGCACGAAAGGTGATGCTGGTCGAAGGTCCGGCGGAATTGCTGCTCGTGCCAGCTCTAGCAAGGCGCGTTCTCGGCGTGGATTTGGAGCGCGAAGGCATTTCTGTCATCGCGATCCATGGGACCCACTTTGGCGCGTTCAGTCGACTATTCAGCGCGACGAGCCTCCCCAAGAAATGCGCCATCGTTGGGGATGCGGATATTCCGCCCGCCGACGTGTTTGCGGGCGAAGATGTACCGGTTCAGGAGAACTTGGCGGCTCTCGAAGGCCCCTTCGTGCGAGCCTTTGTCGGCGCGACCACCTTTGAGCGCGAGATCACGCTTCCCGGAAACCTCAAGATGCTGTCGCGGGCAGCAGAGGATCTCCACGCTCCCAACTTGCAGGCTGCACTAAACCTTCAGGACGAACTTATCGGAGGCCCTGTTCCTGAAGCACTCAAGGCGCAGGTGTTGCGAACGGCCAAGCGTTTCGGCAAGGCGCGCTTCGCACAGGTTACAGCCGGGCACGCTGCCCTGGCTGAGGAACTGCCAGCCTACATCCACGACGCCATTCAGTGGTTGCAGCAGCCGTGACGTTGACTGAACAGCAGCGGCAGGCCGTCGGTCACCCTGACAACTTGCTCCTCACCGCATGCCCAGGAAGCGGAAAGACACGGACCCTGATCGCAAAGGCGATCCGGGAAATTGATCGCGTCCGCGGTACACCTCGAAAAATCTGCTGCATCACCTACACGAACACCGCGGCGCAGGAGATCGAGCAGCGAACGGCCTTGGAGACGCAACCCGGCGACGAGGAGTACTTCGCCGTTTCAACGATACACGCCTTTTGCCTGACCGAGATTTATCGCCCGTATGGATGGTTGCTCCCCGGCTTCCGCGGAGCGGCACGTGTCATTACCCGGGAAAACCCAGACTTCGAGCGCATCGCACAGTACGCGGCCGAGCGCGTGAACTTGCTGCGCCTGACGCCGGCCGACTACGAGGCGTTCGAGTCGCTGACCATGAATGCGGCGGGGCAGATCGTAGGACTTGCTGCAAATAACGATGCAATCGTGCGCGCCGCCCCCCACTGGTGGCAGCGCTGCGCCGAACTCGGCTACGTCGACTTCGGCACCATCATCTACGGATCTTACCGCGTCCTTCGCGACAATCCGCAGATCGCGATGTCTCTGGCCGCCAAATTTCCTTGGTTCCTTGTCGACGAGTTTCAGGACACCACGGACCTTCAGATCGAGTTGCTCAAGCTCATTCACGCAACGGGCCGATCTCGCTTCTTCTTGGTCGGCGATCTCGCGCAATCGATCTTCGGCTTCACCGGCGCTGACCCAAGCCTTGTCGCGCCTTTCGGCGCGCACATTCACGCACGTACCGACCTCTCATTAAGCCAGAATTTCCGGTCTAGTGAACGCATTGTCGGCCATGCAGAGCGGCTCTTCCCAAGAACGCCGCCGATGACGGCCAACGGCAGAAATCGCGATGTTTCCACAGACCCAATCCTTGTTCAGGGCGTCACTTCCTTTCAGGCGATCACGGAGCAGTTCCTGCCAAAGCTGGACGAACTAGGGATTTCGCTCGGCGATGCCACCATCCTCGGCAAGGATTGGGCCTCACTCATCGCGCTGTCGCGGCAACTCCGCGACTACGGCACCCCGGTAGTGGGCCCTGGCGCGAGGCCCTATCGGCGGTCGCGGCTCTTCGCGGGACTAGCGGAGCAGCTATGCGCGGCCACCGAAGAAGTCGCACCCGACACCATGCGTCAACTAGAGCGGGCCGTCTTTCACGCCGTACAAGACCTATCAGGCCATGCTGGGCTCGATGTCTTCAGCCACGGGGGCCGCGTAGTCATTGTACGTCTTTTAAGAGAAGCAACGCGCCTGGCCGAGCACGGAGGCGCAGTCCAGTGGCTAGACGAGATGTCCGCCCGGACCGGCGAAATCCTGTTCAACGCGGGGTACATCGATCGCGCGCAGGCGGGGATGTTCTACGCGTCGGTCCAAGAGATGAAGGCGGACATGGCGCGCCAGGGAGTAGACACCGCCAATCTGACAGTGAGCGATCTCGGACTATTCGCGAGCCCTACCAGAGCGCTCCGTCTCTCAACCATCCACTATTCGAAGGGGAGAGAGTACGCAGCCGTCGCGATGATCGGCTTGCGCCAGGGCACGTTCCCACACTTCAACGCAAGAAGCGCTGACGCCATCGAAGCCGAGAAGCGCCTGTTCTATGTGGGCGTGACCCGAGCAGAACGCCTACTGATGTACGTGGCGGAGCAGGATCGATGGAACAATCCTCCGAGCCCATTCTTAGGCGCCGCTGGGGTCGGCGTGATCTAGCAAGACGACGTCGCGCTACATGAACAGCCGGAACGGATAGGAGCGCGGCTCCAGCGTCAGCATGCGCACCACGACCTTCGCCAGGATTTGGACGAAGTTGAGCCGCCGCTGGGAGCCTGCCCAAGCGACAGTATGCAAGGGTGAAACGGGACCGGGACCGGGACCGGGACCGGGACCGAGCCCCAACTCCATGCCCGCTCGAAGGTCCGCGGCGGCTCGCCCGACCCATGGCGGTCTCCTTGTGTCGTGGCTTCCCAGCTGCCGCTCCGAATGCCTCCTAAGAGTCAGGGGCGGCGGTTGCCGCCAGGAGTCGCGGAAGCGCCAGCAGCGGACATTGCGTGATCGCCTGGAAGCGGACGTCCGACTGGTCGGCGAGCTTATGGCTGCCGAACCCAGCAAGCGTCAGAGGTCGATTTGCTCAGAGAGCTCCAAGGCGTCGTCGACTTCAAAGCCGAGGTAGCGGACGGTGCTCTCAAGCTTGCGGTGACCGAGCAGCTCCAGAAGGACCGGACCCACCACTATTAGTTGCACCGAGACACTGGTTGAGGCGCGCCCCGCCAGCTATCATCTTGGATTACGCCGAAATCCATGCCATGTCGCCGCGCATACTAAGGATTGTGCCAGGGAGGGTGGCATGTCTGACGACGAAGACGCAGGCCAGGGCGTCGAGCTTGACGACAGCCTGGACGTTTCGGTGGTTCTGGATGACGGCGCGGATGCAGACGCCCGCCTAAGAGACCTTCTGAGGCCCGTTATTTCGACACCGTTTGTCGTGCGCCCTGCTTTTCAGGCCGCGCTGCGAAAACAGACAGGTGATCGTTTCTGGATCGTCATGCTCCCGGATGTGGACCGTCGGTCTTCGTCCGCCGCATTCGAGTTGGCCAGGGCGATCGCAAGGCTTCCTGGCGTGTCGTCCGCACGGCCGGCTCTGGTGGACTCGCTCGTGGGCGAGGCGATGGTCCGCCCGGGTCGAGAGACGGAATCGATCTTTGGCGGCTGTAATTCCAAGGACGCGGGTCCGGCCGAGCGCGGTTGGGCTCCGCGCGGCCTGGGCGCACTGGAAGCCTGGAAGAAGAGCAAGGGCGCCGGCGTCACAGTCGCGTCGATTGATACGGGATCGAGCCAGCACACCCAACTAGCCGGGGTCTGGTCAGCAAGGCCCCGTCTCAACTTGGTCGAAGGCGGTGCAGACGCATCCGACAGGTTCTCGCAAGACGTCATGCTGCCCAATCCTGGACACGGGACCCTCGTCGCAAGCGTCGTCGCCAGTCGGGGCGTGATCTATCCGGACGGAACAACCGGGTCAGAAGACGCGGTGACCGGTATGGCGCCGGAAGCTGACATCCTGCCGATCCGCGCGATCCGGTCCGTTGTCGATGTCAAGCAATCCAGGATTCCAGCCGCGATTGAGCATGCGATCGCTCAGGATTGCGATGTGATCATCATGGCGCTGGGCAGCGCGTTTCCGATTGAACCGGTCGAGGTGGCTCTACGGGCCGCCGTCGAGGCGGGCATGGTGGTCGTCTGCGCCGCCGGAAACTGCGTCGGTCCCGTCGTTTTCCCTGCCCGCTTTGCCCCTCAGGGGCTGGCTTGCGCTGTCGCCGCCGTCGATTTCGAATACCGACCTTGGGAAAAGACGTCGCGCGGCGACGCGGTGACCGTCAGCGCCTTTGGCGAAGCGGTCTGGGGCGCCCGGCTTCGATCCGCGGATGGTGATCTCGATGAGGTCGCGCCGTCTCAAGGCACGACCTTGGCCAGTTCGCTCACCGCCGGCGCAGCGGCGCTCTGGCTGGGCGCTCAAGGAGGCCGTGCCAAACTCAAGCTCGCAGCCGACAAGGCCGGGGTCACAGTTCAGCGCCTGTTCAACGAGGCGATTTCAGCGACAGCATTCCGCCCGGCCGGCTGGGGCAAGGGGTTGGGCGCTGGCTTGGTCAACGCCGGTGCCCTGGTTCGTCGCCCTCTGCCGACCGCAGAAGAGACACTGAACCGCGTTCCCCTGCCCGTCACCCACTTCACTCCGCTGGCCAAGTACTTGTTCCTCGCAGCGCAGGAAGCCGACATCGTCGCCGGGCTTGAGGCGGCTGGGGTCCCGGAGCCTGTGGCGGCCGAAGCTCTATGGCGTATGGCCCTGGCTTCGGCGGAGCGCCGCGTCGCCGCCGCCGAAGGACGCGACAATGCGGAAGCCCCGCCATCCGCCGGCACCGCGGAGTTAGCGGCAGCCTTGGACGGCCGTCCCGGTCTTCGCGCGCTGACGTACTGATCGTGATCGTACGAGAACCCGCAGACGTTGAGGAGGCGATTGCCAGTGATCGCAAGGCGGCCGAAGCCGCCCTGGAGGTCTTGCGTCAGACATACAGCAATGTCCCCGACATCAACGGCCTTGAGGTCGTCGCCCAGGTCCACACCTGCACCATAGAAACCGCCTGGGTCGAGGCGCTTCAACGCTTGAGTCTGCTGGACGAGTTCGCCCAGACCCTCGAACTCCAGGGCGTCCATATCGATCAGTATGTCCTGCCCGCCGGTGCGAACGCCTTCGACGACGAAGGTCTTTCGGCGTTTTCGGCCCGGTCCAGCGGCTTTCGGTGCTCGATCTGGGCCAACAACGAACCGCGCGGTTCAGGAATACTCGTCGGCCCCAGCACCATCTTGACGGCCTGGCATGTCGTGCATCTAAGCCCGCCAGGTCAGGCGCAACCGCCTGACGTGCGCTACAAAGTCGAGTTTCGAGACGGTCGCGTCTCCGCCGCCCATCTGACCGCCGAAGTCTATCCCTGCACCTTGGCTGAGTTTAACGACCGCGTAGCGCCCCGCAGCGACGCGGAGGTCGCCCAAGCTCACGATCTGGCCCTTCTGAAACTGGATCGTCCTCTGGGACTGGGGGCGAAATATCCGTCCCTGCCGCGTCCGCCCTATGAGTATCGGGGCGCGGCCGCAATGATGCTCCTGCATTTTCCGGCTGGTCAGGCGACCGGACTGGAGTTTGGCAAATTCCGAAAAATCCGCGGTCTGCTCGCCCGATGGGGCCATAACATCGAGACGGATCAAGGATCCTCCGGCGGCGGCTGTTTTGATACTGACTTCAAGCTCGTCGGCATCCATCAGGGCGGCGGGGCGGCTGGCCGGGGTCGACTGGTCCCGGCGAAGCGCTTTCCGCAAACACTTCTGAACTTTGTCGAGAACGATTCCAGCCCCGAATTCCTCTGGTCACTTGATGGCGCGGTGGGATCTCCGATCGTGCTTGCGCGGGAGGACTTCTTCCGCGGCTATCATGCGGCGCGTCTCGCAGTATCGCGTATTCGCGGCCTATGGGTGAAGCGCGCCGACCCTCGGGACGAATCCGCCGGCCTTGGATTCACGTTTGAGATTCTGACCCGGCTGGCGGCCCGCAGCCCTGAGGTCGAAGTCGTTCGGATCACCCTTGAGCGGTTTCTCGAGGACTTCCCGAACGAGATCGCGCGACGCTTGACGGAGGCCGGCTACAGAACAGACGACATCGCGGCCGTCGATGGCGCGGCCGAGAACCACACGCAATTCGAAGCGGTCAATGCAGACCGAGGCCGCCGCGCGGCGATTGCGGCGGATGCAGCGGCGGGGATCAAGAACACCCGGCTATGGCTGTACATCGATCATCCGACCGTTGCGTTCAGGGACGCCGACCGGTGGGCGTTTGACGGCTTCGTCAGCCAGGCACTGTTGTTGCCCAACCTGCGTCTGGTCCTGGCCGGTTTTGAAGCCGTGCAGGTTCCGGGCGAAGTCTTCCAGAGCGCCGCGGAAGGCGAGTTGACGGGACGCGCGGGACTTTTGGTCGAGTATCTCAACGGCTTCCGCTCCAGCGACATCCGTTTTGTGCTGGAGCAAGCTCTGCAGGATCTGGCGATCTCGCTGGAGACGCCCCAGATCGACCGCATGGTCACCAAGGCCACCGATGGGGTCGAGAAAGAGGGTACGGTTTATCGTCCCTGGGCTGGACGTGTCGTCAGTGACCGCATAACCGAGATGCTCAAGGCTCTGCAGGGAGCACTGCTATGATCGAACTGTCGATCAACGAGGAGCTCTGGGACGCCCAGGTGAAGGCCGCCCTATCGGGCTCGTTCGCCCCAGCGACGCTTCTGGGAAATCTCGCCGACGATCCTCAGCGGCTGGCCCTGGTGGCGACGCACCTGGCCAGGGACTGCGATGTCGCAGCGCCGGGAGGCCGCTGGCTAATGCGAACACCTGCGCGCCGTTATGTTCTCGACGCCCTCGTCGCCACCGATATGCTTGGGAACGCCATAGCCGAGAGACGCAAGGTTGATGCGGAACTGGAAACCCGGGACCTGCTGGATGCGCTGTCCGACGCGGGATCGTTCAGTCAGGAACGGGTTGAGATCGCCGTCACCGCCGGCGACGACCGGGGTCAGCTTCAGCGGATCGTCACCGCCCTGGATCGCGCCGGCGCAGCGGCGGCCGGTCGCGAATGGCTGATTCCGGCGCGCTCCGCCCTGGCGGTTCTCGATCACAAGGACCGCCGCCGGGCGATTGAGCGATTGGGCTTCTTCGGCCGCGAAGATGAGCGGGCGAAGGCCAAGGTCTGGCTTTCAGCGCCGCCGCGCCGTGGCCCCATCCAATGTTTGCTGATCTCCGGCGGCCCCGGCATGGGCAAGTCTTCCCTGCTTGAAGCGGTGGTCCGGGACCGCCCTGACAGCACCGCTATGGTGCTGCGGTTGGATTTTGATCGCGCCGGTCTCGATGTCTTGGATCGTATGGGACTGACGCTGGAAGCCGCGCGACAGATTGGAGAGCTTCTCGGGCCAGATGGCTCTGATCTCATCCAGGAGCGCCTGCGGGTGCTCGCGGAGCTGGACATTGAACACGCGAAAGAGGAACGCAGGTTCACACCACGGACTCTTGCGGCGAAGTTGACAGCGTCGGTCGGTCGACGCGGCGTGCTTGTGGTGCTCGACACGCTGGAGGTCCTTCGAGGGCGCGGCGAAACCCATGTCGAAAGCCTGTTTGAATGGCTGGAAGACCTTCGAGCCTCCGGCCTCGAGAGATTCCACGTCATAGCCGCAGGTCGCGGCGACATCCTTGATCCCGGGTCTTCGCGCATCGGCGAACGTCTGCACCTGAACGTGCTCACCGACGCCGACGTCGAACAGGTTCTCGATCATGAGAAGCTTCGACATTTCGTGCGACCGGCGATCCAGAAGATCGCTCAAGGTCATCCGCTCAAGCTGCGGCTCGCGATGGAGATCGCCACGCACTCGGAGGACGCCTTACGCATTCTGAAAAGCCAACGGCAGGTGTCCGCCGCCTATCTCTATCGCTTCCTGCTCTCTCGCATCCCGGATCCGGAGCTTGGCCGACTGGCGTATCCGGGCCTGATCGTTCGTCGCTTGAGCAGCGATATTCTTCAGCGGGTCATTGCGCCGGCCGTGCGGCTCAGGGATCCGGGCGCAAAGCGAGCCCAGTTCCTGTTCGAGGAGCTGGCCACCCAGCATTGGCTGATGGACGCCGACCCCGGACTGCCCGGCTTCCTGAAGCACAGGGCGGACATGCGCGCCGTTCTTCTCCCCCTGCTCTACAGTTCCCAGGCCGCTGTGTCCGCCAAGCTTGATCGCCGGGCGGCAGAGTATTTTGAAGGGTTGAGAGAGCCCTGGGCCAGGCTGGAAGCGCTCTATCATCGACTTCAGCTCCTGCGACGTTCGAACGCGCCCGTTCCTGACGTCCCCCAAGACCTTGCCGGTCAGTTTGACGAGGAGATGATCAGCGAGTTGCCGCCAGCTGGTCAGGATCTGGTGCGCCGTGCGCGGGGGGATCGAACCACCCTGTTCCGCCGCGGCTCCACAGATACTGCGTCGGACGAACGCATACTCGGCGACCTGTTGTCCGTGATAGAAAAACGGAACTGGGCCGAGGGCGACTACATCCTCAGCCACCTCACCGATGCCGGCTTCGATCCCGCCTCCGAGGTCGGCGAAGCGGTGCGCGCCCTCTACTGGCGCAGCGGGCGTTGGGCGCAGGCCAAACGAAGCCTTGCCGAGCGCGATCGCATGCGACGGGGCGATCGTGATCTGGAGGAGCTGCATCCACAACTCGCGTTGGTTCGTCTGGAGATGCGCGCCGAGTTCCATCCAAAGAGTCTGGCGCTGCTGTCGCCAATCATCGACGCGAACCCGGAGTGGGTCGATCGGGCGTCGGTGTCTCCGGATGGCGTCGCCCGCTCAGGTGCCCTGGCTTTCTTGCTGCATTCTCCGGACTCGGACTGGCGCTTCCGGCGGACGCGGAGCGCGGAAGTCGACACGTTGGGCGCGCTGACCGAGCGGTGGGCGCGTTCAGGTCGCGATCCTTTCGCCCTGCAGCAGGCCATAGACAGGGCCGCAGAACGGTCGCGCGGCTGGCTGGCCTTCAGACGCGAGGGTGAAGCGCCTCGCGATGGACGATTGTTCGCTGCGTTGACGCCCTACGAAACGCCGGCTCGCGGATGGATTGGACTGCAACCTGATGCCCGCAGGCTCTTGGCCCGTACCGAAGCGCTCCGCGAACATCTCCTCAACATCGGCGGGCTGCTCGCCCCGGGCGATGCGATCATGCCGGGCGGCGTCAAGGATCCTATCGGCGCCATCGCAGAGATGGGTCTGTTTGCCGAGTGGGCGCAGGCGGCGGCCTGGTTCTGGCGCAATGAGGATTTGCGCGCGATCGGCGCTGGAGCCGAGCGGTGGCGGCGATCCGCCGCGGGCGAGTGGGGTTACGCCGTGCAACCGCCCCGCGGCTGGCCGACCCGCGATCTGGACGAGACGCTTCAGCACCGTCTGGAGGTCTTGGAGCGTGCGCGCGACCCGGTCGGCGCCGCGCTCGAAGAGCTGAGCGTGTGGGCGCAGCTGCGTCGAAGCGCGGCCGGCATGATCGGCAACGAAGGTGAGCGGCTGGTCCGACAGATTTACCGCGGCCTACCTCCGGCGTTGCGCGCGCAGCTCGCGGAGAACGGTCACGATCCGTCGGCGGTTATGAAACGCCTTCAGATCGGTCGGGTCCCGTCAGCCTTCCTGCCTGCCTTGAGTGTGCTGCTCTACAGCAATCCCACCGAATGGAGATCGCCACGATGAATCTCGAAGGGTTTGGCCATCGCTTTTCGCCTGAATTGCTCGCCTATGCCCAGGCCCGCTTGAACGACCATCCCTGGCTGGCCGGTGTCGATGTCCGGCCGCCCGCCACAACGGGAGAGGCGCCGTTGGAGGCGCTGGGAACGCGCGGGCGTCTCGACGCCCTGGAGGCGATAGTCAAGCGGTTCGGCCGTCCGGCGCTTCTCATTCAGGATGATCGCATCATCCTGGAGGCCCTGCCCGACTTTCCGATCGGGACTGACGGCTTGATCAAAAACATCGAGGGCTGGGTGACCTCGGTGGGCCGGATTAATCTAACCAATAGCAGTCATCATTACGGCGGAACGTGCTGGATCGCTGAGCGGATCGACGATCACACCGCGTTGGTCTTCACCAATCGCCACGTCGTCCAGCTTTTTGCGGCTCGCCGTTCGGACGGATCTGGCGGCTTCCGACGGGCATGGGACGGATCGAAAATAACAGCCACCGTCGATTTCCGAGCTGAGGCGGGATCGAGAGCGACAAATCATACCGCTAAGGTGATCGCCGTTGAGTATCTGGCCGAGGACATCGCCGCTGACGTCGCCCTGCTGAGGATCCAGACCCCGGATGGCTTCGCCATGCCGTCGGCGCTGAAACTCTCCACGACCCCACCACGCAAGGGCGACCTGGTCGGCTTGATCGGATATCCGGGCTTTGATTACCGGAATAATGCGGCGGACCAGTCCCGCTACTTCAACGATCTCTACGAGGTTAAGCGCTTCTCGCCCGGCCTGGTGATGCAGGATGCCGCCGACGGTGCGACCTTGTCCCATGATTGCACCAGTCTGGGCGGCGCGTCCGGAGGGACACTGTTGAGCCTGAAGACCGGCGAAGTTGTCGGCTTGCATTTCGCCGGCATCGAAGGCGAACGAAACTCGGCGGTGACAGCCCCGACCCTCGCAGCCCTTCTACGCGGCGAGCGCCCCTACACCGTGACGACCGGAGGCGGGGACGAAGGCCTTGCAGACGGCTTCCATGATGCGAGCCATTTCAAGGGACGCGCGGGCTTCGACACCGGCTTCTTGGAAATCGCGCCCACACCTTGGCCGTCGCTCGACAGGACGCTCGCCGCGGGGCTTGCGGAGCCGTCTGACAGTCCACCGGAGCCTCATGAGCTTCGCTACACCCACTTCGGCGTCAAATATCACGGCAAGTTGCGGCTTCCGCTCGTCACCGCCGTCAATATTGACGGCGGCCGCGCCTTCAAGATCAAGCGCGGCGCCGACAAATGGTTCGCAGATGGACGGATCCCGACTAACATCCAGTTGAGGAAGGCCGACTTCGCGGACCACGAGATCGATCGCGGCCACATGGTTCGGCGAGAGGATCCCAACTGGGGGCCGACCGATGGCGCTCCGGGCGCCCAGGAGGCTGAAGCGCGCCTCGCTGACGCCGACACCTTCCACTATGTGAACAGCGCCCCGCAGCATTCACGGCTGAACCAGGGCAAGGCCTTCTGGCAAGGACTGGAAAACTACATTCTGGACTCCGCCCGAACGCATGGCTTCAGGGCGTGCGTCTTCACCGGTCCTGTTATCCCTGAAGACCACCAGAAGATCACCGAGATCGACGGTGCGCTTGCGCCTGACGAGTTCTGGAAGTTGGTCGCAACGCAGGGCGACGAGGGCGCAGGCTTGCGCGCGACAGCCTACATCCTGACCCAGGGCGAAATGCTCCGGGAGCTAATGGAGAAACGGTCGCGACGGGAATCGCTGGAGGGGTTTGCACTTGGCACCTACCGGACCTTCCAGGTCTCCGTGCGAACCCTCGCAGAAGCGACCCGCCACGACTTCAGCGCCTATGTGAAGCACGACCCTCTGGAAACGCAGGCGGAGAGCCTTTCCGATCCAACGGTGCCCAAGGTTCGCCCCTTGCAAGCGTATGAGGACATTCAGTTCTGACGTCGGTTCTTGAACCTGTTCGGGACGCTCGTGTGCAAGCTGGGCGAACGCGCTTAAACACTTCAGCGATGAGCGCGCGAGAGTTGCAGTGACAGGACTGGATGGCCCGGCCTTCGCCCAGAGCCAGGCGGACGCCGCTCGCGTTGACGGGGACGCCGCCCGGCAAGCCCTCGCATCGTTGCGTGGCTACGCCTATCAGCTTTATGCGTCGGCCCCGGCCTGGATCGCGCTCACCCCGGACGAAACGCTTCATCTGGAAGTCGCCGAGGACTACGCCGTCTCCGCCCGGGAGCGTCTGAACGCCGCTCAGATCAAGGATGCGCCGGCGTCCGGCAAACTCACGCTCCGGCATCCCGACGTGATCGCCGCGATCGACAGCTATGTTGAGCAGGCGGAGCTCGCGCGAGCGATGCGCCTCATCATCCTCACACGAAATGGCGCAAAGTTCTCCGGGACCGTCGAGCAATCGGATCGAGCAGCCTGGCTCTCTTGGTTCGAACTTCTGCGCCGAGTTGCGGAAGATCAAGACGACGACCCACTCGAACACATTTGCCGGCCGACCCCTGTCCCCTCGCCACACGATGAGGGCGGGTTCGAGTACACTGTGGATGGTCTCCGGATTGAGGTTAGTGCCTGATCAGGAGCAGATCAGACGGAACAGAGGCCGACACGGTAACCGGCGATTGCATCGGCCCGAATAACGGCTACGGTTAGATAAACCTATGAGCGCACGGCATGACTGACACATCCACGGAAGGTGGACGCCGCAAGGATGCCACCGACGCGGAACTCGAGTTCCTGCGTCAGTTACGCGAGCGGCGGGACACTGGCGAAGCAACGATCGCGACCCTCCAGACCGACCAAAGGGTGTTGGCAAGGGTTACCGACGGGATCTACAGGCAGCCCGCATCGGCCCTTCGGGAGCTGATCTCAAACGCCTACGACGCCGACGCCACGGAAGTCATCATCGAGACGGACGCTCCGCGCTTTCGGCAAATCAGGGTAAGCGACAACGGCCATGGGATGGACGACATCGCGCTAGGACGCCTGATTCACCACATCGGCGGCAGCTCCAAGAGAACCGACTTGGGTGCCGAGATCGGCACTACGGCGGAAGATGACCCAGACGAGTCGCCAAAGGGCCGCAAGCTGATCGGCAAAATCGGGATCGGCCTGTTCTCGGTAAGCCAGCTGACCTCACACTTTCAGGTCATCACGAAGGTAAAAGGCGGCACTCACCGGCTCTTCGCTGACGTCGTTCTCCAGACCTACAGCGAAGACGGTGAGGCCGTCGACAGCAAGTTCCGCTCAGGCAGTGTGAAGGTCACTTCCATCCCGGCTGACGATATCGATGCGCATGGCACCGAGATCATACTCGTCGATGTCCGCCCCAGAGCTCGAGATATCCTGCGATCGAAGGATCGATGGCTGAGCGTGCTTGGGGAAGACGACGAACCCGACGTCGTCGTCCCGCCGCCGCCGCCCTACCATAGCGGCTATATCGCCGCCTCGAAGGTTCAGGACGAAGTCCTCACCTACGATGTCGAACCCAAACTCCCTTGGGAGGCTGACGACCTGCCGCTCGTCAGAATGCAAAAGCTGTTCGATGCGCTCGCAGAAGAGGTTGTTGGCGAGAACAGCCGCCCAGAACTGCGAACGACCCTTGATGAGTATCTCGCGACGGTCTGGGCCCTCAGCCTATCCGCTCCAGTCGCATACCTCGGCAAGCATCCGTTCGACCTGGGCGCAGATGACGAAATTCTGGCGTTCAGGCTCGACAACATCGGTCGGGGTCGAGCCGCCCAGATCGATCTGAAGCCGGGCGAGACTGTGCGGCAGGCCCTCGGCCTGAAAGCTGGCGGCCCCGATCCTGCGGGCGGATTCCAGGTCTTCGTCGATAAAATCGAACTGCGCCGACCTATCAGCTACAAATACTGGCCGAAGCAGAACCAGTTGATCGACAAGCCCATGCTGTTCGCGGGGAGCTATTCCCCCGATCTAAGCACTGTTCCGGCTGCCTTGCGCGGGGGGCAACTGGCATTCGAAGGGTACCTCTTCTGGAACTCAAAGATTCTTCCGAAAGAGAACAACGGTGTGATGGCTCGCATCAATGGTGCGAGCGGGGCCACCTTCGATGACACCTTCATGAAGTACCAAGTCTCTGAGCAGACCCGCTTGAGGCAGGTAACCGCCGAGCTGTTCGTCCGGGAAGGTCTGGACGCCGCACTCAACATTGACCGTGAATCCTACAACTTCGCTCACGCCCATTACCAAATCGTCCAGAACTGGGTGCATCGCGCGCTGCGGCAGTTGGCCAACACCCACAAGGGCATCGGCGATGTTCTGCGGGAGGCGAAAACAAGACAGAACCGCGCGGCGGCTGGAGATAAGCTCGACGATTTCGCCTCCAGAACCTGGGCCCGTGCAAGACGATCAACCGACGAGTCACCACCCCAGATTCAGATTGCGGCCAACCCCGTGGAGGCCGTGGCTCTACGCCGGAGCGGCGTCGTCGCGCTGGACCGCGCGCTCCTTCCGCCTGCGCCGAAAGGGGGGGGCCGAAAGGGAGCAGACGACCTCGACAAACGCGAGCAAATCACCAAAGCGATCGCGACGGTTCTCGACGGCTTCGGCCTTCTCGAGGGGATGCCGTTCGTTCGACAGCATGAGCTGATCAGCGCGCTGCTCGCCCTCCACTTTGAGGACGCCCAAGATCGATGACAGACACCGGGCCGAACGCGACCGCGCCGGAGGACATTGCGCTTGGAGTTGATCCGAGACACGTCGAACCGGCACAGCGCAAGACAACTTTCGAACGCTGGCACCATCCTCGCAAACAGTACGTGCGCATACAGCAGTGGTGCGCGCAGGCGCGCGCGCTCATTCGAGAGCTACAGCTGCCCAGGGGCTCGACCTTCAACTACCTCACCCTGCCGGGCGATGAGATGCTCGATATTCGCGCTCTCAACGACGTCTGCGCGGAGAGAGGCGTCATGCTCAAGTACCTCGGGTTCAACAACGTTACGCCTGGCACCGCGCGTTCCGCCGAGCTCAATCTCTCCCACAGCGAGGTTCGAGACCTCCCCGGGGTCGATCGCTTCTCCACCGTCCTTGAGGAAAAGCTGGAGGCGATCGGCCGAAGGGACAGTCCGGCTCACCACCAGATGCGCCAGCATGGCCCCTTCCATGCGATCAATATTGATCTATGCGACTCGCTGACCCACCGCGACATTGATGATCGGCGAGGCAGTTCGCTGAAGGTGTTGGCAGAGCTTATGCGAACCCAACTCACCACCACCTCACCGTGGCTGTTGTTCCTGACCACCATGGCTCAGCCCGGTTTGGTGTCCGCGCGGAACCTGCAAGGGTTCCAGGAAACCATCAACGCCAATATCGAGGCCAGTCCGGATTTCGCGGCCGAGTTGGCTCGGCTTGTCTCCGGCAATGCGGACGAGCTCGACGCGCGTATGCAGATCGCGTGGACTCAACAAGACCCGGACTTCCTCCGTCTGTTCTGCGCCGGTCTCGGCAAGTGGTTGCTGGCGATCCTTTGCAATTCGGCGCCGCAGCGCAGCCTTCATTTGGTGAACAGCTTCTACTACCGCGTGGGCCCAGATGGCCCCGACATGCTCTCCTTGGCCTTCCGCTGCGACACCGCCCCCCAGGATCTGGTCGATCGTGCGGGCATTCTTCCAGCGGCGGAGCAGGCGGATCCCTTTTCGGAAGTGCAGTTGGCGATCGCGTTGGCCCAGGAGCTCCATAGCGCAACGGACCTTGATGAGATGATCGCTGACGACGCGGAACTTTCGGAGAGGCTTGTGCGGCAGGCCAAGCGCTTGATGGGATCGGCCCGCTTCAACCCTGACGCCTATGAGGCGTGGGCGGCAGAAGAACTGCGTAAGCATCGGGTTGCCTTGGGCCGCGAGCCTGCTGCAGCGTGACTCAACCAACCTCGTCGAGTTGCACCGGCCGAAGCGCGGCCTTAATCGTCGACGCGACTGCATAGGCGAGCGTCGGAGGAACCGCTTCGCTGACCTGATCGATCTGGGACGAAAGCGAGCCGTGCAGGACGTAATCGTCAGGAAACCCCTGGAGCAGCATCGCTTCGTAGACGCTGAGGCGGCGGCGTCCCGACGGATGCACGTGCACCTCCCGGTGACCATATGCGACTGCGATGCTCGGGCTGTTCCAGTCGAGCATCTTGAAGCTGCGTCCCTTGACCCCCGGCTTGACCCCGCCCTCCTGATGGAACTTCGGAGACTTGGGGGCCATGCACCAATGGTTCACATGTACCGGGTGCTGAGACATATCGACCCCGCGGGAGAAGTGGGTCGGTTCGTCGAGTTCGCCGATTGTCTGCCGAACGGTACGGCTCCCCGTCTTCGGCGGGACCATCGTCTCCGGATTCAGGGCCGGGAACCGCCTCCGGTTAATGCCGACAAGGAAAAGGCGAGGCCGATTTTGCGGCGTGTCGTAGTCCTTGGCATTCAACATCAATCGCGCTGTCCGGAAGCCGGCATCATCCAGCCTCTTCTCGACGGCCTCGAGGGTCCCGACGTGCTTCTTCAGCGTCAGACCGACGACGTTCTCCATAACGAAAAAATCCATCGCGCTGCGGGCGTGCAGCGCAGCGACGAGATTGGCATACGCCAGAGGCAGACCGGTCCGTACGTCATCGACCTTCTGGTTGACGTTGGCTTGGCTGAAACTCTGACAAGGAGGTCCGCCAATGACCCCCGAGGGATAGAAGGTCTTGCCGTAGAGTTTGTCGATCGCCCCGACCGTTATACCCGCTAGGTCCTTCTCCTTGGCAACCTTCGCCTTTCGGTTAAGGTTGTAGGATTCGACGCTATCGGCCTTCCGATCAAGGGCGAGCCCAACCTCAAAGCCCGCGTCTTCGAAACCCCGGTCTAGTCCGCCCGCTCCGCAAAATAGGCTGAGTAGCAAAGCTAAATTCCATTTCGCGGCGGATGGCCAACGGCCTTACTTCAACATCGCAGATTCTGCAGACTTCTCCAATAACGCCTTACGGACGCTTGGGCATTCCCTGATAGCAGACGTAGCCAACCGCCGCTATGAGTCATTTCGCGACATTCGGATCTGGCCCGAAGTCGGACTTTGGCCACACGCTGCCCGCAGCGGGCGTTCTCAACTTCCGCTAAGGGTGGGAAGCGGACCTAGAGCGCATCGTATCGCCAAGGCGTCGCGCCGGATTGGTCTCGGACTCCGAACGCGATCAGACGCCCATCACGAAAAGTCGCGAAATCGCCTGCAACGCCGCCGGGCGCGTCGGATACAATGACAGTCTCAGCATCGAGCCGACGGACATAGCCACCCGCCGCTAGGCGGGTCTCGGCGGGCTCTTGTTCAGCCGTTTTGCAAATGGTGATGAGCTTGGACCAGTGGCATTGAAACGTTCCTGCATCCTCGAAAGTCATTGGTTCGACTAAAACAGTGTGTCCCGGTTCAGGGGGGCCATCGAAGGTAAGGCTGGTGTCGTGAGCGGAGAGCGGTTGCTCCAGGGTCACGGTAGCGATGATCTGCCCTTTTCCATCTCGGGCGACAAACCGTTGCTGTTCGGTCGTGTGCTCGTCGAAGCACCCGCCGCCCAAGACCAGCGTTGCACCGACAAGAATCCTAACGGCCGGCAAATCGAACATCGTCATCTAGATATATGAGCGGACGCAGTGGATGTCCGCAACGGGTCGATTTCGGTCCTGAGCATCGGTGCCGAAAACGGACGTTGGCCGCTATGCCGGAATGCGGGCGCCCTCGACGTCAGCTAGGGGGGGAAGCGGACCGAATGTTGGATCATTTAGCCTGGGGCGAGTGGGCTTTTCACAAAGTCCCATCCGACGGCTCGGCCCTCCGGACCAAGGTACACATCCAAAAGATCGCCATTCACTGGTGTTCGTTGCATGTGCGCACACGGATGATCGACGGACACATAGAAGGTCACTTCGACGGGCTCTGACGGCAACGGACCCATAAGAAGCTCACGTGGTTGCACGAGCGCCGTGCGGCGCGTCGATGTTTCAAAAGCGCCGTCCTCTGGGAGGATTTTGATCACCTCGCCGTTGAACCGCGTCGAGAACTCAGAGGGCGGAATAAAGATCGGCGGGTCGCAATAGACCACATGATAATCCGAAGCCTGCGCCACCAAGCTGATCCAAGCCGCTGCTATCAACACTACGTCTACCTTCTGCGTGACCAGAGATCATAACATGGTCGAAGGACCGCTATGGGTCGTGAGCCGAAGTTCGTTTATGGGTGGAAAGCCGACACGGACAATGCTCAGTTTAGGGATGGTCAATCCAACTCTTTCTTGCAGCCGGTCATCACTCAGGGCTGGGTGCACATTAGCCATGCTGGCCTTGTTGGGCTGTGCAGACGAGGGCGACGGCTTGCCCGGCCACTGGTTCCCCACGGAAATCAACGGTCAAGACGTCACCGGGTCTAGCGTGGAGCTTTGGCTCGACAACATTGAGACAACCGATCTCACGCCCACCACATACGAACTACGCCTTGGCTGCACGGATGCGGGTCGGTGGGATTCGAAACGGAAGCTGTTGGTCAGCGACGCTACGTACGCAGGCCGGGCACCGCAGGATCAATGCCAAGCTGCAGACGCGTCCCGTCTGGACGCCTTGCGTCGCATGACCCACGAAGGGGTCACGATTGGGGTGGATGCCGAGACCTACGAGGTCAGCTTTTCGACCGCATCAGGGCAATCGGCCCGCTTCACCTACTTCCCTTCGCCCGTTGTCGACTGACCGTCTGTGGCTCTGCTCGCGCGCTGACGGACGCGCCGAAGGTCCGCAACGGGTCGACAGCAGACCTCGAGCCCAGACGAGCCCGAGGGTCAGCTTGCGAGGGAAGGTTGAAGCTAGGTCTTAGTCGGCTCAGCCCCACGGGCGAGATGCGCCTCACACGTCTCGCGCACGACGCCCTTCAGGAACTCGATCCGTCCTGCCAGCCAGTCCAGTTCTTCACGCGTGATCTTGTAGTGCCGCGAATAGCGCGCCTTCACATAGGCGGCGCGCAGGAGCTCGAAGGCCCGCCGCTCGAACTTTGTCGCGCCCGGCCAAACCGCGACGAGTTCAGGCGACAGAGGCTCCGTTAAACGTCTCAACGCGACGATCTTGTGCGACTTTGGTGCGTACAAGGTACGAACCAGCAACACCGCGCGGTACAAATTTTCGGTTGCCTGATGAAGATGGAAAGCCGCGAGGTTATTCCACCCGCGTTCCATATCCACTTCTGCATGCACGAAGAACTGCTCGGCTACCGTTAGCGCATCTGAATAGTGAGCCTCTGCTTCCCGCTGACCCTCTTCGGGCGCCAGCGGCGTCGGCTCCACGAACTCGACGCCCGGCGTGTCCAGCAGCACCACGCCGTCGCGCACGATGTCGATGAAGAAGTACCGTCCGCGCTCCAGTTGATGGTTCACGTCGTCCAGGCTGTGAACGATGACGCTGACGGGCGTGCGCAGGTTCTGTCCCGACACGGTCGCTGACAGCAGCCGCTGCTCGGCCTGACGCCAGAAGTCGCTGTCCGTCAGATCCTCATGATCGACCACGACCAGAAGATCGAAGTCGGAGAAGTAACGTCCAACCGGATCTTCCACCCAGTCGCCGCGCGCATAGCTGCCGAACAGGATGATCTTGAGGATACGGCCATTCTTCAGACGGTCGGCCTTGCGCGTCGAAACGGCCTCCGCAAACGAGGTCGTCAGAATCTCGACCGCGCGGTCGAGCTCCCTGCGTTTCGCTTCCGGTAGTGATTTGAGCGCCTTGGCCATGGCGAGAGTCTCCCCGATACGGCCACGCCATACAAGGGCGCAGCCAGATTGCCGGATGAAGTCGACCTCCGATCGCCACCCTGTTCGCCTTCATCGCCCTCGCCTTCCCTCCCTCTCGCCCCGATCAGGAGTCACGTTCGCGAGAGTCTCCGTGATGGCGTCGGAGCCGGTGAAACGCGCTGAAGCTCCCTGCACATTCCTGAAACGGGCCCGCTTCGTGATCAGCGCCGAGAGGCCTCATTGACCTCCCGTGAATCATGATCGCCGGATAGCGCCTCACAAAGGAGCGCCCGCAATGACCGGCCTTTACCTCGGAGAGACTGAAGACCTTCTGCTGACCCGCAAGGAGGCGTCCACCGAACTGCTGCGTATGGGCATCCGTCGCTCCCCGGCCACCCTGGCCAAGATCTTCAGCACCCGATCCGACGGCCCGCCCTGCATGCATCTGGGGCGCACGCCCTACTATCCGCGCCAGAGGCTGCATGACTGGGCCCGCAGCCAGTTGTCCGCCCTGCGCTCGTCCTCGAGCCAGCCGCGACGCGCCGGCGACTGGAGCGCGCCATGCCATGGAGCGGACGTCCATCCCTGACGGCGCCGCAGCTCGTCTCACAAGCCCAGACCCGGCCCGCCCCTTCCGATCCCCGGGATGATCTGCGCCAGGCCCCGCGCATCCATACCCAGCGTCGCCCGGGCGCCGACCGACGGCAGGGCCGCTCCGACCGCCATTCGCGCGTAGTGCTCCAGGCCCTGGGCGTCCTTCACCACGACGAAGGGCGAGACGCCGAGCTCATCGTGGAAACCCGCCTTCATCACCTGTCCGCTGACCCTGCCCTCCCTGAGGACCTCAGCGGTCTGGCCGGTCTCCAGCCGACGCTCACTGAGGGTGCGGATGATGTCCTTCGAGATCTGCAGCCGCCGCAGCTTTCCCTCCAGGTCCTCATCGAGTTTGAAACGTCGCCCCTGACGCTCGGCCAGGCCCAAGGCTTCCAGATGCGCCAGCCGGCCGCGCGTCAGCGCCGCCCAGGCGTTCCGGCCGCCCACGGCGTCGCCGACCATCCCCTCCCCGTCCATTGAGGCCAGCAGCCGCCGGTCAAAGCCGGTGAAGCCGTCCCTCTGGGTTTCGCGCCAGACGCGGCGCTCGGCGTCGATACGTGACAGGTCGCCCAGCCGCTCCTGCGCCGTCTCCTGGGCCCGCGCCCGAAAGCCGTAGGCGACATAGTCACGAGGAATGACCAGGTCGCGCCCATCCGCGCGCCTGCCCGGCATCAGGACATGGGCGTGAGGCTGGCCCGTGTCGTAATGGCAGACCGCCATCCACGGCAGCTCCGGCTCGCCCAGGTCGGCGCACACCCGACCCATGACGTCGCGCACATAGTCCTGCAGGTCAGCGATGCGGTCGCCATGTTCGGGCGAGACGATGAAGCGGAAGTGGTGGCGATGTTCGACCCAGCCTCTCGTCCGCTCAGCCGCATCCACCCCTTCGGCCTGCCGGTCGAAGAAGGTCCCCGCCTCCCCTTCGTGGCCGGCGCCCTCACGACCGAGATAGCGGATGTGGGCGGCGAGCGCCGCGCCTCGCGCCGCCCCCTTACCCATGTGACGCGACACCAGAGCCTTGACGATGACCCGCTGACGCACGTCCACACGGAAGGCGCTGCCTGATCGCCTGGCGGCCGTCTTCAGCGCCCCTGTCTTGCCGCCGTAGCTGAAGCGCATCGACGACGAGAGCCGCTTCAGCATGGAGGCGCGCACCGAGCCGTCCCGCTTCGGGTTCATCGCCAGTCGAACATGAAGGCCCTCCCCCTCCGCGCCGGACAGGGCGGACATGCGGTCTTCGATGGCGCTGCGGACGGTCATGACGACGCCTCCCAAGGGCGCGCGAGAACGTCGTCGACCGCCGCAAGTCGTTACAAGTCGCAGAACCGGTCGACGCGCTCGCTAGAGTGTGGAAACCAAAGGACAAAGCGAAGCGAACACACCCTCTTTTATCTTGCCCTCCTAATCCGTCACCCGGCCTGCTGTTTGCCCGTGATGGCTTTCGATGCCGGTCAGCAGCGCCCCCGCGCCCATGCCGGTGATCTCATCCGTTGACGCATCCGGTCCACGCCGACAGGTCTTCAACAGGACGAAGCCTGATGAAAGGGGAAGGCGTCAAAGCCCGGGCCAATACCGATTGGCGAATCTCAGGTGCCTGCGACGACTTCCAGTTGCGCCACGTGAGTTCGCCGCTATTTTCGCCAAGCGCAGTTCTGCGCTAGGGATTTGTCATGAAAGTTCAATATTTTGCCGCTGCGTTGATCGCGCTGGGCGTCAGCGGCTGCGTGTCGTCCGGCAGCGGCGACACCATCCTCGCCATGCCGAAGGAACAGGCCGCTCGCATGTCGGTCGGTCAGATCGTCCTGACCGCACGCCCCGACACCGTTTCAGCTGATTTCGATCAGGTCTTCGCAACGCAGATCCGCGAAGAGATGGACAAGTGCGCCAAGGGATCGACGCCGCTTCGCCTGGAGGTCCGCATCACCGAGTTCAAGCGCGCCAACCCGGCCATGACCTTCCTGGTCGGCGACTCCAATGTGATCAAGGGACAGGCCGTGCTCATCGATCCGGCGACCGGTCAGAAGATCGCCGACTTCGACATCGCCCGCTCGGTCGGCGGCGGCGGCCTGATCGCCGCGGCAGGCATGAGTCAGGCGGAAGAACAGATGACCGGCGCCTTCGGCCAGGAAATCTGCAAGCGCGCTTTCGGCGCCTGAGTCCCGGCGGGACGCGCGATCACGCGCGTCCCGCATTCTCCGATCAGCGCGTCAGGGCCGCGACGAAAGCGGGATCGCCCATCAGTTCCTCAAGCGCCTTGCCCAGGGCCAGGTCGAGGGTCTTGGCGGCGTTGCCGCCGTTCGCCAGTTGCACGCTACGCTCGGCTTGGCCGGCGATCGCCCGACGATAGACCTCGGCGCCCGACGCCGTGGTCACAGTCACGGTCAGGGCGACGTCAGCCTTGGACTTGCCGGCCAGCATGCCGGTCGAGAAGTCATTGTAGAAGGCGCCGATCTCGGCGTTGACCCGCGATCCGCTCTCACCGACCTGATAACCGCGCTGACGCAGTTCCGCAGTGATCGCGTCGCGCACGATCTCGGTGACTTCCGCCTGGGATCGGATCGCGGCCATTTCCATGCCGTAACCGTTGATCTGGGCCCCGATCCGCGCGCGGTTCTCGGTGCGGGCGTCGTTTGAGGCGACAGTCACGTGGATGCTCTGCGCGCCTGGCGTGGCGGTCGCCGCGCTGACGGTATAGGGCACCGGAACAATGTCCTCCGAGGTCGCGCAGGCGCCCAGACCCACGAGGCCGGCCAGGGCCAGGCCCGCGAAGAGGTTCGTTTTCATTCTGATTTCCCCCAAGGAAAAACGGGGACCGGACACACCGGATCCCCTTCGGTTCAGTCCGTCAGGACCTCGAGCTATCGCCGCGATGCGGCATTCCACAAATTCCGCCGCCGCGCTGCATCGGGTTCTTCGCCGCAGACTTCAGCCCCAGCCCTTTGTCCCGTCAGCCAGGCGATGCAGGCGTCCGCCGTCATCGCCTCCGCCGGGGTCAGGTCATAGGTCGGGACGTTGATGATGTTGACCCGCGACGGCTGACCGTTGAACGCCGCCGTATACTGGGTGATCGGCATGAAGCGACGGTTGGCCAGGGCTCTCGCCCGCCATTCAGCCGCCTTGTTCATATCCACGGAATAGCCATGCAGACCATGCTCCCAGATCAGGGCGAGGCCGAACTGCGCCTCGCCGTCGCCCGAGGCCGCCGCCGCCTCGAGTTCGGCCGGCTTGCTCGCCAGAGCCCGATCGAGAGGCGCCAGCCGCTCCGACAGGGAAGGCGTGGTCACGAGTGTCTGACAGGCCCCGAGGCCGACGGCGAGCACAAGGCCCGCCGCCGGGATCAGGCGACTAGTTGAGGGTCGCTTCAGGCGCTTCATAGGTCTTCACCACCCGCTGGCCGCCCTCGCCGACCGTATGGAACTTGAACGGCCTGCCGTTGAAGACGCTCAGGGACAGATCGGCGAGAATCTCGTCCTGGGCCCCGAAGGGCGCCACGAGTTCGATCAGCCATGGCCGGTCGCCGCCCTTCCATTCGTCGGCCCGCAGCTTGTGCGCCCCAGCTTCCAGCCTCTGCTCGGTTTCTTCCGACACCATGGCCCAGAAGGCCACGGCGGCCGGCGCATTCGGACCGTAGAAGGTACGAAACTGTTCCAGCAGGATGGCCGGCATGGCGAACCATTCCAGGTCGCCGATGAACAACTGCTTGTGCACCGGCGACTGCGACATCAGCCAGACGATCTCGCCCAGCATCTGCGAGACCGTCTTGGGCGCCTGGGCCTGGGCGGCGGGAGAAGTCGTATCCGTCATTACATTCGTCTCACTCATGAATTCACGCGGGCATACGCGCCAGCGCCGCGAAGCGCGAGCCCGAAGCCCCCAGCATCTGCGACGTCGCCTCGGCCTCGATCTCGCCCGACCGCTTCCACACGGCGGCCGAAGCCCCCTTGTCGCGCCCGAACGCGGCCAGGGCCTGGGTCAGCTTCTGATGCTGGGACAACTGTTCCACACCCGCCGAGGCGGGCAGGCCTTCCGTGATCGGGTCCAGGGCGGCCAGGAATGAACCGCCGTCGCTGAAGCGCGCCACGCCCTCGCCCTGAAGCCACCAGGACCGCCCGGACTCGGTCGAGGCCAGACCGAATTCCGCCGGCGCCCAGAGATCTTCGGAACCGGTGCTGATCAGGTCCGTCGCGGCGGCCAGGGCGGGATCGAGATCGCCCGCGCTCGTCTGACGCGCCTGACCGGGCAGCGGCTGATCTAGGTCGGAGCTATGACCCGAGCCGCCCATGACGCGCGAACCGATCGGACCGACCTCGCCGCCGTCCGCTGGCACGGCAGGCTCACCCACACCGTCGTCGATATCCGGCCGCCCGAAAGCCGAGCCGTAGGCGCCTCTGCCCGCCTGTCCGAAGAAGGCTTCCAGTGACGCGCGGACGCTCGGATCGGTGACGTTGGCGCCCCTGCCGTCGTCACCGTCCCCGAACAGGACATCCCGCCAGCGCGCCTCGTCCTCGGCGTAGAGGTCGTCGTGATCGCTGAAGTCCGCGACCGGCGGCGTGGCGATCGCCCCCGCTGCCCCCTCCACTGTTCCGTGGTCGCCCAGGTCAGCGTCCAGGACTTCACGCAGCAGCAGAGCGTCCCGCATCCACGCCTCCTTCGTCCGCAGGCTGCGTCCGGCGTCCAGCACCGTGCGGGCGGCCGCCGCAACCACGGGGTTGTCAAGCAGACGCCCCAGTTCGCCCTCCACCGAACGGTCCTCGCCCCAGATGGCCTTCACCTGATCCACGCTGAGGCCGTATTCGCTCAGGAGCTTGCGGGCCAGTTGGACATCGTAGGCCGTGCCTGTTTCCCCCGAGGCCCATGTGAAGGACAGGGTGTTGTGCACGAAGCTGTCGCGGGTGTTGGCCGCCGTATTGCCGGTCGCCTTGCCCGCGAGGTTGATCTCGGTGATCCCGACCTCTTCCAGGGTGCGAAGCTCGCTCTCGGTGGATCGGCCGTTCTGGTTGCGGTCCACCCAGATCTTCAGCTGGCCCCACCCATCGTCGAGGGCGTTCAGCTTGCCGTCCCCGTTGGTGTCCCAGGCCTGAAGGCCCTCGAGGTCGGTTTTCGCCCCCTCCTTGTCCTGGACGAAGGAGATTTCCGACAACTGGTTGATCTGGCCGTCGCCGTTGCGGTCGACCGCCAGGATGCCGTCGGTCGGTCCCACCCATGAGGTGCGGGCCAGTTCACCCGACGACAGTCGCGAAACCACCATCGAATGATCGACCCCGGTCAGTTCCAGGCCGTCGCCCTCAAGGTCGAAGACGATGGGCAGGACGCCGCCGTTGTAGGTGTTCTGAACGGTCCAGTTGATGTCCAGCTTGCGCAGGTCGATCCAGGTCCCGCCGGCGTTGATGAACTCCACCGTGTTGAAGGAAGCGCCGCCGCCGTAAACGTCCTGCCACTTCACGCCGCCGCCCACAACGCGGACATAGTCCGTGACCTGGTGCGCTTCGAGGTTGGGATTGGCCGCCTCGGCGATGCCGATATAGAGGTCGTTGCCGACCACCTTGTAGATGACGTCATCGGCCGCGACGTTGGGCCCGAACACCAGGACATCGTCGCCCCCGGTGTCGTTGATCGTGTCCCGGCCCGAGCCCCGCTCGAAGGCGAACTGGTCGTCCCCGGTCGAGGTGAAGCTCGTATCATTACCGGCGCCGCCGATGATGATGTCGCCCCATTCGCTCCATTGGCCGACCTGCATGCCGTGGATCGTATCATTGCCGCCGAAACCGACGAGGAAGTCGCCCAGAGTCCGGATTCCGCTCAGCGGATCCGCCGCGGCCGTGCCGCCGCGATAGATCTCGAACTGGGAAACATCCAGCTGTCCGGACCCGTTCATGTCGATGACCTTGAGCTTGTTGTCATCGGCCGAGGCCAGCTTGCCGTCCTTCACATTGGGAAGGTTGCCGTTCACGCGCACGGAGTCCGTCGCGCTGTAGTGGATCGTCATATGGCCAGTGGGCCCCGCCACAACCGTGAAGGTCAACTGGTTGAAACCGATCCCGTCGCCAAACGACACGACGTTCGAGCCGACGTTGGTTTCGGTGATGGTGTCCACGCCATCGCCCAGGTTGAAATAGTAGGTATCCGAGCCGCCGCCGCCGTTCAGCGTATCATTGCCCTTGCCGGCGGTGATGAACTCGTCCGCCCCTGTCAGGGAGATGGTGTCCGCCCCGGTCGTGCCGATGACGTGTTCAACACCCGCCAGACTATGCTCGCCCGTCGTCCCGTCCGCCGCGCGCCAACTCGCGATGCCACCGGCGATCTGCAGGCCCAGGCGCGTGCCGGTCACGGTCTCATAGTGACCGCCATTCTCGACCCAGACCCAGCGCTTCTCCCAATCGTCCCATTCTTCATAGCCGTCATCCACCCACTGCTGGTAGGTCGAGACGCCAGTCGCGAAACCGCTGGAATAATCGACCGTATCGACGCCCTCGCCGCCGACGTAGGTGTCAGCGCCCCTGGTCGCAACGATCCAGTCGTCGCCTGCTCCGCCGTCGATGCGATTGCCCCCGTTGTCGCCTTTCAACTCGTCGGCGAAACGAGAGCCAGTCAGATTCTCTATCCCCGCGATCTTGTCGCCGGTCGCATGCCCGCCAAAGGCCTCACCGCCGGTGAGGTCGATATACACACCGGCGTTTGAGCCTTGATAGGAAGCGGTATCGATCCCGCCTTCACCGTTGATGTCATCCGCACCGGCGCCGCCCTCGATCAGGTCATCGCCGTTGAAGCCCCACAAGAGATCGTCGCCGTCTCCGCCTTTGAGCACATCCGCATAAGCGCCGCCGCGGATTTCATCGGCAAACGCGCTCCCCGTCACACCCCAGATGTTCTGACGCGTATAGTTATACTGGAACGATCCATCCAGCGCCCGATCGGCCGTATTGCTACGCAGCCAGATGTAGACGCCGCGATCCGCTCTTTCGAACGACATGGTGTTGGATCCTGCCCCACCATCCATGATGTCGCCGTGGCCATTGCCTTCGATGATAAAGGTGTCGTTGCCCGCTCCGCCATTGAGCGTATCGGCGCCAAGTCCTCCGACCAGGATGTCGTCGCCGTCCTCGCCGTTCAGGATATCATTGCCGTCGCCGCCAGACAGGTAGTCGTCATCGGCGCCTCCGAACAACTGGTCGGCGCCCGCCCCGCCGAGGAGCACGTCATTCCCGGCGCCGCCATAGAGGATGTCGTTTCCGCCCTTGCCGTCCAGCCAGTCCCAGCCGGCCATGCCGCTGAGCGTGTCGCCTGCGCTGCCGCCCACAACGATGTCGTCCCCGCCGGAGACGGTGACGGTGACCTCTTCCTGGTACTCGTAGCCGTACTGGTCGTAGCGCGTTTCCCAATGGGTCTCGACGCTCATGTCACTCCAGATGACCGGAGCCGTCGAGGCGGTGAAGTCCAGGAAATCGTTCCCCGACGTATTGCCAACCGTCTGCTTGACGTAACCAATCTTCGAGAGGTCATCGATGCGAATAGCGTTGCCGCCCTGGCTCCAATCCAGAGCAGGCCCGCCCGCGACCTTCACCGTAGGCTGGGCGAAGAAGGCGTAGGGGTTCGCTTCTCCTGTAGCGCGCATCCTGAAGCTGAGGCGCACATAGGCGGCGTTCGCCGGGGCGGTAAAGGTGGCGCTCAACTTGCTGAGCTTGGTCAAATCACCGTTCGCTCCGCCTCCCTCCAGCGCCGTACCGCTGAGCGATGAATAGTCAAGATGCTGACGGTTTACGTCCAGGAACTGGACATAGGCCTGCCCAAGACTGCGATGCTGCGCAGCCATGACGCTGAAATCATAGACGACACCGCCCTTGATTTGGATCATCGCCGAGGTGCTGTCAGCATAGGCGCCGCTGACGGTCGCGCCGCTGGCATGGAGGTAATAGGTCGGAGTGTCGGCGCTGCCCCAGACACCACTCAGATTAACACCGCGGCTGACGCTCGCCAGTTGATAAGAGTTCACGCCCCATCCGACCAGGCCTTGCTCCCAGCCAGGATTATGCAACATGTTCCCGACCGGCGCATCGAAGGCTTGGGGCAATAGGGAAAAGACACCCGCTTCAGCCTTGGCGCTGTCGACCGACAAGGTGAGCCCGCCAAGCACATCCGTGACCTGGATGTTCTCCATGTAGGCGCTGTAGCTTTCCAGACCCATGCTGGTCAGGAAACCCTGCAAGCCGCCATAGAAGTCCGACTTGCTCCATTGGTCCAGCTTCAGCTCATTGATGCGTTGAAGCGTAATGATCCAAGGATTGGCGATGGCCTGATCTTCGAGGGCTGAGACGATCTTGTCGATCTTGGCCTTGTTGGCGTTATAGAGGCTCAGTTCACTCGACGTCAGGGCGCTCACACCCTTGGTGTGCGCCTTGTCGATCACCGCCTTGTTCGACGCGTAGTAGGTCTTCTCCGCCTCGGTCAGACTTTTATAGGCGCCCGTGATGTAGCCGTTAATCAGCTCGCGGTTGTTGGCGTAGAAGCGATAGTCCTCGGCAATCTGCAGATCACCCAGCAGCGCCGTCAGATCGGTCGCCTTCGAGTTGGCCAGCGCCCGCTTGGCGAAGATGTCGCCGCCGATGACCTGTGTGCCCTGCAGCGACCACATCACCCCCTTGGACACGGCGTCGTCGGCCGAGCCGACGTTCTGCTGCGTCGAGGTGGGGCTGCCCAGCTTGACCCATAGTTGGCCGCCCGTGTGACCGTAGAAGCTCTGCAGGCCGGCCTCCATCGCCAGATACTTGCCGTTCCGCCACAGGCCAATGCCCCAACTGGTCGCCTCATAGGGCATGTCGCCCGCCAGCACGGTCAGGAAGCCGTTCAGCGTATCCCGCGCCGTCTCCGCCATGTTGCGGACCAGATCCAGATTGCCGCCATTGGCCGCCGACGAGGCGCCGAGCTGGAACTTGTCGCTGGTGTAGTCGAGGTAGATCTCCGCGTTGGCCGTAGGAATCTTGGGCTTCTTGCGGCCGAACAGGTTGCCGATCAACGCGCCGAGGACGAAGCCAACGAAGGCACCAATGCCGGGCACGATGAGGTTGCCGAGCATCGAAGCGAGTTTGCTGGTGCCGAAAACGGCAGTCCCGATATGCGCAACGGCAATGTACGCTCCGGCAGCGGATCCGATCGAAGACAGTAGTGCTCCAGCCTGCGTCGTCGGGCTAACGACCATTGATCCAAGTTTGGCGCCGAGGAATGAGCCAAGAGCGTTCAATCCGAGATTGCCGACACCGCCCTTTTCGAACAGCTCCGCCGACCCAAAACCCTTGAACATGTCAGCAGCGCTTGCATTTGCCGCCGAGAGATTACCGACGACCTTTCCGATAACAGTCGATCCGACGTTATTGAAAACCTCTGCGCCAAACCCCTTTAGCCCGAGCATTTGCCCGAGTTCAGCTGCCAACATAGAGCTTATCGCACCCTGACCAGCCCCCTTCATTTTATCCCACACGCCGGAAGAGAAACTTCCAGATGCAGCAATCTCAACCTTATTTACGGCATCTATATTGACACCAAAAATTCTAGACAAGCTGAGAGCCATCCTCTCGCCAATTTCCCCCAATACGGAACTATAGACGACCCCTGCTATGGCATTGTTTCCACCTAGGTAACCTCCTAGAGAAGAACCAATAGTGGCCCCTAGCTGAGCGCTAAATCGGCTTGCAATTGCCAGTCGATCCGATTCCGATCCCGCAGAGCCACCCTTAGAGCGCCCCGTTAGCGGATCATAATCTGCCAAGACTTGTCCCGACTGATTCTTGACGACAGTGTCCCAACCAACCACAGCCCCCGCCGGATCTGCGGTCACTGTCGTGGTAGCAGTATGTGTAACCGGTCCGACCGATGTCTGCCGCGTCGTAACTGAGCTTAAGTAATTAACGTGTCCACTCGCTGAGGTGTCGATTGTCACCGTTCCTGTAATGGAAACAGATCCAGGGCGAGTAGAAGTTACACTTCCAAGCGTTGCCCCTGATTGATCGAAAAAGTTTGCTGTAACAGTAGATGTAGGACCACCTTCACCCCACACCACAGGACCTACCGTAATGTACGCACGTGCTATTTTTCTTCCCACATTCAATTGGCCTATGCTTGCAGTTAATGCTGCCACTACACGGCCAAAATCAGCTTTCCTCTCATCCACTTCACTAATGACAAAATCGCCAACAACAGTAAAAAGTTGAGAAATTTCAGCTATACCATTTGATACCGTATACTTGACAGCAGGTAGCGCTGCCGCAATCGGCAAACGGCCAAGCATAACAGCAAATCCAGAAGCATTAATATCTAGCGTATCATCAGTCCAATAAACGAGCCTATCCGACTTAATTCCAAGGTATTCACCGAAAGAAAGCCGCCCCTCAATCCCTATAAAACTCGCCATTCTGTTCATTTCGCCAAAGAACGAATGGGCCACCACAGTGTTATCTATAAGATAACCTTCTCCATGAACATCAATTACGGTTTTATCATAAACCTTTGCAATCTCAGATTCATTAAGCAACCCCCCCTTCAAAGCGGTAGCTTTAGCGTAGTTTTCAGCTTGGACAGCCGCAAACCTTGACTTAAGCGCGACCACTTGAGACGGTGATAATGAGTTAAGCTGACCAAATTGGTCAAACATGCCCCCGATAAAAGCTCCAGTGGCACCACTACCAGTAGCAGAATCATAAGAAAGAGCAGCGTATTCATCCCCCATAACTTCGGCTAAATACCTCCAAGTAGATGATGCCTCGCCCCGAGCCAAAACCGACTGAAGACCTGATATGGTCGAGCTGTTTACGTGCTCATTGCCTATTCTCGATCTAGCCGTTACCGTTGGCTTACTCCAAGCCAACTGATATACGTGCCTAATCATGCCCTTCATTGCGTACCATTGAAGCGCAGTAACACTAAGCTGGCTTCCAGGCAGGACCGGAACCCCAGTTGGTCGAATTGGCTTTTTCTGTGTCATTTATTATTCCGCCAATCAGCGACAATCAATGGAAGGTAGGCGAATGAAGTGACCAGGCGCTCAAGAGCAGCCCGGCAGCCTTGGTCTAGGCTATCGCTGCCGTAAAAACCATACTTTATACCAGACGACGCCTGACCGGAACCTCCAAAGCAGCTCACGATCTGTCGACCATTGGGCGTGACAGCAGTATTTATATTGCAACTGAGTTGAAATGGTGCGTCATTTACCTTCCAGATTGCACGCAAATTGATCATATACTTATCGCTGCTGGGAGCTGGGGCCTGATCATCGACGCACTCCCGTGTATCAATCCAGATTTCCGCGGCTGGAAGGTCCTGGATGCCGACGGTTGAACGCGTCCACCCCGCATCAGGCTCGGGGACGCTAGAATGCCCCGGCGCCGAGAAGCCGACTGATGCAGTTACTACTTTCGATCTGATGCCGGCATTCGGCGCTGTGTCCGCGCCCTTGAGTTCGAGCCAAGCCTGGAAATGGGCCGACGAAGTGCCTCGCCCCACCTCCGCCAAACGAACATAAGGGGCGCGGGGGATTGCATACTGGTCGTTGCCGACTTTAACGATCTGGGCCACATCCAACTTTGTTGAATTTTGCAACTCGTGAATCTCGCGCCCGGTCAATACACCGGCGCCAGTTTCATAGTATCGTGATGGAGTTTGCGCCTCACAGCCTGAAACAAAAACTAGGACTGCCATAGCGCCATAATTACAAATCGCTGAAAGAGAACGAATCAACTAAATCTCTCCCCTGATCAAATTCATCATCATCTTACTCGAACTAAAACGATATCCAGAACGCCTTCAAGAGACGCTTTCTGCCTCACCGCTCTCTCCCCGCCGTCCCCACCGCTTTCGCGATCGGCGACAGCAAATACTCGATCACACGCCGGCGCCCCGTGACGATCTCCACGGTCGCGGCCATTCCCGGTTGCAGCACGGCTTTTTCCCCCACACCCATCCTGAGTTGCGTTTTCGTCAGGCGGATACGCGCAGGGAACACCAGTCCGCGAGCCTCGTCCACCGTGGCGTCAGGCGATATATGCTCCACCCTTCCCCGCAGGCTTCCGTAGCGCGTGAAGGGATAGGCCTCGAGCTTGACGATCACGGGCGCGCCGGGGCGGACAAAGCCCACGTCGCGGTTGAGGATCAGGGCCTCGACGATCAGATCCTCGCCGTCCGGGACGATGGTGATCAGGGCCTGGCCTGCATCCGCGACCTCGCCCAGAGTGGTCACCGAGACCTCGTTCACCACGCCCGACACCGGCGCAACCAGCTGTTGCAGCGACTGGCGCTGATCGGCCTTGGTCAGGCCCTCGGTGCGGGTGGCGACCACGGCCTCGGCCTCGGCCTTCTCGCGCGCCGCCTCGCCGCGGAAGGCCTCGCGGGCCTGGGCCTGTTCGCGATCGATCATGGCGACCTGCGACCGGGCCTCGGACAGGCGGTGGCGCTCGGCGGCCAGTTCGCGGCTGAGACCGATGTAGCGCTCCTCCTGCTCCAGCACCCGCAGACGCGGGGCCAGGCCCTGACGCTCCAGATCCTGACGGGCGGTCAGCTGCTGACGCGCCAGCGGCAGGGTCTCTTCATAACGGCCCACGTTCTCGGCCGAGGTGCCGGCCGCCGACAGGGCCCCGGCGCGACGGGCGCCCAGCGCCGCCAGATTGGCCTGATGCTCACGAATGCGGGCCTCGACCACCTGGCGCTCGGCGGCGGCGGCCTCTGCGCTCGATCCCTCCGGAGCAATGAAGACGACCCGGCCCATCGCCAGCCAGTTCAGGACCGCGTCGGCTCGCGCCCGCGTCAGGCGGGCCGTGGCCAGTTCCGACCGCGCCGTATCGGCGTCGGCCGTCGCAAAGGTGGGGTCCAGCTCGATCAAGGGCTGACCGGCGCGGACATGCTCGCCCTCGCGGACGTCAATGGCGCGGATCACCCCGGCCTCAGCCGCCTCGACCGAGCGCAGCCGCCCCGTCGGAACCAGACGCCCCTCGCCGACCGCCACGACGTCCACATGACTGAAGATCGACCACAGCAGGGCCGTCACGGCGGCGGCGATGATGGTCCACAGGATGCCGCGCCCGATCGGCGACGGCGGGGTCTCGGCGATCTCCAGGGCTGCGGGCAGGAACTCCTTGTCCCGCCATTCCTTGACGCCCGCCTTGCGGCGTCTGTTCTCGGCCGCCCAGGCTTCCTTCAGCACGGACCAGTGTCGCGACAGGCTCATGCCGGCTCTCCCATGGGATCGCCATGCATCTGGGTGCGCCACAGCTGGGCGTAGCGGCCATTGGACGCCATCAGGCTGTCGTGCGTGCCGACCTCGGTGATCGCCCCGTTCTCCATGGTGATGATGCGGTCGGCCATGCGGATGGCGGAGAGGCGGTGGGCGATGATCATCACCGTCCGCCCCCTGGCGATGGCGCGCATGTTGCGGTGGATGATGGCCTCGGATTCCGCGTCCAGCGCCGAGGTCGCCTCGTCCAGGATCAGGATGCGGGGATTGGTGACAAGGGCGCGGGCGATGGCGACGCGCTGGCGCTGACCGCCGGACAGGTTGCCCCCCCGTTCCTCGATCTGGGTGTCATAGGCCTCGGACAGTTCCAGGATGAAGTCGTGCGCCCCCGCCAGGGTCGCCGCCGCCATGACGCGCTCGGTCGACATGCCGGGATCCGCCAGGGCGATGTTGTCGCGCACCGAGCGGTTGAACAGCAGGTTCTCCTGCAGCACCACGCCGACCTGACGCCTCAGCCAGGCCGGATCCACCAGAGACAGGTCGGTGCCGTCCACCATCACCCGCCCGCTTTCCGGCACATAGAGGCGCTGGACCAGCTTGGTCAGGGTGGACTTGCCCGAGCCGGACGGCCCGACGATGCCCAGGACCTCGCCCGGCTTCACCTCCAGCGACACCCGGCGCAGCACCTCGCGCCCGCCTGGCTTGTAGCGGAAGGTCACGTCGTCAAAGGCGACCGCGCCCTTGATCGGCGGCAGGGCTGATCGGGTCGCAGAGAACTGCGTCTCGGTCGGAGCGTTCAGCACGTCGCCCAGACGATCGACGCCGACCCGCGCCTCCTGGAACTGCTGCCACAGGCCCGCCAGACGCAGCACCGGCTCGGCCACCCGTCCCGCCAGCATGTTGAAGGCGACCAGTTCGCCCACGGTCAGATCCCCGCCGATGACCAGCCTGGCGCCGACATAGAGGATGAGGGCCGTGGAGACCTTGCTGACCAGCTGAATGGCCTGTCCGCCCCAGATGTTCAGCTTGGCCGCCTTGAAGCCCGCCTTGACGTAGGCGGCCAGCAGCCGCTCCCAGCGGTTCTGCATCTGGGGCTCGACCGCCGCCGCCTTCAACGTCTGCACGCCAGTGACGCTCTCGACCAGGAAGGCCTGGCTCTCGGCGCCCCGCTGGAAGCGCTCCTCGATCCGCCGGCGCAAGGGCGGCGTGATGATGAAGCAGATGATGGCGTAAAGAAGGATGGTGCCCGCCACGATGGCGAACAGGAAGGGCGAGTAGAACCACATCACCACCAGGAAGATGACGGTGAACAGCAGGTCCACGAACAGGGTCACCGACGAGGAGGTCAGGAACTCCCGGATCGTCTCCAGTTCGCGCACCCGGGCGATGGTGTCGCCGACGCGCCGGGATTCGAAATAGGCCAGCGGCAGGTTGAGCAGGTGACGATAGAGCTTGGCGCCCAGTTCGACATCGACCCGGCTGGTCGTATGGGAAAAGACATAGGCGCGCAGGCCGCCGAGGAAGCTCTCGAACACCACCACCGTGATCAGGCCAATGGCCAGGACGTCCAGTGTCGTCAGACCCTGATGGACCAGCACCTTGTCGATGACGACCTGGAAGATCATCGGCGTCGCCAGGGCGAAGAGCTGCAAAGCCAACGACGCGGCCAAGACATCGCCCAGCATCCAGCGGTACTTGACCAGGGCCGGTATGAACCAGGTGACGTCGAACCTGGTCTGGGCCGCGACCGACAGGCGGGTCGTGACGAGAATGGCGCGACCGGACCAGACCTGCTCGAACTCAACGAGAGACAGGGCCGTCGGCGCTGCACCCGGACGTTGTATCAAAACCTGCTCGTCGCGGATCGCGCCGATAATGAAATAGTCGCCTGACCGGTCCTTGCCGATCGCTGGCAGGGGCGCGCGTTCCAGACCTTCAAGGTCGAGCGCGACCGCCCGCGCCTTCGCCTCCATGCGCTTGGCCAGAAGGACAAGATCGCCATCATCTGCAGGACTGCCATGGCCCAGAGCATGTCGCAGCTGGGCCTGGTCGGATGGAATCTGATGAAAGGCCAGCAGGGTCGTCAGGCACGCCAGGCCGCTGTCAGCAGCAAGCGTTTCGCCTGCCTGTTCACTCGCCGCACTCAAACTGACGTACCCCCGCTACTCGCGCATGGCGGGTATCCAACTCTCAATGCGACTGCAAGTGAAATAACTGCGAAAGGCGGGTTAACGCCTTGCTCTTTGGTGCTGTGGCTCCGAACAGCTGCACGCAACGCTCATCTTGAGCTAGCCGCCGACAGGCGAACGCCGCCCATAGCCACCCGCGCGGGCGCGCGGCGGGCTTCCTCGCGCGCCTCTTCAGTCGTCAGGATTTCGCTGGTCGCCTGCGTCAGCATCCGCCTCGCGCCGCCGATCGTCCTGTATCGCACGATGTAGGTTTTCCGACCTTGCGGAGAAACCCGCACGCCGAAACCCTTCAACTCGATATCCCACGCCAAATACCGCTCTTGGTCCGCCACCAGGGCATCCACGTTTGGTCAGTTTCATGGTCACCATATGGTCACCGGACATTTCGCCTCCGTCCCGCCACAGCGGGTTTTGAGCGCCCATTCTGGTCACCACATAGTCACCAGTCGCGAGCAAATCGGAGGATAAAGTGGTAACTACCAGTAACCATCTTTCGTCCACAAAATGTCTAACATTCAGGCACTTGGGTAACGAAAGGCAACACCGGTAAACCCTAGGGTTCGAGCTCGATATTCCAGATCGCGTTACAAAAAACGAGACAGTCGAGGAGCTGGCTCAATCGCCGCCAGATGATCCGCCCAAATCTCAAGAGCCTGACGCTTCTCTGGCAAATAGGTGTGACGGTCATAGATGCTTGTGGCCGCCGCTCCCTCCCGAGCAGTATGTCCAAGCAGCATGCCGACCACGAGCCGGCTCACGCCGTAGCGCCCCACGAGCGTGGTTGCGCCTGAACGTCGAACGTCATGTGGCGAGCCGGCGCCCAACTCATAGCGACTGCACATGCGCGCAAATGCTCGCGTTATAGCGTGCGCATCGAGATGATCTTTCTTCCCTTTGAGGGCCGGAAAGACATAGACGCTGTCAGGATGGAGCGCCTTCGCCTGCGCCAGAATCTCCAGCATCCTGTCGGTGAGCGGCACCACGTGGAGGTGTTTCGCCTTGGCGCGATCACCCGGGATGGTCCAATGGCGCGCCGTCATATCAAACTCCGCCCACCGCGCTCCTGCGACTTCTGACCTGCGCGTCAGGGTCAACATAAGCAATCTGATAGCCAAGCCCATGGCAGGCGCCAGACGCGCATGACTCTCATCGATCTTCACGTCGCAGGATCGCCGCGAAGCGGTCGACGCCGCATTCCAGATCACCGCCAAGGCGGCGTCGCCAAACATGCGATCACGCGACGTCAGAGCCAACGGTCGCGCCAGCCCGATGGCGGGGTTCGCGTCCAGGCGATCCTCGTGAACGGCGAAGCCGAGTACCGCCTGCACCACCGCGCCGACAGACGCGATGCTTGCGGGAGCCAGGCCGCTGTCCGTCGCCAACTCCCGCATGAAAATCTTGATGTCCGCCCGCTTGAGCTCCTCGAACCTCCGTTGACCGAGCTTGGGCGCAATATGATTACGCCACCACAGACGCTCGGTCTCGATCGTGGAGGCCCGCTTAGGACGCTTACGTCCCCCATGAAGGCCGATCTTCGCCGCCTTCCAATAGCTCTCCGCCAATTCGGAAAACGTATCGCCATTCCGCGCCCGCTCCCGCTCAGCCAGGCGCTCGGCAGCCGGATCAACTCCGCTCGTGACCTGGACGCCAAGCAATGCCGCCTTAACGCGAGCCTCCGCGAGGGACAGGCCTGGATAGGTTCCAAGCTTATGCCTTCGTCTCGAACCGTTCAGCGCGACATAGCGGTATTCAAATTGCTTGGCCCCTGTCGGGAACACACGAACACAAAGACCACGGCTCTTGTCGATCCCAACTTCGAAAGGCTTGGTCCCCGGCTTGAGGGTTGAGATCTGTCTGTCCGTAGTGATTCGCACAAAGCTCATTTCACCCTCCCTGTTCAGCTTCAACCGACCTGCTCTCTCTTTAGCCCCCCTGCGGCTTAGTGGGGCAGTAGTGGGGCAAACGACGCGAAACAATCTAAAACCGCTTGAAACAGAATTTCACAAAAAATACGATATAATCCAACAAATAAGCATCGAATGCGAACAACACGCCACTACAGGAAAACAGCGGAAAACCTCATTTGACTACGTTGACATCGTAGGGGTCACAGGTTCAATCCCTGTCGCGTCCACCATTCTTTCCTAAGCGTTTTCAAGCAGTTAGGGCCAGCAGGCCACCCCAAGCGGTGCCGACTGCCCGCGTTTCGCCCGAGAAACGCTCACTTGCGCCTCCCAACGACATGAAGCCGCCTGACCGTTGAGGCTCCCCTCACGGCTTAGCGTCAGCGCCGCATCGGCGCCGCGCCCTATTCCAGATCGAACAAACGCCCCGGCTGCACGCCGAGCGCGTCCGACAGCTTCACCAAGAACGCCAAGCTGGGGTTTTCCTCGCCGCGCTCGATCCCGGCGAGATAGCGCATAGCCATGCCGGCCTCGTGGGCGAGCGCCTCCTGGCTCAGCCCCTTGGCCTTCCGCAATCGCCTGATATTCGCGCCGACTCGATCTTCCCACCGCATCGCTGCATGGGCGCCGACAGCCGCGTTCTGCTCTAGGAACTATCTTGCCTAACTTTCTGGCAACGCTTGATAGGCAAGATAGAACCCATTCAGAAGGAGTCGGGCATGTCCGAGCGGTATCGTATTCGTATGGTTCAAATCGCGATGGCGGGGGCCGTCGCCTCCATCGGCATAGCCTCACCCAGCAGCGCCAAAGGAAATCCGGAAACCTGCGCCTACAGAGAGGCGCGTTTGGCGCAGGCCTGCCGCACCGATCCAGACATCCGCCAATTCCTGCGCGATCCGGCAAACGCGGGCATAGAGACCTACATGGCGGTCCCGCCTGTCGTCCGTGGCTGGGAACCCGGCGAAGAGGAAATGGTGCTCGGGATGCTGCGGGGACAACCGCAACGCCAGCCGGTGCCTTCCACCGCCTTGCAGAACGCCCCGGTCGGCGGGCCGATGGCCCGGATCGATCGCCTGGCATCCGGCGAGTATGACCGTCAGATCGCGGCTGAGCGCGCCCGCACGCCGAGAGTGAACTGGTCTACGGCTCAAATCCGCACCGCAGCCCGCAGCGCCGTCACAGATCAACTGCGCGATCCCGGCTCCGCGCAATTCCGGAACGTCCGGCGGCATGTGAACAGCCTCGGGACGACGACCTTCTGCGGCGAAGTGAACAACCGCAACGCTTACGGCGGCATGACGGGCTTCAGGCGCTTCAGTTCCGGCGTGACAGATCGCGGTGAAGCGTCCGCCACCATCAATGACCAAGGCGGGATCGTGGGCGCGGCATTCGAAGTTGTCTGGGAACGGACGTGCAGCGGCGTCACGGGAACGGCCACACAGTTCTGACAGCCTCCGAAGCCATCGGCGCCGCTTGACCTCAATCAGCGGCGCCGACTGAAGGCGTTCCGCACCCCTTCCATATGATCAGGGCAGTGGTGGCCATAGACACGGCGGATCAGGGCTTCGCTGGTGGACGTGAACCCCGCCACATCCCAGGTCGACACGCCCTCCCGCAGCAGCCAGGTGATGCAGGTATGCTTGAGCGTGTGCGGCGTGACGTCGTCATCCAGTTGGGCGAGCCGGCGAGCGGACTCAAAACCTGTCTTCTGGCGCTGAATGATCTCGCCGGCGTATTCGCAAGGGCCGTGGATCGTCAGCCGGTGCCAGCGCAGCAGATGCGGCAGCAAGCGATTGGGAATGGCGCAGGGACGACGCCGCTTGCGCGTCTCGCGCTCCGACTTGCCGCGCCGATAGATGCGATTGTCCTGAAGATCGACGGAGCCGGCGTCCGCATTCCGCGTCCAGCGCAGGCTCAGAACCGCTGCGTGGCGCGTGCCCGTGTACAGGGCGATCAGGATGAAGCGGGCGACATGATAATTCGGCGCGGCAACCCTCTTCCAGCCGGTCGCGCGCCCGCTGCGATCAAAGCCTTCAGGCGCGAACCCCAGCGCGCCCCGGATCAGGCGCGCCGCCTCGTCGCGCGTCAGCCAGCGCGCCTCCTGGAGTTCTATGGTGGGCTTCAGCACAGGGATCGGCCGGTCCATCCGGCCGGCCTTCCAGGCGTAGTTCAGCGCCGCAGACAAGGTGTCCAATTCGCGCTTGGCGGTCGCCTCCGTCACAGGGCGCTTGCCGATAGCGCCTCGGGTGCGCGCACGCACATAGGCCTTGCAGCTTTCGGCGTTGACCCCGTCGCAGGTCAGGTCCCCGAAATGCGCGACCAACCAGACCACATGGACAGCTTCAGGCCCACGATGATCGTCACGCAGGTTCTCCAGGTAGTAGGTCAGGCAGTCGGCGACGGCGATGCGCCGAGGATCGCCGTCGCCAAACTCGGGCGTGTGTTTGGCCGCTACGTAGCGCGCAAGGGCTTCCTCAGCCTCTGACTGGCGATCAGGGCCGCAGCCCGTGCTGACCTCAAGTCCACGGTCGCGGATGACATAGACGGCCGGACGTCCGGCACGGCGACGGAGACACAGGCGGACGGGTTCGGCGTGACGCGGCAAAGCCTTCTCATTTCGTCGATGGCGTTAAGGGTGGTGAAGTCGCGGCCCCCGATGCGCTCAATCACAAGCAGGCCCTTGCGGTGCTGCTTCTTGAGCGTAGCGCCGCTGACAGCGCCATCAGGGAAGGCCAGCCGGGCGGCGGTCGCCAGCAAAAGCGGGGCATGGGGATCAACATCCGCGCTGGATCGCCTCACCTTCCCTGCCGGGGGCCCGTGATCTCGCCTGATTTTCATCCGTCGACTCCAACAAAGACATCTTCACGCGCCGCCAGAACAGCCTGGCAGCGGTTGATGGTCCTCCGTCGTCGTCTCCCAAGATGTAGGAAGCAGGCTTCAGAACGTCAAGCCTGGCCCGCAATATAACTTATTGCTTTGTAAAGGAATGTTCCGCGTTAACGCGGCCAATCCGCCTTCTGGAATGCCTTATCCAGGAAGGCCGCCACCTTCGCCCACTCCGCGCCTACACGACCTTCCTGCGCCGCCTTGCGTCGAACCTCGGCCAACAGAAGTTCCCGCTCAAGGTAGGCCGCCAACTGGGCGTAGTCCTTACGGCGCTGGTCCACGGACCGGACAGCGTGCTGAATCAGTCCTTCGACATCCAGCGCCCCCTTGAGCCGGTTCGCCTTGTCGGAGATCACGCGCGTATTGCCTCGGACATAGCCAAGGCCGGGCCGGATGCGATCCAGCGACGGCGAATACGCCGAGCGCATCTCGCCGATGACGATCGGCACGCCCAAGGCAGGGCAAACCGTCGGCACGACGATGTCGCTCACACGCAGATTGAACGACAGGCCGCGCCGAGCCGCGCGTTGACGCGCCCGGCTGTGCAAGGCGACAGGCGGATTCAGCCGCCGCTGCGCCTTGAGGTAGCCGCGCATATAGGCGGCGTTGCAGGCGAGGCAGGTCGCGCGTTGGAGACGCTCGCCATGAATGGGGCAGACAGGGTTAGGCGGATCATAAACCGACATGTAAGACTCCTTCTTCAGAATGAGTCCACGAATTCAAACTTGGTCTAAAGAGTCAAATTGAATCGATGAGCATGCCGCGAACAAAACCGGCTGATCACCCCACCGGCGCGCAATTGCGCGCCGCCCGAGGCTTGGTGAACATGTCCGTGCTGGACTTGGCCGAGCGCACCGGATTAGCGCCCAACACGATCAAGCGCGCCGAGGGGGACAACGGGCCAGCGCCGGTCAATACGGCGAACGCCAAGCTGATGGTGGCGACACTTCAGGCTGCCGGAGCGGTCTTCCTGCCGGCCGAAGGCGACATGGGCGCCGGCGTGCGGCTGGCGACACCCTCGCAGCCGGCCCTGACGCGGCGTCGGTCCCGCGCAAACCCGATCGATGCATCGACCTGACACACAATAAGTCTCAATTGTGGCAAACAGGTTTTATCGGCCGGAGTCACGTTTCCCGAACAGGGCAGATCAAGCGATGGTTGATTTCTTTGATATTTTCTGCGCGAGCGAAGCCGTTTGGAGTCACGAAATCCGTTGTGCAGCGCAGCAATTCGCCAAGTTTGGGCGGGTTCAGAACGCAGCAAAAGGAGTCACGTTTTCCAAAACTCTTGAGATCGTTGAGGATTTTTCGGCGATTTGGAAGTGAGTCACGTTACGCACGAACGATGACTCGGTTGGGGGGCGAATTCTGCGCCTCGGAGACGCTCAGACCGGAGGTAGGGGCGCGGCAGGGGCTGGGGGGTTCACCCCCAGCCGCGCCCCGGAACATCCATGGACCGCATCTTGCTTAACCTCTGCGGTTAACAAAGGAGCGCGCAGCCATGGAGTATGAAAGGTCCGCCAAGGGCATCACCTACCGAGGGATACGCCGCGCTTTTAGAGACGAAGCGAACGCGAACCCCGATGTCGTGACCTACATCGACAAGGCGCTGGGCGGCGGTTTCATCAACCTGTCCCACGGCGCCTTCATGAAGAACCAAGGCGACGACCTTCACCTGATCGTTCAGCGTCCTGACGACAGCGAAGGACGGGTCGCCCTTTATGTCCAGATCGATCAGATCATCGCCAAGGGCGTGATCGACCTCGAGGCCAAGCCGAAGGTGAAAAAGCACCGCCAAGGCGATCGCCGGCTGGTCACCCTCGCGCCGCAAGTCTGGTTCCATCACACAGGGAACGCCGGGGAGGCGGAAAACGGTCTGACGTTCGAAAAGCTGATGAAGGTCGCATCTCCGAGGTTCGCTCAGGCCCTTGAAGCCGGCATCGAACGTGCGGACCGGACCTTCACCGAAATGATGAAGCCGAAGCTGCACTGGCCATGGTGGTAGCCATCCCCCCCTCTCCGCTCTAGCGCGCCCCGCGCGGCTAAGGCTCTTCCGCCTATTGGAGCAGGCCGATCCGGACTGTCTTCCTGCCGGCGAGATCGCAGACGCGCGGGTCCTGCCTATTGACGCACTATCGACAGCCCTGACCATGCGACCTCGCGTCCCCTGCCCCTCATTCAACGGGCTTCCAAAGGCTCATGAATTGGAGTCACGAAATTCATCCGGTCCAAAGCGGAAGATCGCGCCCATCCAGAGCGAATTTCCCGATCGACAGAAAATCATGCTATTTCTGTTAGTTGCCTCAAACTGATAGTCACGCCTTGTGGGAAACCTGACTCCAGCGTCCTGGAGTCATCGTTGGTGTGATTCCTGACTCCGAATTGAAGTCACGCCCGGTGGGAAACGTGACTCCAGAGGTTGCGGGTCAGGCGGGCTGCAGTCCGTTTCCCAGCCCGCCGTGACGATCAAGGGCAAGCTTCAGGGCTTCGTTGGCGCTCAAGAAATTGTCTAGCTGGTCAGCCAGACCATAGTCCCACTTGCCGCCATGGAAGAGGTTGTTGCGGAAGCGGTAAACAATAACAAAAACTGCGCTCGCCCGGGCGATCGATGACACGTCGGTGCCGTCCAGGGCGGCCCGAACCTGAGGCTCCCGGTCATTTGCTCGCAAGCGCAACGCGGCAAAATGGGCGGTGAAGTGTCCGTTGACGAAGTAGCGTTGCTGAAAATAGGCAAACACATCGTCGTAAGGGTCATCGGCGAGCGCGCCCTCAAGGCCCCACCGATCAACGGCTTCCGATATAGAGCTTGCGCTAGCGCGCTGATCCAACACCCGCGCTTCGAACAAGCTCCAGAGAAGGGTGAAGTCCGACACGGCCTCCAATTCGACCTGCGACAAGTCGCGAAACCTAGGAACCCTGCTCTGAAGCCAGCGTACACCCACTATCATTCTCCCGTCGCCAACTTGCCCCGTCCGCCGAGGAGACACCAAACGCTAAGCTTAACATTGCGCCTCCACGAACAATCCGGCCAAAGCTGTATCAGCATGGTGGGCACCCGCAACGAAGGTCCGGAAGCCAAGCTCTCACAGAGACTTCAGACGTATCTTCGCAGCACGAAATCCCAGACCTGGTTGACCTTGTTGTCCCACAGCGCCTGAGGATAAGGGTTCTCCGGTAGTTCATTGAGGCGCTGTCTTATTGCGGTCCAGACCGCACCCCGTGTTTCCTGTCCGCGAATCCAGTCGATCGCGCCGGTGAGGTCATCCAGCTTCTCCAACAGGGAGCGCGCCACCCGTTTGACGTCTTGTTCTTCTGTCTTGGTGAGTTTGGGCTCAGGGGTGGTCAGCAGGTCAAAGATCGCTAGTTCTTCTTCTGTCAGTTCCTCACGGGCGGCGCGCTGCTCCTCCTTGTCCATCTCGCCGATGAACGCCTTGAGCGCTTCGAAGAACTGTTCCGCATCCACCGAACCGGCATTGTAATCGGCCACCAGCTTTTCGAGCCGCTCTACCAGATGCTGCCGCGTGGGATTGGCAGCCGCCAGCTTCTTCGCCTGTTCCTCCGCGCCTTCGCGCAGCTTTTCGGCTGTCACCTTGGGACTGGTCGCAAAAACATCGGCCAGTTTGTCGAAGTCGATACCGGAGAGGTCCACCCGCCCGTTGGCGGTGTCGCCTTCGACGATGGGGGTCAGAATCGCGACACCCTCCAGCTTCTCGTCAAGCAGTTCGGCGATGCGGGCCGAGACTGCAGAAATATCGATCGGTCCCAGTTTGGCCTTCACTGCGTCCGATAGAGTGTGGAACACCGCAACCGGCTTCAGATAGGGCGCTGCCCGTTCATCCGGCAGCAGCGCCTTGTAAGCCTTAGTGACAGCAGCGCTCAGGCGCAGGAACTCGCGACGACGCTCATCGGGAGCGACCAGAATCTCCACGGCCTGACTGATAAGCTTCAGCCGGGCGAAGTCTCGAACCTCCATGATGGCGTCTGCTTCGACGCCCAGCGGCTGAACGACGGTGCGGGCCTTTTCAAGCGCTTGTTCCAGCGCCGTGACGAGTTCGTCCTTGTCCTGGATAGGACTTTCCCCTTCGTCACCTGCGCCGCCCGCATAGATAGCGAGCGCCTTCTGGAGGTTTTGGAACACGCCGACGTAATCGACGATGACGCCCGATGTCTTGCCTTCGGCCCGGCGGTTGGCCCGAGCGATGGTCTGCATCAGCGTGTGGTTCTTCATCGGCTTGTCGAGATAGACGGTTCCGATGGTGGGCACGTCGAAGCCGGTGATCCACATGGCGCAGACGAACACCAGTCGTAGCGGGTCATCGGCGTCCTTGAATTTCGCCTCTAAGTCCTCCTTCTGCATCCGCTCGCGGTGAGGGAGGATGTCGAGCCCTTTCTTGCGCAGATCGTCGATCTCGTTCTGGCCTTGGCTGACCACCACCGCCATATCGAGTTCGCGTAGCCATATGAGCCGTTCGGCTATGGCCGCGCCCTCCGCTTCGTGGGCAACCTTCAGGCGTTCTTCGTCCTGCGCAATCAAGCGGGCGACTTCGGCTTTTACCCGGTCGTGCATGGCGACGGCGGTCGCCTTGTCGATAGCCACGAACATCGCCTTGCCGCGATAGCCTCGCATGGCGAAGTGCAGCGCCATGTCCTCGGCCACCTTATCCAGCCTGTCGGACGCCGTGATCAGGGTGCACTGGCTTCCGAATTGCTGACTGAGTTTCTTTTCCTGCTCCTCGTCCAGCATCGCCTCTTCAAGCAAGGCGTCCAACTCTTCCCGAAGTTCGTCGGAGTTAAGCTGCAGTTCTGGCTTCCTGGCCTCGTAGAATAGCGGCACGGTCGCCCTATCGCGCACGGACTGGGCGAAGTCGTAGACGGAGACGTAATCGCCGAACACCTCGCGGGTGCGGCTTTCCTCGCCTTGGATCAGCGGTGTCCCGGTGAAGCCGATAAAGGAGGCGTTGGGCAGCGCCGCACGCATGTTGGCGGCAAGCTGATCATACTGGCTGCGATGAGCCTCGTCGGTCATCACAATGATGTCCGAGCGCTCGGACAGCACCGGCATCGGCTCCCCGTCCGCCGTGCTGAACTTCTGGATCAGCGTGAATACATAGCGTTCATTGCCTGCCAGCAGCTCTTTCAGATGGGCGCGACTGCCAGCCTGAGCCTGATGGATATCCTTGGTGAGCGCGCCGACGGACGCGAACTGTCCGGCGATCTGGTCGTCGAGTTCGGTGCGGTCGGTGACGACGACGAAGGTGTAATTGCCGCCTAGACGCCGCAGCACCTTCTCCGCAAACATTACCATGGACAGGCTCTTGCCCGATCCTTGGGTGTGCCAGAAGACGCCTAGGCGACCTTGATTGCTCTCGACATGGCGGACGGCATCGATGGCGCGGTTGACCCCCAGCACCTGATGATATTTGCCGACGATCTTGCGTAGGCCTCCGCGCGCCTCATCGAACAACACGAAGCTTTCGATCAGGTCGAGGAAACGGGCAGGTTCGCAGGTGGCGCGCAGCAAGGTTTCAAGACTGGGATCGTCCGCCCCCTCTTCCTCCAGCTTTTTCCACGGCGCGAACACCTCATAGGGCGCGTGGGCCGCACCCATTACCGTTTCCAGACCGTTCGACAGGATCACGAAGCCATTGGCGGGAAACAGGTGGGGAATGGTGTCGCGATAGTCCCGCAGGTTGTTGTCATAGGCGTCCGCCAGCGGGCAGGCGGGGCTTTTCCATTCCGCTAGCAGCAGAGGTAAGCCGTTGACGAAGCCGATGGTGTCGGGCCGCCGTTTGTGCAGCACCCCGTCGATCCAGACCTGGCTAGCGACAAGGAAGTGATTGGCGGAGACGTCCCGCCAATCGACCGCCCGCACCAGCAGATCGTCGAACTTGCCGTCATCACGCCGTACCTGAATGGGAACGCCATTGCGGATCAGCGACTGCACTTCGCGATTGGCGGCGACCGGCAGCATGGCTGAGCGGTCGCGGGTCAATTCGGCTTCGGCTTGGGTAAGGGCTTCGGCTGGCAGGGTAGGGTTCAGCTTGCGCAGCGCGGCTTTCAGATGTGCGGGGAAATAGGTTTGCTGAAAGCTGATGCGGCCAGTGGGGTTGGCCGGACCCGGCTGCTCGCCATGCAGATCGACATGCTGCCAGCCCAATTCCTGTAACAGCGCGAGGGCCGGCTTTTCGACAATGCCATCTTCCGACGCGACGATACCGGTAAGCCCCGGAGCCATGTCAAGCCGCCTCTTCCAGTTCGCGTTCGGCCTCGGTGAGGCAAAGCCGGCCGGAGATTAATCTTGGGAGAAGGAGGTCACGGGAGGTCGACAGTTTTTGATGTGCAAGCGTGGTGAGTGAAATCGCCTCCAACATACCGCTCACTACGATAGCGTAACGCTCAACGATTGGGCGGCTTGGCACTAGGACCGGAAACTTTCCGAAGGTGCCCCAGTTAATCGTTGGCATCTTCGTGCCGTTCGCATGCTGAGAAGCCCATGCTACCGCATAGTCACGGAAGAGGCAGCCCCATACATAACACTGAGGCATTTCACCTAGGCTCCTGACAATATGCACTGAGACGTTTGTGACCAATTCGGTCGGGGCGGCCACGACTTTGTAGAGGTTTGGCCTAATTGCAGCGAACATCACGTCATTGGCTTGGGCGATTAGGCGACTTGTAGTTAGTTCATCCGGCTGGCCGAAAGCAGTAATCAACGAAGATCGTCGAGGAATGCGCGACAGATCGAGTAGCGGAAGATCGCTATGAAGCTGCTCGCTGAAAGGTGATCGAACATTGATTGCTATATCGGCGAGCGTCGCGAACGACCAACCATCAGGTATGGGGCCATTAGGCGTGTCGAGGATCGGCACCGAGCTATGGCCAGGAAAACGAAAACGGACGAACCACTCGTCGAATAGCCCCCTTGCCATCTCTTCCAGCACTGCGATCCGCTGCCGGTTGATCTCGATCATGGCGTCGTAGGCCTGAAGGATGGACGCTATGCGACGCTGGGTACCAAGAGGAGGGACTAAAAATGAAAGCCCTTTGAGATTAGTTTGAGTGAGCAGCGGTTGGGCTGATCCTCCTGCGTAGCGGTTAAGATTGGCCAGTCGAAGCATGTACGCCGCAAAGGCTGTGTCGAGGTGATTCTCCAGGGGCTCGACAACGATCGTGTTGTCAGTCGCCCAGAATTTATCTGGGCAATACTCAACAGACCCGCAATATGCACCGACGCGCCCCAAGATGATTGCATTCTCGTACATATGTCGAGCGCCGGCACCAATAATACCGTTAGACCCATAAATTGGATAGTTGCCCGGCTCGAGACCTACAGTTGATTTGCCGTTTCGAAAGCGAACAAGGTCGGCTAATCGAGCATCACGCCATTCATTCATTGGGCCAGTACCTCGGCTACGTTCTGCGCGATCACATCCTGCAAGCGCGCTCCTTCAGCGTTCAGGCCTTCCAGTTCCTCCTGCAAAGCCTCCAGCCGTTCGCGGAAGTCCTCATCTTCCACCTGCTCGCCCGAGGCGACTCCGACATACCGACCGGGATTGAGACTCCAATCCTGCGCGCCAATCTCGTCGCGGGTGGTGACCCTACAGAGGCCGGGCACGTCCCTATAGCCGCCATCACCAAAGGTTTCGGCCATTGCCGACACGCTGCCCGCTTCCAATTCCACCTCTTGACCGCGCCACAGTCGCACGATGTTGCCGATGAACTCGATCTGGTCCGGCGTGAAGTCCCGCTGCGCGCGGCTGACCTGACGGAAGATGTGCCGGGCGTCGATGAACAGCACCTCGTCGGCGCGGGGCGTGCCCTTCTTGCCCTTGTCGAGGAACCACAGCGTCACCGGAAGGGTGACGGTGAAGAACATGTTGGGCGAGGTGCTGACGATCACATCCACCGCGCCGCTTTCGATCAGCTTGCGGCGCATCTCGCGTTCTGACCCGCCTGCATCCGAAGCTGAGTTAGCCATGACAAAGCCAGCGCGCCCCTTGTCATTCAGCGCGGCAGCAAACAGGCCGATCCACAGATAATTGGCATTGTTGACCGTAGGGACGCCGAGCGAGAAGCGTGCCTCGACATGACCGGCATCAGTGACCAGCCTGGACCGGTCGACCTCTGACTGGTTGAACGGCGGGTTCGCCATCACGAAATCGAACTCCCCCACCATCTTGTGCGGGTCTTCATAATAGCTGTTGGCCACCCGTACATCGCCGCTGAGGCCGTGCACCGCGAGGTTGAGGCGGCAGAGCTTCTGCGTATCCTCCATCTTTTCGGCCCCATAGACGCTGATCTCGCGGCTGGGGTTCTTGTGGTGTCGCCTAACGAACTCGGCCGAATGAACGAACATGCCGCCGGAGCCGCAGGCGGGGTCGAAAATCTTGCCGTGATAGGGTTCGATCACCTCCACGATCAGCTTCACGATGGAACTGGGCGTGAAATACTCCCCGCCCTTCTGCATGAAGGCGCTGGCGAACTCGCCCATGAAATACTCGAAGATCAGGCCGTAGGCGTCGCCTTCGATTTTCAGTGGGGCCAGCAGTCGCAGAACTTCGCGCAACACGCTGTTGGGCAGTGCGCCATAACCTTGCGGCAACACGCCGGCGAGGTCAGGATTATGCTCGGTGATGGCTTCCATCGCCGCGTTGAGCGCTTCGGCTAGGTTCTCTGTTTCAGGCAGGCCCAGCAGATAGGAGAAGCGGGCATGATCCGGCAGGAAGACCGCGCCGTGTCCGTGATAATCCTGCGGCGTGGGCTTCAGGCGACCGGTAAAGGTTTTCGACAGTTCGGCATGGACGATGTCAAAGCGGGCCTCCATCTGCCGCAAGGCGATCAAGGCAAGGACCGGCTGGGCGTATTGGTCAGGACGCAGCGCTGTGTTGGTCCAAAGCTGCTCGGCCGTTTTGAACAGACGCCGCGAAAGGTCCTGGAGATCGACTGACATTAATTTCTTTTGCCCGTAGCTGTTGGCCGGCCGTAGCATTCGACCGGTTCCGAATTCCCCCGAATTCGTCAGCTTAGGTTAGGCCCGGGCGCAGGCAGCGTCCAATGTTTCCGAGGCATTCGAGCGTTGGTCATCGGCCGGGCTTTGGAGTTTGGTGCCTCGCCTCAGTCACCCTGCCCCTCTGGCAGTTGAATACGTGGACAATGCTGTACGCCGCGACTGGCCCGCGATTGGCCCGCGATACAGCGGCAATCGCTGCTGAACGAAAGCCTTTCAGAGGCTTTTCATAATGACAACACATTGAAAAAGCAGAGAATGTCACCGTTGACATCGTAGGGGTCACAGGTTCAATCCCTGTCGCGTCCACCATTCTTTCCCAAGACCTAAGGCCTAATAAAATTCTCCTTGGGAAGGCGTGCCCATGCTTGGCCCATGGAACGTCATTTGCGGTGAGTATCGCGCCCAGACGCCGCATATCGTGCGCAACGGTCACCGCCTACAAACGGACTCGCCCCAACCAAGGGTCTCCGCCACACCGGTTGCGCGAGATCACCGATCCAGTAGCGCATGGCATCCTGGTAAAAGACGAGACCGGGCCGATAGTCGGCGAGGCAGCGCTCCATCAAAGCCCCCCTTGTGACGCCCGCTGAATGCACCCTCCGCGCCCCCAGGGACGAAAAACCCCGGCAAACCGAAGACCTGCCCGGGGCGGCGGGCTAGGCTGTGATTAAGCCTTCAAGCGGCTTCGCGAAGCAGCGTTTCCGCCTGTGCCAGAACCGTCTGAACAGCCAAGTCCGACAGATCCGGCGGGTAACCAAACTCACGCAGGATGCGCTTCACCACCCGGCGCATGTTCGCCCGCGCGCTCTCACGGTGATGCCAATCGACGGTGACGTTACTGCGCAGGTCGTCCACGAGCCGGGTGGCGATGATCCGGAGTTGATCGCTCCCTAGCACCTCGACCGCGCGCTCGTGTTCGGCGAGGGCGTCGTAGAAGGCCAATTCCTCGGCCGACAGACCGCTCTCCTCGCCACGTGCGTGAGCGGCCTTGAGGTCCCTGGCCATCCCGATCAGTTCCTGGATCATCTCCAGCGCCGAGATCGCCCCGGCATGATAGCGCGCCACCGCCTCCTCGAGCCGCTGCGAGAAGGCTCGGCTCTCGACGACATTGGTCCGTTCACGGCTCTTGATCTCACCGGCCAAGAGCTTCTTGAGCGCCTCCAGCGCCAGATTCTTCTTCTCCATCCCCGCGACTTCCAAGAGAAACTCGTCGGAAAGGATGGAGATGTCCGGCGACTGCATCCCCGCCGCCTGGAGGATATCGACGATTTCGGCGGACGCGACGGCGCGGTCGATCAGCTGATGCACAGCAAGCTGCTTGTCCGCCGCGCTTAGCTTGCCAGTCGCGGTGCTCTTGATCATGCAGGCGCGGATCGCCTGAAAGAAGCCGATCTCATCCTTGATTTCGCGGGCGGGATCGCTTGCCGCCGCCAGGGCGTAGGCTTTGCCCAACTCCAGCACGAGATCCTGAAAACGACGATGGGCGCGCTTCTTGTCCTCCGGCACCTTGGCCTTGGCCGCTGCTGACTCCCCCCACTTCAGCGCCCAATCATAGGCGCCAGCAAGGCACTTCAGACGCTCTTGCGGAGACCCCGAAATACCCGGCTGGTAGTCGAAGCCGTGGAAGATTTCGCGGACGATCTCATACCGCTCGAGGAGCGCTGCGACGGCCGCCTCTTCGTCGATACCGGTTTTATCCCGGTCGGACTGAGTGTATTGGCCCAGCGCTGCCTTCAGGTTTTGAGCGATGCCGATGTAGTCGACGACGAGACCGCCGGGCTTGTCGCGGAACACGCGGTTCACCCTCGCGATCGCCTGCATCAATCCATGTCCACGCATAGGCTTGTCGACATACATCGTCGCCATGCAGGGAGCGTCGAATCCGGTCAGCCACATGTCCCGGACGAGGACCAGTTTTAGCGGATCATTCGGGTCCCGAGCGCGCTTTGCGAGATCGTCGCGGCGCTTCTTGTTTCCGATATGCTTTTGCCACCCGATCGGATCCGAGGCCGCCCCGGTCATCACGATCTTGATGGCGCCTTCGGTGTCGCTGTCTGAATGCCAGGTTGGCCTGAGGGCGATGATCTCGTCATAGAGATCGATACAGATGCGCCGGCTCATGCACACCGCCATAGCCTTGCCGGCCATCGCCTCGGTGCGCGCCTCCAGGTGTTGCACCAGGTCGGCGGCGATCTGCTTCAAGCGCACGCGCGAGCCGACCAGAGCCTCGACGGTCGACCACTTGGCCTTGGCCTTCTCAGCTTCGGTCAGAGTTTCGTCCTCGACCAGCGCCTCGATCTCGGCGTCGATCTTGGGCTTCTCGTCATCATCCAGTTCGATGCGCGCCAACCGGCTCTCGTAGTAGATCGGAACGGTCGCCCCGTCCTCGACCGCACGGCTGATGTCGTAGATGTCGATGTACTCGCCAAACACCGCCGGGGTGTTCACGTCGCCCGCCTCGATCGGCGTTCCCGTGAAGCCGATGAAGGACGCGTTCGGCAAGGCTTGGCGGACATAGTGGGCGTAGCCATAGCGTCGCTCGCCAGTGTCTCGGTTCAGCTTAGCGTCAAAGCCATATTGGCTCCGGTGGGCCTCGTCGGCCATGACTATGACGTTGCGTCGATCGGTCAGCTCAGGGAACCGATCCTCTCCCTTCTCGGGTGCGAACTTCTGAAGGGTGGTGAAAATGACACCCCCGGAGTTGCGAGCCAGAAGCCGCTTCAGGTCGTCTCGGCTTTCCGCCTGCTCGGGCGTTTGTCGGATCAGTTCCTGGCACAGACCGAAGGTCGAGAAGAGCTGGTCGTCCAGGTCGTTTCGATCGGTCAGGATGACGAGCGTCGGATTCTCCAGCTCCGGCGCCTTGACGGTCAGGCCGGCGAAGAAGGCCATAAGCAGACTCTTGCCCGAGCCCTGCGTATGCCAGACCACACCGATCTTGCGGTCGCCGCTCGGTCGGGTTGCGTCCACCGCTTCGGCGATCGCCTTTCGCGCGCCGTGGAACTGGTGATAGCCGCCGATGATCTTGAACGGCCCCTTGTCGCCGTCGCCGAAGACGGTGAAGTCCCGGATCAGAGCCAAGAACCGCTCGCGGTCAAACACACCGCGCAGCAAGGTGTCCAACTCGGGCGAGCCCTTGTGGGTGAAGTCATTGTCCTCGCCCGTCACTGTCCGCCAAGGCATGAACCGCTCGAAATCGGCCGTCAGAGATCCGATCCGCGCCTCCATCCCGTCCGAGGCGACCAGCACCGCATTGGTCCTGAACAGGCTGGGGATTTGGGTCTTGTAGGTTTGGAGCTGATTGAAGGCGCCCGTCAGGGTCGCGTTCTCGTCGCCGGGGTTCTTCAGCTCCAGCACCGCCAGCGGCAGGCCGTTGACGAACAGCACCACGTCCGGCCTGCGGTTCTGCCCCGCTTCGACCACCGTGAACTGGTTTACAACGGCCCAGTCATTCACATCGGGATCGGTGAAGTCGATCAGCCAAAGCTTGTCCGACACGATGGCGCCCGCGTCGTTGCGATACTGGACCGAGACGCCCTCGGTCAGCATGCGATGGATGCGCTCGATGGCAGGCCGCCCAGGCGCGCTGCTGGCCGACGACATGGGTCTGGGAAAGACCCTACAGGCCATCGCATTCATGGCTTGGCTACAAGAAGAAGCAGTCGCCGGGCGTCACCCATCGGCTCCGCTACTGATCGTCGCGCCGACAGGTCTGTTGGGAAACTGGCAAAGTGAAATCCAGAAGCATCTGACGGATCCTTGGCTTGGACCTATGGCCCGAGCATTCGGTGGTGATCTGAGGAAGCTGCGCGAAGAATCGGGTTTGCCAGGTCGCGACATCGATACCGGTCGCGCCGCACTCTACAGTGGGGCTTGGCGACAGGCCGGCATAGTTCTGACGACATACGAAACTCTGCGGGACTACCACTTCAGCTTCGCGCGCACCCGCTTCGGCATCATCATCTACGATGAGATCCAGAAGCTGAAAAATCCCGCCAGTCAGATGACGCGTGCCGCCAAGACGCTGAACGCCGCATTTGTGCTCGGCATGACCGGAACACCCGTCGAGAACCGCCTCCAGGACCTTTGGTCGCTTATGGATGTGGTCGCTCCAGGTCTGCTCGGATCCAGTCGAGAGTTTGAGAAGCGCTACCCCCCGGACAATCGTGCGGCCCTCGGCGAGTTGAAGTCGCTGTTGATGAACGGAGATGACGCCAAGCCGCCGTTCATGATCCGGCGTCTTAAATCGGAAGCTCTTGAGGGGCTCCCTAAGAAAACGATACAGCCCTATCCCGTTGAAATGCCCGAGCCGCAGGCTCGGGCCTACAAGGACGTCGTCGTTCGGGCAGCCGCTGCCGCTGCGTCCGGCTCCCTCGGTAAGGGAGGCATGCTGACCTTTCTGGCGGCGATGCGTGGGACCTCACTCCACCCCCGAGGGCCTCAGGAGCCTGTTGGAGATCTAACGAAATTCGCCGCCGAATCCGCCCGCATCCAAAGCACGTTCAAGGTGCTCGACGAAGCTCAGCTCAAGAACGAAAAAGTGCTGGTGTTTGTCGAAGACCTGGCGATGCAAGATCGCTACGCCGAGGTTGTCCAGGCCCGGTACCCTCATAATCGGCCGAGGTCTGACTGCGCTCTATGAGGACCGGTGGCAGTGTTCTGTCAGCTATGCACCGCCATCCTAGCCGACGCGAAGCACTCGCTCTGGCAGTTAGCTTGGCGCAACTAGCGCCCCGCCCTCTTCACACGGATATGGTGCGACGGAAACGGCAACTCGTTGAGCGGGCTAGGCCCCTTGGCGTGTTCGAGAAGCGTACCCCACGTCATGAGGGCGCCGGCGCTCCGTGCGCAAGCTGCATTCTCATTCGAACTCGCGTCGCCTGAAAGCTGCGACGGCTTCGGCGAAGGCGCGCGTCGGCGGAAGCGCCTTCAGATGGAAGACGGGGCGCCGGCCCTTGCCCTGCGGGCGAGGCTGAGCGACATAGCGGAAGGCTGCAAGCTTCAACCAGATGAGGATTTGAAGTCGTGGAACAGGTGGCGATGCTGACCGAACGAGAGCGTCAGTGCCTGCGCCTGGTTCACTCGCACTTCAATTCCAAGCAGATCGCGCGCGAGCTCGGCATCAAGCCCGGGACGGTTGACCGCCACTGCGAGAACGCCGCCCGCAAGCTGAACGTCGAGAGCCGCGTCGCGGCCGCACTGGCGCTGGCGGCGCAGGAAAGCATTCCGAACGAGTCCCAATCCGAAAGGATCGGAATGGCGCATGATCCGGCGATCGCGCTGGATCGGGGGGCCGAAAGGACACCCCATGATGCAAATGGACGATACCCTGCCGCAGATCAGCTGGCGCGAAATGGAGACCATTCTCCAGGGCATGGCGACCACCGACGTCAAACGCCGGATGGTGCACCACCTGATCGAGGGAACGCGCAAGCAGGCCGCGTTCCTGACGGCTGGGGGCGTAGTGACGGAACTGGTCTACATCGCAGCCGCCATGCTGGACGCGACCTTCTGTCCGACAACATTGGAAACGGGCGTCTCGGAAGCCTCCTTATCGTCTTCGGCGTCGCCGCCGCTGCCGTCTGGATCGTGACAACCCTGGCCGGCGCCGAACAGTTCGCCTTCCTGCTGCAAGAGTTGCGGTACGGCGGCTGAGGGCGCGCAGGCCCTACCCAGGAAGCGACCCCATGAAAAGAACTGAACAAGCGGCCCTCATCGCCGCGCGGATCCAGCATGCCCTGCAACGCGCCGAAGACGGCCACGACCAGTCGATCGAACGTCTGGCGAAGCTGGCCCAGGCGCTGACGCGCGGGCGCAAGGACGCCGGGCTTTCCTCCACCGTCGGCCAGCCTGTCTTCGACGCCCTGGCGCGCTCCATGGCGGCGCAGATCGCCGCCCAGAAGGCCATGGTGGAGCTTCACGAGGCCCTGGCCGAGGTCAAGGACACCACCCGGTTCCGGGGCATCCGAATGGCCGGCCTGGACAAGTCCGATCATCCGGTGCCGCGTGAGACGCGCCTGACCCTGGTTGAACGCGCCGGCTGAATCATGGATGGGTGACGTGGTCTCGCCATGTCACCCATTTACGCTTTCACCGTCGCGCTGCTCCTCCTGGCAGGGCTCCTGGCCCTTGTCCGCGGAGGCGTGTGGGAGAAGTCCACCGCAGCCCTGCTGTTCGCGACCCTGGTCGTGTCAGCCCTGACCCCGTTCGATTTCAAGACCCCGCCCTGGCCGGCCATCGCGGCGGACGCCTGCGTCTTTCTGTTTCTGCTCTATGGATGCTTGCGGTCGCGCCGCATCTGGCTTCCCGTCGCCGCCGCCTTCCAATTCCTGATCCTGGCGACCCACTACGCCTTCATCCACCGACTGGACCTCGACAACTGGGCCTATATTTCGGCCTACTACGTCTGGAATATCGGCGTGATCGGCACGCTTTGTGCTGCTAGCCTTCTTGCTCGCAGAAAGGCTAGGCTGTAGCCAGCCCCCACGCTCCAAAGGAAGACGATGGACACTCAGCGGAACACGCGTAATCCGATCGACGCAGAAGTCGGCGCGCGCCTGAAGGAACTGCGCGTGCAGAACCGCATGACCCAGGTGGATCTGGCGACGGCGCTCGGCGTGACGTTCCAGCAGGTGCAGAAGTACGAAAAGGGTCAGAACCGCGTCGCGGCCTCGACCCTGGCCAAGGCCGCCGCCGCCCTGAACTGCAAGATCGCCGACTTCTATCAGCAGGACGAGCCGACCGCGATGGAGCCCGCGGATGCGCTCAATGAACTGTCCGACCTGTACGGACGCATGGCCGCCCGCCAGCGCGAAGCCTTGCTGACCACCGCGCGCGCCCTGGTCGAAATCCGCCGCTAGGTCTCGCGAGCGATCGGCGCCGCGTCGTCAGAAGACCACCGGAATCCTGAGCACGAAACGCATGTCGGGCGCGTCTTCCGTGACCCCGAACTCGAAATTGCCGTTCAGGGCGAAGCGGTCCGTGACGCGGTAGGACAGGCCGAAGGTCAGGGCGCCGACCTGAAGCTCGTCAGACTTCTCGACGATGTCGTTCAGCTCGGTGGTCGTGGGCCGGATGTAGTTGTGCTTGTAGCCCAGAGAATATGAAAAGCGCGGATTGAGGGAAAAGGCGAAACCGATCCCCAAGCCGATAGAGTCGCCCGGATCGACCCGACCGACCAGGATGTCGCCCTCCTGACGATCAATGTCCTTCGGCAGATGGGCGAAGTAGCTCAGGCTGGCGAAGATGACCGCCGGATCGCTGGGATAGAGCATGCTGATGCTCGGCTCGACGCCCCAGAACCCCGACCCCGTGGCGAGACGACTGGCGACGCCGAACTCGTCCCGAGGAATGTCGAACGGGCCTTCGCCCGTGTCGCTCTTGGCCCGCAACCCCGCCACGAAGATGGGGCGGCCCTTTTCTCCGCCGTTGATCTGATAGCGGACGCCCGCTTCGACATCCCCGATGCCGTCGCCCTCCAGATCGATCGTGCGGGTCACCGCCTCGTCACGCTGCTGGACCGTGGTGATGGTGTCGCGCCGCCTCAGATAGGGAATACGCGCATCCACTTCGATCCGATCAGTGACGCCATAGCGTCCCGCGATCGTGGCGCCGAAGGTGTCGCGATCCGCCTCGCTGGCCTCGATGACGCCGATCTGCAGACCCGGGACGATCTCGATCCCACGGAAGACCAGTCGATTGGCGGAGGACCGCGTATACTCGGCCGAGATGTCGAAGCTGGCGCGCCCCTGCGGACTGAGCACGGCCACCTCTTCGGGCACGGCGGCCAGTTGCAGACGTCGCTCGTTCAGGCTCGGCGGCGGGGGCTGTTCTATAGGCGATCGTGTCGCGCCCGGATCCTGACCGGCCCGCCAGGCCGCCAGCGCGTCAGGACCGAGGGGCGTCATCCCGGGAGCCCCCTCCCCGCCGGCCGACACCGCCGCCATCTCCGACGGTCCGTCAGCCAACCGCCAGCGCTCGTCGATACGACGCGACTGCGCCTCCAGCAATTCCGACTGGCGCGCCAGCAGGGCTTCCTGCTCGCTCAGGCGACGACTCTGCTCGGCCACCAGGGCTTCCAGACGCGCCAGGCGCGCCTCGGGCGTTTCTTCCTGCGCATGGGCCGATCGTTCGGGCGCGCAAACCAGAACAAATGCAAGCGAAGATACGCTCAGAAGATGAACGGCCTTGCGGAAATACATGCCACCCTCCACCAGAACCGATAGATACAAACACGTATTTTCGACTTCCACATTGCTTAATGATAGGAAATCGACACGCTTTTCTAAGCTGACAACTTCATTCAACCTTGTTCATCGGCATTCGACCGCCCTGATAGTCACATATGAACTGCAGGCGAACGATGTCGAGCAGATGGACCCAGCCGCGCTTCATCTCGATCAGGCGTTCACGCCTCATGTGCTGAAGCGTGCGGTTGAGATGCACGATGCTCAGCCCGAGGGCGTCGGAGAGCACCTCCTGGGTCAGGGGCATGGGCAGGCGCTCGCCATCCGCCAGACCCGCGATCCGGCACCGCTGACGCCATTCCAGAAGAAAATGAGCCGTCCGCTCATGGGCGGACTGACGCCCCAGCCGCACGATGTGGTCCAGCAGGCAAGCTTCCTCATAACGGCGCACCGCCGCCAGGGCGCGCTGCAATCCCGCGTGGCGCTCATCCTGAACCGCCAGGATCTCGCGCAGCATCAGCGCGTCCACGCATTCGACCCGGGTCACCGCCACCGTGGACATTTCGTCCAGAGGCCGGGGCTTGAGGCCGATGCCGATGGCGTCGCCCGCCATCAGGAAGCCGAAGATCTGGCGCCGTCCATCAGGCAGGGAATGCTGTCGACAGGCCCAACCGCTGACAATCAGGCGCGGCGACGCCGCCTCTCCTTCTCGCGCGAACTCCGCGCCGGCCGGGATGGTCTCGCGATAGAGGCAGAGCTTTCTTATGAGGTTCCGTTCGTCTTCGGTCAGGGAGGTGATGGCGCTCAGAACCTTCAGCGCCGCCACTTCCGCCGCAGGTCGCAAGGGTCGTCGCTGCGTCGCCCGCGTCGGCGTCGCGACACGCTGCAGCCGACGCGCGGCTTCATACTCGCCTGCGTAGATAAGGCCCGTATGCATTCTCACCCCTCCCCGGGCCCAAACGCACTATGTTAACGAATGGTAAAATGAACCAGGTCGCAAGCAGTTCCAGATAACGACGATTTCCCGTCAAGAAACTTGAGCATTCGATCAGGACCCCGGACCGCGGATACTGGACCAATCCATATCCTGCGAAATCTGTTCACCGAGCCGGGTCATGACGAAATCCCGCTGCATCGCCTCCAGGTTCGGCAATGTCAGCATGAGCTGCATGTCCTGACGAATGTCGCGATTGTCAGCGGCGTTGATCACCAGATTCTGCAACTGACCGTTCATGACGTTGTGAACCAGGGCCGTCGTCCCGCTGGCGTCATTCAGCACCAGACCCTCGGCGCCCGCCGGCAGGCCTGACAGGTCAAGCCCGCCGATCTGTCCGGCCGTCAGGGGAATCCATCCCGGCAGGGCGCCGGCGGCCTGTTCGGTCACCGGCCCTTGCGGCGTCCAGGTCAGCCGCGTCTCCAGCGCCAGCTCGCCGTCGACGAAGGTGCGAACCACAGCCCCGAAGTCGAAGACCACGCCGCCCGCGGTCAGATAGCCGCCACGTGTTTCGGCCAATTCATCATCGCTCATCGGCGCCCCATAAGACGCCCTGACCGGCGTCTCGGCGCGAACCTGGGGCGCCTGAGCCAACAGCCAGGCTGCAGCGCAAACCCCTATCTGGAACGAGCGACTGCGAAACATCATCATCACCGCAGGTATGGATCCAGCGAGAAGGTGGTCGTGATCTGGTACAGAGGCGGCAATTCCCGCGTCATGGCCGCCAGGGAATCCGTCGGCAGGGCGCGATCCATCGGCGCCGTGGCGAACGGCCGCCACTCATCAGCGACATTGAAGCGATCCGCCGAGTCCCGGATCATGAAGGCGATGCCGTTCCACATCGCGGCGAATTCCGCCTCGCCATAGGTCTTCAGACCGAGCGCCGGGTCGCCGACCAGCACTCGACCGCCGCTGACGCCCTTCAACACCACGAAGTGCCGGTAGCCTTGCTGGTTGATCACGACGATGGCGGGCGCCCGCGCCTCCTCGAGGGCGGTCAGGCTCATGCGAAAACCGTCGGACTGAAAGCCGTGGGTTTCGAGATAGCGTTTCATGTCCAGCAGGGAAAAGCCGACCCGCTGAATCGCTTCGCGATCCCCATTTTCATACATGGAGACGAAGACGTCGCGTTCCTGGACATCCCGACCATAGTGATAGCGCAGCAGAGTCGCCAAGGCGGCCGAGCCGCAGCTGTAATCATACTCCTGACGAACGACCGTCCTGAAGGGAATGTCGCGATAGCTGACGACCTGCACGGAATAGGCCGCGCCGCCCTGATTGATCATGACCTCGGCCGCAGCCGCCCCCCCGCTCGCGACCACCGTCGCGACGATCATGGCCATGCAGGACAGGCGGCTCTGGTTCATGGGGTCACGATCATGATGCTGAGCGAGCCCTGCAGATTGTTGTTGTGCCCGGTGTTGATCACGAAGTTGCCGATCCCGGCGAACCCGGCGAATGCGCCTTCCGTCAGGGCGATGTCGCCCGAACCCACCTGCCCCGCCGTAATGCTGTTGCCCGAGTTGACGGCGTTTAGAGCCTGGGTGGAGTCGGCGTGGATATAGACGCCCTGCCGACCGTGCTCCTCGCTCAATTCCTCGAGGCTGAGCGCGACCGGCGCAGCCTTGATCGCCGTCCGATCCGGCGAAAGGGCGGCCCCTGCGACAACGACGGTCGGCGCCGTCGTCGGCACGGCCTGACCCGCAGCCGCGCCCGCCAGAAATATGACCGGCGCGCTGATCGCGGCGACACAGCCCAGATACCGCAACATGGCTTTCCTCCATGGACACTGAAAGAAGCCGGCCGGGCGCGAAGGCCCGGCCGGTCCATTGTCTTTCAGCCTCAGCCGCCGCCGTTGCCGAAGGTGACGTTGGCGTTGGCGCTGATCGCCGTCGCCGCCTGGTTGTTGGCCGCGAACCCGGTGTTGTAGTTCGCCGTCTGGATGCCCGCGAAGCCCGCGAAGGCGCCGCCGGAGTTGCTGATGTCGCCGGTGCGCAGCTTGCCGTCGTGGTGACCGCCGCCGACGTCGAACTCAAAGCCGCTCACATTGGCGCTGAGCTCCTGCAGCGACAGGGAGACCCGGATATTGGTCGTCGAGTTGTCGGAATTGTCGTTGTAGGAATCGTGGATCGAGCTGTCCTTGAACGAATCCGTCACCGCGACGTCGAGGTTGCTCGAGTTGTCGTTGTTGGAATCGTGCTGGGAGTTGTCATTGCCCGAGTCCGCCACCGACAGGTTGGTCGAGTTGTCGTTGTTGGAATCGGTCTGCGAGTTGTCGTTGAACGAATCCGTGACGCCGACATCGAGATCCGCCGAGTTGTCGTTGTTCGAGTTCGAACTGTCGTTGAACGAATCCGACACGCCGAGGTCGAGATCAGTCGAATTGTCGTTGTTCGAGTCGTTGGTCGAATTGTCGTTCAGAGAATCCGTGATCCCAACGGCGAGATTCGCGGAGTTGTCCTGAAGATTCGAGTTCTCGACGTTTGAGTTCCCGACATCCGGGCCCGCCAGGGCGGCGGTCGCCGGCAGCGCGCCGAACGCCAGAGCCGCCGACAGCGCCAGGGCTGACGTCATTTGCTTCGTGGTCACGATGAAACCCTCCGATAGATGGTTAAAGGAAGGCCCCTCGGCCTCCAGACCTCCAAATCGGGCGATGACCTTCCCTGTTCCCGCCCCGCTCAAGGGGGCCTGAGACCTCCATCCGCCTCAAAATCAGACCGAATTGGGTCAAAGCACATCAAATGCTGTTTAAAGAATACGGGCACCTGAATTTTTAAATGAAAAGACACGAATATTGGAAAATTAAAATGACAGTTTTCTGTTCGGTTCACATAATAGTGATATATTTCCAATCACGAAGACGGCTGGCGAAGATCAATTAAGAACGGGCGACGATCTACAGAAATCATGAGTTTCCCAGACGCCGCGCCCCTTGCATGAAACGTCCGTCCCCCCTGCTCCCAACGCCGTTCCCGTAGCCTTCCGGCCCTGCGGATGCTAAGCGCGCGAACCATGATGACGCCCCCTATCGAACGCATCCGCAACTTCTCGGTGGTCGCCCACATCGACCACGGCAAATCGACCCTGTCCGACCGTCTGATTCAGTTCACGGGCGGCCTGTCCGCGCGGGAAATGTCGGAGCAGGTTCTTGATAATATGGATATCGAGAAGGAGCGCGGCATCACCATCAAGGCGCAGACCGTGCGCCTGAACTACAAGGCCAAGGACGGGCTGGAGTATGTTCTGAACCTGATGGACACGCCGGGGCACGTCGACTTCGCCTACGAAGTCTCGCGCTCGCTGGCCGCCTGCGAGGGCTCGCTGCTGGTGGTGGACGCCTCGCAGGGCGTCGAGGCCCAGACCCTGGCCAACGTCTATCAGGCGATCGACAACAACCACGAGATCGTGCCGGTCCTGAACAAGATCGACCTGCCGGCCGCCGAGCCGGAGCGGGTCAAGGCCCAGATCGAGGACGTCATCGGCCTGGACGCCTCGGACGCCATCGAGTGCTCGGCCAAGTCGGGCATCGGCATCGAAGACGTGCTGGAAGGCATCGTCACCCGCCTGCCGGCGCCCATGGGCGACGTCAACGCCCCCTTGAAGGCCATGCTGGTCGACGCCTGGTACGACCCCTACCTGGGCGTGGTCCTGCTGGTGCGTGTCTTCGACGGCGTGCTGAAGGCCGGGATGCGGGTGCAGATGATGCAGTCCGGCTCGACCCATCTGGTCGATCGTGTCGGCGTCTTCCTGCCCAAGAACACCCCGGTCGATCAGCTCGGCCCGGGCGAGGTCGGCTTCATCACCGCCCAGATCAAGGAAGTGGCCCACGCCGCCGTCGGCGACACCATCACCGACGAGAAGAAGCCGACCGCCGAGCCGCTGAAGGGCTTCAAGGAGGTCCAGTCGGTGGTCTTCTGCGGCCTCTTCCCGGTCGACGCCGCCGACTTCGAGGACCTGCGCGCCGCCATCGGCAAGCTGCGCCTGAACGACGCCAGCTTCACCTATGAGATGGAATCCAGCGCGGCCCTGGGCTTCGGCTTCCGCTGCGGCTTCCTGGGCCTGCTGCACCTGGAGATCATCCAGGAGCGCCTGAGCCGCGAGTTCAACCTGGACCTGATCGCGACGGCCCCCTCGGTCGTCTACAAGATCGGCAAGCGCGACGGGACCGAGATCGACCTGCACAACCCGGCCGACCTGCCCGACGTGATGCAGATCGAGACCATCAGCGAGCCGTGGATCAAGGCCACCATCCTGACCCCCGACGAATACCTGGGCGGGGTCATCAAGCTGTGTCAGGACCGCCGCGGCACCCAGGTCGAGCTGTCCTACGTCGGAACCCGCGCCCTGGTGGTCTATGAGCTGCCGCTGAACGAGGTGGTGTTCGACTTCTACGACCGCCTGAAGTCGATCTCGAAGGGCTATGCCTCGTTCGACTACGAGATCACCGACTACAAGGTCGGCGACCTGGTCAAGATGAGCATCCTGGTCAACGCCGAGCCGGTCGACGCCCTGTCCATGCTGGTCCACCGCGCCCGCGCCGAGACGCGCGGCCGCGGCATGGTCGAGAAGATGAAGGAGCTGATCCCGCCCCACATGTTCGTCATCCCGATCCAGGCGGCCATCGGCGGCAAGATCATCGCCCGCGAAACCGTCCGCGCCCTGCGCAAGGACGTGACCTCCAAGTGCTACGGCGGCGACGCCACCCGCAAGAAGAAGCTGCTGGAGAAGCAGAAGGCCGGCAAGAAGCGCATGCGCCAGTTCGGCAAGGTCGAGATCCCGCAGGAAGCCTTCATCGCGGCCCTGAAGATGGATGAGGATTGATGGCGCGGGCGCAGCTGACGAACGCTGCGCCCTCCCCTTCGCAACTGCGGGCTTGAACCTCACCAACTCCCTGGGCACGCTGAAAGGCGTAGCCCTTCTAGGAGGCAGGTGTGACAAAGTCAGTGTCCGAGCACAGCTGGATCGCCGAAGTTGATCGAAAACTTCGCCGTGAGTGGTGCATCAGCGCGGCAGACGCAGGCCTTTCAAGGGAAGATCTGAAGCGCCACTGGACAGAAGGACTATCACCAATCGCCTTCGTCGAATGGTTTGCTCAAAAGTACGATCTGATCCGATTCGAGCCGCCGCTTACGACTCGTCGTAGAATCTAGCTCGCTCACGCAGCCGCATTTTCAAGGTATCTGGATGGACCCCTTCTGGGGGAACAATCTGCTGACCCGCGTACTCATCGTAAGGTGTATTAGTCAGGCTTTTATCCACTCGGATCCGGAGCGTATCCGGATCTACCTGCAACAAGTGCCTATCAAAAAGCACGTGCAAATCAGATCGCAGAAGTATGCAGTTGTCTGCTTGATCTGTATGGCTGCCGAGGTGGGGGACAATGTGAGCGGCTTCCAACACCGCCCTCACAGACCACTTCGAAATAGCGCATCGGCCCGAGTATCCTTGCAACGCTTTCTCACGAAATGCGCGGCCGCCTTGGCGAGCAACAATTTGCGCGTCTATTCGCCTCCGAGCATCCTCAAGTGGTAGCGGAGCACCAACAGTCGCCTCTTCCACCGCAGCGACAACTGCTGGCAAAGCTTCTGGATAGTCAATGTTCGAGCCCGGCAGTGCGCCGTCGGGCCGATAGCCCTGAAGAGTGAAGTAGCCGCCCTCCCAGCCCATAACTTTGGCAAGGCCTAGAACTCGATATTTAGCGGTGGGCTTCGCGCGTTCCTGAAAAAGAACCGCAACAGGGACGTCGTCTTTTTCGCAAGCAATCAAGCTGCGATTGGACGCGTGCTTGTCGCGGTCCGCTACCAAATGGCCTTCTTGAAAGTACTCATACGTCCAAGAGCCATCAGTCGACCGTAAGGGGGATTTGTCCGCATACGGGCTATTTAGAAGTCTGACGAACACTCAACGCATACGCCCACCCCTTTGGCTTATGAATGCCCTTGGCGCGCTGCACAAGAAACAGACCGTCAAGCGTCTCTGGCCACTCGATGACGTGATCGCGGCGCTTCCAGAACCAAAGCAGAGCATCGCGGTGCTCGGACGAAAGCGACGCGAGACTGTCAGATAGAGCGCTCATCTGGACGCGCCCGCTTGCCGAGTACCTATCTCTGATTGGTAAATCATCTAGCCCCCTAACCAGAGGTTAGCTAGGCAATACGCAGTTGACCAGACGGGTTGCCCGGCCCTCCCCACCCGGTCGCTGCGCGACCACCCTCCCCATGAAGGGGAGGGAGAAGGGTTATGCCTCGCATTCCACTTTGTGGGTTTTCAGGGACTTGGGGGCGGATCGGGGCGATTGGCGCGCCCTGGTCGCTGACAGCGCCATGCTGGGCGGATGAGCGGGAAGCTGAAGGGCGGGCCGGCCCACTACCGGCTGTCGAAGGCGACATGGGAAATCATCCTCGACGAATATCGCAACGGCGCGACCGTGCCGGAGTTGAGCGAGCGGTGGCGGGTGTCGGGGCATGCGCTGCGCAAACGCATCACGGTGCATGGCGCGACCAAGCGTGACTGGGGCGACCAGATCGCCGTCGAGACGGCGAAAGCGCGCAAGACGGAGCAGGAGGAAGCCAAGGCAGCGAAAGCAGCCGACGAGGCGGCGGCGCAGGCGGCGATGGCTCAGGCCTTGTTCGGGCCGCTGGCAGCTGAGGATGCCCATGAAGGGAAAGCGGCGGTGCTGGCCTCTACGGCGATGATCGCCTCTGGCCGAGCTATGCTGATGCGGATGCTGCCGGAGGCGCAGGGACTCGCGCGATTAGCCGAAGTCTATGTGCGGTTGATGGATCGGCAGGAAAAAGCCAACAGCTTCGAGAACACGCCGCTAGAGATCCTGCTGGCAGCACGTTTCAAACCAGAAATGATGAGCGCACGGTTCGCGCTGACACCAGAGTCGAAATACGACGATCCCGACTACGCAATAAAATCCGCCTACTGGGAAACTCTGAAAGCGACAGAGGATGCGATGTTGATAGCGCTGCGCCAAGCGCGACGCGAAACCGCTCGTGCCGAGGGTCAGGCACGACGAGCGAAAGAAGAACTAGCGGCACTAAAAGCTTCAATCTCTTCCTGACCCCGACGGCACCCGCGACGAGACCCGCATCACGGGCTGGGGCGGGGCGGCTTCGGCCCTGCTGGACGCCGACAGCACCGGGGCCCTCGCTGTCTTTGTCTTCGACAGGGCCGCCGACACGGACGACGCGCCCGACCTTCATGTCTGGGTCTGCGAGGGCTATCAGGACGAGGTCATCGAGGATCTGGTCGGGCCGGTGGAGCCGAAGCGGTCGGTCATATGGCGACCGGGCGAAGCCGACCTGTTCCCGCCCCGCCTGCCCGCCTCCCCATGCCTGTTGCGGCCGTCCGACATGCCGGCCGAATGGCTGGTGCGCTTTCCGACGGCGACGGAGATCGTGCACAGGACCGTCGCGCTTCGCCCCCTGCAAAGCCAGACGCCGGATGACCGCCTGATCCGGCGGCGCAAGTGTGAATTCGAGATCTTCCAGTCGGTAGAGGAGGCGCTGGAAGGACCGAAGGTAAGGGACGGGTTCGCTTCGCTGTCGTCCTTCCTGTCACTGGCCCAGACTATCCTGCAAAGGCGCAAGTCGCGTTCAGGACGATCGCTGGAACTGCATGCACGAGAGATCTTTCTGCAAGAGGGACTGATTGAGGACCAGCACTTCAGCCACGGGGCGAGGTCCGAGGGCGACAAGAAGCCGGACTTCCTGTTCCCGTCCGCCGCGGCCTACGCCGACAGCGCCTTCCCCGCCGAACGCCTGCGGATGCTGGCGGCCAAGACCACGGCGCGCGACCGCTGGCGGCAGGTGCTGAACGAGGCCGATCGCATTCCGACCAAGCACCTGCTGACGCTTCAGGAAGGCGTTTCGGAGAACCAGTTCGCCGAGATGCAGGCGGCGCGACTGCAACTGGTGGTCCCGACAGAACTGGTTAGCGCCTATCCGAAAAACATCCGGCCGCACCTGATGACCCTGGAGCGGTTCATCTGCGAGGTTCGCCTGACGGCCTAGGCGACGCCACGGCTCTCGCTGGCGCGGCCTCGCGCTGAAGGCGTTAAAAGCCTCTATCGCTTCCTGAAACGGGCGGCGTCGGCAGCCAGACCGGCGCCCCAGTCGGTCGCGGGGTGGTCGGGCTCGGCGACGAAGGGCAGTTCGCCAGCCACGCCGCGCACGGCCAACGCCAGAGGCAGGGCGTAGTGGGGCATGAGGCGCAGGGGCTTCCTGCGCTTGTCGGTCACGTCCCAGCCCAGGGCCTCGAAGGCCTCGGCCAGATCGGCGCCTTCCAGGCGGTGGATGTCGCCCCAGTCTGCGGGCCGTTCGACCGCCTCGGCGGCGTCGCCGGTCAGGCCGAACAGGGCGCTGGTCAGGACGTCGATCTCGGGAATTCGTCGCGGGCGTCGGGATCGGCGTAGCGCGGCTTCATCAGCGCCTTCAGTTCCAGATCATCGACGCCGGGCAGGTCGATCAGGCGGCGCATGGGAGCTTGGATCATGCCTCGCTGTAACGAAAACGGCGGCCTCCGCGAAGAGGCCGCCGTCGTCGTGTCAGGCTTCGGAGCGGTCCAGCGCCGGCCACCGGATGAAGGCCAGAACCCACAACCCCACGATGTTCACATAGGGCAGCATGGCGACAATCACCCACCATCTCGAAAAGCCGAGACGACGCAGGATGATCGCCCCCGGAACCGCGAAGACGACGAGGATCAGCGCCAGGCCCAGCAAATGGGCGATGCTGAACGATCCCATCAACCGGCGGCGCCGGCTTGGGCCGCATGGGCCTCGAAGTTGCAACGCTTGGCGGTCGCGGCCTGTTGCAAGGCGTCGTACTCGCCCTTCAGACGGCCCAACTCTTCCTTTTTGTCGTTGCCGCCGGCGAGGAAGAAGAGGGCGGGCCAGAACAGGACCAGACCCACGCCCATGGCGATGGCGTCATTGTTGGCCTGCTTGCGCTGCTGGCCGGTCACTTCATCGACGCGTTGGCCAATGCGGACCAATTCGGTGCGGATCTGGCCGCAGTCATAGCCCTGATACTGCAGCGGCGAGACATAGCTGGCCGAAATCTTGTCGGGCGATGTGGCGCAGGCAGCCAGAGACAGGGCCGCGCAAGCGGCCACGATAGCTTTGATTTTCATGGATCCCCCCGGATCAAAACTCACGGCGGATGCCGTGAGATAACGACGATCTATCACATCACAGAAACGTGTCCAGTGGCGTGAAGGCGCCGCTGCTGTTGACCGAACCGACTCGCTGGAAGACGCTGCCTGCCCGCTGAACAAAGGCCTTCGCCCATGCCGACCGACCTGCCCACCGCCGCCCGCGCGCCGCGTCTGGCCGTGCTGATCGACGGGGAGAACGCCTCGGCGCGGATCGCGGAGGCCCTGTTCACCGAGATCGCCACCCTGGGCGAGGCCTCGGCCCGGCGCATCTATGGCGACGCGGCCAGTCCGGCGCTGAGGTCCTGGATCGAGGTCCTGCCGCGCTGGGCCATTCAGTGGCAGCAGAATTTCCAGAACACCAAGGGCAAGAACTCGGGCGACATCGCCCTGGTGATCGACGCCATGGACCTGCTGCATTCCGGGCGGTTCGACGGCTTCTGCCTGGTGTCGTCGGACAGCGACTTCACCCGGCTGGCGGCGCGCATCCGCGAGCAGGGCGTGCCGGTCTATGGCTTTGGCGAGCGCAAGACGCCCGAGAGCTTCCGCCAGGCCTGCACCCGCTTCATCTATACCGAGAACCTGACCGGGCGGGGCGGCGGCGGCGACGAAGCGTCCCCCGCCCCGGCCGCCGAGAAGAAGCCGTCGGACGCCGTGCGTCTGATCGCCGCCGCCATCGCCGACATGGACGAGGACGGCGACGGCTGGGTCAATATCGGCGGCATAGGCAACAGGCTGAGGAACGCCTATCCCGACTTCGACCAGCGCACCTATGGCCACGCCAAGCTGTCGGAATTGATCCGCGCCACCGGCCGTTTCGACGTCGAGGCCGGAGCCGGCGGGGCCATGCGGGTGCGGGTCAGGCCCAAGTAAGAGCGCCCACCCTCTTCCCCCCCGCGCGGCATGGTCTATGTGTGGCCCATGGCCGCCGCAGAGACCCCCGTCGAGACCTTCAAACGCGCACTGGCCAATGCCGCGCGCGCCCTGGCCGAGCAGGCCGAGCTGGAGGTGCATTTCGGTTCGGACGGGCCGCGGCTGTCGAACGGGGTCCTGACCCTGCCCCATCCGCCGCGCGATCCGGGCGCCCCCGAGAGCGCGACCCTGCGCGGTCAGGCCGACCGGCTGGCCCTGCGGCTGGCCAATCACGACGAGGGGCTGAACGCCCGGCTGCGGCCCGTCGATCAGACGGCGGCCGAGGTCTTCGACGCGGTCGAACAGGCCCGGGTCGAGGCGGTCGGCGCGCGCGAGCTGAAGGGCGTGCGCAGCAACCTCAACGCGGCCCTGCTGACCCGGCTGGAGAAGTCGGGCGCCCTGCGGGCCGAGGCCGAGCGGGTGCCGGTGGCCGAGGCGGCGGCGCTTCTGGTGCGCGAACGGCTGACAGGCGAGGCCGCGCCGGACGGCGCCAAGGCCATGCTGGACCTGGTGCGCTCGAACATGGAGCTGAAGGCGGGGGCTGAACTGGACGCCCTGGCCGCCGTGGCCGACGACCAGACGGCCTTCGCCGCCAAGCTGAAAGACGTTCTGCGGGCGCTGGATCTCGACCCCGGCGACGGACAGGCCGAAGACGCCAACGACGAGCAGGGCGAGGACGAGCCCGATCAGTCGCAGCAGGACGCGCCCGACGAGCAGGAACAGGAAGAAGAGGACGGCGGCGAAGGCGGCCAGTCGCTGGAAGGCACGGCCGACGACCAGTCCGCCGAGGACGAGCGCCAGACCCGCCCTGACGGCGCCCCGGCCGATCCCGACGGCGAGGCCAGCGACGACGGCCCCGAACTGAACGAAGGCGCCCTGCCCAACCGTCAGGACAGCGTCGACGACGGGCGCGCCGTGGACGCCTATCGCGTCTTCACCACCGCCTATGACGAGACCATCGGCGCCGAGGAGCTGTGCGATCCGATGGAGCTGGACCGGCTGCGGTCCTTGCTGGACGCCCAGCTGGCGACCCTGTCGAGCGTGGTGTCGCGGCTGGCCAACAAGCTGCAGCGCCGCCTGATGGCGCAGCAGAACCGCAGCTGGGCCTTTGATCTGGAGGAAGGCGTGCTGGACACGGCGCGCCTGACCCGCGTCATCACCGATCCGACCAGCCCCCTGTCGTTCAAGATGGAGAGCGAAAGCCCGTTCCGGGACACGGTCGTGACCCTGCTGATCGACAACTCGGGCTCGATGCGCGGGCGGCCGATCATGGTGGCGGCGGTCTGCGCCGACATTCTGGCGCGGACGCTGGAGCGGTGCGGGGTCAAGGTCGAGATCCTGGGCTTCACCACCCGCGCCTGGAAGGGCGGCCAGTCGCGCGAGGCCTGGATCAGCGCCGGCAAGCCCGCCAATCCAGGCCGCCTGAACGACCTGCGCCACATCATCTACAAGTCAGCGGACGCGCCGTGGCGCCGGGCCAAGAAGAATCTGGGCCTGATGATGCGCGAGGGTCTGCTGAAGGAGAACATCGACGGCGAGGCCCTGACCTGGGCGCACGAGCGGCTGCTGGGGCGCACCGAGTCGCGTCAGATCCTGATGGTGATTTCGGACGGCTCGCCGGTGGACGATTCCACCCAGTCGGCCAACGCCGCCCTCTATCTGGACAAGCATCTGCGGCAGGTGATCGAGCAGATCGAGACAAAGTCGCCGGTCGAGCTGATCGCCATCGGCATCGGCCACGACGTGACCCGCTGGTATCGCCGCGCCGTGACCATCGTCGACGTCGAGCAACTTGCGGGCGTCATGACCGAAAAGCTGGCCGAACTGTTCGAGGCCAAGCCCAAGACCGTGGCGCGGTCCGCGAAGAAGCGCGCGGCATGAACCGGCGCATCTACGTCGCGGCTCTGGCGGCGCTGACGCTGGCGGCCTGCGCCAGCGCGGTCGTCACCTCGCAGCCGTGGACGCCGACGCCCGATGCCGGGGGATGGCGCGCGGTCAACGCCTCGACCCGTCAGGTGGGGCTTGGCCTGCCGGGCGCGGCGGTGCTGGGGCAAGGCGTGCGCTACGCCGGGGGCGTCACCGTGCTGGCGGGGATGGATTCCCCGCTGCACAGCCTGTCCGACCTGAAGCTGACCGGCGACGGCGGCTTCATCACCGTCTCCGACGTGGGCGATCTGGCGCGCGGCAGGCTGGCGCTGGACGGGCGCGGGCGGCTGACCGGTCTGGACGGTCTGCGCGTGCGCCGCCTGAGTCTGATCGACGGGACCCCGATCAGCCAGAAGGTCGAAGGCGACGCCGAGGGGCTGGCGATCACCACCGGCGGCGACCTGCTGGTCAGCTTCGAGCGCGACCACCGCATCTGGAACTACGGCCCGCTGACCGCTCTGCGAAACCCGCAGGCCGTGCGACGGCCCGACTACCCCTTCCCCGAGAATGACGGGATGGAGGGGCTGGCGACCTCCGGCGACGGCTGGCGCGTTGCGGGGGAATCCGGCGGGGTCTGGGACTGTTCGGCCCTACGCTGCGCCGTCGTGAGCACGCCGCCCGAGACGCCTCTGGCCGACAGCGACTATCGCATCACCGGCATGGATCGCGACCCGGCGGGCGGCTGGTTCGTGGTCCAGCGCTCATACAGCGCCCCCATCGACGTGCGGGCGCGGGTGCGGCGCATGGCGGCCGACGGGAGCCTGGGGCCGGTGCTGGTCGAGCTGAAGCTGCCGGGGACCACGGATAATTTCGAGGGGATCGCGGCCGAGAAGCACGGCGACCGGACGCGGCTCTACATCCTGTCCGACGACAATTTCAACGCCATGCAGCGAACCATGATGCTGGCGTTCGATGTGAGACCCTGAGCCTTCTCCCCTTGAGGGAGAAGGTGGGCGCCGGAGGCGCTCGGATGAGGGGTGTCGGCGGGGCGTCTAGAAATAGGCAGTGCTGACGTCGAGCCTGGCTATCGAAGGCGCCGTCGTCACCCCTCATCCGTCATGCTCCGCATGACACCTTCTCCCTCAAGGGGAGAAGGGTATTTTCAGAGCGCTATCGCCCTTCGGGCTGCTTGAGCGCCTAGATCCGTTCGCTGATCTTGATGGCGGCCTTGCAGCCGACCTTGATGACACTCGAGAGCAGGCGGTAGGCCGGGGCTTCGCGGCTGCCGTGCTCGATGGCGTGGTCGTGGTGGGCCAGTTCCTCTTCGCGGAACTTGGTCAGTTCGGCGGCCAGTTCGGGGTCGCGCTCGCGGACCTCCTCGATCTGGTCGGCGTAGTGTTTCTCGATGACGCTTTCGACCGCCTCGGTGCAGGCGTGGGCGGCCTTCTCCGAGATCAGGGCTGTGCCGGCGCCGAGCGCCGTGGCGGCCAGTTTCCAGATCGGGATCATGGCCGTCGGGCGCACCCGGTTTTCGGTCAGCAGGGCCTCGAACCGGGCCAGGTGGACGGCCTCGTGGCCCTCCATCTCGGTCAGGTCCGCGGCGATGGCGGCCTTGCCCTTGCGGCCTTCCAGCACGGCGCGCTGGGCGCGGTAGATGTGGACCGCGGCGAACTCGCCCGCGTGGTCGACGCGCAGCATTTCGGCCATGCGGGCGCGGGTCTGGCCCACGCCGGGGCGCGGCAGGGGGATGCGGCGTGCGGCGGCGACGGTGTCGGATGCCTCGGTCATGATCGCTTCCTTACGCCTTCGGGGCGCGCGCGTCCTTGGGACGTTTCGCCGCCAGCAGGCTGAAGATCGCCAGCGCCAGGGAGATGAAGAAGTTCCAGCCCGCCATCGAAACGCCGCCGAAGCTCCACGCCACGTCGCCGCAGCCGACGACCGGCTTCATCTCGGCGGTGCCGTCGGCCAGGGCGCTGAGGGCGCTGAGGTCGATGGCGGCGGAGGGGATGGCCGAGCAGGTGGCGGGCAGGTCCCACCACTTCAGCTCGCCGCCGGCGTGGAAGCCCGCCGTGATCGCGCCGGTGAAGAAGACGGCGGCCAGCAGGAAGGAGGCGATGCGCGGCGTGCCGCGGCTGGCGCGGCTGAACACGGCCCAGAAGGTGGCGGCCCCGGCGATGGCGACGGCGGCCCAATAGACCTCGCGCTGCTTGAGGCAGAGGTTGCACGGCGCCAGGCCCGCGAAACGTTCGAAGGCGTGGGCCGCGCCCAGCATGGCCAGAGAGGCCGCCAGCGCAAAGGCGGTCCACCAGCGGGTCAGAACTTGATACGAGCGCTTCATGGCGTCTTTCTTAGACGCAGCCGGGGCCGGCGTCGATCAGTGTCCGATCAGCTTGACCGCAAAGACCGCGCCGACCAGCAGAACCAGGAAAAGCACGGTGAAAAGCGCCAGTCTTTTCTCGATCACGGCCAGCATGGGCTCGCCCCAGCGCTTGAGCACAAAGGCCACCAGGAAGAAGCGGGCGCCGCGCGTGACGACGCACAGGGCGATGAAGAGGGCCAGGTTGAACTGGAAAATGCCCGAGGCGATGGTGATCAGCTTGAAGGGGATCGGCGTCAGCCCCTTGATCAGGATGACCCAGGCGCCGTGCTGCTGGAACAGGGCCTTGGAGGCCTCGAACGCATCCGCCTTGCCCAGAACGGCCAGCATCCACATGCCGACCGGCTCGAGGAAATAGCCGATGGCGTAGCCCAGCAGGCCGCCCAGGACCGAGGCGATGGTGCAAACGGTCGCGTAGAAATAGGCGCGTTCCGGCCGGGCCAGCACCATGGGCGCCAGCATGACGTCGGGCGGAATGGGGAAGAAGGAGCTCTCCGCGAAGGAGACCACGGCCAGCGACCGGGTCGCGTGACGATGGCGGGCCAGAGAGAAGACCCAGTCATAGAGCTTGCGAAGCATACAGGCGTCCCGGTTAAGCCTGCGGCTCTAGCAGGCCCGGCGAGCGCGCGCACCCGTTGATCAACGGCTGCGACACCGCAACGTGTCCTGTTTCGATGCAGCCCCGCCTTGCGCCCGACCGGGGCCGCCCTTTAGGTTCCGCCCCAATCGGCGGCAGAGGTCGCCACCAAAATACTGAGAGGAGACGCGTCATGCAGGACGCCGCCGCCAAACTCGACCAGGAAAACCCGCTGGGCGTGGACGGTTTCGAATTCGTCGAATTCACCGGCCCGGAGCCCGAAGCCATGGTCGCCCGGCTGGAGCTGATGGGCTTCACCCAGACCCATGTGAACCCGACCACCGACGCCGTGCGCCTGAAGCAGGGCGACATCACCATGCTGGTCAACCGCTCGCCCAAGGGCCAGGCGGCGGACTTCGCCAGGGATCACGGCCCCTCGGCCAACGGCATGGCCTTCCGCGTCGCCGACGCCAAGGCCGCCTATGAGGGCGCGCTGGCGCGCGGCGCCCGCGCCGCCGAAGGCGTCCACGGCGGCGCTCTGGGGAACGACTATCCCTACATCCTGCAAGGCATCGGCGGTTCGCTGCTCTATGTCATCGACCAGTACGGCGAGCAGGGCTCGCTGTATGAGGCCTGGGACGAGATCGAGGGCTGGGAAGAGGCCGAGCGCAAGAACTCGATGGGCCTCGAGATCCTGGACCACCTGACCCACAATGTGCGTCGCGGCGAGATGCGGACCTGGTCGGGCTTCTATGGCTCGGTCTTCAACTTCGAAGAGCAGAAGTATTTCGACATCAAGGGCAAGGCGACCGGCCTCTTCTCGCAGGCCATGATCGCGCCCGACCGCGCCATCCGCATCCCGCTGAACGAGAGCCAGGACGACAACTCGCAGATCGAGGAGTTCCTGCGTCGCTACAACGGCGAGGGCATCCAGCACATCGCCCTGACCACCGAAAACATCTACGAGACGGTCGAGGCCATGAAGGCCCGCGGCGTGGCCTTCCAGGACACGATCGAGACCTATTTCGAACTGATCGACAAGCGCCTGCCGGGCCACGGCGAGGATGTGGAGCGGATGCGCAAGAACCGCATCCTGATCGACGGGTCGGACGAGGAAGGCCTGCTGCTGCAGATCTTCACCCAGGACACCTTCGGCCCGATCTTCTTCGAGATCATCCAGCGCAAGGGCAACGAGGGCTTCGGCAACGGAAACTTCCAGGCCCTGTTCGACTCGATCGAGCTGGACCAGATCCGTCGCGGCGTCATCAAGGTCGACGCCTGAATGAAGGTGCGGCCGCCGCATTGGCTGCCCTGGCTCGGGCCCGCATTCGCGGGCCTGGCGGCGGGCATGACTGCCAACCGATGGCCGGAGGGCGGGTTCTGGGGGATTCTCCTGATCGCCCTCATCTTCGGCTTCTCGCCCATCGTGATCTATCGCGTCTGGAAACGACTGCACCACCGGCGCTGAGGGGCGCCGTCAACCGGGGAAACCGCCGATGAAATCCATCCTGACCGCCGCAGCCGCCCTGACCCTGCTGGCGTCGCCCGCGCTTGCGCAGGAAGCGCCGACCTGGTCGCTGGCCATCCACGGCGGGGCGGGCGTGATCGAGCGCGCCGAGCTGTCGCCGGAACGCGACGCCGCCTATCGCGCCGGCCTGCAGGCGGCGCTGGACGCCGGCTCGGCGGTTCTGGCCCGGGGCGGCTCGGCGCTGGACGCCGTTCAGGCCGCGGTCCAGACCATGGAGGACAACCCCCTGTTCAACGCCGGGCGCGGGGCGGTCTTCACCGCCGCCGGCAAGAACGAACTGGACTCCGCCGTGATGAACGGCGTCGACCGGACGGCCGGCGCCGTGGCCGGCCTGACCCGCACCCGTCACCCGATCGCGGCGGCGCGGGCGGTGATGGAGCGCTCGCCCCACGTCATGCTGATCGGCGAGGGCGCCGACAGCTTCGCCGCCTCGGTCGGTCTGGAGCAGGTCGAGCCGAGCTTCTTCTTCACCGAGAGCCGCTGGCAGGCCC
>Ga0247823_10000047_pt1 | contig 84325 bp, 82 predicted proteins | sample 13C_PalmiticAcid_2_FD_192426 | JGI IMG/M metagenome (GOLD analysis project Ga0247823, IMG submission 192426) | Soil microbial communities from agricultural site in Penn Yan, New York, United States - 13C_PalmiticAcid_Day30 | ecosystem: Environmental > Terrestrial > Soil > Agricultural land... | reverse complement strand
ACATCCGCCTCGACACCCGCTCGGGCAAGGTCACCAAGGGCGGCGACCCGGTCAAGCTCACCGCGCAGGAGTATAAGCTCCTCTCCTACCTGCTCCATCACAAGGGCAAGGTGGTGAGCCGCACCGAGCTGATCGAGCATATCTACGACCAGGATTTCGACCGCGATTCGAACACGATCGAGGTGTTCGTGACGCGTATCCGCAAGAAGCTCGGCCCCGATGTGATCACCACGATCCGTGGTCTCGGCTACAGCCTTGAAGAGCCGGCGGAGGCCGGTGACTGATCTTCCCTTCGGACTCGTTCTAGACCGCCGCTTTCCGTTCGTCCGTCGTGCGGAAAGCATGGCGGCATCGGAACTGACGCTTCAGCCCGGCGACCCGGCGCCGCGGCCCTATGTCCGCACGACCGGATCGCTCAGCCGCCGCATGATCCTGATCGCGGCGGCGTGGATCACGCTGCTGCTCACCGGCGGCGGCTTCGCGCTCGATCGCGTGCTGACCGGCGCGATCACGCGCAATTTCGACGACGGACTGGAGTATCTGCTCACGTCGCTCGTCGTCTCCGCCGAGATCGGGCCTGAGGGCGAGATCGCCTTCAACCGCCAGCTTTCCGATCAGCGCTTCCTCGAACCCTATTCGGGTCTCTACTGGCAGGTCACCGGCAAGGGGTACGAGCCCTTCCCCTCGCGCTCGCTCTGGGATCGCCAGCTGCGCACCGATGAGGCGCATCAGGATCAGGACGTCCACACCTACGATTCGAACCAGTTCACCGACCATCGCCTGCGCGTCGTGGAGCGCGACATCGTTCTGCCGGGTTCGCCCGTGCGTTGGCGCTTCCAGGTCGCACAGACCCGCGACATGCTCGACGCGCAGATCGAGGCGCTGCGCAGGACGCTGGTGCGCAGCTTCCTGCTGCTCGCCGCCGGGCTGATCGTCATGGCCGCGCTCCAGACCTGGTACGGTCTGCTCCCTCTGCGCAAGCTGCGCCGCGGCATCCAGCAATTGCGCACCGGCGAGGCGCCGCGGATCGAGGGCGCGATGCCCGCCGAAGTCGCGCCGATGGTCGAGGAACTCAACGCCCTCGTCGCGCATAACGACAAGCAGGCCGAGGAAGCGCGCCGTCATGCCGGCAACCTCGCCCATGCGCTCAAGACGCCGCTGACGGTGATCATGAACGCCGCCACTGCCCAGTCGGACGACCTGCCATCGACGGTGGTGCGCGAGGCGCGGACGATGCGCCGCCAGGTCGATCACCACCTCGCCCGCGCCCGCGCGGTCGGCCGCCGCGGCTCCGCGCACAGCCGCGCGCCGGTCTGGCCCAGCGTCGAATCGGTCGAGCGCGCGGTCGCGCGCCTCTATCCGCATGTCCGCATCGATACCGACGGCCCCAAGGACCTGGTCGCGCATATCGAGCGGCAGGACCTCGACGAGATCATGGGCAATCTGGTCGAGAACGCCGCCAAGTACGGCGGCGGCAGCGTGTTCATCACCGTCAGCGTGCAGGCCGGCTTCGTCGAGATCATGATCGAGGACGACGGCCGGGGCATCCCCGAGGCGGACCGCATCCGCATCTTCGACCGCGGCGTCCGGCTCGACACCGGCAAGCCCGGCACCGGCCTCGGCCTCGCCATCGTCCGCGATGTGGCGGAGATCTATGACGGCACGGTCACGCTCGAGGAAAGCGAGGATCTCGGGGGATTGCTGGTCCGGCTCAGGCTGCCCGCAGCGGGCTGACACGACAAGATTCTATTCGTCATTCCCGCGAAGGCGGGAATCTATTCACGCTGTCGTTACGGTTCTTGCTTCGAAACCGGCCAGAATGGATTCCCGCCTTCGCGGGAATGACGGTGTAGATTCGGGCTTCAGCCCATGACCCCCACGAACCGCCACCGCCCCGTAACCGGGCTCAGCACCAGATCGCAGCCGCAATCGCGGCATTTGGTCTCGAATTCCCCGCGGCCAGGCCGGTCGCGGCGGCGTGGCCGGTGGATGCCGATATGGCATCGTATCGCAGGCTTGGGCGCTGACATCGCCGTCTGCTCCTCGTTCAGCCCCCTGAACGTGCCCCTGTCAGCGGGGTTGGTGCGCGCCGATCAAGGCAGCTTTCGGGCAAGCATGGGGTAGATTGCGGCGCCAACCCGAAATGACGAATTCAAAGCCCCCGCATCGCCGCCGCGGCGATCGAAAGGCTCTTCTTGCGCGCGCCATGGTCATAGATCGAGCTGACCAGCATCACCTCGTCCACGCCCGTCCGCGCGATGAACTTCGTCAGCCCGTCGCGCACCTTCTCCGGCCCGCCGATCGCGGTGCACGACAGGACATGGTCGAGCATCGCCCGCGCCTGCCCCGGGATCGTGTCGAGATAGCCGGGCACCGGCGGCGGCAGCTTGATCCCCGTGCCGGTGGTGCGCAGCGCAACGAACGCCTGCTGCATCGATGTCGCGAGCAGTTCGGCCTCGTCGTCGGTGTCCCCGGCGAAGACATTGAACCCGGCCATTGCATGCGGCTTGTCGAGTACTGCGGAGGGCCGGAAATGCCGGCGATAGACGTCGAGCGCCTCCTCGAGCGACCCCGGCGCGAAGTGCGAGGCGAAGGCATAGGGCAGCCCAAGAGCGGCAGCGAGCTGCGCGCCGTACAGGCTCGATCCCAGGATCCACAATTCGGGCCGCGCGCCGCCGCCCGGCACCGCATGGATGCCGGTCTGGCCATCATCGGCGAAATAGCTCTGCAGCTCGACGATATCCTGCGGAAAAGCGTCGGAGCTGGTCTCGAGGTTGCGCCGCATCGCCCGCGCCACGCGCTGGTCGCTCCCCGGCGCGCGGCCAAGGCCCAGGTCGATCCGCCCCGGGAACAGCGCGTCGAGCGTGCCGAACTGCTCGGCGATCACCAGCGGCGCATGGTTGGGCAGCATGATCCCGCCCGCCCCCACGCGGATCGTCGAGGTCGCCGCGCCGACATGCGCGATCACCACCGACGTCGCCGCGCTCGCGATTCCCGGCATGCCGTGATGCTCGGCCACCCAGTATCGGCTGAACCCCTCCACCTCGGCATGTTTCGCCAGATCGGCGGCGTTGGCGAAGGACCGGCTGGCGTTGCCGCCCTCGAGGATCGGGACGAGATCGAGCAGGGAATAGGCTGTCATGCCCGGCCAGATGGGAAGCCATCCGCGCCGCCGCTACCCAAGCAAGGCTTGGCAACGCCCAATCAATTCCTCCCCAAGCATTCCTATCCTTCCCCTCCGCCCGCTTCCCTCCTAAACGCCGCTGCACGATGCGCCCCGATCTCGCCCATATCGACGCCTGGCTGTTCGATCTCGACAACACGCTCTATCCCAAGAGCGCGGACCTGTTCGCCCGCATCGACGAGCGTATCGGCGCCTATGTCGCCCGCCTGCTGAACCTCGATTCCGTAGAGGCGCGCCGCGTGCAGAAGGAATGGTTCATCTCGCACGGCACCACCCTCGCCGGACTGATGGCTGAGCATGGCATCGACCCGCACGAATATCTGGCGGACGTCCACGATATCGAGATGGACGTGCTCGAGCATAACGCCCCGCTCGCCGCCGCGATCGCCAAGCTGCCCGGCCGCAAGATCGTCTTCACCAACGCCGATGCGCCCTATGCGCAGAAGGTGCTGGGCCGCCTCGGCCTCGCCGAGAGCTTCGAGGCGATCCACGACGTCCACGCCAGCAACTATGCGCCCAAGCCGCACCCTGACGCCTATCGCAGCGTGTGCGAGGCATGGAATATCGATCCCAAGTCCGCCGCCTTCGTCGAGGACATGGCGCGCAACCTTGCGCCCGCCAAGGCGATCGGCATGACCACCATCTGGGTCGATAACGGCTCGGAACAGGCGCCCGACAGCGACCGCAGCTATATCGACCACACCACCCACGACATCAGCCACTGGCTCGAAACCATCCTGGAGCAAGCATGACCGACCTCGCCACCACGATCGATGCCGCCTGGGAAGACCGCGCGAACATCTCCCTCGCCACCACCGGCGCCGTGCGTGAAGCGGTGGTCGAGGCGCTCAACCTGCTCGACAGCGGCGAAGCCCGTGTCGCCGAACCGGTGGCGGATGGCTGGCAGGTCAACCAGTGGCTCAAGAAGGCCGTGCTCCTCTCCTTCCGCCTCAACGACAACGCCGTGATCGGCACCGAAAATGGCGACTGGGGCTTCGACAAGGTCCCGCTCAAGACCGCGGGCTGGGACGAGGCACGCTTCCGCGCCGCCGGTTTCCGTCAGGTGCCGGGCAGCGTCGTGCGCCATGGTGCGCACATCTCGAAGAATGTCGTGCTGATGCCAAGCTTCGTGAACATCGGCGCCTATGTCGGTGAAGGATCGATGGTCGATGGCTGGGCGACCGTCGGCAGCTGCGCCCAGATCGGCAAGAACGTCCACCTCTCGGGCGGCGTCGGCATCGGCGGCGTGCTCGAACCGCTCCAGGCCGATCCGGTGATCATCGGCGACGGCGCCTTTATCGGCGCGCGCGCGGAAGTGGCCGAGGGCGTTCGCGTCGGCGAGGGCGCGGTGCTCTCGATGGGCGTCTATCTCGGCGCCAGCACCAAGATCGTCGACCGCGCCACCGGTGAAGTCCATCGCGGCTTCGTCCCGCCTTATTCGGTGGTGGTCCCCGGCACGCTGCCGGGCAAGGACGGCGGCCCCGGCCTCTATTGCGCGGTGATCGTCAAGACCGTCGACGCCCAGACCCGCAGCAAGACCGGGATCAACGAGCTGCTCCGCGACTAACCGGCGATCCGGCCGATCCGCACGAGCACGCCGCTCGGGTCGCTCACCGCGAACTCGTAGCAGCCCCATGGCTTGAGGCTCGGGGTGCCCGGTTCGATGATCAGCTCGCGCACGCGCTCGGCGACCGCGTCGACATCCTCGACATAGAGATACAGGCCGAACGGATTGTCCTCGATCCGCTTCGGCCAGCCGGGCATGCGGTTGAGGTGCAGGTGCCAGCCACGTCCATCGGCGAGGATGCGGTAATGCCCCCAGTCGCTGACCGGCTCGAACCCAAGCCGCCGGTAAAAGGCCTCGCTGGCGTCGAGGTCGCTGCTCGGCACGATCGCCACAACGCGGTGCTGCTCGCTCATCGTCTTACTCCTTGCGGGCACCGTCATGCGCAGCTTTGACGGCCCAGGCGAGAGGCAAAGCGCCCCAAACGCCCGTTTCCGGACAGGCGGCCCGACATGTCCGGAACCGCGCGGCGAATCCCGTCTCCCCGCCGCGCCAGCGCCGGGCTAGTCTCCGCACATGGAAGGCAATCCCGACCCGCGCACCGGCCGCACGCGTGAGGCGATCCTGACGGCATTCCGCCAGTTCGCCCTTGAACGCCGCTACGATGCGATCCGTGTCACCGACCTGATCGCCGTGGCGGGCATCGGCCGTGCCACCTTCTACGAGCATTTTCGCGGCAAGGACGATGTGCTGCTCGCGGCGATGGAGCCGATCCTTCAACCGATGGCATGCGCCGCGCTCGGCCGCCCGGTCGAGGCGCACCTGCGCGCTGCGCTCGATCATGTCTGGCAGCAACGCATGGTCGGCAGGATCATCCTCGATTCCTCCGCTGGCGGGAAACTCCAGCGCCATCTTGCCGACATGATCGCCGCCGGTCTCGCCGATGCACCAGTCCCGGCCACGATGCGCGCCACCGCCATCGCCGCAGCCCAGATCGCGATGTTGCGCCTGTGGCTCGGCGGCACCGCGCCCTGCCCCGCACCGGCGCTGGCGCAGCAGATGATGGCGTGCAGCCAAATCGCCTGACCCGTCAGGCTGTCAGATGGTCCTCGCGCGCGGTCAGCTCACGCCGGCTCAGCCAGTCATGGCCCCAGTCGCGCAGGCCCAGCAGCACCGGCTCCAGCGCACGGCCCTCTTCGGTGATCGCATAGTCGACCCGCGGCGGGACCACTGCAAAGACGGTCCGCTCGACCAGCCCGTCCTCCTCCAGCTCGCGCAGCTGCTTGATCAGCATCCGTTGCGAGCAGCCCTTGAGCTCGCGGTGCAGCGCGTTGAACCGCCGTGTGCCGCGCAGAAGGTGATAGAGGATCATTCCCTTCCACTTGCCGCTGATCAGGTTGAGCGCGGCGTAGAGGGTGCAACCCGGCACCACGTCGTAATCCTTCAGCTTCTGCATCTCGGTTCCCGGGGTGGTTACATCCGGTTCACTATGTGAATCCGATTACCGTATTTTCAATTCCGACCGCGCCCACATCTCCCCCGCTCCCGCCGCGCCGATCCCGGCGCGGCGTTCATCAGGGAGTGGAAACATGGCAAAACAGGTTCGGTTCGAGTCGATCGGCGGCCCCGAAGTATTGCGCATCGTCGAGGTCGACGTCCCCGCACCCGGCCCCGGCGAGGTCCGCATCACGGTCAAGGCGCTCGGCCTCAACCGCGCCGAGAGCATGTACCGCTCGGGCAGCTACATCATCGACCCGATCTTCCCCGCCCGTCTCGGTTCGGAAGCGGCGGGCGTGATCGACGCGGTCGGCCCGGACGTCACCGGTCTCGCGCCGGGGGATCGGGTCGCGGTGGTCCCGGCGTTTAGCTATCACGACTATGGCCTGTACGGCGATCTGGTCCTCGCCCCCGCCCGAGCCACGGTGAAGCTGCCCGATACCCTCGGCTGGACCGCTGCCGCAGCAGTGTGGATGGCCTACGTCACCGCCTGGGGCGCGCTGATCGACACCGCGGGCCTCAAGGCGGGCGAAGCCGTCCTGATCCCCGCCGCCTCCAGCAGCGTCGGCCTAGCCGCGATCCAGGTCGCCAACGCCGTCGGCGCGATCCCCGTCGCCCTCACCCGTACCGCCGCCAAGGCCGCCCTCCTGCGCGAGGCAGGCGCCGCGCATGTCATCGTCACCGAGGAAGCGGACGTAGCCGCCGAAGTCCGCCGCATCACCGGCGGCACCGGCGCGCGTGTCGTCTTCGATCCCGTGGGCGGCCCCGCTTTCGCGCAGCTCGCCGCCGTCACCGCCGAGCGCGGCACGCTCATCGTCTATGGCGCGCTCGATTCGCGCGCGACGCCGCTGCCCGTCGGCGACGTCCTCGGCCGCAGCCTCACCGTCCGCGGCTATCTGATCTACGAGGCGACACAGGACGACGCGAAGCTCGCCGCGGCCAAAGCGTTCGTCCTCGACGGTCTCGCCAGCGGCACGCTGCGCCCGCGCATCGACCGCATCTTTCCGTTCGAGCAGATCGCCGACGCGCACCGCCATCTCGAAGCGAACGGCCAGATCGGGAAAATTGTCGTCACGGTCTAGGCGGCTCGGCACTCGGCGGGTCGCCGGTCTCCCCACCGGCGATTCGCCGAAATCGTCGCCAAGGAAACTTTCCTATATGAAAATGCGGCTCTAAGGTCGCCGCCATGCAGCCCTTCCTTCGATCCGGCCCGATCCACGCCTCGCGCGCGTGGCAGTGTGACTTTTGGGACTTTTCACCGCGAGGTGCCCGATGAGCGATGACATGACCTATGGGCGCTATCTCGCGCTCGACCAGCTCCTCACCGCCCAGCATCCGATCTCGGACGAGCATGACGAGCTGCTGTTCATCGTCATCCACCAGACCAAGGAGCTGTGGCTGAAGCAGGCCATCGCCGAGCTTCAGATTGCGCTCGATCTCGTCCGCAACGACAAGCTGGTCGAAGCCTATAAGGGCCTCGCCCGCGTCAGCCGCATCCAGGCGGTGATGACCCTGTCGTGGGAGGTGCTCACCACGATGACGCCGAGCGACTATAGCGCGTTCCGCAATGTGCTCGGTTCGTCCAGCGGCTTCCAGTCGGACCAGTTCCGCGCCGTCGAAACCCTGCTCGGCCTGCGCGGCGGTGGGGTGCCGGGACCGCTCACGACCGAGTTCGGCGCGAAGCCCAGCCTGTGGGACGAGGCCAATGCCGCGCTCGCCCGCGCCGGGTTCGACTTGCCCAAGGCCGCGCTGAACCGCGACTGGAGCAAGCCCTATCAACCAAGCCCTGAGGTCGAGGCCGCCTGGGCAGAGGTCTATCGCGATCCGCATCGCTGGTGGGAACTCTACCAGCTGGCCGAGAAGCTGGTCGATATCGATGACGCGCTCGCCACCTGGCGGCACAAGCACGTCCTCACAGTCAGCCGAGTGATCGGGATGAAGCCCGGCACCGGCGGCACCCCTGGCGTGCCCTACCTTCAATCGACCGTGGCGAAGCGTGCCTTCCCTGAGTTGTGGAGCTTGCGGACGCTTCTGTGACCTACAAACACCTCTTTCAGCGCGCCCTCGCTGCAGCGCCCGACCGGCTTCACTTCGCTGCCCACAGCCATAGCCTGTGGCCCGACGCCTCGTGGCTCGGCCATCAGGCGGCGTGGGAAGACGCCGCGCGCCTCGCCGACCATAAATGGGGCCGGGTGATGGGCGACATCCTCCCCGCCGCGCAGGCCGAGGTCGCCGCCGAGCTTCGCTTGCCCGATCCATCCACGATCGTCTTTGCGGGCAACACGCACGACCTGCTGCTCCGCATCGTCTCGGCACGCGGCGAGCACCCCGTCCATATCCTCACCAGCGACGGCGAGTTCCACAGCTTCCGCCGCCAGTCACAGCGCTGGCTCGAATCGGGCCGCGTGGTGCTCGACATCGTCCCGAACGGCCCGGATTTCGCCGACCGTTTCCTCGCCGCCGCGCGCGCGGGCAGCCACGATCTGATCTTCGTCAGCCAGGTGATGTTTGAAACCGGCGCCGTCTTCACCGCGCTATCCGATCTCGCCGCGCTCGCCCGCCCCGATGGCCCGTGGGTGGTGATCGACGGCTATCATGGCTTCATGGCGATCGAGAACGACCTGTCGGCGGTCGCCGATCGCGTCTTCTACGTCGCCGGCGGCTACAAATACGCCATGGCGGGCGAAGGCGCCGCTTTCCTCCACTGCCCGCCCGGCTTCGGCCCCCGGCCCGAGATCACCGGCTGGTATGCCGAGTTCGCCGATCTCGAAAAGGCACCGGGCCGGATCGGCTATTCGGCCGACGCGATGCGCTTCATGGGCTCGACCTTCGACCCGTCCGGCCTCTACCGCTTCGTCGCGGTCCGCGACATGCTCGCGTCCGAGGGGATCACAACCGCCACGGTCAACGCCCATATCGCCCCGCTGCGGAAGGCGCTGATCGACGGTCTTGCCGCGACCCCGCTCCGCGAAGCGCGGCTGCTCAACCCCGGCGGCGATCCCCGCGCCCGCTTCCTCGCCTTCCGCTCGCCCCAGGCGGCCGCATGGAAGACTGCGCTGGAAGCGCAGGACATCGTCACCGATGTCCGCGGTGACGTGCTGCGCATCGGCTTCGGCCTCTATCACGACGAACGCGACGTGAAGCGTATGCTCGGCGCGCTAGGCGACCTTCGCGACGCCTAGCCGGGGAATCTCGATCGCGGGGCAGCGGTTCATCACGACCTTCAGCCCCGCCGCTTCGGCGCGCTCGGCGGCCTCCTCGTTGACGATCTGGAGCTGCATCCACACCGCCCTGGCGCCCACCGCAATCGCTTCGTCCACCGCCTCGCCCGCAGCCAGCGGCCGGCGGAAGATATCGACGATGTCGATCGGCTCGCCGATATCGGCCAGCGCCCCGAACACATATTCGCCATGGATATGTTCGCCCACGATCTGCGGGTTGACCGGGATCACCCGGTACCCGCGTCCCTGCAGGAACTTCATCACACCATAGCTCGGCCGGTCGGGCCGGTCGGACGCGCCGACCATCGCGATCGTCCGCGCGCCCTCGAGCAGCGCCTTGATATCCTCGTCGCGGGTCAGGGGCATCTTATCCTCCGTTGGTGTCGATCCAGTCGTTGACCTGGGCAGCTATCACGGTGAACGCCGCCGCCTCCGGCCCGTTCCCCGTCGCGGGTGGCGTACCCCCATCGGATGCGATGCGGATCGCGATGTCGAGCGGAATGCGACCAAGGAACGGCACGCCCAGCTTCGCCGCCGCCGCCTCCGCCCCGCCCTGCCCGAAGGGATCGGAAATCTCGCCGCAATGCGGGCAGGCATAGCCCGCCATATTCTCGATCAGGCCGATCACGGGAATCCCCGCCTTGGCGAACAGGTCGATCGCGCGCGCCGCGTCGATCAGCGCCAGGTCCTGCGGGGTCGAGACGATCACCGCGCCCGCCGGCCGGTGCTTCTGGATCATCGTCAGCTGGACGTCGCCGGTGCCCGGCGGCAGGTCGAGTACCAGCGCCTCCGCCGCGCCCCAGTTCGCGTCGACCAGCTGTGTCAGCGCGCCCGCGATCATCGGCCCGCGCCAGGCGATCGCCTGCCCGTCCGCCACCAGCCCGCCCATCGACAGCATCGGCACGCCATAGGAGGTCGCGATCGGCACCAGCTTTTTGTCGTGCGCTTCGGGCTTGCGGCCCTCGATCCCCATGATCTTGGGCTGCGACGGGCCATAGATGTCGGCATCGACCAACCCCACGCGCCGCCCCAGCCGGGCAAGCCCGATCGCGAGGTTGGCCGAGACGGTCGACTTGCCCACGCCGCCCTTGCCGCTCGCCACCGCGATCAGCTTGCGGTTCAGCCGTTGCGCCGTGCGCGCGATCCGCACCTCATCGATCCCCGGCAATGCCGCCGCCTTGCGGATGTCGGCCTCCAGCGCATCCTGGGCGCCTTCGGGCAGGCCGGTCACGTCGAGGATGATGCTCGCCCGCGTGCCCTCCACCCTGACGGTGGCGCGCCCGGCGGCGACGGGGGCAAGAACGGCTTCGAGCTCGGCTTTTTCGGTCATGGCCGCGCAGATAGGGTGAGTTTGCGCGAAGCGAAAGCCGCACCGGCCGGTGCGGTTTCACAATCAAACAACACACCTGCCCACTGTAAATCCGCGGATCGCCCCTTATAAAGACTGTCATGGCGAAACTGATCGGTTGGATCGCGCGCGCCCCGGGCCTTTGGGGTGTGCTGTCGAACGAGAACAAAGGCCCCCAGGGTCCATGGGGCGGCGGCAATGACGGCGGTGACGCCGGCAAAGGCGGCGGAAGTGGCGGCGGCGACGATGCCGGCGGCGGCCCGCGCAACCCCTGGGCCTTCCCGCCCGAGGGCAAGCGCGGCGCACGCGGCAGCGTCACCAGCCTCGATGATTTCCTGAAGCGCGCCCGCAAGGGCGGCGGTGGCGGCCGCGGCGGCGGGTTCCCCGGCGGCCTGCCGGGCAAGCCGGTGATCTTCGGCGGGATCGCGCTCCTGCTCCTGTTGTGGGTCGCCTTCACCAGCTTCCACGTCATCGCGCCCGAACAGCGCGGCGTGGTCGCCTTCCTCGGCAAATATTCCTCGACGCTCGAGCCCGGCGTCCGCTTCACCCTGCCCGCGCCGATCGCGAGCGTGAAGAAGATCAACGTCCAGCAGATTCGTACCGAGAATTTCCCCGCGACCAGCGGCGAGAATCTCATGCTGACTCAGGATCAGAACATCGTCGATCTGGCCTATTCGGTGCGCTGGGACATCCAGAACCCCGAGGATTACGTCTTCCAGATCGCCAAGCCGGAGCAGACCGTGCGCGCCACCGCGGAGAGCGCGATGCGCGCGGCGGTCGCCGGGGTGACGCTCAACGATGCCATCGGCCCGGGCCGTACCGTGATCGAGGCACGCGTCCAGCAGGCGACCCAGGCGATTCTCGACGAATATAATTCGGGCATCCGCATCCAGGGCGTCGCGATCCGCGGCGCCGCGGCGCCGGGCGCTGTCGATGAGGCGTTCAAGCAGGTCACTGCCGCGCAGCAGGAATCCGAAGGCGCGCGCAACCAGGCCCGCGCCTATGCGCAGCAGATCATTGCGCTGGCGCAGGGTGAGGCCGCGCAGTTCGACAAGATCTACGAACAGTACAAGGTGGCGCCCGAAGTCACACGCCGGCGCCTCTACTATGAAACCATGGAGGCCGTGCTGGCCAAGTCGAACAAGACCATTGTCGAGACCAATGGCGTGACCCCCTATCTCCCGCTCCCCGCCGCACGCGGCGGAACGACCCAGCCATCGGTTCAGCAGGGACAACCGGCCCAGCAAGCCCAGCAGCAGGGAGGCCCCCAATGAACGGCGTCCTGAACCGGCCCGTCCTGCTCGGCGGCCTCGCCCTGGTCATTCTCTTCCTGCTGCTCAGCACGGTCGCGATCGTGCCCGAGACCAAGCAGGCGGTGATCCTGCGCTTCGAACAGCCCGTGCGCACCATCAACCAGTGGCAGCCGGGCGAGCAGTTCGGCCGCACCACCGGCGCGGGCCTGATCGCCCGCTGGCCGCTGATGGAACGCATCGTCTGGGTCGACAAGCGCGTGCTCGATATCGAGCTTGAGAACCAGCCGGTGCTCTCGACCGATCAGCTGCGGCTCGAGGTGGACGCCTTTGCCCGCTTCCGCGTCGTCGATCCGCTGCGCATGGTCGTCACCGCGGGCACCGAAAACCGCGTCGCCGACCAGCTCGAGCCGCTGTTCAGCTCGGCGTTGCGTGCCGAGCTCGGCAAGCGGACCTTCGCCTCGTTGCTCAGCCCTGAGCGGACCGCGGTGATGGACAATATCCAGGTCGGCCTGCAGCGCTACGCCAGCCAGTATGGCGTCCAGATCGTCGACGTGCGCATCAAGCATGCCGATCTTCCCAGCGGCAGCCCGCTCGACTCAGCGCTGGCGCGGATGCGCACCGCGCGCGAGCAGGAAGCGACGACGATCCGCGCCAATGGTCAGAAGGACGCGCAGATCATCCGCGCCGAGGCCGACGCCCGCGCCGCGCAGATCTATGCGGCCAGCTTCAACAAGGATCCGCAATTCTACGATTTCTGGCGCGCGATGCAGTCGTACCGTACGACCTTCATCGGCGATCCCCGCCAGAAACAGGGTGAAACCTCGATCATCCTGTCGCCCGATAATGATTATCTGCGCGAGTTTCGGGGGCGCAGCCGCTGAAATCTGAAGGCGCCGGGATCCCCATGGACCCCGGCGCCTTTCGGTTCGTTCATATTCAATCGCCGTTCAGCTATTCTAGGCGAGTGATACACATGACTGACCTCCAGCCCGGCAAAGGCCCGATGACCCCAAGCAAAATCAAAGGAACCTCCCCCGTGCGCTACGCATATGCGATCACCTCCGCGCTGCTGATCGGCGGCGCGAGCGCGGCACTCGTCCTGCAGAACCCCGCAGGCGCGCAGACCGCGCAGAACGAGCCGGGCGCGATCCAGGCCGCGGCACCCCGCGGCGGTGCGCCGATGAGCTTCGCGGAGATGGTGTCCAAGCTCCAGCCCGCGGTCGTGAACATCTCGACCACCCAGCGGGTGCAGGTGCAGACCAACCCGTTCGCAGGCACGCCCTTCGGCGACCTGTTCGGCGGTCAGCAGGGCGGCCGCCCGGTCACGCGCCAGGCCGAATCGCTCGGCTCGGGCTTCATCGTCTCGGCCGACGGCTATGTCGTCACCAACAACCATGTGATCTCGGCCGGCCAGCGCGGCGCCGTGGTCGAATCGATCAAGGTGACCCTGCCCGATCGCCGCGAGTTCACCGCGAAGCTGATCGGCCGCGATCCTGCGACCGACCTCGCCGTGCTCAAGATCGAGGGGAGCAACCTGCCCTTCGTCAAGTTCGGCGATTCGGATCGCGCGCGCGTCGGCGACTGGGTGGTTGCGATCGGCAACCCGTTCGGCCTCGGCGGATCGGTGACCGCGGGCATCATCTCGGCGATGCATCGCGTGACCGGCCAGGGCGGCCCGCTCGACCGCTTCATCCAGACCGATGCCTCGATCAACCGCGGCAATTCCGGCGGCCCGATGTTCGATCTCAACGGCAACGTGATCGGCATCAACTCGCAGATTCTTTCGCCCACCGGCGGCAATGTCGGCATCGGCTTCGCGATCCCCGCAACCGAGGCCAAGCCGATCATCGACACGCTGATGAAGGGCGCGAGCGTGCAGCGCGGCTATCTCGGCGTCGGCATCCAGCCGCTCGACGAGGATCTCGCCAAGTCGTTCGGCGTGCCCAAGGGCAAGGGCGAGCTGATCTCGCGCGTCGAGCCCGGCGAAGCCGCGGCCAAGGCAGGCATCAAGCAGGGCGATATCATCACCAAGGTCGACGGCAAGGACGTCACGCCGGATACGACGCTGTCGTATCTCGCCGCGAACGTGCGGCCCGGCACCCGCGTGCCGGTCGAGCTGGTGCGTGACGGCAAACCGATGACCGTCCAGCTCACGGTCGGCACCCGCCCGCCTGAGGAACAGCTCGCCGGCTTCGATCCGGATGCGGAGGAAGGCAGCGCGCAAGGTAATGAGCAGGGCACGCAGAGCGCGGCTGCAGCGAGCGGCATCAACGTCACCGCGCTGACCCCGCAGATCGCCCGCAGCATCGGCGTCGATCCGGCGACCAAGGGCGTGGTGATCGTCGGCGTCGATCCGGCGAGCGACGCGGCGCAGAAGGTGCGGCGCGCCGATGTAATCGTGTCGGTTAACCGCACCCCGGTGACGACCCCGGCGGAATTCAACGCCGCCGTTGGTCAGGCCAAGACGTCACGCGCCCCGCAGGTGCTGCTCTACGTCACCCGCCGCGGCGGTGCCGGGGGTTATGTCACTGTGGATCTGGCGAACTGATTTTGCGCTGACCGTAGCGTTTCTCCCCGTTATGCTGACCTCCTGAAATTCGGGAGTTCGGCATGACGGGTGAGACGGAATTGTTCATCGGAGCCGGCGCAGGCGGTGGCCAGCGCCAGTCGCTCGTGCTCAAGCGCGCCAACCGCCACGGGCTGATCGCGGGCGCGACCGGTACCGGCAAGACGGTGACGCTCCAGGGCCTTGCCGAAAGCTTCAGCCGCGCCGGCGTCCCGGTCTTCGCCGCCGATGTGAAGGGCGACCTTTCCGGCCTGGGCATGGCCGGCTCCGCCACCGCCAAGCCGCATGAGGCGTTCGCCGCCCGCGCCGCCGAGATCGGCGATACCGAATGGAAATACGCCGCCGCCCCGGTCCAGTTCTGGGACCTGTTCGGCGAGCAGGGCCATCCGGTCCGCACCACCATCTCCGAAATGGGCCCGCTTCTGCTTGCGCGGCTGATGGGACTCAACGACACTCAGGAAGGGGTGCTCGCCATCGCCTTTCAGGTCGCGGATGATGACGGGCTGCTGCTGCTGGATCTCGACGATCTCCAGGCGATGCTCGTCCATTGCGCCGAACGCGCGGACGAGCTGACCGCGAAATACGGCAATGTCGCCAAGACTTCAGTCGGTGCGATCCAGCGGCAGCTCCTCCAGCTGCGCAGCGAGGGCGCCGCGCATTTCTTCGGCGAGCCCGCGCTCGACATCAACGACTTCATCAAGCTCGACGAGAATGGCCATGGCGTGGTCAACGTCCTCGCCGCCGACAAGCTGATGGCTTCGCCGCGCCTCTACGCAACCTTCCTCCTCTGGCTCCTGTCCGAGCTGTTCGAGACGCTTCCCGAGGTCGGCGACCCCGACAAGCCCAAGCTCGTCTTCTTCTTCGACGAGGCACATTTGCTGTTCGAGGAAGCCCCCAAGGCGCTGCTCGACAAGGTCGAGCAGGTCGTCCGCCTGATCCGCTCCAAGGGCGTCGGCGTCTATTTTGTCACCCAGAACCCGATCGACATCCCCGAGGACGTCGCCGGCCAGCTCGGCAACCGCGTCCAGCACGCGCTGCGCGCCTTCACCCCGCGCGAGCAGAAGGCGATCAAGTCCGCCGCCGAGACATTCCGCGCCAACCCCGGCGTCGATGTCGAGACCGCGATCACCGAATTGAAGGTCGGTGAGGCTTTGGTCTCGCTGCTCATGGCCGACGGCGCGCCCTCCCCGGTCGAACGCACCCTCATCAAACCGCCCTGCTCGCGCGTCGGTCCGGTCACGCCCGAGGAGCGCAAGGTGCTGATCGACACCGACATCGTCGGCAGCAAATACGACACGCTGATCGATCGCGAATCCGCCGAGGAACTGCTCTCCGCCAAGGCCGGCGAAGCCGCCGCTGCCGCCGCCGAGGTCAAAGCGACTACCGACGCCGAGAAGGCCGCCGCCCTGCAGGCCAAGGAGGATGCCCGCCTCGCCAAGGAAGCCGAGCGTGCCCGCCTCGCCGCGCAGCGCGACGCCGACCGTCAGGCCCGGCTCGACGCGCAGGCGCAGCGTGCGGCCGAGCGCGAGGCGGCCAACAATCCGTGGAACCGCGCGGTCAAATCCGCCACCCAGTCCGCCACCAGCGCCGCCGGCCGCGCGGTCGCGGGCGAGGTGTCGAAGGCGATCTTCGGCAAGAAGTCGGGCGCCGGCGCGGGCATCGTCGGCGGCATCGTGCGCGGCATTTTGGGAGGGCTGTTCAAGGGGTAACCGGCACGAACCAGCCGTCACCCCGGCCTTGTGCCGGGGTCCACCAGGACGCGAGCACTGCCCGAGGGGCTCGATCGCAAATCCTGCGAAACCGTGGATCCCGGCACAGGACCGGGATGACGGCAGTCTACATCACCGCCAGCAGCGACTTGATCGGGATGAATGCGAACGCGACCGAGCTGTCCGCCACCCCATAGGGGATGAAGATCCTGTCCCCGTGCCGCAGCGCGCCGCACGAATAGACGACATTGGGGACATAGCCCTCGCGATCCTGGTCCGCCGCCGCCAGGATCGGTTCGCTCGTCCGCCCGATCACCTTTGATGGATCGTCCTTGTCGAGCAACGCCGCGCCGATCGAATATTTGCGCATCGCACCGACGCCATGGGTCAGCATCAGCCAGCCTTCATCCAGCTCGATCGGCGGGCCGCAATTGCCCATCTGCACCAGCTCCCACGGATATTTGGGGGTAATCAGCTTCTCCCCCCCATCCCAATGGGTCAGCCGGTCCGATGCGAGCAGATAGATATTCTCGCCGTCCTGCCGGCCGATCATCATATACTGGCCGCCGACCTTGCGCGGGAACAGCCCCATCCCCTTGTTGCGCGCGGCGCTGCCGGTCATCGGCACCAGATCGAATTCGCGCCAGTCGCGCGTGCGCAGCATCTCCGACTGGATCTGCGACCCGTTATAGGCGGTATAGGTGCCCAGCCACTCCTCGCTGCCGTCGTCGTGCCGGAAATGCGTCAGCCGCATATCCTCCAGCCCGTTCGATTGCGCGCGGGTGATCGGAAACAGCAGCGTTCCCGACAGCGTGGAGTCGCGGTGGCGATAGACCGTCACCGCGCCCTCGGGCGCCTCCTCCTCATTTTCATGCGCGTCGGCTGCGGTGGCAAAGGGTGGCTCGGGCGCCAGCGTCAGCTCGTTCTTGTCGGTGATGATACCCTCGCGGAACGCGACCGAGGAGATATGCCCCTCTCCTACCGCGCGCAGGCTCATCAGGATGCGCAGGCTGCCCTCGGGCATACCGCTCTGGTCGTGATGCGGCACCGCGCTGGGGTTCATCAGCGCCGCAGCGGCATAGCTGTACTCGTGGCAGAAATAGGCGCCGATCAGCTGGCGCTTCTCGTCGCCGATCGTGCTTCCGTCGAGGCCAAGCTGCGCCTCGACCTCGTCATAGCGGGTCATGAACACGCGCCGCGTCTGCCAGTGGCGCGCCTCGAAATCCTTGAGGACGGTCTCCAGCTGCGCCCGCGCCTCGCCAGGCGACATGTCGAGCACCGCGCGGACCAGCCGTTCGGTCCGGCTCGGCGCGCCGTTCGCTGCGGCATGCCAGGCGATATGGAAAGGCCGCACCACCACGCGCGAGGGGTCCGCATGCAGCCGTAACGGGTGTTGGAACAGGTCGAGCATCGTTCCCCCGGCTCAAACGCGTCGCGTCAGGCCCTACGCGACTGCCTTTTGCGGTCCTGCCACGATTTCCACGCGCTTTGAAAGTGCGCAAATGGCACAGTTGGCCAGCTGGAGCGCCAGGATCGATTCCGCCCCCTGATTGCGGTTGAGCCCGCCCGGCGTCAGCCCGTCGAAACAGCCGCCATCGCGCGCGCTGGCAAGCGGCAGGCCAAGGTCGTTCTGCCCCAGATACCAACGATAGGCGCGCACCGCAGCGTCCGCCCAGCGTTGTGCTCCGGTCGCCTCCCATGCGGCGATACAGGCGTCGATCGTCGCCTGCGCCTCCAGCGGCTGCTGGTCGAACGGCAGCGGATCGGCATAGGCCCGGCCGAAACTGTCGGTACCGACCGCACGGAACGCGCCATCGGGCGCGGTCTGGCGCGCCTCGATCCAGTCGAGCGTCCTGAGGCCACACGCCAGCAGGTCCTTGCGCCCCATCGCCGTCCCCGCGCGGATCAGCGCCTCGGGCAGGCGGGCATTGTCATAGGCCAGTACGATCTCGAACCATTCCCATTCGGGCCGGCGCGATTCGGCGAGCAATTCCAGCAGCTCGCCGCCAAACCGGTCGAGCATCCGGCGCGACAGCGTGTGTCCGGGGTGTGCTTCCAGCATCGCCGCGGCCCCCAGCATCGCAAAGGCCAGCGCACGCGGGCTGCCGAATTCGAAGCTCATCGCCGCAGTCTCGTCGAACAGCGTCCGTGCCCAGTCGCGATATTTGGCGTCGCGCGCCTCGGACGCGGTGACACCCAGCGCCCAAAGCGTGCGCCCGTTCGAATCCTCCGACCCGGCGTCCTCGCACCATCTGCGGTCGAACGTCATGAAGTTGCGGAAGCGCCGCCGCTCCGGGTTCCATGCATATTGGACGAAAGCGGCATAGACGCTGGTCCATCTGTCGCGCTCGGAGGCGTCGAGCGGGTCGATGCGATGCATCAGGATCAGCGCGCGGGCATTGTCGTCGATGCAATAGCCGTGGCGCCGGTCAGGCACAGCCAGGATCGAATGCTGGAACATGCCCGTGCCGTCGCTCATCCGCTCGACCGCGTGGAAATCCGGGGTCAGCGGCGGGCAGGCAGGTGCGGCGGCCGGTGCGATCCGCTGGGGCCGCACGCGCACCGCCGCCGCGATCTGCTCCATCGCCGCTTCGGCGAGCCGCGGCCAGATCATCGTCCGCCCGCGCGCATAGGCGCGCCGGGCGAGCGCGCCGCGCCGCGCATCGTCGTCGAACAGCGCGTTGATCGCCGCGGCGAATCCGGCGCTGTCGCCCGCCGCGACCAGCACGCCGTGATCGCCGGCCAGAATCTCGGTCGCATGGACATAGGGCGTCGAGACGACCGGCTTGCCCACGCCCACCGCATAGGAGAGCGTGCCCGATGTGATCTGCGCGGGATTGGAATAGGGCGTCACATAGACGTCGGCGGCCTGGAGATAGTCGAGCAATGCCTCCTGCTCGACAAAGCCGTCGATGAACGCGACGTTACGCTCGACCCCCAATTCTCCCGTGAGCACGTGCAGCCGTTCGCGATAGGCCTCGCCCTCGCGCGCAACCAGATTGGGGTGAGTCGCGCCAAGCACGACGTACAGCGCGTCCGGATGCCGCGCGGCAATGGCCGGCATCGCCGCGATCACCGTCTCGATCCCCTTGCTGGGCGCGAGCAGGCCAAAGGTCAGGATCACCTTGCGCCCGTTCCAGCCGAAGCGCGGCTTGAGGTCAGCGGGATCCGCGAATGGCCGGTCGGGCACGCCATGGGGGATCATCGCTAGCTTGCGCGGATCGGCGTCGTGGACGCGGCGCAATATCTCGCGCCCCTTGTCCGCCATCACGATCACCCGCGCGGCGCGGCGCAGCAGCGCATCCATCACCCGCCGCTGATCCTCGTTCGGTGTTTCCAGAACGGTGTGCAGCGTCACGATCACGGGCAGTGCCGTACGATCGAGCAGCGCGATCAAATGCTCGCCCGCCGCGCCGCCATAGATGCCATATTCATGCTGGACCCAGATCGCCTGCGCGCCCGACGCCTCGATCGCGCGAGCCGCATCGACATAAGCGCTGCGCTCATGCTGGAAGATCGATCCGATGACCTCTGCCGGATAGGCGTAGCCACCGGGATGGTCGTCCATCGCCCAGACATCGACCTTGAGACCGGGAAAGCGCGCCTTGAGCGCCGCGTGGATATCGGTCGTGTAGGTGGCAATGCCGCATTTGCGCGGGAGAAAATTGCCAATGAGCGCGACGTGATCGATTCGAGCCGGCAGGTCCGTGCCTGATGCCATCCCAAAATCCTTCGCATGAGCAACATTGGATAGGCGCGGGTGGCGCCTGTCTGTTCTCCCCAACGTCAGGATTTCAATATGGTTGCAGCTATGTTGCAATGCAACATGGCGAGTCAGCGATAGAACGGACTGATCGAACGTTCAGCCGCGCCCTCGGTAGCCGGGCACGTCCTGTGCGGGAATCCAGACACCCTCGGGCACGGGACCCGATTGCCAGAACACATCGATCGGAATGCCGCCGCGCGGATACCAGTAACCGCCGATGCGCAGCCATTTCGGCTTCATCTCGTCGAACAGCCGCTGACCGATACCGACGGTGCAATCCTCGTGGAAGGCGCCGTGATTGCGGAAGCTGCCGAGGAACAGCTTGAGCGACTTGGATTCGACGATCGTCTCGCCGGGCACATAGTCGATCACCAGATGCGCGAAATCGGGTGCGCCGGTAATCGGGCAGAGCGAGGTGAATTCGGGCGCGGCGAAGCGCACCAGATAGTCGGTGCCCGCGCGCGGATTGGGAACGTAATCGAGCGCGGCCTCCTCGGGAGAAGCGGGAAGCGCGCTCTGCTGGCCTAGATGCTTGGGGTTCATGCGCGCCATTTAGGGGCTTGAGGCGGGTTCGGCAAAGTCGAACCGCTGGCGGCGCCAGCCCGCTCCCCCACTCGACGCGGCAAGGACGGCGGATTACCAAGGGGAAATGGACGCTCTGGTTACCACGCAATGGCTCGCAAGCGAGCTCTCCGCCCCCGATCTCCGCATTCTCGACACCACATGGTTCCTGCCCGCTGAAAACCGCGACGCGCACGCGGAGTTCGTGGCGGGGCATATTCAAGGCGCGGTCTTCTTCGACATCAACGTGATCGCCGATCAGTCGAGCCCGCTCCCGACGATGCTGCCGCCACCGGAGCAGTTCGCCGCACAGCTGGGGGCGATCGGCGTCGCGACCGGGGATCGGGTCATACTCTACGACAATGCCCCGCATCACACCGCGACACGCGCCTGGTGGATGTTGCGCAGCTTCGGGATCGACGCCGCGATCCTCGACGGCGGGCTGGCGAGGTGGAAGGCCGAGGGGCGCCCGCTTCTCAGCGGAGAGCCCGTCCCAGCGCCGACGGCGGTCGCGGTCAGCCCCAACCCTGCGCTGGTCCGCACGCTCGATCAGGTGCGGGCCAACCTCACCAGCCATGCCGAGCAGCTGGTCGACGCCCGCTCGGCGGTGCGCTTCACGGGACAGGAGGCGGAGACCCGTCCGGGCCTTGCCAGCGGCCATATTCCGGGCAGCGCCAACATCCCCTATTCCTCGTTCTTCAATCCCGACGGCACCTGGAAGCACGCGGCAAGCCTGCGCTTGCTGTTCGAGGACGAAGGGATCGAGGTCGAACGCCCGGTGATCGCCACCTGCGGCTCGGGCATCAGTGCCGCGGTGGTCGTGTTCGCGCTCCACCTGCTCGGCCATCCCGCCGCCCTGTATGATGGCAGCTGGACCGAATGGGGCGCCGATCCCTCCACCCCCAAGGCGACGGGGGCAGCGTGAGCGGTTCGGACAACAAGAAGGGCGCCGAAAAGGGCTGGGGCACGCGGGTCGTCGGCGCGGGTCGCCGGCCCGAATGGACGCAGGGCATCGTCAACCCGCCGGTATGGCGCGCCTCGACCATTCTCTACGATACGGTTGCCGATCTGCGCGCCAGCGCCGGCCGCGACACCCATCACCGCCTGTTCTACGGCCGCCGCGGCACGCCGACCCAGTGGAGCCTCGCCGAGGCGCTGACCGAGCTGGAGCCGGGCGCGGAGGCGACCTTCCTCTACCCCTCGGGCGTCGCGGCGGTCTCGGCCGCGTTGCTCTCGGTCCTCTCGCCGGGCGACGAGCTGTTGCTGGCCGACAGCGTCTATGATCCGACGCGCAGCTTCGCGACGGGCTTCCTGAAGCGCTTCGGCGTCACCACCCGCTTCTACGATCCGATGATCGGCGGCGGCATCGCCGACCTGATCACCGACAGGACGCGCGCGATCTTCATGGAAACGCCGGGCAGCCTGACCTTCGAGGTGCAGGACGTCCCCGCCATCGTCGCCGCGGCCAAGGCGCGCGGGGTCGTCACCCTGCTCGACAATACCTGGGCGACACCTTTGCTGTTCCCGGCGATCGAGATGGGCATCGACCTCTCGATCCTCGCCTGCACAAAATATGTCGTCGGTCATTCGGACGTGATGCTGGGCAGCGTCACCGCGACCGCCGAGCACTGGCAACAGCTGCGTGCCACCAGCTTCGCGCTCGGACAGACCGCAAGCCCCGACGATGCCTGGCTCGGCGCGCGCGGCCTGCGCACCATGGCGCTGCGCCTGAAACAACATGGCGAGGCAGCGCTGGAGATCGCGCGCTGGCTGGAATCCCGCCCCGAAGTCGCGCGCGTGCTCCATCCCGCTTTGCCGTCCTGCCCCGGCCACGAACTCTTCGTGCGCGACTTCAAGGGACCGGCGGGCCTGTTCAGCTTCGTCCTGCACGGCGGCAACGAAGCGGCACGCGCCGCACTGATCGACGGACTCGAACTGTTCGGGATCGGTTACAGCTGGGGCGGCTTCGAAAGCCTCGCCATCCCGATCGATCCCGAGCGCATCCGCACCGTCATCCCATGGGAGGCGGAAGGCCCCGCCGTGCGGCTCCAGATCGGGCTCGAGGACCCCGCCGACCTCATCGCCGATCTCGCCGCCGGGCTCGACCGGTTCCGGGCTGCGGCATGACGCCGGCCATCCCGTCCGCGCTCGCCAACTGGCTCATCGCAAACGGGGTGGATCTGCCGACCAATGCCGAGCTGATCGAGGGCGCGGTCGCCGGCGGCCTGGCGATCCTCGCGCTCAGCGCGGGCTGGTTCGCGGGCAGGCGGCTGGGGCCGAAACTCGCTTCCCTGTGGCAGGAGCGCGTCGGCAACCATGTCGAGGGGCTGGCGCACCGCATGCACACGATCGTGCACCACGGTGTCGCCGCGCTGCTGCTCGCGATCCTTGCCAACGCGGTGCCGTGGGGCGGGTTCGCCGCGCTGCTGCTCGGCATCGCGCTGGGTGCGGCGACCGCAGCGCTCACGCTCACCTTCCTGCGCGGCCTGCATACGCCGCGCTGGGTCGCATGGCTCACCGCCGCCATCGTCTTCGTCGCAATCCTCAGCCATGCCATTGGCGGATTCGACGTCATCACCACCACGCTCGACCGGATCGGCGTCGATTTCGGCCGCCGCCGCCTGTCGCTGCTCGCCCTCGCCACACTGATCGTCACCGTGGTGGCACTCTATGCGGGCGTCCGGCTCGCCAACCGCATTCTCGGCCATTCGATCGCACAGGCGCGCGGTCTCGACCCGACCCAGAAGCTGCTGTTCCAGAAGATCGCCAGCATCGTCGTCGTGGTCGTCGCCTTCTTCTTCGGGATCGACCTGCTCGGGATCGATCTCACCAGCTTTGCGATCTTCTCGGGCGCCTTCGGCCTCGCAATCGGCTTTGGCCTGCAAAAGACGATCGGCAATCTGATCGCCGGAATCATCCTGCTGATGGACCGGTCGATCAAGCCGGGCGACGTGATCGTGGTCGGCGACAGCTTCGGCTGGGTGAACAAGATCGGCGTGCGCGCGGTCAGCGTCATCACCCGCGACGGCAAGGAACACCTGATCCCCAACGAGATCCTGATGACGCAGGAGGTGGAGAACTGGTCCTTCTCCGACCGCAACGTGCGCGTCCGGATCCCGGTCGGCGTGGGGTACGAGACCGACCTCAAGCGCGCGCAGGAACTGATGCTTCAGGCCGCGACGGAAAGCCCGCGCGTCCTCAAGACCCCCCCACCCAATGTCTGGCTCACCAGCTTCGGCGATTATGCGGTGGATCACGAGATCCTCGCCTGGATCAGCGATCCTGAAGGCGGCGTCGGCAATGTGAAGAGCGACGTGCTCAACCGCCTCTGGGTGCTGTTCAAGGAGAACGGCATCGAGATCCCGGTGCCGCGGCGCGAGATCATGGTGAAGAGCTGGCCGAAAAGCTGAGCCGCTAGCGCCAGGAAGGTTCGGCAAAGCCCCCGGGGACAGTTTCGAGTTCGGCCTGCATCACAGTATCGCCGCGAAAGATCGTGTACTCGGCCGTCGCGACGCAGATTTGCGGGCGCTCGGGCACATTGTCCGCATCGTTGCGCACCACGGGCCAGCGGCCCTCGCAGTCTACCGTCTTGCACCAGCAAGCCAACAAGGACGGCACACCACGCCTCCTCTCCCGGTCCTGGCCCAGCTCTTCGCGTTCGACAAAGACACGCAGCCGCGCGTCCCCGGCTCGCAGCAGCGCAGCGAACTGATCCCGCGACCGCGATGCCGCCCTGAACCGCGCCCGCGACTCCGCGTTGCGCTCCTCGACGCCGTCCTCTCCCGGCCCGGCGATCTCGACCGAATCGAGTTTCACGAACCGCTTCTCGTCGCCGCGGGCGACCGCTTCGATCAGGCTGCGCGCCGCTTCCACCTGTTCGGCGTAACGCGGCATATCCGTAGGCGCGATCACTAGGCCGCGCCGTTCCGGCGGCACCTCGGCTTCGCGCAGACGCGGGATCGGCGCCCGCGACAGCACCCGCGTGGAAACCGGGCGGATATAGGTCTCCAATGAGGTGTGGCAGTAGCCGGACGTCATGATGATCGCGCCCGGCTCCTGCGCCTGCAGCGCCTCGGTCGCCGCATGATGGTCGCGGCAGCTGCCAACCGTTCCGGTCACTTCGACCTGCACCGGCCGCGCCTTCCTCAAGCGTGACACGCCATAGAGATGAAGGCTGTGTTTCTGCATCTCGTCATAGGAATCGCGCAGATCGAGCAACGCCTCACGCCCCGTCAACAGCTTCGCGCGCCAGGCGATCCCGCTCACCCGCACACAGGCCCCGCGCCACGACTCATAATCGTTCTGGATCGTCTCGATCGTGGTGGCGCGTGCCTTGGCTGGGGTGCAGGACGTCGGCGCCTCCTTCCCGGTGGCCGAGCCGGCGAGGAACAACAGGAGCAGGCCGATCCAATGCCGCATGGCGGCAAAGGTGCAGGGTCGAGCACATTGCGTCAACGCCCCCTCCCGCAAGCGCCACAATGACCCTATGTTCGCGATGTGCCTGCCCCCGTTACAGCCCGCATCGCCGAAGGAGTGACGTCGATCCCGGCGGCGCATTGGGACGCGTGCGCGGGCGGCGCCAATCCGTTCGTCTCCCACGCCTTCCTCTCCGCGCTCGAACGCTCCGGCTCGGCGACGGCGGCGACCGGCTGGCAGCCGCTGCCCATCGTGATCGACGGTCCGTGCGGCACGCCCGCGGCGATCGTCCCCGCCTATGCCAAGAGCCACAGCCAGGGCGAATATGTCTTCGACCATGCCTGGGCCGATGCCTGGGAGCGCGCGGGCGGGCATTACTACCCCAAGTTGCAGGCGGCGGTGCCTTTCACCCCGGTTCCCGGCCCGCGCCTGCTGATGCGCGACGCTGCGCTGGCACCGGGGCTGATCGCCGGACTCGAAGCGGTGACCGATCAGAACCGCCTCTCCTCCGCGCACGTCACCTTCATCGACGACGCGCAGCTGCCGCTGTTCGAGCAGGCGGGCTGGCTGATCCGCGCGGGCACGCAGTTCCACTGGCACAATGACGGCTATCGCAGCTTCGACGATTTCCTCGCGGCGCTCGCGTCCCGCAAACGCAAGGCGATCCGCAAGGAGCGCGAGCGCGCGCTGGAAGGGCTGACCGTCCGCCACCTTATCGGCGCAGAGATCACCGAAGCGCATTGGGACGCCTTCTGGGCCTTCTACCAGGACACCGGCAGCCGCAAATGGGGCCAGCCCTATCTCACCCGCCCCTTCTTCTCGATGCTGGGCGAGGCGATGGGCGACAAGGTATTGCTGATGCTCGCGGAGCGCGGCGGCCGGCCGATCGCGGGCGCGCTCAACCTGATCGGCGGCGACGCGCTCTACGGCCGCTATTGGGGCTGTACCGAGGAGGTCCCCTTCCTCCATTTCGAGCTCTGCTATTATCAGGCGATCGAGGCGGCGATCGAACGCGGCCTGGGCCGTGTCGAGGCCGGCGCGCAGGGCGAGCACAAGCTCGCGCGCGGCTACGCCCCGGTCACCACCTGGTCGGCGCATTACCTGCCCGATCCGAACTTTCGCCGCGCGGTCGCCGGCTATCTGGAGCGCGAGCGCGCCGCCGTGATCCATGAGCAGGAATTTCTCGGCGAGCTGACGCCGTTCAGACGCGCCGGCTAGACCTTCTTCTGCGCGGTGGTCCACGCTTCCATCTGCTTCTGCTTGTCGCGCTTCAGAAAGTCGCGGATCTTCTCGATCTGGTCGTGATAGGGGCCGAGATCGATCGGGTTGAGTACCGCCGCGGGCTGGCCGTGATCGATCTTGAACAATACGCTGGTGCCGTCGCGCCAGACCGGGATCAGCCCTGCTTCCAGCCTCTTGTCATAGGGCGGCGGGCTGATCACCCACAGATAGTCGTACGCATGGCGCGGGAAGCGCGCGAGGCTGACCGCGACCGGCCGCCACCATTCGCGCGGGCATTTGGTGTCGGTGACGATCTGGGAAGGGTCGTGGCTGAACCCCCGCGCCTGCTTGTAGCGCACCGTCAGCAGCTGGCCGCCGGCCATCGACCATTGATCGTTGGTATAGGCGAGCTTCCGCACCATCGCCATGCCCGGCAGGTGCTGGAGGCGCGTCATCGTCCATTCGTTGTAGCAGGTCTCGCCGACGAAGCTCAGCAGCTTCGCGCCTTGGGGCACATGCTCGAGCGCGGCGAGCTCGCGGTCATAGGACTTGTCGTAGAGCACGTTGCTCCACGTCGTCGCGCCCATGCGGACGAGGAAGAAGGCAAGGCCGGCGAGCGCGAGCGTGTTGGCGCCGCGCATCGTCATCCCGGGCTTGGGCCGCAGCGCGATCAGCGCGATCGCCAGCATGTACGGCGCCAGCCGCATGTCCGCATAGGCCGATCCGAACACCACGCGCGGCAGCAGCAGGAAGACCGCGATGAGGAACAGCGCCGAAATGCCCAGATGCCGCGAATACTGGATGTTAGGATCGCGCACGCCCTTGAACAGGATCAAATAGAGCACGCCGAGACAGGCGATGTCGAACAGCTGCCAGCGGTCGCGCATCACCATCAGCGTCCACCAGACCTTGGCGCGCCAGTTGAACCAGTCGCCCGTCTGCCCGCTGACGTGCCCGCCGCTGCGCCATGCCAGCATCAGCAGCGCCGGCGGCACCAGGACGAGGCAATGGATGCCCGCCCAGATCCACGGCACCACCCAGCTCTGCACGAAATCGGTATGCCACGGTCCTTCGCGCGGCCCGCGCTTGTCGTGCTGGCGGATCAACTCGGCAGCGAAGCAGAGCACGCCCAGCGTGCCCCAGCCGAACGTATGGGTGACCCAGATGACGAGGCCAATCGGCACGAACAGGATCGCGCGCAACCGGATATGCCCGAGCCGCGCCAGCCGCAGCCACAGCGCGAAGGCGTTGAGCGCCAGCGCCATCGACAGCGCAAAATTCGCGAACCCGAAATGGAAAGCATAGTTATAGGCGAGCGGCAGCGCGAACAGCGCGGTCGCGGGGATACGCCCGTGCACCTCGCGCGCGATCCACAGCAGACCGGTGACGGTGAGCACGGGAATCGTGATCACGATCAATTTCACCGCCAGCTCGAGCCCGAAGATCGGCTCGAGCGGGATGATCAGCAGGTCGAGCCCGAGATTGCCGATCAGGCTCCACTCGAACTTGTACCAGTCGTTGAGCCAGGGCACTTCGCCATGGGCGAGCTGGACGCGATAGCGCGCCATGTGCCCCGGAAGGTCGACCTGCGGCGGGATATCCGGCCACAGCAAAGGGATGGCTGCCGCGATCGCCGCGAACAGCACGAACCAGCGCGTCTGCCACCAGCGCGGCGCCTCGAAACCCCCTTGCATCGGCCGCACTTACTGCGCCGCAGCACCCCGCGGCAAGCCGCTTGAAGGGCGATCCACCGGATAAAACACCAAATCACCGCGTTGCCGGAGCGGTTTGGATGCAGCGCGGAGGCCGTTATCGCGCGATCGCGTAGATGCGCGCGCCGCCGTTTTCGCCGGGCAACAGGCGCAGCCAGGCGGGGGGTCTGCCGCCGCGCATTGCTGCCAGCAGTGAGCTCTGTGGCGGACTTCCCAGTTCGCCATTCGCGCCATCGCAATCGACCAGATAGTCGAGGCGAAGCTGCACCGCCTGCCGGTGCGCCGCCTCGGGCGTCGCCAGCAACAGCCGATAGAGCGCGCGATTGCCCGCGGCGTTGCGGTGGTAGGGCGCAGCCAGAACCCGGTGCGGGGTCGCGGCAAGCGCATAGGCGCCAAGATCCATCGGCGCCGCCACCGTGCCGCGCGGGAGCCGCGCGAGTACGGACAGGACTGCGCGCGCATCGCACTCGGCTGCCGCCTGCGGTTCGCCTCCGCGCAACAGAACCGCCCCGGCAATCGGGTAGAGCAGCCCCGCCGAAGCGATCCACGCACACGCCAGCGCCAGCGTCCCTCGCCCCCGCGCCGCCGCGATCAGCCCCGCCAGTGCGGGCGCGGCCAGGATCGCGCCGGCATAGGCACCGCGCAGCTGCACCAGCGTGATCAGCAGCGACACCAGCTGGAAACCGCCAAGGATCAGCCACTCGGCCTTGCCTGATCGCCGCGCCATCCAGAGCGTTGCCCCCAGCCCCGCGAGCAACAGCCCCGCATAGCCCACCGCATGGGCCAGCGGCGCGGCGAGCAGCGGTTGCGCTTCCGCGACATTGGCCAGCCAGATCCGCGCCAGCACCGGATCGACTCCGCCATAGGGCCGCAGACAGGCGGGCGAGAGCGCCAGCGCCGCCACCACGGCCCCGGTGCAGACCAGTCCCGTCACGGCGAGACGCACCCGCAGGACGGTGAGGAAAGGGCTCAGGGCCGCCAATGCCAGCGGCGCCAGCGCGCCGATCTGCGCAGCACGCCACATCGGAGCGGCAAAGCCGTCGCAGGCGGGATAGGCCCACCCGCTTGTCCGCAACAGCAATGCGGCCGCAGCCAATGCCGCCGACAGCGCAACGCCATATCCGGCCATGCGCGCGGCCTCGCCCGGACGCGCCGCAATCCAGCGGACCGTCAGCACTGCGCCGCCCGCCGCCAGCAGCGGCGCCGTTTCCATCCCGATGAGAAGACTCGCGGCGCTCGCCAGCCCCGCGGCAACGCCCCTCGACCACGATCCATGCCCGAGCAGCGCGCGCACCAGCAGGAGCAGAAGCACCATCTGCAACCCGTGATGGTCGATCCGTCCGGGCAGGAACAAGGCGCTCGCGGGATAGGCCAGCGCGCCGACGATGATCGCCACCGGGGCGCTCACGCCCAGCGCGCGCGCGATCGATCCGGTCAGGATCAGCGCGGCGACGAACAGCGAGGCGGGCCAGGCGATCACCGCCGCCAGCTCTGCGCCGTGTGCTCCCATCAGGGGCGTCAGCAGCGCGATGATCGCCGCCGGCACCAGATCGGGCAGCCGCGACCAGTGCATCTCGACCCCGCCGATCCCCAGCCGATGCTGGGCAAGGTCGGCGAACGCCTGCCCGCCCAGCCAGTCGCGGATCTGCTGGAGCCGTACGACATCGTCGGTATCGGGCAAATGCAGCGCCGAAAGCGCCGCCCAGTCGCGCATCGCCCAGATGGCGCTGAGCAGCAGCGCGATGGCAGCCGCCAACGCCGCGTCACGCCATACCGGGGTTCGCGCGGAATCCATGCGACCGCGCTACCCCGATATGGTTAATTTTCAGCCGTCGCGGCGGCCCAGCAGACGCAGGCGCAGCGCATTGAGCTTGATGAAGCCCGCCGCGTCGCGCTGGTCGTACGCGCCCTGGTCGTCCTCGAAGGTCACGACCTTCTCGCTGTACAGCGAATTGGGCGACTTGCGGCCCACCACATAGACCCCGCCCTTGTAGAGCTTGAGGCGAACGGTGCCGTTGACGTTCTGCTGGCTGTGATCGATCGCGGCCTGCAGCATCTCGCGCTCGGGCGCGAACCAGAAGCCGTTATAGATCAGCTCGGCATAACGCGGCGCCAGCTCGTCCTTGAGGTGCGCGGCGCCGCGGTCGAGGGTGATGCTCTCGATCCCGCGATGCGCGAGGTGATAGATGGTGCCGCCCGGCGTCTCGTACATGCCGCGCGACTTCATGCCGACGAAGCGGTTCTCGACCAGATCGAGCCGGCCGATGCCATGCTTGCGGCCGAGATCGTTGAGCGCGGCCAGCAAGGTCGCCGGCGACATCGCCTCGCCGTTCAGCGCGACGCCATCGCCCTTCTCGAAGTCGATGGTGATGTACTCGGGCGTGTCGGGCGCGTCCTCGGGGTTTACCGTGCGCGAGAAGACGTAATCGGGCACTTCCTCCCACGGATCCTCGAGCACCTTGCCCTCGGAGCTGGTGTGGAGAAGGTTCGCGTCGGTCGAGAACGGCGCCTCGCCGCGCTTGTCCTTGGCGACCTGGATCTGGTGCTTTTCGGCGAACTCGATCAGCTTGGTGCGGCTGGTCAGGTCCCATTCGCGCCACGGTGCGATCACCTTGATGTCGGGGTTGAGCGCATAGGCCGACAGCTCGAAGCGAACCTGGTCGTTGCCCTTGCCGGTCGCGCCATGGCTGACTGCATCGGCATTCACTTCCTTGGCGATCTCGATCAGCCGCTTGGAGATCAGCGGGCGCGCGATCGACGTGCCGAGCAGGTACAGCCCCTCATACAGCGCGTTGGCGCGCATCATCGGGAAGACGAAGTCGCGGACGAACTCTTCCTTGAGGTCGTCGATGAAAATGTGCTCGGGTTTCACCCCGGCATTCAATGCCTTCTGCCGCGCGGGCTCGAGCTCCTCGCCCTGGCCGAGGTCCGCGGTGAAGGTCACCACCTCACACTGATATTCCTGCTGGAGCCATTTCAGGATCACGCTGGTGTCGAGGCCGCCCGAATAGGCGAGCACCACGCGGTTGATCTTGTCGGCCATCTTGTCGTCGCTCCAGAGGAAAAGGTCGCGTGCGCCTCTAGGCCCGTGAGGGCGCTTCCGCAACCGTAGCGAACAGCCGGGGCAGATAGGCGCCCAGAGCGCCTGCCCGGAAGAAATAGCTGGCGAGGAAGGCGAGCCACACACCCGTGGCGCCAAGCGGGCGCAGCAACAGGTCGGTCCCGACATACAGGACCGTCGCCAGAATCGCCGCGTTGCGCAGCGCCTTGCCCTGCGTCGCGCCGATGAACACCCCGTCGAGCAGCCATGCCGGAACCCCCAGCGTCGCAGTGAGCGCGGCGAAGGGCAGCATGGCATAGGCGGCGGCGCGCACCTCGACATTGGTGGTCAGAAGATCAACCAGCAGCCACCCGAACGCGGCGGCCAGTCCGCTCGCGATCAGCCCGAAGCCGAGCGAGAACTCCCCCGTCAACCGGATCGCGCGCCTCAAGTCCCCCTTCGATCCCGCACCGATCGCCATCCCCACCCGCGACTCCGCGGTGAAGGCGAAGCCGTCGAGCACGAAGGCGAAGATGCCGACCAGCTGGAGCAGCACATGGTTGGCGGCAAGCTGCACCGTGCCCAGCCGCGCCCCGGCATTGGCAAGCCACAGGAACATCGCCAGCAGCGCGATGGTGCGGATCATGATGTCGCCATTGACCGCGAACAGCCGCTTCCACGCCACCGGGTCGAAGAACCCGGCACGCTGCCGCATCAGCGCGCCCGGCCCGGCGATCCGCAGCACCATGACGATACCCAGCGCCAGCGCGACCCATTCGGCCAGCGCCGTTCCAAGGCCGACGCCCCGCGCGCCCATGTCGAAATGCCACACGAACAGCACATCCAGCGCGACGTTCACGGCGTTCATCGCGATCTGGAGCAGCAGCGTGTCGCGCGTGCGCCCCAGGCCATAGAGCCAGCCGTTGATCGCGTAGAAGCCGAGCGCGGCCGGCGCGCCGAGAAACCGCGCATTCACGAATTCGCGCGCCGCCGCCGTCAGCGTCTCGCCGCCTGCCAGCAAGCCGAGCGCCAGCGGTACGATCAGCAACTGGAGTGCGACGAGCGCCGCACCGATCGCGAGTCCCGCCGCAACCCCGCGCACGAGCAGCGCATTGACCTCGGCGCCGTTACCCCTGCCATGCGCCTGCGCGGTCATCCCGGTCATCCCCATGCGCAGGAAGCCGAACGCCCAGAAGATGAAATTGATGATCGCAACCCCAAGCGCCACGCCCGCCAGCGCCGCGGCATCGCCGGTCCAGCCGATCACTGCGGTATCGACCAGCCCGACCAGCGGCACCGTCGTCTGGCCCAGCATGATCGGCCACGCCTGCGCAAAGATCGACCGGCGTGTGAGCAGGAGAGGCTGGGCCGCTTGCATGGGCCACCCATGCGCATATGCTCACACCGAAATCCAGCGGAGCCGTCCGATGGCCGAGATCAAGACCAAGCCAACCGAGATGACCGCGGCCGCGTTCATCGACGCTGTCGAAAACCCGGCCCGGCGCGAGGACGCCCGGGCTGTCTGCGCGATGATGGAGCGCATCACCGGCCAGCCGCCCGTGATGTGGGGGCCGTCGATCATCGGCTTCGGCAGCTACCACTATGAATATGACAGCGGCCATGAAGGGACGATGTGCCGCCTCGGCTTCTCGCCGCGCAAGGCGCAGCTCGTGCTCTATGTCATGACGGCGGACCCCCGGCAGCCGGAACTTCTGGCAAGGCTCGGCAAGCACAAGACCGGCAAGTCGTGCCTCTACATCAACAAGCTCGCCGATGTGGACATGGCCGTCCTCGAGGAGATGACGCGCGGCGCACTTGCCTGGATGAACGCGAACTATCCGGTCTGAAGGTTCAAGCACCAGTCAGCCCGGACATGCTATGGCGAGCCCCATGCTGATTCTCTTCGCCCTCGCCGCCGCCCAGACTCCGCCCGTCAGTGTCGCCCCCGGCCCGCTCCCCAAGGCGGAAGCCGAGCGTCGCGTCGCCGAACGCTTCGCCGATCTCGACCTCAACGAGGATGGCGTGGTCGAGCGCGACGAGGTCCGCGCCCGCTTCGATTTCGACGCGAGCGTGAACGCCACCTACGCCGCCGCGCAGAAGGCGAAGAAGGCGGGCGACCCGCGCCCGGCTGTCGATTCCCGCCAGCCCCCTTTCGCAAAGGCCGACGCCTGGTTCGCCGCGGTCGATACCGACAAGGACGGCAAGATCACCCGCGACGAACTGACCCGCTATCTGGGCGCCGATATCGAACAAATTGGTATCAGATAGAGCATATCAAATAAATTGACTGTCCGATGGCGCGAGATAGCATCCTGCGATGCTTTCGATCCCTGCACTTCTTCTCGTCACGTCTGCGCCAATTGCGCCGCAAGCCGTACCCGCCCGACCATCGCTCGCGGCGTCCAGTAAGTGGACCGTCGAATACGCTAAAAACTCGTGCAACATCGGCAAGACGTTCGGGACTTCCGACAAGGAGGTGAAATTGTGGATGCGGCTATTGCCGGGCCGCGCGAACACCCAACTGCTCATCGAGGAGAATCGCGACGGCGTCCCTATCTTCCGTACCGGCGACCTCGTCATTACGCCCGTATCGGGCAAGCCCTTGATCGTGAAGGCCCGGAACGGATCGCTCAAGCCGGGAACCCACCTCATCCTGGGCGCACTCGACGGCGACGCTCTCTCTGCACTCGAGGACTCGGATACGCTTACGCTCAGCTATCGCCGTGAAGCCTTCCAGCTTACCGGTGTAAACCTCAAAGGGGCGTTAGCTGCGGCCCAGACCTGCGAGGATGATCTACTTCGCGACTGGGGTGTTGATCCGGCCGAACTCAGGCTGATCGCCACTCCCGCCAAAGCTCTATACGACCCTGCTGACTGGCAGACGGGCGGCGACTATCCGACCAAGGAGTTGAACGCTGGCCGGGCCGGCTCGGTCGTGATCAAGCTCGACCTCGCCGCAACCGGAGGCGTGGCCTCCTGCACCGTCGTCGTTTCGAGCGGGGTCGAGGCTTTCGACAAGCGAAGCTGTGCGATGGCCGTGAAGCGCGCCAAGTTCGCGCCTGCCCGGTTGGCCGACGGCAAACCCGTTCCCTCGCTGGTGTTCCTGAACATCCGCTGGAACATCGAGACCTAGCGGACCGGGGTCGGCACAACCGGCACCGTCTAGGCCAACCCCTTCTCCGCCTCCGCCATATAGTCGCGCGTGATCGGCAGCGCGGTGCGCGAACGCGAATATTGCAGCTGGTAGTTGACCAGCCCGCCATTGCGGAACGCGCTCAGCGAGCCGGCGAGGTAGAAGGTCCACATGCGGAAGAAGTTCTCGTCGTACAGCGCGACGATCTCTGCCTTCGCCGCGGTCGCACGGTCGTACCAGGCCTGCAGCGTATAGGCGTAGTGGAGCCGCAGCACCTCCACATCGGTGAGGAAGAGACGCGTTCCCTCATGCCCGCGCACGATCTCCGACAGCGCCGGGATATAGCCGCCGGGGAAGATGTACTTGGCGGTGAAGGCATCGGTCACGCCCGGTCCGCCCGCGCGGCCGATCGTGTGGAGCAGCATCACCCCTTCCTCGTTCAGCAGCTCGCGGCACTTGCGGAAGAAGGTACGGTAATGCGCCGTGCCGACATGCTCGAACATGCCGACGGAGACGATGCGGTCGAACTGTCCGGTGACGTGGCGATAGTCGATCAGCTCGAACTTCACCTTGTCGGCAACGCCGGCCTTGTCCGCCCGCTCGCGCGCGATCTTGAGCTGCTCTTCGGACAGGGTAACGCCCAGCACCTCGGCGCCGGTCTTTGCGTGCAGGTAGAGCGCCATGCCGCCCCAGCCGCAGCCGATGTCGAGAACCTTCATCCCCGGCTTGATCGCAAGCTTGGCGGCGATATGCGCCTTCTTGTCGAGCTGCGCCTGTTCGAGGCTGTTCGCCGGATCGGTGAAATACGCCATCGAATATTGGCGATCGGCGTCGAGGAAGTGGTCGTAGAGCGTCGCCGACAGGTCGTAGTGATGCGCGACGTTGCGCTTCGACCGTCGCGCCATGTTGATCCGGTCGAGCCGGAAGCGGACATTGTCGAAGCCGCGCTTCAGCAGCCCCGCATTGAGGTTGCCGGTCGCATCCTCCCATTTGTTGTTCGCGGTGAACAGGTTGAGCAGCGCGAGGATGTCGCCCTGCTCGATCACCAGTGATCCGTCCATGAACGCCTCGGCGGCGCCAAGCGAGGGATCGGTCAGGATTCGCCGCGTTGCAGCGGGATTGGTGAAACGGATCGTGACGGATGCGATCTCCGGATCGGGCGCGCCGAAGCTGCGTGCCGTTCCGTCCGCATGGATCACCGTGAGCTCGCCGCGCTTGACCGCGCGGGCGAAGAAATGGTCGATAAGGGCCATGGACGCTAGGCTAGCGGCCCCAACCCTGTTCGCAAGTGCGGAAAACACAGGTGTCTGAAATAATTGCCTTCAGATCCCCGCATACCATTCATAGTCAGCGATATCCTCCCATAGCCCGCCCTTGCCGCCATGGATGGCGTCGATCGCCGCCACCGCCTCGATCCGCATGACATATTTGGCGTGCTTGTAGCCGAGTTGACGTTCGACCCGCAGCCGCAGCGGCGCGCCATGCTCGACGGGAAGCGTGCGGTTGTTCATCGCCCAGGCGAGGATCGTCTGCGGGTGGAAGGCATCGATCAGGTCGATCGATTCATAATAGGGCCGCCCGTAGAGCGTGTCGGCACAGTGGAAGACGAGGAAGCGCGCGCTGTCCCTCAGCCCTGCAAGGTCGAGCAAGGTCGACAGCTTCGGCCCATGCCATTTGCCGATCGCGCTCCACCCCTCGACACAGTCGTGGCGGGTGATCTGCACGCGCTGCGGCAGCGACCGGATGTCCGCAAGCGACAGGTTGAGCGGCCGCGACACGAGCCCGTCCACCTTCAGCCGCCAGTCGGCGAAATTGCCGCGCATCAGCGCGCGGTAGGCCGGATCGGCCGGGAACAGCGATCCATTGGCGCGGAAACGCGGCGACATGTCCGTCTCCGAAAACTCGCGCGCCAGTGCGTTGCGGTCGGTGATCGCGCGTTGCAGGCTCTTGTGCACGGCTTCGGCCTTGAACAGCAGGTCGCGGCCCGCCTCGCTCTTGCCGATCGAATCGCACCCGGCGACGAGTCCCCCGGCCCCGGCGATCAGCAGCGAACGGCGGGTAATCAGGGTCATTTCGGCACCTTCCACTTGCCGGTGATCATCGACCGCACCTCGTTCCACGCACCCGCGAGGATGACCAGTGCGAGGTGAACCACGATGAACCCTGCCAGCAGCATCGCGACGATGAAATGGATCGACCGCGCACTCTGTCGCCCGCCGAAGATTTCGGTCAGCCACGGCCACGCCGCATCCATCCCCGGCGACATGGCGAGCCCGGTGAAGATCACCAGCGGCAGCAGCACGAAGATCACCGCGACATAGGACAGCTTCTGCAACCCGTTATAGGCACGCGGATTTTCGGGATCGTGGAAGCGGAGCGCCGCATGCGCCCTCACCTCGCCGGCGAGATGCGCGGGGGTCAGCTCCCTCGCCCGCACGCGCAAATCGCGCTGGAAATGCCGGTTGAGCAGGCTCGCCACCATGAACGCCAGCAGCGCGAAGGCCAGCACCAGCGCGAAGAACAGATGCCAGCGCCGCGCCAGCGCGAGATTGTAGGTCGAGGGGATGGTCAGCCACCCCGGCACCCGCCCGCCCTCGAAGATCCACGCGACGCGGAACCAGGGCTGGTCGTAGTTCGCGCCATACTGGCCCCAATAGAGCTGGCCATGCGCGTTGAGGATCATCAGGCCGCTGCCGAGCAGCACGATCACGCTGATTGCGGTGATCCAGTGCCAGATGCGCGTGGTCAGCGCGTGGCGGCGGATCACATCAGGTGTCTCGAGGGGCGTCTCCGGTTCAGCCATGCACCTAACTGCGCGCGTCGGCCGCGAAGGGTTACGGCCATGGCGCAGAATCGCCGTTCCGCCAGCCCGGCGCAAGGCCGAACCGGCGGGGGAGTTCCTAGGCGTGCTTGCGCAGGATCTCGGCCAGCGGGATCTCGCCCAGCATCGCGCCGCTGCCCGGCGGGGTCTCGCCGATCTCGCGCGCCTGGGCGAAGGCGACAGCGGGATCGGCCATCAGCCGCTCGATCAGCGCCTCGATCTTGGGATAGGCGCCGGGCTCGATCGCCTGGTGGAACTCGCCCCAGCGCGCGACGCCAATGAACACGCCATCGGCCAAGGTCGGACGGTCGCCGAGCAGATAGGGGCCATCGCCGATCAGTTCCTCCAGCCGTGCATGCCGGTCATTGACGATGCCGTGCGCGAACTGGCGCAGCGTCGCTTTGTAGTCCGGATCACCGCCCTCCATCTCCAGCGCCACCCAATAGGGCATGAAAGCCGCGGTGAAGCCGGTGTTGATGAACGCCATCAGCTGGTGCATCCGGTCGGCCTCCGCCGTGCCGGGGTCGAAGCTGACGCGGCGCTCATGGTCGCGCGCTTCGATCCAATGGGCGATCGCCATCGTTTCGGTCACCACGCGGCCATCCTCGGTAATGAACGCCGGGGTCTCGCCGCGCGGGTTGAGGCGCAGATATTCGGCCGTCTTCATCTCGCTCAGCATATCCACGCGCGACAGGCGATAAGGCTGGCCCAGCCATTCGAGCGAGGCGACAAGCCCCATCGAGCTCCCCAGCGGGAAGCCATAAAGCAGGGTCGGTTCCATGATAGTCTCCGTGATCTTTGGGGGATCACCGCGCGGTGTGACTGGCATTTAGGGAGCCAAGCGCCCAAGTAAATTACGCACAAAAATGTCACTTCAGGCGTGGAGCGAAGAAAAATGCAGGACGTCGTTTCAAGCTGCCCGATCGAGGATGCGATGCGCGTGCTGAGCGGGCGCTGGGCGACGCTGCTGCTCTATTATCTCAAGGACGGCCCCAAGCGCTTCAGCGAGCTGCAGCGCGACAATCCCAGCATCTCGCACCGCATCCTGACGCTGGAACTGCGCAAGCTCGAGGTTGCGGGCCTGGTCGCGCGCACCGCCTATGAGGGGTTCCCGCTGCGGGTCGAATACAGCCTGAGCGCACCGGGCGCCGAACTGATGCCGCTGATCGACGCGATCGGCGACTGGTGGGCAACCTCGTTCCCCCGCCGCCGCGAGTGCCGCGACGCGGCTTAGGCGGGAAACCCCTGCAGGACCGAATGGCGGCCCGTTGGGCCGACGTTCAGCGCAATCAGCGTTGCTTCTTCGCGATGGTCGCAGTGAAGTCCGGATCCTTGTTCGCCACCCAATCGACGAATTTGCGCACGTTCGGATTCTCCAGCAGGCCCGCCACCTCCATCCCGTGACGCTGTAGTTCGGAATTGGTGAAATTGGCCGTCAGCGTCTGCTGGCAAATGGAATGCATCGGAACGACATCGCGCCCGCCCCGGCTCTTGGGCACAGGATGATGCCAGATGATGGTCTTGCCGGTCGGTCGACCACAGAGCCAGCAGAGCACCGGGGCTTCCGGAGCCTCGTCTTCCTGCGGGAGATGGTCATAGGGATCGTATTTCGAACGCTTGCGGGCCATAGGTCGATCTAACTGCCTTGATTTCGTTCAACCCATAGCGGTGCGAACGGCGGTATCACATTGGCAAATTCACAAGGCCGGCGCCTTGCTGGAAATCGGACCGGGAAAGAACGATGACGGATCCATTGAAACCGTGGGATGGAGAGCTGGTGCGCAAATGGCTTGAGCGCCGGTTCGAGGCATCGAGGCTGGATCAGGCAGCGGCGGACCGGCGCGGCTATGAGGCGCGGGACGATTACGACAAGGCCGCCGCCGAGGAGTGGGCCTGCCGGGTGCTGAAGAATGCGGATTGCACGAATGAACAGGCCGCCTTCGCCAAGCGTCTCAAGGAACTTGTCGGCCAGGACGAATATCCGGCGACGGGCATCTATGACGATGTCCGGTTCGAACGGCATGTCCGCAGCTACCTCAGGAAACTGGCCAAAATGACCAAGGCGAATGAGGGGTTCGAGAAGACGCTGCGCTATCAGTGAGACGGGTGAAGTGCCGCCATCGGCATGCTAGGGCCATGCCATGCTTCATACGCGCGGCCTTGGCGGCACTGTCGAAATCGATGGATTCAAATATGATTGGGCGCTTCTGAGTGAGCCCCAACTATCCTCCGGCGATGGCTGGAAGGGCATGACGGTCTCATTGCGTCAGCAGGATATGCCGCGCGAGGCCGTGCTGGAATTTCCCACGCCGAAGCGCCTGCTGAGAGGGTTGCCGAAAGGGCGCACCCACATCAACGACGCGATCGCCTCAAGGGGGGTACGGGCAGCGCTGTTGGCGGGATGGGATCCGGCGTCGCGCGGCAAGACGATGGTTTTCATGGTCGATGCCAATGGCGACTAGTGGATCGCTTTTGGGCCGTCAGTCTATGAGACTACGGCCTAGCCATAGGCCCGGATAAAGAAGATCACCGTCGTCGACGCCGTCACCAGCAGCGTCCACACCCGCACCGCCCGCGCCGACAGCCGCTTCCCGATCGCCGCGCCCGCCCAGCCACCAATAATCGATCCGAGCAGCATCGGCAGGCACGCCCACCACCACACCATCGCAAAGGTGGTGAAGACGATCGCCGCGGCGAGGTTCGCAACCGACAGCATCAGCGTGCGGATCGCAAACAGCTCACGCGGCTGGATGTTGGCGAGCAGGCCGTAGACCGCGGTGGTGATGAGGCCGACGCCGCCACCGAAATAGCCGCCATAGATGCCCAGCACCGATTGCGCGCCGACCAGGGTGCGCTTCCCGATCGTCACGCGCGCGTGCAGCCAGTCCGCCGCGCTCCGCCCGAACAGCATCACGACAAAGGCGAACAGCAGCAGCCAGGGGACGATGATGTCGAACATATCGCTCGGCGTCAGCACCAGCAACAGGCTGCCGCCGATCCCGCCGACAAAGGTGATGGCCGCGAGCAGCACGACGGACAGCCCGGCCACCGGCCCCAGCTCGTCGCGAAACCCCCAGGCGCTCGCCGCCGCGCCCGGCAGCAGCGCGACGTTGGAGGTGGCGTTGGCGATATTGGCGGGCAGACCCAGCGCGATCAGCGCTGGCAGGGTCGCGAAGGATCCGCCGCCCGCCAGCCCGTTCATCGCGCCGCCGACGACACCCGCAGCGGCGGCAAGCGCGAAGGAGGCGAGATCGACCATGCCCCGCGCCTAGAGCCCAAGCCGCCGCCAAAGTCGAGCCTTGACATGGCCCCGCACACGAAACACTCGATGTTACATGAAACGCGACAGCCGCTTGTCGGGCGTACTCCACATCCTGCTGCACATGGCCGAGATGGACGGGCCGGTGACGTCCGAAACACTCGCCCGCGCGATGCAGACCAACCCGGTGGTCATCCGGCGGATCATGGCCGGCCTGCGCGATCAGGGCTATGTCCGCGCCGAAAAGGGGCATGGCGGCGGATGGACCATCGCGTGCGATCTCGAGACGCTCACCCTGCGCAGCATCTATGACGCGCTCGGCGCACCCGGCCTGTTCGCGCTCGGCAACCGCACCGAATCCCCCGGTTGCCTGGTCGAGCAGGCGGTCAATGCGGCGCTCGAACAGGCGTTCGGCGAGGCCGAGGCGCTGCTGCTCGCACGGCTCGGCGACGTCACACTCGCGACGCTCAGCGCCGATTTTCACAAGCGCCTCGCCGCGCATCGCGGCCCGCACCGGCTGGACGATGCTCATGCGGCATGACGCGGCCGTGCCCTGGCCGCGCGGTTTCTCAGCCCGGTAGCGGCATCCGCCAGTGCAGTTCTTCATCCTGTCCGGTGAGGGTGAAGCCATATCGATCGAAGAAGCGGCCTGCGGCGGGATTGTCCGCCAGCGTCTCGAGCCGAAGCGCCTGCAGGCCCATCACGCCGCCCCAGTCCCGCGCCTCATCGAGCAGCCGCCGCGCCAGCCCCTGCCCCCGATATCGACGGTCGATCTCGATGCGGCGCACTTCCGCCGAAATGCCGTCGGACAGGCAGGCGATGTAGCCGGCGACCTGCCCGTCGATGCGCGCAACCGCGATCATCCGCCCCGACCGGGGAACGGCGAAGGCGCTGTCGAAGGGATAGGCGCCACGCGCCGGATCGAAGCTGAAATCGCACTGCGCCAGCATCGCCGGATCGAGCGTCGCGACCCGTTCGATCGAGACGCCGGACCTCAACCCAGCGCGGCCTGCTTCTCTTCGGCGAGCCGGTCGAGCTCGGCGCGCGACTTCTTCTCCGCCGCGGTCTTGAGCTGCCCGCACGCCGCGTCGATGTCGCGGCCACGCGGGGTGCGCGCGGGCGCCGAGATGCCCGCACCGAACACGATCTCCTGGAACGCGCGGATGCGCTCGGGCGTCGAGCATTCATAAGGCGCGCCGGGCCAGGGGTTGAACGGGATGAGATTGACCTTCGCGGGCAGCTTGTACTGCTTGATCAGCCGGACCAGCTCGCGTGCGTCCGCGTCGCTGTCGTTCTTGTCCTTGAGCATCACATACTCAAAGGTGATGCGGCGGGCATTGTTCGCGCCGGGATAGTCGGCGCAGGCCTGAAGCAGTTCCTCGATCCCGAACTTGCGGTTCAAGGGCACGATCTCGTCGCGCACTTCCTTGGTCACTGCATGGAGCGAGACCGCGAGGTTGACGCCGATCTCCTCGCCCGCGCGCTCCATCATCGGCACAACGCCGCTGGTCGACAGTGTGATGCGGCGCTTGGAGAGCGCGAGGCCGTCGCCGTCCATCACGATCTTGAGCGCGTCGCGGACATTGTCGAAATTGTAGAGCGGCTCGCCCATCCCCATCATCACGATGTTGGTGAGCATGCGGCCCTCGGGCGTGCTCGGCCATTCGCCCAGCGCATCGCGCGCCAGCATCACCTGCCCGACGATTTCGCCCGGCTCGAGGTTGCGGACGAGGCGCATCGTGCCGGTGTGGCAGAAGCGGCAGTTGAGCGTGCAGCCGACCTGGCTCGACACGCAGAGCGTTCCCCGATCCGCGTCGGGGATGAACACCATCTCGTAATCCTGGCCGTCGTCCGACCGGAGCAGCCATTTGCGCGTGCCGTCAGTGGAGACCTGCGCCTCGATCACCTCAGGGCGCGAGATCACGAAGCGCTGCGCCAGCCAGGGCTGCATCGTCTTCGAGATGTCGGTCATCAGGCTGAAGTCGGTGACGCCGCGATTGTAGATCCAGTGCCAGAGCTGCTTGGCGCGCAACTTGGCCTGCTTCGGCTCGAGCTGGGAGGTCTCAAGCGCCATGCGAAGGTCGTGCTTCGACAGGCCGAGCAGGTCGATTCGCCCATCGGCGCGCGGCTTCAGGACACGCGGAACGGGCACGGGATCGATGTGCCCGGGAATGGGCATGGGGGCGGCCGAGGCTGTCTGCATCCGGCGCACATAGGAGAAAACGGGTCGAAAATCCACTCCCCGCCTTACCGCACCCACGGCTCGCCGCGTCGAAGCGTGGTTGCGGCAACCAGTTTCGGCCTGAAACCATTGGGCGGGGGAAACTTGAGTTTAGTAGCTGGAGAGTTTGTTATGAAGTTTCGTTATGCCCTGATGCTGGCCAGCGCCACGCTGATCGCGACACCTGCACTGGCTCAGGACACTGCGGCACCCGCCGCCCCGGCACCGGAAGCCTCGACGGCCGCTCCGGCGACCGTGACCGATGCCGAGGTCAAGCAGTTCGCCAAGGCCGCGCTTGCGGTCGACAAGGTGAACAAGGACACCACCGTCCCCGCCACCGACAAGCAGAAGAAGATGGCCGAAGCCGTAGCCGGCAGCGGTCTGCCGCCCGCGCGATTCAATGAGATCGCCCAGGCTTCGCAGTCCGATCCGGCGCTGCAGCAGAAGGTTCAGGCGGCGATCGTCGCGGAACAGCAGGCGGCTCCGACCCAGTAATCGTCCCCCCTGGGTTGCGCGGACTGGCCTAGTGCCGCGCGCAGCCCATGGCGGCGGCGTCGATCGCGGTGGCTGCGCCCTTCAGGGCGTAGGTATCGGCGAAGGCGCCGCCGCCTCTCGCCATGCTTTCCACGCTCATGCTGCGACTCGACCGCATCGCCGAAACAATCGCGGCGTCCGTGCGCGAATCGGGCGCCCATGCATCGTCGGGGCCTGCCATCAGCTCGAAGCGGCGCTCCCCCACTGACAAGGTCACCTTCGCACGCGGATCGCGCGTGCGACTCAAGCGGATGTGCAGCTGGTTGCGCGCGCCGGAGCGCGGCCAGTTGGCGACACTCGCAAATGCGCCCTGCGCATTCTGCGGCGGCCGGCTGATCGCATAGCAGCGCTGCGGCGCCGAATCGCGGAACGCACCCCAGCTACCGAACACGCCGATCGATTCGCGGCCCTGGGCCTGCAAGGCGGCAAGCAGCATCAGCGCGGCGATCATGCCGGCGCGTGCCCGGTGCCGGTGTGGACCACCGTCTCGACACCTTGCTCGATCATCACCACCGACCCCTGCGGCAGCACCGGAGCGACCGGTGCGTCGAACTCGGGATGGGCCGCCTGACCGGTCATGATCCCACGCAGCACGCGGCTCGATATTCCGTGCATGATTACCAGCCGGTCGCCGGGATCGTCATCGGTATCGGCAAGCCAGTCTCCGACACGTTCGGCGATCTGATGATAATGCTCTCCTTCCGGCGCAACGCGGAGCAATCCGCCCGGTGCGACGATCTCGCCATATTCGAAGGTCAGCTCGGCATAATAGCGCCCACCCCACTGGCCCATGCCGATCTCGGTCAGCCGTGGATCCTGCCGCGCGCAATGCCAGTCGAGTTCCAGATGCTCAGCGATCACTGCCAGCGTCTGGAGCGCGCGTCCCGTGTTCGAGGCCCATAAAGTGAGCTTCGGCTCCACGCCCAGGATAACGCGCAATGCCCGACCCATCTCGTCCGCCTGCGCAAAACCCGCGCGGGTCAGCGGGGTATGAGGATGCTCGCCCTGTAGCCGGCGCGCTGCGTTGAAAACCGTCTCGCCATGCCGGGCGATGAAGTCGCGGCCCAGTCTTGCCATCTGCACCGCCTCCCCGTCGCGCCGATGCTGCGGCCGCGTTCTGCAAACCGAATCTAAGGCCCGCTGTGGCCAAAAAGCAACGGTTTTCCGTGTTTATCGGGCGTTCATGCAACGCAGCATGATTTGGCGCATTGAGCCGGCACCTGCCCAAGCGGGTGTGTATTTGTACAGGAGTATTTATGCGTAAACTGGTTCTGGCCGCACTGGCTGCGAGCGCAATGGCGACCCCGGCATTCGCGCAGGACGCGACCTTCACCGGCCCCCGAGTCGAAGCGCTGGTCGGCTATGACACCGCGAGCGACGGCACCGACGGCGATGCCGGCTCGAGCGACGGCGTCACCTATGGCGGCGCGATTGGCTATGATTTCCAGATCGGCGGCGCGGTGATCGGCGCCGAGGCCGAGCTGACCGGTTCGAGCGTCGACACGCGCGCCGACAGCCTGCTCGTCGCGGGTGACCGCCTGGTGGCCGATATGGGCCGTGACATCTATGTCGGCGCACGCGCCGGCGTCGCCATCACCCCGACCACGCTGCTCTATGCCAAGGGCGGCTACACCAACGCCAAGGTCAACACGACCTATACGACCGGCAACACCAAGACCGAGATCAGCGACAACATGGAAGGCTTCCGTGTCGGCGCCGGTGCCGAGTTCAAGCTGTCGAGCAACATGTATCTGAAGGGCGAGTATCGCTATTCGAACTACGGCAAGATCGACGGCTACGACATCGACATCGACCGTCATCAGGTGGTCGCTGGCGTCGGTATCCGTTTCTAAGGCAGCCGCCTTCGAACGGACACGACTCGGCATCGTCCACAGATGATGCCTAAAATGATGCGATAGGAAGGGCCGGAGCGCTTGCTCCGGCCCTTTTTCACGTTAAGGATATCTCGAACTTCCGACGGCTATCCGTGCGCCGTCTGACAGGCGACAGTTCTTGAGGCCGCCCGGCCGGGGGTTTGAATACACATGAAAGCGACGATCGAACGCGCAACGCTGTTGAGGGGCCTGAGCCACGTCCAGTCGGTCGTGGAGCGGCGCAACACGATTCCGATCCTGTCCAACGTGCTGATCGAGGCTTCGGCCGAGGGTTCGCTGCGCCTGATGGCCACCGATCTCGACCTGCAGATCGACGAGACCGTGGCCGCCGCGGTCGATCAGGCCGGTGCCACCACCGTCTCGGCACACACGCTGTTCGACATCGCGCGCAAGCTGCCCGAGGGGTCGCAGGTCGAGCTGACCGCGGCCGAGGGCAAGATCAAGATCAACGCCGGCCGCGCCAAGTTCGAGCTTGGTACGCTGCCGCGCGACGATTTCCCGGTGATCGCCGAGGGTGAGCTGCCGACGGTGTTCGAGCTGTCGGCCGAGATTCTCAAGCAGATCATCGACAAGACCCGCTTCGCGATCTCGACCGAAGAGACTCGCTATTACCTCAACGGCATCTTCCTGCACGTCGCCGACGACACGCTGAAGGCCGCGGCGACCGACGGCCACCGCCTCGCCCGCGTCACCGTCGCGCGTCCCGACGGCGCCGAATCGATGCCCGACGTGATCGTTCCGCGCAAATGCGTGGCCGAGCTGCGCAAGCTGCTCGACGAGGTCGACGGTTCGGTGGGCGTGTCCCTGTCGGGTTCGAAGATCCGCTTCGATCTGGGCGCCGCTATCCTCACCTCGAAGCTGATCGACGGCACCTTCCCGGACTACAGCCGCGTGATTCCGACCGGCAATGACAAGATCCTGAAGATCGATCCCAAGAGCTTCATGGAGGGCGTCGACCGCGTCTCGACCATCGCGACCGAAAAGACCCGCGCGGTGAAGATGGCGTTGGACCGCGACCGGATCACTTTGTCGGTCACCAGCCCGGACAACGGCACCGCGGCCGAGGACGTGCCTGGCGAATATGCCGCGCAGCCGTTCGAGATCGGCTTCAACTCGCGCTATCTGATGGACATCCTCGGGCAGGTCGAAGGCGATCTGGTCGAAGTGCATCTGGCCGATGCCGCCGCGCCGACGCTGATCCGCGAAAACGACAAGTCGCCCGCGCTCTACGTCCTGATGCCGATGCGGGTCTGACCCGCCTCTTGAACCGCGCGCGATAATGGCTTATTAACACGCTTGTCAGTAAGGATAAGCGATCATGGCCACGCAAGCTCAGATGCCGGCGCAACCGCCTGTTCCTCAAGCGCCCGCTCCCCAGGCGATCGACTGGAGCCAGCCCCGCAGGCGCGAATGGGGCACGGCGTTGCGCGCGTTGCTCAAGCTGCTCGGCAATGCCGACGACACGGTGCAGGTGTTCCGCATCATGCGAGCGCTCAACGGCGACACGGCGGCGAAGAACTATCGCAAGCTGCTGACGACACAGCAGGGCGGCCGCCTCGCCTATCAGCGCATCGAGCTGTCTGAGCGCTTCTCCGACCGCGCCTGGATCGATTCGCTGCCTGATGGGAGCGTCGGCGGCGCCTATCGCGCCTTCCTCGACCGCACTGGCTATTCCGCCCAGGGGCTCGCCGATGTCAGCTATGCCGATGCGGAGGTCGAACGTAACGTCGAACACCCGCATGCTTGGTTCGGCCGGCGTGAGCGTGACATCCACGACATCTGGCACATCCTGACCGGCTATCAGGCCGACGAGCCGCTGGGCGAAGCATGCCTCGTCGCCTTTTCCTATTCGCAGACCGGCGGCCTGGGCTGGGCGTTCATCGGCGGCGGGGCCGCGCTCAAGAGCCTCAAGATCACCGGCAAGCGCACTTTCGCCAAGGCCGTGCTCGAGGGTCGCCGTCACGGCAAGCGTGCCAAATGGCTGTCGGGCGAGGATTACGAGGCGCTGATGTACGAACCACTCGACGCCGCCCGCAAGCGGCTTGGGATCGCGGATCCGGCCATCTACCGCCAGGCACAGGCCGAGCTTCAGGCCGCGGGGCTGGTCGGGCTGTAACCCGACGCTCCATTGATTGTCATTCCCGCGCAGGCGGGAATCCATATCTGGCCAGCGAATCGGAACGGGCGCTGTCGCGAGCCGCCCGTTCTAAGCCACGCCGAACGGCACCACCCGATTGAGCGCGATGTGCCCGATGCCCGACCGGCCGAGATAGGGCACCCCCATCTCGCGGCACCAGCGAATCATCATCTGCTCGATCGATTCGCCGAACGGCACGTCATTGTCGACCACATCGGTCACCGCGCCCAGCCGCACGCCGGCGATGCCCTTGAGCTGCGTCGCATGCGCCATCTGGAACAGCATCCGGTCGATCCGGTAGAGCGGCTCGCCCACCTCCTCGATGTGCAGCACATGATCGGTAAGGTCGGGAAGCCATGGCGTCCCGATCATCGCCGTCAGGATCGCGAGGTTGAAGGCCGCCGCCGGCCGGCCGTCGAGCGTCGGCTCGAGCCCGCGGCGGTCGCTGTCGATCAGCCAGCCGAGCACCCAGCCCGCATCCACGCCCTTGTCATCGCGGCCCATGGCGCTCGCCATCGATCCATGCGCCTGCCGCCCGATCCGCCGGGCATAGAGCGCGCCGAGCATAAACCCCATGTCGGAATAGCCGATATAGGTCTTGTTGCGCGCCGCCGGGCCGAGCTGGGGCATCACCGCGTGGAGGATACGGTTCGATCCATAGCCGCCGCGCGCAAACCAGATCGCGTCGAAGGCCGGATCATTGGCGAATTCCAGGAACGCCGCAGCGCGTAATTCGTCCGGTCCGGCGAAATGGCCCTCGGTCACGAAGCATTGCGGGTGGAACACGATCTCGTGTCGCGGATAGGTCAGCGCCATGAACGCCTTCATCCGCACCGCCGATTCTTCGGTAACTGTCCGTGCCGGTGCGACGACGCCGATCCGCATGCCTTGCCCCTTGAGTTCGAACCGGCGATAGCGCGGGGCGATGCAACACGGCAAATCCTGTTTTTTCGTCGGAATCGGAGGCAGCGGCATGATGCCGCTCGCGATGATCCTGGCCGGACAAGGCGCGAAAGTCGCCGGTTCTGACCGCAGCCTCGACTCCGGACGCCTGCCCGCCAAGTTCGACGCGCTTCGCGCGCTCGGCATCGACCTGTTCCCCCAGGACGGCAGCGGCATCGTCTCCGCTGGGCAGACGGTGATCGCCTCCGCCGCGGTCGAGGATAGTGTCCCCGACATGGTCCGCGCCACCGAGCTCGGTTGCCCGCGCATGACCCGCGCCGAGCTCAACGCCGCTTTGTTCAACGCCGCCGGCACCTCGATCGGAATTGCCGGGACCAGCGGCAAGTCGACCGTCACCGGCATGATCGCGTGGATCCTGCACGCGCTCGGCCGTGACCCGACGGTGATGAACGGCGCGGTGATGAAGAATTTCGTCCGCCCCGAGGCCCCTTTCGCCAGCGCGCTGGTGGGCAGCGACGACTTCTATGTCAGCGAAGTCGACGAGAGCGACGGATCGATCGCGCTCTACAGCCCGCGCGTCGCGGTGCTCAACAATGTCAGCCTCGATCACAAGTCGCTCGAGGAACTGCGCGCGCTGTTCGGCGATTTCGCGGCCAAGGCGCGCACCACGATCGTCAATGTCGGCGACGCCGAGAGCGCGGCGCTGGCGATGGCGCTCGACAGCGCCCGCACGGTGACCTTCGCGGTCGAGGGTGATGCCGACCTATCGGCCCGCAACCTCGAGCTTGAGGCCTTCGCGATCCGCTTCGACCTCGTGACGCCGGAGGCGACCCTGCCCGTCCGGCTCGCGGTGCCGGGCCGCCACAACGCCGCCAATGCGCTCGCCGCGATCGGCGCAGCGGTGGCGGCAGGCATCGCACTTCCCGACGCCGTTCGCGCGATCGAAGGCTTTGGCGGCCTGCGCCGCCGCTTCGAGCTGGTGGGCGAGGCGAACGGCGTCGCGGTGATCGACGATTTCGGGCACAATCCCGACAAGATCGCCGCCACGCTCGACACGCTCCACGCCTTTCCCGGCCGCGTCCTCGCACTGTTCCAGCCGCACGGCTATGGACCGCTCAAGGTGATGCGCCGCGAGCTGGTCGAAATGTTCGTGAACAAGCTCGCGCCCGGCGACCAGCTCGTCCTCCCCGACCCCGTCTACCAGGGCGGTACCGTCAACCGTGAGGTGACGAGCGCCGACATCATCGCGGATATCGCCGCATCGGGCCGCGACGCCCGCCATATCCCCGACCGCGCCGCCGCCGCCGCTCATCTCGTCGCTGAAGCGCGTCCCGGCGACCGTATCGTCATCATGGGCGCACGCGACGACACGCTCAGCCTGCTTGCAGCGGAAATGGTGGAGTCGCTGCGAGCCAGGTAAAGTACGCTTGACATGTAAAGCGTCATTGACGTAAAGCTTCCTTGTCTAGTTAGAAAGGAAGCTTGACATGGAAATCTCCCCCGCCTCGGTGCGTTTCCTGTGGCGCTTCATCGGCGCAACGCTGGTCTATGGCGTGCTGATCACCGGCGCGACCTGGGTGGCACGGAACTTCGATCCGTCCCCGGCCGGGCTCATCGCGCTGTCGATCCTGCCAGCGATCGCGATCGCCGCATCGCTGATCGTCATCGGCCTGTATCTGATCGAGGAATCCGACGAATATGTGCGCAGGCGTCAGGCCGTGGCGATGCTGGTCAGCATCGGCATCCTGCTCACCCTGTCCACCGCCCTCGGATTTCTGCAGCAGCGGAACCTTATCGGCACCGTCGACCTGCTCTGGGTCTTCCCGGCATGGTGCGTCCTGTGGAGCATCACCCAGTGCTCGATGGCAATCCGCGACTGTCGCCGGGCGGGGAACGCGGCGTGAAGAACCGCCTGCGTGTGTTGCGCGCCGAACGCGGCTGGAGCCAGCAGGACCTGGCCGAGCGGCTCCAGGTCTCGCGCCAGAGCGTCAACGCGATCGAGACCGGACGCTACGATCCCTCGCTGCCGCTCGCCTTCAAGATCGCCGACCTGTTCGGGCTGGTGATCGAGGAAGTGTTCGAAAACCCCTCCACTGCGGGCTGATCCCCTATGGCCCGCAGGATCGGCCATCCCGGCGCACCGCCGGGATGGCCTTCTTTTTGGTCAGCTTCAGCCGATCTTCTGGCCGGTCTTCGCCCAGTCGGCGAGGAAGCCCTCAATCCCCTTGTCGGTCAGCGGGTGCTTGACCAGCTGGCGGATCACCGCGGGCGGCGCGGTCATCACATCGGCGCCCAGCTTCGCAGCTTCGAGGATGTGGATGGGATGACGCACCGATGCGACGAGGATCTCGGTCCCGAAGTCGTAATTGTCATAGATCAGGCGGATATCGCTGATCAGCTGCATCCCGTCGAAGCCGACATCGTCATGGCGGCCGACAAAGGGCGAGACGAAGGTCGCGCCGGCCTTGGCGGCGAGCAGCGCCTGATTGGCGGAGAAGCACAGCGTGACATTGACCATCGTGCCGTCGTCGGTCAGCGCCTTGCAGGTCTTGAGGCCGTCGATCGTCAGCGGAACCTTGACCGCGACATTGTCGGCGATCTTCCGCACCACTTCGGCCTCACGCATCATGCCTTCATGGTCGAGCGCGACCACCTCGGCCGAGACCGGGCCGTCGACGATCTTGCAGATTTCGGCAACCACCTCGAGAAAGTCACGGCCCGCCTTGTGGATCAGCGACGGGTTGGTGGTGACGCCGTCAAGCAGTCCCGCCTCCGCCAGCTCGCGAATGTCGTTGGTGTCGGCGGTATCGGCAAAAAACTTCATGACGGCAGCCTTCTGTTCAAATGTGTGACAGTCGTGTGACGGCGTGCTAGGCGCGCGCCCGTTCGCGCTGCCCTCTATCACCGGAAGGCGGTCAACGCATAGCCTGGATGCACTGATGTCACGCCTTCTGATTTGCGTTTTCCCATTGCTTCTGCCTGCCGCCGCAATGGCGCAGGACGAAGATCAGGAACTCTGGCTCACGACCGCCGCGACGATCAAGCTGGCGGAAAAGTCGAAGTTTGAGGGCGATGTCGTCGCACGCTTCGGCAACGATCCGGGCGGGCTGTACGAGGTCGAGCTGAATGCCATGCTCCTGCAGGAGGTCGGCGACGGCTTCTCCGTCGGCGGCGGCTATACCCGCGCGATCAGCTATTCGCACGGCAACGTCACCCGCACCGAAGACCGGCTGCGCGCGCAGGTCGGCATGGCCGGCTCGCTCGGCAAGCTGAAGCTGTCGGGCCGCGCCCGGCTCGAATACCGGATGCGCTCGGACGGCGATGACGAGGGGTTCCGCCTGCGTCCGCAGGTCAAGGCGACGCTGCCGATCGGCGGTCCGTTCAGTCTGGTCGGCCATCATGAGAGCTTCATCCTGCTCAACGACACCGACTGGGGCCAGGTCGCCGGCTATGAGCGGATGCGCAACTTCGCGGGCGTCTCGTGGAAGCTGAACAAGACCGTCGCGGTCGAGGCGGGCTATCTCAACCAGTATAATTTCGGCCGCGATATCCGGCGGGACGTGATGGATCACGCGCTGACGTTCAGCCTCGGGATGAACTTCTAGCCGTCACTCCGCGACCAGCATCGTCTTCGCCGCCGGCTTGTCGAGGCCGGTCAGGTAGAGGCGATAGGTGCCCGGCTGAAGGTCAAAGCGCACGATCTTGCGGATCGTCGAGCATTGCGGGCCGTGGCCGTGCAACACCGATTTGAGCGCCTCGCCGCCGGCGACCCCCGGCACGACATCGATCCAGCCGCGCTGGTCGAGCGCAACGCCGTAGCGGCCTGCCTTGTCGATCCTGAACCCGATCATCACCGCGCCACCCGGCCGGGTGCCCGCCGGAACATCCGCGAGTTTCGCGAGATCGCCCGCCTGCAGCGTCACGGCCTTGTTCACCCCGAATTCGGCTCCGGGCACACCCCAACCGGAAAGATTGGTGGGCAGCACCACATCGGCGGCCGGGCATTGCGGCGCGACGGGCGCGGCCTGAAGCAACAAGGCAGCGAGCAGCATCGATGAGTCTCCTTCGCGTCGTTCGATAGCGCTTTCCTACCTGCGCCGGAATGACGATATGACCATCAATGTCCCGCGCCCGCGTCATCGTCCTCAACTCCGCGCTCGGCCCCCTCGACTATCGCGTGCCGCACGGCATGGCGGTCGAGCCGGGGTCGATCGTCGTCGCGCCGCTCGGCCCCCGCCAGCTGGTCGGCGTGGTATGGGAGGCCGACCGCCTCCCGGTCGAGGAGATCAGCGACAACCGCCTGCGCAACCTGATCGCGGTCGCCGACGCGCCGCCGGTCCCGGCGCCGCTGCGGCGGCTGATCGAATGGACCGCGAACTACTATCTTGCCCCGCTCGCCTCGGTGCTGCGGATGGCGCTGTCGTCCACCTCGGCGCTCGAAGGCGGCCGGACGATCATCGAGTATCGCGCGACCGGCGAGGTGCCCGAGCGGATGACCGCGCAGCGCGAGCAGGCGCTGGAGCGGATCGGCGACAGGCAGGGGCTGATCCGCGAGCTGGCGACGATCGCCGACGTGTCCGAAGGCGTGATCCGCGGTCTGGTCAAGATCGGCGCGATCGAGGGGATCACGGTCGATCTCGACACACCCTATCCGGCGCCCGACCCTGATTTTGCCCCGCCTGCGCTGTCCGGTGAGCAGGTGGAGGCCGCCGCCACGCTGCGCGGGGCGATCGCCGCCGAGGCGTTCCAGCCCTTCCTGCTCGACGGCGTGACAGGCTCGGGCAAGACCGAAGTCTATTTCGAGGCCGTGGCCGCCGCGATCGAGGCCGGCAAGCAAAGCCTTGTCCTCCTCCCCGAAATCGCGCTGACCGAACCCTTCCTCAAGCGCTTCCACGCCCGTTTCGGTGTCGAGCCGGTCGCGTGGCATTCGGGCCTGCGCCAGTCGCAGCGCCGCCGCGCCTGGCGCGCGATCGCCAGCGGCGAAGCATTGGTGACGGTGGGTGCGCGATCCTCACTATTCCTGCCCTATCCCAATCTCGGCGTGATCGTCGTCGATGAGGCGCACGAGACCAGCTTCAAACAGGAGGAAGGGGTCCATTATCACGCGCGCGACGTCGCGGTGATGCGCGGGCATTTCGAGCGCTGTCCGGTCATCCTCGCCAGCGCCACCCCGGCGATCGAGACGCGCCAGCAGGTCGCGCTCGGCCGCTATGCCGAGGTCAAGCTCCCCGGCCGCTACGGCGCGGCCGAAATGCCCGATATCGAGGCGATCGACCTGCTCGCGGAGCAGCCCCCCCGCGGCCGCTGGCTTGCCCCGCGCCTGGTCAAGGCGATCGATGCGGCACTGGAACGCAAGGAACAGGCTTTGCTGTTCCTCAACCGCCGCGGTTATGCGCCGCTCACCCTGTGCCGCACCTGCGGGCATCGCTTCCAATGCCCCAATTGCACGGCGTGGATGGTCGAGCATCGCCTGATCAGCCGTCTCGCCTGCCATCATTGCGGCCACACCATCCCGACGCCGCGCGCCTGCCCGGAGTGTGATACCGAGGATAGCCTGGTCGCGTGCGGCCCGGGCGTCGAGCGTATCGCGGACGAGGTCGCGGCGCTATTCCCCGACGCCAAGACCGCGATCGTCACCAGCGACACCATCTGGTCCCCCGCCAAGGCCGCCGAATTCGTCAACCGGATGGAGGCCGGCGACATCGACATCGTCGTCGGCACCCAGTTGGTGACCAAGGGCTATCACTTCCCCAATCTCACGCTGGTCGGCGTCGTGGACGCCGATCTCGGCCTAGAAGGCGGCGATCTGCGCGCCGCCGAGCGCAGCTTCCAGCAGATCATGCAGGTCGCCGGGCGCGCCGGGCGCGGCGAGAAGCCCGGCACGGTCTTCATCCAGACCCACAGCCCCAAGGCGCCGGTGATGCGCGCGCTGGTGAGCGGCGATGCCGAAAGCTTCTATGCCGCCGAGACCGAAGCCCGGCGCGAAGCGGGTGCACCGCCCTTCGGCCGCTTCGCCGCGATCATTGTGTCGAGCGAGGACAAGGACGCCGCGCTCGAAACCGCCCGGCTGATCGGCCGCACCGCACCGCAGGTCGAGGCGATGCAGGTGTTCGGCCCCGCCCCTGCCCCGCTCGCCATGCTGCGCGGCCGCCACCGCTTCCGCCTGCTCGTTCATGCCCGCCGCGCGCTCGATGTACAGGACGTGATCCGCGACTGGCTGGGCGGCGCCGAATGGTCTGCCAAGGTGCGCGTGGTCGTCGATGTGGACCCGTATAACTTCCTGTAAATCTTGAAATCACGGCCTTCGTCCGTCTAGCTTCGTTTTCTGAAACGAGGGGGGTTTCACGATGATTCGACGCATTGTCCTGTCGGCGCTCGCGTTGCTGGTGCCCGGCGCCGCCCATGCCGACTGGCATGAAGCCAGCACCGACCATTTCGTCGTCTATTCGGACGACAGCCCCGAGCGGCTGGAGAAGTTCGCGACGCAGCTCGAACGGTTCGACAAGGCGCTCCGGGCCATGCGCAGGCTGGCCAACGAACCCGTCGGCGAAGCGAACCGCGTCACCGTCTATGTCGTCCCGAGGATGGGTACCGTTGCCCGGCTCGCCGGAAACGACGACGTCGCGGGCTTTTATCGCGGCCGCGCGGGCGGATCGATGGCAGTGGTGCCGCGCTACGCCGGATCAGGAGAGCTCGATCTGAGCGCGCAGGCGATCCTGTTGCATGAATATACGCACCATCTGATGCTCAGCCTATGGCCGCACGCAGCCTTTCCCAGCTGGTTCATCGAAGGCTATGCCGAATTTCATGCCACCGCCCGGTTCGAGAAGGACGGTGCCGTGGCGTTCGGGCTGGCCCCGCAATATCGCGGCTACGGCCTGCTCGCCGGCAATGCGCTTCCTGCCGAGCAGCTCCTGACCGCCGAAGGCCGCAAGCTGAACGATGAGCAGCGCGACGGTCTATATGGGCGAGGGTGGCTGCTGACCCATTTTCTGACCTTTGGCGGCAATCGCCCCAAGCAGCTCGCGACGTATCTGGACGCGATCAACAGCGGCAAGCCGCCGCTTGAAGCCGCGACCGGAGCGTTCGGCGACCTCAAGACGCTCGATCGCGAGCTCGAACGCTACAAGCGTGGTACATTTCAGGGGCGGACCGTTCCCGCGAGCTACTTCACCGTGGGGCCGGTCACAATCCGCAAGCTCACGCCGGGCGAGGCCGCAACGATGGACGTCCGCATCGTCTCCAAGAACGGCGTGAACGACAAGACCGCCCCCGGCGTCTATGCCGATGCCAGGAAGGCGGCGGCCCCCTTCCCGAACGATCCCGGCGCCCAGATCGTGCTTGCCGAGACCGCCTATGACGCCGACGATTATGCGGAGGCGGAAGCGGCCGCCGATCGCGCGATCGCAGCCAACCCCAAGGCGATCGATGCATTCGTCTACAAGGCGATGGCGCGGATGGCCGTCGCCGCAAAGGCGAACGACCAGAGCAAGGAAACATGGTCGGCGATCCGCAAGGTCATCGCGGCAGCCAATCGCCTCGACCCCAACGACCCCGAACCGCTGATGCTGTTCTACCGCAGCTTCGCCGAGTCCGGTCAGGCGCCGACCAAGAATGCGCGCCTGGGACTCTATCGCGCGTATGAGCTCGCCCCGCAGGACCGCGCGCTGCGGATGAATGCCGCCGCTTCCTATCTTCAGGAGAGCAATCTGCCGCTGGCGCGGGAGCTGCTGAAACCGCTGGCCTATGATCCGCACAGCCGCGGCATGGCCAAGGTCGCAGCGGAACTGATCGCTGCGATCGATGCCGGCAAGGGTGCCGAAGCACTTCAACGGCTCGAAGGACAGCCGGCCGGCGAGGAAGACGGGGACAAGGGGAAGGACAAGAACGACAAGAAGTAGCGCGCAACCTTGAACCCGCGGCGATTTTCCCCGACAGCCGGGGCCGTAACCCGATCGACAGGATGTTTGTGTGACCACGGGCCGCTTGCTGCTGTTCCTGACCGGCCTGCTGATGATGCTGGGGCTTACCGGCCCGGCGCGCGCGGATGACATATCGGCCGCCGGGCGCGGTGTGGTGCGGATCGTCACCATCGCGACGGCAGAGGGCGAAGTGGTCGGCTTCGGCCATGGCAGCGGCTTTGCGGTCGCCCCCAACCGCGTGCTCACCAACGCCCATGTGGTCGAGGCGGCGGAGCGCTATCCCGGCAATGTGATGATCGGGATCGTCCCGTCGGAGGGCGACAAATCCTATCAGGGCCGGCTGATCGCGATCGATTCCGACCGCGACCTCGCGCTGGTCGAGTTCGGCGGCATCCGCCTACCGCCGCTCACCTTCTACAACGGCCCGGTGAGCGAAGGCGATGCGATGATCGCGCTCGGCTACCCCGGCAATGTCGATCTCGCCACCGCCCGCTCGGCGATGGACTTCATCACCCCGCTCTCGCCGATCCGTTCGCAGGGCGTATTCTCCGGCCGCCGCAATCTGCAGGGCGTCAACGTGCTGCTCCATACCGCGGGGATCGCGCGCGGCAATTCGGGTGGCCCGCTGCTCGATCCGTGCGGACGCGTGCTCGGCGTCAACGCCGCCGTGACGCGCAGCGAGGAAGGCGACGCGAGCTTCGGCTTTGCAGTGGGCAATGACGAGGTCGCGGCCTTCCTGCGCGCCGCCGGGCAGCAGATGCCGGTCAACGGCGTCGCCTGCACCAGCATCGCCGACCGGCTGGCGCAGGACCGCAGCGAAGCCGAACGCGCAAAGGCCGCCGACGAGGCGAAGGCGCGCGAAGATGCCGCCCGCAACGCCGCCGATCGCGAAACCGCGCTCGACAAGGCGCTGATCGCCAATTTCACGATGCGCGAGAACTTCATCGCCGGTGCCGGCCTGTTGCTGGTGCTGGGGGTCGCGGGCCTGGGCGCGGCGGGGTTCCTCCACACCCAGGGCAAGCGGCGCGAGACGATCTGGGCGGCCGGCGGTGGCGGCGTGCTGGTGCTCGCGGCGTTCGTCCTGTTCTTCGTCCGCCCGGCCTTCGATCCCGCGGCGATCACGGGCGCGGCGCGCGTCGCCGTTCCGCCGCCGGTGGTTCAGACGGGCGGGCTCGGCAAGATGGTCTGCACGATTGATCCCGCCCGCTCGCGCGTCACCGTGTCGAGCACGCAGGACATCAACATCGACATCAACCCAGACGGCTGCGTCAACAGCCGCACCCAATATGCCGAAACCGGCCAGCAGAACTGGCAGCGCATCCTGGTGCCTGACGAGGAGCAGACCGTTTCGGTGCTCGAATATGCACCGACGACGCGCACCTATTCCACGACGCGCTACCTGCTCACCGCCAGCCAGATGGCCGATGCGCGCCGGCTGCGCACCGGCGTGAAGATCAAGGCATGCTCGACCGATCCGGCCGGCCGCGCCGACCTCGCCGCCAAGCAGCAGGCGGTCCGCACCGCGCTGCCGCAGGTGTTCAACGAACGGCTGGTCTATAGTTGCAAGCCGGCGGGCTGACGCCTCAGGCGCGATCGACCCGTGCGGCAAAGCAGCCGCGGCGCGCATTGTGGACGTGGAGATAGGCGGCGCGCGGACCAGCGAACATCCGCTCGATCTCGGCCTCCAGCCCCGCACCGTCGAGCACTTCGGCATCGATCATCATGCCGTCCGCATCGAACGCACGCACCGACAGCAGGCGTGAGCGCAACTGCTCCGGGATCGCGGCCACATAGAGCGCCGGCGCTTCCGCACCCTCCGCGACGAAGATCGCATGGCGCGAGCGATAGGGCGTATCGACCGGCAGATGCTCGTGATTGACCAGCAGCACCGCCGCGCCCGGCTCGACATCCTCCAGCGTCACGCGGCACGGATAGCCGGGTTTGGCGTCGGCGATCATCCGCACCGCGCCCTGCGCAGCCAGCTCGCCGTCGGAGAGACCATAGAGATGTGCGAACGGCGCGGGATCGAGGCCGCGAATGACGTAGCTCATTCCGCCACCCCCTCGCGGCGGCGCAGTACCTTCTTGCGATCGACGCCATAGGCATAGCCGCCCATGCTCCCGTCGCTGCGCTGGGCGCGATGGCAGGGGATGACCACCGCCACATTGTTCGCGCCGCACGCCGTGCCCGCCGCGCGGACCGCGCCAGGGCTGCCCGCCGCCACCGCGAGCTGGGCATAGCTCACCGTCTCGCCCGGCGGAACGGCGCGCAGCGCTTGCCACACCGCCTCCTGAAAGGCGGTGCCGCGCACGTCGAGCGGCAGGTCGGCGTGACGGCCCGGCTGCTCGACCTCGGCCACGACCTGAACCGCAAGCGCCGCCAGCGCAGCCCCGCCCGGCACGATTTCCGCGCGCGGGAAACGCGTGGCGAGGCTCAGACTGTCCTCGTCGAATGCGACGCGGCACAGCCCCTTGTCGGTCGCCGCGATCAGCAGCGCGCCAAGGCTGGTATCCGCCACCGTCCAGCGAATGGTCACCCCCGCGCCGCCATTGCGCCAGGCGCTCGGCGTCATGCCGAGCCGCGCGTTGCTCGTCTCGTAGAAGCGGCTCGGCGCCGAATAGCCCGCCTCGTAGATCGCGCTCGTCACATTATCCTCGGCGGTCAGCGCCTCGGCTGCGCGCCGTGCGCGCAGCGACCGGGCATAGGCCGCGGGCGTCACCCCGGTCGCGCGCTTGAACAGCCGCTGGAAGTGATGCGGCGCATAGCCGACCTGCACGGCGAGTTCATCGAGCGTCACCGGATCCTCGGCGGACTCGAGCAATGCCACGGCCTTCGCCACCGCGATCCGCTCGCGCCCGATCTCGTTGGGCTTGCAGCGCAGGCAGGCCCGCAGCCCGGTGGCGCGGGCGGCGTCCACGTCGGGGAAGAACACCACATTCTCGCGCTTCGGGTGCCGCGCCGCGCAGCTGGGCTTGCAATAGATGCCGGTGGTCAGCACGCCAGCGATCACGCGGCCGTCATAGGCGCGGTCGCGGCGCTGAAACGCTTCCCAGGCTTCCTCGTCAGAGATCATCTTGCTCATGGTGCCGATATAGGCCCGCCGCACAAGTCTCGCTTCCCGGCGCTTGCGTCCAAACATGATTAGCCCAAACACGATTGGCAAACCCTGCCTGGCTCTTTAGGGGGACGCTTTCCCGCAACGCAGGGGCAAGGAATGGCGGACGCACCTCTGGTCGGCATCATCATGGGCAGCACCTCCGATTGGGAGACGATGCGCCACGCTGCGGACATTCTCGCCGAACTCGGCGTGCCGCATGAGACGAAGGTCGTCTCCGCCCACCGCACCCCGCAGCGGCTCTACGATTATGCGACCGGCGCGGCGAACCGCGGGCTCAAGGTCGTGATCGCGGGCGCCGGCGGCGCAGCGCATCTGCCCGGCATGGCCGCCTCCATGACGCATCTTCCCGTGCTCGGCGTGCCTGTCGAATCCAAGGCGCTCAAGGGCATGGACAGCCTGCTCTCGATCGCCCAGATGCCCGGCGGCATTCCGGTCGGCACGCTGGCGATCGGCAAGGCGGGCGCGATCAACGCCGGCCTGCTCGCCGCCGCGATCCTCGCGACGTCCGACGCCGCGCTCGCCGAACGCCTCAAGGCATGGCGCGCGCGCCAGACCGACAGCGTCGCCAACGACCCCGAATAATTCCGGCCCGAACAACCAAAGGCACAATGACCGCGATCCCACCCGGCAGCACCATCGGCATCCTCGGCAGCGGCCAGCTCGGCCGGATGCTTGCGGTCGCGGCGGCGCAGCTCGGCTATCGCTGCCACATCTACGCGCCGGAAAGCGGCCCCGCCTGCGATGTCGCGGCAGCGTTCACGCAGGGTGCCTATGACGATCCGGCGCAGTTGACCGCGTTCGCGAACGCCGTCGATGTCGTCACCTATGAGTTCGAGAATGTGGACCCGCACGCGGTCGCGCAGCTCAAGCCGTTCGCGCCGGTCCGGCCGGGTATCCTCCCGCTCGACATTTCGCGCGCGCGCCCGAACGAGAAGAATTTCGTCCGCAACCATGGCGGCACCACCGCGCCCTTCCACGAAGTCACCAGCCTCGCCGAGCTGGAAGCGGCAGTCGCCGAGGTCGGCGTACCGTCGATCCTCAAGACCTCGATGTTCGGCTATGACGGCAAGGGTCAGGCGCGCCTGAAATCCTCTGGCGACGTGGCCGAGGCTTGGGAGACGGTCGCCGGCCAGCCCTCGATCCTCGAAGGCTTCGTCACCTTCGCGCATGAATTCTCGATCATGCTGGTGCGCGGAATCGACGGGTCCACAGTCCATTATCCGGCACCGCACAACGTCCATCGCGACGGCATCCTCGCCACCTCGACCGCCCCCGCCCCGGAGGCGGTACAGGCACAGGTCGATGCAGCGGTGACACTTGCCACCAGGCTCGCCCACGCCCTTGACTATGTCGGCGTGCTGACCTGCGAATTCTTCGCGACCGCCGATGGTCCGGTGTTCAACGAGATGGCCCCGCGCGTCCACAATAGTGGCCACTGGACGATCGAGGGCGCGGTCACCTCGCAGTTCGAGAACCATATCCGTGCCATCTGCGGCCTGCCCCTCGGCTCGACCGCGCTGACCGGTACGTCGGTGGAGATGCAGAACCTGATCGGCGACGAAGCCGATACCTGGCCGGCCCTGCTGGCAGAGGGCGACGCCCATCTCCATCTCTACGGCAAGAACGAAGCCCGTCCCGGCCGCAAGATGGGGCATGTCACACGGGTTCGACGCTAGCGCGAATTCAGCGCAGCAGCGCGACCTCTTCGCGGAGCCAGGCCATCACCGCCGCCACCTCCCGGCTCGGCGGCTGCGCCCGGGTGACGAGCTGATAGTAGATGCCTTCGATCACCGGCCCGAACGGCTGGACGAGCAGCCCGGTGCGGATCTCGTCTCCGGCCAGGATCAGGCTGGCGACGATTGCTCCTTGTCCGGCGATCGCCGCCTGAATGGCATGATCGCCATTGGTGAACCGCGCGCCCTGATCGACCGCCAGCCCGGCGACGCCGGCCCGTTTCGCCCAGCGGCGCCAGTCGGGCGTGGTCTCGCGCAGCCAGTCGGTGTGCAGCAGCGGAACCCGGCGCAGATCCTCAGGCCCGCTCAAGTCGAGCATCGGGCTGCACAGCACGCCGAATCGCTCGGCCAGCAGCGGTTCCGCCTGCAACCCGGGTCCGATCTCACCACCATAGCGCACCGCGATATCGGCAGCCCCCGCGGCGATATCGACCGGTGCTTCGTTTGCGTTCAGGCGCAGATCGATATCGGGGTATCGCGCGTTGAACGCCGGAACCGCCGGCAGCAGGCGCCGGGACGTGAACTGGGTGGTCGCGCTGACCGTCACGCTCCGCCGCTTGGGCTTGAGCTCACCGATCACGCGCGCGAACCCATCGAACCCGTCGCGTAGAACCGGATACAGACGCTGCCCCGCGTCGGTCAGTGCAACCCGCCGCGTGCGCCGAACGAACAGCGATGCGCCAAGCGTTTCTTCGAGCAGGCGGATCTGATGGCTGATCGCGGTCGGCGTCACCGCCAGTTCGGCCGCGGCCTCGCGAAAGCTTAAATGGCGCGCCGCCGCCTCGAACGCGCGAAGCGCGGCCAGCGGCGGCAGCCGGCGCGCGCGTATAATAGATGAAATAACCTCATCCATAAGCTGAGCAATTCGCATTGGCCGTGTAATGAATCAAGGCCCAGCTATCCGGTTCCATCAGATGAGCAGGATAGCTTCATGAACTCGACCGATTCCACCCCGCACAGCCTCTTGTGGATCGATTCAAGCGCCCGGCCGGGACGCTCCGGCACCGATCCCCGCGGCTCGCACACACGCAGGCTGACCGCGCGCTTCATCGAGCGCTGGCAGGCCGCGCGCCCGCAGGATTCGATCGTCTACCGCGACGTCGGCGCCAACCCTCCGGCACCCGTCACCGGGGACTGGGTCACCGCCGCCTTCACCAAGCCGGATCGCCGCGATGCGCGCCAGCGCGCGACGCTGGCGGAGAGCGACGCGCTCACCGCCGAGCTTGTCGCCGCCGACGTCATCGTGATTGGCGCACCGATGTACAATTTCGGCATTCCGGCACCGCTCAAGGCGTGGATCGACAATGTCGTGCGGGTCGGCATGACCTTCGGCTTCGATCGCGCCCGCGGTGAGATCCCCTATTGGCCGATGCTGACCGGCGGCAAGCAGCTGGTGATCCTCAGTTCGCGCGGCGATCATGGCTATGATCCGGGCGGCCGGCTCGCCGGCATCAACCTCGTCGAGGCAAGCCTCACCATCCCGCTGAGCTATATCGGGATCGATCGCCATGAGGGTGTCGCGATCGAATATGACGAGTTCGCCGACGACCGGCTGGCCGCGTCGATCGCCGGAGCGGAAGCCCGGACCGACGCGCTCGCCGCGCGCCTCGCGGCAGCGATATCGACCACCGCCCGGGCCGCGTGAGGGACGAAAAAGGCCCGCCTCCCAGCCGGGAAGCGGGCCTCTTCGTCTCAGCGGATCATCCGCGATGTCAGGCGCGCACGCCCTCCATCGGGAAGCTGCCGAACGCGCCGGCGGTGACGGTGCCGGTCAGCTTGTCGCCGTCCACGGTCGCGTCGATGCTCAGCGTCATCGGCATCGGCACGGTGATGTCGACGGTCCAGCTCAGCTTGTCGCCATCGACCTTGCCGCTCACCGCAGTGGTGCCGAGCGCGCCCGAATAGGTGCCGGTGAAGGTGTCGCCCGCGCTCACCACCGCAAGCGTGGCCTTCTGGTCGCCCATCGGCGAGTGGGTGACGGTATCCCAGGTGCCATCGACATTCGCCATGCTCGTCTCTCCTGTCATTCGGGTCGGATCAAAAAGTTCGGCCCTAGTTCGCGGCGGCCTTGGCGGCAGCGCCGACGGACTCGGGCTTCACCACCTCAACAGGCAGGCCAAGGCTGTCAAGCTGCCCGCGAACCTTCGCAGCATCGCCGACAACCACCCAGATGAAGCGCTTGGGGTCGATCGCCCCGCGTGCCGCAGCGTCAACCTGAGGGATGGTGAGCGCGCGATATTTTTTCGCGAGCCCGTCCTGATAATCGTCCGGACGGCGCATGAAGTCGTTCGACTGCATCGCCCCCAGCACCGCGCCCGCGGTCTCATACTGACCCGCCATCTTGCGCACGCTGCTGATCACCGAACGGTCGAACTCGGTCTGCGTGACGCCCTTGCTGCTCAGATAGTCCCCGACCTCCTTCTGGATCTCGAGGATCGCGGGCCCGGTCTTGTCGGCCTGGACAGGCGCGGAGATGGAGAAGGGCACGGCATGTTCCATCCGCGCGACCGCGCCGCGCACACCGTAGGACCAGCTCTTGTCCTCACGCAGGTTCATGTTGATGCGCGACAGGAAGTCGCCGCCCAGCACTTCGCTCGCAGTGCCCAGCGCGATCGAATCGGCAAACGGGTCCACCGGCGTCATCTGCGCCGCAACGATCAGCGACTGCGGCGAGTCCGGCCGGTCGATCAGCAGGATCTTGGGCGCGGTCTGCGTGGCCTTGGCCGCGAACACCTTGGCGCCCGGCGCGCCTTCGCCCTTCCAGTCGCCGAAGCGGCCCTCGAACGCCGCCTTGACCTCCGCGAGCGGACGGTCCGAAACCACGAAGATCTTCGCCTTCTCCGGGCGGATCCATGCCTTGTAGTAGTTGACCAGATCGTCGCGGGTCAGCTTCTTGACGGCGTCCTCGTCACCGCCAAGCGCAGCCATCTTCGCATAGGGCGACTCCTTGCCATAAAGCAGCGGCGGCATCGCCATCTGCGCAAGACCCGCCGGGTTCGACTTGATCTGCTTGATCCCGGCCAGCATCTGCCCGCGCACCCGCTCGATCTCCGCCGCCGGGAACGCCGGCTTGCGGGCGATATCGGCCATCAGCTCGAGCGAACCGGCCAGATTGGGGCTCGGCGTGAACAACGAGATATAGGCCCGGTCGGCGCTGCTGCCCGCACTCACCCCCGCGCCCAGCCGCTCCTGCGCCTCGGCGAGCGCGATCGAATCGCGGGTCGCCGTGCCTTCTTCGAGCAACGCCAGCGTCATGCTCTCGGTGCCGAGCGCAGCCGGAACGTCCGATGCGACGCCCGCATCAAAGCTCATCACCGCTTGGGTCACCGGCACTGCGTCGCGCTGGGCGTAGACCAGCTCGATCCCGTTCGACAGCGTGGTGCGCGTCACCGAGGGGAAGTCGATGTCCTTGACCTCGGCTACCGCGGGCAGCGCGCCGCGCGTACCCTTGAACGGGGCTTCGGCAACCGCCGGCTTCTTCGGCACGGCCGCCGCCTCGGCATAGGCCGCCCGCGCGCCCGGCTCGATCGTCAGCGTATAGGCGGGGCGCGACAGCCACTTGGCTGCGACCGAACGCGCCTGCGCCGGGGTCACCGCGGCAAGATCGGCGAGCTGCTTCTTATAGAAGCCGGGGTCATTCATGTAGAGCGCGCCCGAAGCGAGCGTCACCGCCTTGCCGCCAAAGCCACCGACCGATTCCAGTCCGCGGATGCGCGACGACGCGGTGCGCGTCTTGTAGCGCTCCAGCTCCTCGTTGGTCGGGCCGTTCTTGAGATAGTCGGCAATCAGTTCATCGAGCCGCTTCTCGACCGCCGCCGGATCGACGCCCGGGCGCACATCGGCGGAGATCAGCACCATCCCCGCCTGCGCCATGCTCTGGTTCGAAGCGCCGACGCTCACCGCCAGCTTCTCCTTCTTGACCAGCGCATTGTCGAGCCGCGAGCTGGCGAGACCGCCGAGCACGCCGGTCGCAATGTCGAGTACGGTCGAATCCTTGTCGCGCATCCCCGGCACTGCCCACATGCGGTAGATGCGGGTGACGGCGACGCGGTCCTTCATCACCTCGGCCTTGGCCGCGGCCAGCGTCGGCACATCGACCTTCGGGTCGGAGATCTCGGCGCTCTTGGGGATCGCACCGAAATATTTCTCGACCAGCGGCCGGGCGGCCGCCACGTCGATATCGCCGGCCAGCACCAGCACCGCGTTGTTCGGACCATAATATTGGCGGAACCAGTTCTTGACGTCGTCAAGGCTGGCGGCATCGAGGTCGGCCATCGAACCGATCGTCGAATGGTAATAGGGGTGCCCCTCGGGGAACAGCCCTTCGAGCATCTTGTAGCGCATCAGGCCATAGGGCTGGGTGTCCCCCTGGCGCTTCTCGTTCTGGACGACGCCGCGCTGCTCGTCGAGCTTGCCCTGCGTCACCGCGCCGAGCAGATAGCCCATCCGGTCGCTCTCGAGGAACAGCGCACGATCCAGCGCCGCGCGCGGCACGGTCTGGAAGTAGTTGGTGCGGTCCATGTTGGTGGTGCCGTTATAGTCGGTCGCGCCCACTTCCTTGAGCGGCTCGAAGAACTCGCCCGGCGAGTTTTCCGACCCGTTGAACATCAGATGCTCGAACAAATGCGCGAAGCCGGTCTTGCCCTTGGGCTCGTGCTTCGATCCGACATTGTACCACACGGCCACGCCCACTACCGGCGCCTTGCGGTCGGTATGCACGACCACACGCAGGCCGTTGGCCAGCCGGAACTCCTCATACGGGATGTCCACCCGCTTCACGAGATCGGCGACGGCGACCGGCGCGGGGGCCTGCTGGGCATAGGCGGGCGCGCCGAGGACGACCGCAAGCGCGGTCAGGCTGACAAAGGCTGGCTTCATGGGCGTCGGGCTTTCCGGAATTTGTTACGATAGAAACAACATAACCGGACCCTGCCCGCACGCAACGGACTTGTAAGCGGTTCCGCTTTGGCTAGGCTGGCCCGATCATAGGGGAATATATGATCCGGAAACTCTGCGCCGCCGCGTTCCTCGCGGCTGCATCGCCGCTTGTCGCCCAGACCGCCGCCGACGAACCCGCCTTCTCACCCGACCAGATGCGTGCGCATGTCGAGTTCCTCGCCGACGATCTGCTCGAAGGACGCGATGCCGGTACCCGTGGCTATGACATCGCCGCACTCTACGTCGCCAGCCGCTTCGACGCGCTCGGGTTGAAGCCGGGCGGCCCCAAAGGCTGGTATCAGCCGATCGACTTCGCGCGCGCCAGGTTCAAGAAGGATGCGCCGGCGACGATCACGATCGGCGGCACCGCCTTCCAGAACGGCGTCGACGTGATGATGACAGCCAATGCGCGCGAGCCGGAGCAGTTGCTCGCGGCCGATGCCGTGTTCGTCGGCTATGGCCTCGACTCTCCTACGCACGGCTTCGACGACTATTCGGGGATCGACGTGCGCGGAAAGATCGTGGTGCTGCTCTCCGGCGTCCCCGAGGGCCGCACATCGAGCGAAATCGCGGCACATCTCAGTTCGGAAAAGGCGCGCATGGCCGAGCGCCGCGGCGCGGTCGGAGTGGTCACCGTCCCGACCCGCGCCTTCCTCGCCAGCACGCCGTGGAAGCGGTTGGCGGGCTATGCCGCTTCGTCCCGCTATGTGTGGATCGGCAAGGACGGCAAGCCCTGGTCGGCGGCACCCGAAATCCGCGCCACCGCCTATGCCCATGGCCCCGCAGCCGACGCGCTGTTCGCAGGCGCGCGGATGAACCTCAAGCGCGTGCTCGACGCCGCCGCCCGCAAGGGCGCGATGCCGCGCGGCTTCGCGCTCAAGGCGCCGGTGCGCATCGAACGCCACAGTGTCGTGGAGAATATCTCGAGCCCGAACGTCATCGGGGTCATCCCGGGTTCCGATCCGGTGCTGGCGAAGGAAGTGGTGATGATCACCGCGCATCTCGACCATGACGGCGTCGATCCCAAGGCGGAGGGCGACAAGATCTACAACGGCGCGATGGACAACGCCGCGGGCATCGCGACGATGCTGGAGGTCGCGCGCGCCTTTGCCGAGGGCAAGGACAAGCCCAGGCGCACCGTGATGTTCGCCGCGGTCACCGCGGAAGAGGACGGGCTGCTCGGCTCGCAATATCTTGCCAAGCATCCGCTCGTTCCCGCGGGCGGGCGCGTCGCGGGCGTCGTGAATCTCGACATGCCCGTGCTGACCTACGACTTCAGCGACGTGATCGCATTCGGCGGCGAGCACTCGACGCTCGGCCCGATCGCCGATCGCGCAGTGGCAAGGGCGGGGATCAAGGTCGCCCCCGACCCCATGCCCGAACAGGGCATCTTCACCCGCTCCGACCATTACAGCTTCGTGGTCGAAGGCGTGCCATCGATCATGCTCGCCACCGGCTTTGCAGGCGAAGGGCGCGAGAAGTTCATGAACTTCCTCAGCAAGACCTATCACCGCCCCAACGACGATCTCGGCCAGCCCTTCAACTGGCAGGCCGGCGCCAAATTCGCGCGGATCAACTATCTGATCGCGCGTGAAATCGCCGACGGGGCCGAAGCACCGCATTGGTATGCGGGCAATTTCTTCGGCAACACCTTTGCGACCGGCGCGCCCAAGGCGCCTGCTCCGGCCAAACCGAAGGGCAAATAGGCCCATCCGCCGGGCCGGGCTTGTTCCGGCCCCGGCACTGCGGCAGCATCGTTCCCGCGCAGATTTCTGCGCGTGAGGGTTGTGTTGCAAAAATGCAACATTACCTCATGCCGTGAAAGGCAACAGGGACACGCATGAACCTCGAGAAATTCACCGATCGCGCCAAGGGCTTCCTTCAGTCGGCGCAGACCGTTGCGATCCGCAACAACCACCAGCGGATCACCCCCGAACATATCCTGAAGGCGCTGCTCGAAGACGAGCAGGGCATGGCCGCGGGGCTCATTCAGGCCGCGGGCGGCGACGCCAGGCGCGCCGCGAGCGAGATCGACTCCGCCCTGTCCCGCATTCCCGCGGTCACCGGCGGCGGCGCGCAGCAGGCGCCCGGGCTCGACAATGACAGCGTCCGCCTGCTCGATTCCGCCGAGCAGATCGCGACCAAGGCCGGCGACAGCTTCGTCAGCGTGCAGCGCATGCTGCAGGCCCTGCTCCTCGCCACCACCACCAATGCCGGCCGCGCGCTCGCGGCCGCGGGGGTCAAGCCCGACGCACTCAACGCCGCGATCAACCAGCTCACCGGCGGCCGCACCGCCGACACCGCGGGCGCCGAGGATCGCTACGACGCGCTCAAGAAGTTCGCGCGCGATCTCACCCAGGCTGCCAAGGACGGCAAGCTCGATCCCGTCATCGGCCGCGACGAGGAGATCCGGCGCACCATCCAGATCCTCGCGCGCCGCACCAAGAACAATCCCGTCCTGATCGGCGACCCCGGCGTCGGCAAGACCGCGATCGCCGAAGGCCTCGCGCTGCGCATCGCCAATGGCGACGTGCCCGACACGCTCAAGGGCCGCGCGCTGATGTCGCTCGACATGGGCAGCCTGATCGCGGGCGCGAAATACCGCGGCGAGTTCGAGGAGCGCTTGAAGGGCGTGCTCGACGAGGTGAAGGGCGCCGACGGCCACATCATCCTGTTCATCGACGAGATGCACACGCTGATCGGCGCGGGCAAAGGCGAAGGCGCGATGGACGCCGGCAATCTGCTCAAGCCCGCGCTGGCCCGCGGCGAACTGCACTGCATCGGCGCGACCACGCTCGACGAATATCGCAAGCATGTCGAGAAGGACCCCGCTCTCCAGCGGCGCTTCCAGCCCGTCTTCGTCGGCGAACCGACGGTCGAGGACACGATCTCGATCCTGCGCGGGCTCAAGGAGAAGTATGAGCTGCACCATGGCGTGCGCATCACCGACGGGGCGCTGGTATCCGCCGCGACGCTCAGCAACCGCTACATCACCGACCGCTTCCTGCCCGACAAGGCGATCGACCTGATGGACGAGGCCGCCTCGCGCATTCGCATGGAGGTGGAGAGCAAGCCCGAGGAGATCGAGACGCTCGATCGCCGCATCATGCAGCTCCAGATCGAGCGCGAGGCGCTGCGCAAGGAAAGCGACCAGGCGTCGAAGGACCGGCTCGCCAATCTCGAAGCCGAACTCGCCAATCTCGAAGAACAGTCCGCCGGACTGACCCAGCGCTGGCAGGCCGAGAAGGACAAGATCGCAGGCGAGGCCAGGATCAAGGAGCAGCTGGAGCATGCCCGGCTCGAGCTCGATCAAGCGCAGCGCAGCGGCGACCTCGCCAAGATGGCCGAGCTCAACTACGGCACCATTCCCGCGCTGACCAAGCAGCTGGAGGAGGCACAGGCCTCGACCGGCCCGGCGATGCTGCGCGAGGAGGTCACCGCTGACGACATCGCCGCGGTGGTCAGCCGCTGGACCGGCATCCCCGTCGACCGGATGCTGGAGGGCGAGCGCGAGAAGCTGCTCGCCATGGAGGAAACGCTCGGCAAGCGTGTGATCGGCCAGCAGACGGCGGTGAAGGCGGTCTCCACCGCGGTGCGCCGCTCACGTGCCGGGCTTCAGGATCCCAACCGCCCGCTCGGCTCGTTCCTGTTCCTCGGCCCAACCGGCGTCGGCAAGACCGAACTGACCAAGGCACTCGCCGAATTCCTGTTCGACGATCCGCACGCGATGGTGCGCATCGACATGAGCGAGTTCATGGAGAAGCACTCGGTCGCCCGGCTGATCGGCGCCCCTCCCGGCTATGTCGGCTATGAGGAAGGCGGCGTCCTCACCGAAGCCGTCCGCCGCCGCCCCTATCAGGTCGTGCTGTTCGATGAGGTGGAGAAGGCGCATGGCGACGTCTTCAACATCCTGCTCCAGGTGCTTGATGACGGCCGCCTGACCGACGGACAGGGCCGCACGGTCGACTTCACCAACACGATCATCGTGCTGACCTCGAACCTCGGCAGCCAGTTCCTGACCCAGCTCGATGAAGGGCAGGACGTCGCGTCGGTCGAACCGCAGGTGATGGAGGTCGTGCGTGCGCATTTCCGGCCCGAATTCCTCAACCGGCTGGACGAGATCGTTCTGTTCCACCGCCTCGGCCGCAGCGAGATGGCGCCGATCGTTGACATCCAGGTCGCCCGGCTCGGCAAGCTGCTCGCCGAGCGCAAGATCACGCTCGACTTGACGCCCGAGGCGCGCGACTGGCTGGGCCGCGTCGGCTACGATCCGGTCTATGGCGCGCGGCCGCTCAAGCGCGCGGTCCAGCGCTATCTGCAGGACCCGCTCGCCGATGCGATCCTGCGCGGCGACGTCAAGGACGGCAGCACGGTCAGGGTCGGCGAAGGCGATGGCGCGCTGGTGCTGACCCCCGCGTAACGCGCGGGGTCAGCGCGCGATATCGAACGCGACCGTCAGGCGCTCGCCCGCGCCGAACGGAAGCGTGCCGTGCCACATGAGCGAAGGGAACAGCACGAGACGGCCTGGCCTGGGCTCGATCTGCCGCAGCGGCGGCAGGCCGATGCCCAGTTCGTGCGGCGCCTCGCCCAGCGACAGCCAGCCGGCCGGCGCCGCGCCCCGTTCGGCTTCGGGCGGGACCGCGACATAGAAGGCCGAGCTCAGCCAGCCCTGCGGGTGGATATGGTTGCTGTGCCGTCCCCCGCCGCTGCCCGCCAGCCGCACGGACCAGGCGCCCGCAAAGCGGAACCTATCGGGCCGGTAGCGGAGCGTGGGGTGCCGCGGGTCCATCGGTGGCAGCTGCGCGACATGCCCCGCGACCGCATCGAGGATCGCTGTCCGCAGCTGGCGGATCTCGGGCTCGGCGCGCGCGAACAACGGCCCGTCGGTCTGCGTCCCGCCGCGGACCGACTGGCCGAGCGGCGGGGCTTGCATCCCGTGCAGCGTCCGCAGGCAGGCCGCCAGCGCATCGAGATCGCCCGCCGCCTCGCCCAGGTCGTAGATGCCGACCAGTCGCGCATCGCCCTCCAGCCAGTCCGCGCGCGCATCGCCGGTCAGCCGCCAGGCAAGCGCAGCATAGGGCCAGAGCTGGTCCGCGTCCGGCCGGCTCAGCAGCGGCTCGATCCGCGCCGACGCCACCTGCGCCTGCCCGGTGCGCAGCAAATGCCGGACATGGCGCACCGCGTGCGCGATATCTTCAACCCCTGCCAGGGCGGTGAACAACCGGTCGGCCCGCGCCACGTCGCCAAGCTCGGATGCGATCACCACTTCGAACCGCTCGAAGCCGATCCGCGTCGCCGCTTCCGCGCGCTTCAGGACCGCATCGGCTTCTTCATATCGCGACGCTTCGATCAGGACATTGAGCAGCGCGCTCCATAGCGCCGCTTCCTGCGGAACCCGGACGACGGCGGCTTCCAACGATGCGGTCGGCTCTTTGCCGAGCATCGTCGCGATCCGCGCGAAGCTGGCATGGCCCGCGATCCAAAGCGGGTTGCTGGAGAGAATGAGCTCCAGTTCGGCGGTCGCGGTCCCGCCCTGTCCTTCCGCGAGCTGCGCCGCCGCGCGTCCGACCAGCAGGTCGGAGTCTGCGGGGGACAAAAGGCGCGCCTTCTCGAACAGCGCATAGGCCGGATAACCAGCCTCCAGGCTCGCCTGCGCCAGTCCATGCGCGGCTTTCAGATCATTGGGCGTCAGCCGCGCCGCTTCGCCGAATGCACGTGCTGCCTCGGCTCCGTCGCCCAGCTCGCGGTGCATCAGCCCCAGCACATGCCACAGCCGTGGATAGCCGCGATGCTCCGCCAATGCCGCGGTGAGGATCGGCACTCCGTCTTCCGCCCGTCCGGAATCGCGTGCGTCGAGCGCGGCACTGATCGCGATTTCGGGGTTGCTCATCCCGCCTTCCTGCCAGCCGCGCGCGCAGGGTGCAAAGCAAAGGCGCAAAGAAAAGGGGGCGGACCGAAGTCCGCCCCCAATTCTGTCGTTTCGATCTGCTCGCCTTAGAACTTCAGGCGGGCAGAGACCGTGAAGGTCCGGCCGACCGAGTCGTAGAGCGACGGGAAGGTGTTCGCGTTGTTGAACGCGGTACCACCGATCGTCGCGCCCACAACGGGCGGATCCTTGTCGAACAGGTTGTCGACCGAGAAGTTCAGCGACAGATTGTCGTTGACCTGCGTCGCGATCGCCAGATCGAAATAGTCGTACGCCGGAATCTGCCTGTAGGCCGGGAAGATGTTCGCGGGATTCGGACCGCCCGGCATGGTGGCGCCCGGGATCAGCGTAGCGTTGAACGGCTCGAGCTTGACAGCCGAGAGGTGCGTCCACGCCAGCGAGACGTCGAACGGACCCGACGAGTAGGTCACGCGGCTGTTCCACTTCCACTCCGGACGCGGGTTGGTGCAGCTCGTGCTGTAGTAACCCGTGCAGTCGCGGTTGATCGAGACCGGCGGCAGCGTCGACGCCTGGAAGTGGTAGTAGTCAAGCCAGGTGCCGTTGAACGCCAAACGGAGCGAACCGCCCAGACCAACGCGGTCCAGATCGAACCGGTAGGTCACGCCAAGGTCGATACCCGCCGTCTCGATCTTGCCGAGGTTCGAACCCGCCAGGATGACGCCCGGGGTTTCAGCCGCGCCGTTGAGCGAGCCGTTGTTCGGGCTACGCTTGATGAGCGCGCACAGCGGGCTCGGTGCGGCCGGGGTCGAACCGTAGCAGCCGTTCAGGACGTCCTGCACGGTCGCGTTGCTGATCGCGTCCTTGATCACGATGTTGAAGTAATCGATCGTGATCGCCAGGCCGGGAACGAACTGCGGCTGAAGGACGGCACCCAGCGTGTAGGTGTGCGCCTTCTCGACGTTCAGGTTCGGGTTGCCCGAGGTGGTGACGTTGATCTGGCCCGAAGTCGGCGTCGGAATGCTGCCGATCGTGCCCGCTGGAGCACCCGTCAGGATGCAGAGCTGGCCCAGCGCCGGATTGAGGACCGGGGCATTGCCCTGGCACGGATCCGGGTTCAGGTTGTTCAGCGCCACGACCGGCGCCTGGAACAGCTCCTGGATGTTCGGCGAGCGCACCGCGACCTGATACATGCCGCGCAGCTTGATGCCCTCGAACATCTCCCAAGTCGCGCCGGCCTTCCAGGTCACCGCATCATACTGGGTCTGGACCGGGGTCGGCGTACCGCCCTCGTTCTTGTAGTCCGAGTAGCGGATGCCGGCTTCCACGGTCAGATTGTGGAAGAACGGCTTGTCCGTCACCAGCGGCACGATCAGTTCGCCGAAGACTTCCTTGGTCTCGATGCGACCGCGATCCGGCGGCGTGCGCGCGCCGGTGCCCAGCACCTCGCCCTGAATCTGCGAAGGGTTGTCAGGCATGCTCTGTGCCGAAAGCACGCGGCGCTCGACACCCGCCGAGAAGGCGATCTTGCTGTCCGAGAACGGGCTGGCGAGGCCGAACAGGTCCCCGCTGATGTTCCCGCCGACCACGCTCAGCTTCACCGTACGGCGGATCTGCGCGTCGAGGTCGATGAAGTTCATCATCTCGGGCGTGATCGAACCCAGCGGGCCGAACAGATTGATCGGAACGCAGGCGTTGCTCGTGTCATAGCAGACCGGGTTGCCGGCACCGTCGCGGCGCGACCGGATTGCCTGCTGCAGGCGGGTGTTCGAACCCCAGTTCTCACGGGTCTGGTTCTGGGTGGTCTCGCCATACTGGGCGAAGACATTGTACTTCAGGCCCGGCAGAGCTTCGCCGCGCAGGCCGAAATCGACCTGGAACTGGTTGGTATCGACCTGGTTGCCGCGCGGTCCGAACTCGACCATGCGGCGGCCGGGCGACAGAATTTTCTCGCGATAGTTCGGGTCGGTGACCGACGTCGCGGTTGCGGCTGCGGTACACTCGGCCGCGCTGAGCGGCTGAACGCCGGAAACGGCTGCGTTCCAGTCGAGCATGCAGAGCTGGTTGCGTGCCGCCGTGGTCAGATAGGCGTTGCTCAACGGCACCGCGAACGGGTTGCTGAACGTACCGGTCGAGGCGAGCTGGATGCGCGCCGAGTTCCGGGTGAACATGCCCGACATATAGGCTTCGACGCCGTCGGTGATCTCGTAGCGCGCCTTGGCATAGGCGTTGAAGCGCTCGAGCGGTGCCTGGATATACTGGAATTCGTTGGTGTTGTAGGTGTCCGACTGCAGCGCAGCGCGGAATGCGCCGAGCGCCGGGTCATACACCGCACCGAAGGTGCTGGAGGGCAGCCCCATCGCCAGATTGTCGTTGCCCTGCAGGATCGTCGGCACCGCGGCGGTCGCGCCCTGGAAGTTGCCGTTGGCGATCGAGCGGGGGAAACGGCCCACTTCGCGGTTGGTCGAGAAGACCGGCCGGCGATCGGTGTAGCCGAGTGCGAGAACCACGTTACCGCGGTCGTCGTCGAAGCCCGCGCCCATCACGACGTCCGCACGGAACTGGGCACCGTCACCGCGCTCGGAGATGCGGTAGGAAGCCGAGGCGTCGATGCCGCGGAAGTCGCGCTTGGTGACGAAGTTCACCGCGCCGGCAACGGCGTCGGCGCCGTACACGGTCGAAGCGCCACCGGTCAGCACGTCGACGCGCTCGACCAGCGCGATCGGAATGTTGTTGAGGTCGGTGAAGCCGTCGAGGCCGAACGGCACGATGCGGCGGCCGTCGAGCAGCACCAGCGTGCGCTGCGAGGTGTTGGTGCCGGCCTGGTTCAGACCGCGAAGGTCGACGGTCGACGAACCGTCACCGCCGTTGTTGACCGACGGGCCAAGCGCCGGGCGAACCGCCGGCAGGTCGCGAAGCAGGTCTTCCGCGGTGTTCGGCTGCTTGAAGCCGATTTCCTCGGCGCCGATGACCGTGACCGGGCTCGAAATCTCGAGGTCGGGACGCTGAATCAGCGTGCCGGTGACGACCACTTCTTCAGCCGGCGCTTCGGCGGCCGGCGTTTCCTGGGCCTGAGCCGGCGCGACGAAGACCGCGCCGGTCAGCAGCAGCGTCGACGTGAGCAGACGCGCGCGAGTGAGTGAAACCATTGATAGAGCACCCCTTGTATCGGCGGTTTTCCGCCTTCGTGGCGATGCGCGGGATGGACCCTGCGCAACATACCCCCCTGCATAATTCGCAGCGGCGGTCGCTCACAATGGTGTTGTGCGCGGGCAAGACAGTTTGCGCCGCATCGTGATAAAATCGTCACACCTGGAACCAATATTATGTAATATCTATGATTTTCAGGGACTTTGAGACCGTACTCAGCTGAGCTAGGCTTAGCGCCGTCTCACCCCGCCCGGAGGAATCGATGCCTGGAACGCCGGCCCTGCTGCTTCTCCTCTCCGCCGCCTCGGTCGCGCCCACCGGCGCACAGGAGATTCAGGGCGGCAATGCCGTCGATGCGATCGCCGCCTGCCGCGGCATTGCCGATTCAGCCGCACGGCTCGCCTGTTTCGACAAATCGGCCGAAGCACTGGTCCGCGCACGCGAGAACAAGGACGTGGTCGTCCTCGACCGTGCCGAAGTGCGCAAGACGCGCCGCTCGCTGTTCGGCTTCACCCTGCCCAGGATCAAGCTGTTCGGCGGCGGCGACGATGGCGAGGAGGAGCTCAAGGAACTCACCAGCAAGGTCGCCAGCGTCGGCCAGCCCGAACGCGATCGGTGGCTGGTGAAGCTCGACGACGAATCGCGCTGGCAGACGATCGAACCGGCCACCTTCCCGCCCAGGACCGGCGATACCGCCCGGATCAAGCGCGCCGCGATGGGCAGCTTCATGGCGACCTTCGGCAGTGGCCGTTCGGTCCGCGTCAAACGCGTCGACTAGGGCTCCCCGGGGGTCAGTCCACCGTCACCGGCATCGATCCTGCGATCAGCAGCGGATCGATCTTGGCGCCCCGCCAGCGCATCCCCCAGTGAAGATGCGGCCCGGTCGCGCGCCCGGTCGCGCCCACCGCGCCGATCGTCTGGCCGCGGCGCACCACGTCGCCCGCCTTCACGTCGATGCGGGAGAGGTGCAGGAACGCGCTGTTCAGCCCCATGCCGTGGTCGAGCATCAACAGCTTCCCCTCCAGCGTGAAGGGCGCCTGGGCCGCCAGGATCACCACCCCGTCGGCGGGTGCGAGCACCGCGGTGCCCGTCGGCCGAGCGACATCGACGCCCGAATGGTACGATCCCGGCTCGCCCCGGTAGACGCGCTGCGACCCGAACAGGCCGGAAATGCGCCCGGTCACCGGCCACATGAAGCGCTGCCGCCAACCCTGCGAAGGCGACCGGATTTCGCGCGCGGCGCTGATCTGCGCCACCTCGCCCGGGCGCCGCCGTTCGAACTCCGCGCTCGGCTGCGCAATGCGCGGCAGCGTGTTGAGCCGCTCGATCCGCCAGGCGCGCGGCTGGACCGAAAGCGTGCGGCGGATCTCGCTGCCGTCCACGCGCGTCGCGACGATCGTCGCCGTTGGACCGGCATCGCGATCGAAGGCGATCAGGAAGCGGCCGTCCGCCGCCACCGGCACGTCCTGCCCCTGAAAGACGATACGGCTGGTCAGCGCCGGCGCGGTGCCGAGCACCATCCCGCCCTGGATCATCTGCCCGTCAAAGCCGAAATCGTTCCGCGAAGGCGCGGGACGCGCCTGCCCGCTCGCGACCGGAACCAGCGCCACGCCGCCCGCGGCTATCGCGGCAAGGACGGCACCGGCGATGACAATCCCCCCCGCCGCCTTCATGGCGTCATCAGGGCGCGCGTTGCGATCTCGGCGGTGGCATAGGCTTCCTGGCGCGCGACGCTCCAGTAGCGCAGTGCATCGAGCGGGATCTTCTCGCCGCTCACCGCGCAGACGACATGGTCGCCGGGCACCAGCACGCGAAAGCCGTTCGCCATATAATGGAGCCGCGCCGGGCGGGCGGTGTTGGAGGACATCAGCATGGCGGTACTCGCTTCGGCTAGGAACGGATCAGAACAGGTCGGGCTGTTCGGGCTTGTCGCCAGCATAGGATTTGGCGCCGCTGCGCTCAACCCGCGCATCGACGATGCCGTCGCGGAAATGCAGCGTCACGGCCCCCGCCGCACGCGCATCCGCGGCGCTCGCCACCACCTTGCCGCTCGCTTTGGCGCCGACCCGGACATAGCCGCGCTGCAGCAGATTGTCGGGATTGACCGCATCCAGCAGCTTGCCCGCCCCCTCCAGCCGATGGCGTAGCGTATCGAGCTTGCGCTCCAGCACCGCCGGACGCAGCGCGCCGGCCGCCCGGTCGAGCACGCCGCGCGCCAGCGTCACGCGCCGTTCCAGCGCCCGGTCGAGCTTCGCACCCAGATCGTCCGCCTTCTGCCGCTGCGGCCCCAGCAGCGCGTCACGCTTGGGCAGCACGCGCACCAGCGCCTGCAATCGCTCGCCCGCGCGCTCGTGATAGCGGCGCGCATAGCGTTCGGCACGCAGGCCCATCGTCGCGACCGCATTGGCGAGCTCGGCGCGCACCGGCACCGCGATCTCGGCCGCCGCGGTCGGCGTCGGCGCGCGCACATCGGCGGCATAGTCGCATAACGTCGTGTCGGTCTCGTGCCCCACGGCCGAGATGACGGGAATCCGGCATGCCGCCACCGCACGCACCACCGGCTCCTCGTTGAACGCCCACAGATCCTCGATCGATCCGCCCCCACGCGCGACGATCACCAGGTCCGGCCGCCGCACCGGGCCGTCCTCGGGCATCGCGTCGAACCCGCGCACCGCCGCCGCAACCTCGGCCGCCGCGCCCTCGCCCTGCACCTTGACCGGCCAGACCAGCACATGCGTCGGAAACCGGTCCGCAAGGCGATGGAGGATGTCGCGGATCACCGCGCCGGTGGGCGACGTCACGACGCCGATCGTCTGCGGCGCGAACGGCAAGGGCTGCTTGCGCGCGGGATCGAACAGCCCCTCACCCGCCAGCTGCGCCTTCAGCTTCTCGAACAGCGCCATCAGCGCGCCTTCGCCCGCCAGCTCCATCCGCTCGATCACGATCTGGTATTTGGAACGGCCGGGATAGGTGGTGAGCTTGCCGGTCGCCACCACCTCGATCCCGTCCTGCGGGCGGAACGGCACGCGATCGGCCTGGCCGCGCCACATCACCGCGTCGATCACCGCATCGGCATCCTTGAGCGCCAGATAGACATGCCCCGACGCCGCGCGCTTGAACCCCGAAATCTCGCCGCGCAGGCGGACATGGCCGAACTCGCCCTCCACCATCCGCTTCAGCTTGAGCGACAATTCGCCGACGGATAGCGGAGCATCGTTGTCCCCTTCCCGCCCCTCGGCTACGAGCCGCGGCGGAATACTATCGTCGAAGGGATCTGACATGAACGTCCTGTTGCTTGGGTCCGGTGGCCGCGAACATGCGCTCGCCTGGAAGCTCGCGCAATCGCCCCGGCTCGATAGCCTCCATGCGATTCCCGGCAACCCCGGAATCACCAAATACGCGACCTGCCATGACGTCACGCTGACCGATCACGCCGCGGTGATCGATTTCTGCAAGCGCCATGCGATCGGCTTCGTCGTGGTCGGCCCCGAGGCGCCTTTGGTCGACGGCCTTTCCGACAGCCTGCGCGCCGCCGGTTACGGCGTGTTCGGCCCGTCGCAGGCCGCCGCCCAGCTCGAAGGGTCGAAGGGCTTCACCAAGGATCTGTGCGCACGGGAGAATATCCCGACTGCGGGCTATGTCCGCGTCACCGATCTCGAAACCGCGCGCCTCGCCCTCGCCCGCGATTTCCCCCGCCCGGTGGTGATCAAGGCCGACGGCCTCGCCGCGGGCAAGGGTGTCACCGTCGCCTTCACCGACGCGGAAGCCGACGCCGCCATCGCCGCGATCTTCGAGAAACCCGGCGGCGAAGCGGTGATCGAGGAGTTTCTGGAGGGCGAGGAAGCCAGCTTCTTCGTCCTCACCGACGGCACGGATTTCGTGACCTTCGGCTCCGCGCAGGATCACAAGCGCGTCGGCGACGGCGACACCGGTCCCAATACCGGCGGGATGGGCGCCTACAGCCCCGCGCCGGTGCTGACCCCCGCGCTTGAGGCCGAGGCGATCGAGACGATCATCAAGCCCACGATCGCCGGCATGGCCAAGGCCGGAACGCCCTATTCGGGTGTGCTCTATGCCGGCCTCATGCTCACCCGCGCCGGCCCCAAGCTGATCGAGTACAATGCCCGCTTCGGCGACCCCGAATGCCAGGTGCTGATGCTGCGGTTCGAGGACGATCTGCTCGATCTGATGCTCGCCACCGAAGCCGGCGAGCTGGCAAGCCGCGAAGCGCCCCGCTTCGGTGCCGAGACCGCGCTCACCGTCGTCATGGCGGCAAAGGGCTATCCCGGCACGCCCGAAACCGGCGGCGCGATCAACGGCCTCAACGCGGCCGAGGACACCGGCGCGCAGGTGTTCCAGGCGGGCACGAAACTCGACAACGGCCAGCTCGTCGCCGCGGGCGGCCGCGTCCTTACCGTCACCGCGACCGGCGCGACGGTGACCGAGGCGCAGGCCGCCGCCTATCGCGCGGTCGATGCGATCGACTTCCCCACCGGCTTCGCCCGCCGTGACATCGGCTGGCGCGAAGTGAAGCGCGAGCAGGGCTAGACGCTAGACCCCGCTCAGGGCTTGTCGACCCACCGTCCGCGCTGCGCGATGCAGCTTTGCTTCGTCGTCGCCAGCTGCTGCGGGCTGCGCGCGTAGTAAAAGGTCGTGACCTTCTGCCCGAACGGGTTGACGCAGGACGCCTGCGCCTGCGCCGGGCACGCCTTCATCGGCGTCGCCTTGAGCCCGTTGCCGTCATTCTCCTTGCACTGCGCCGCATAGGCGGCGGCGGGAACGGGCAGGCTGGTCTGCGAGCAATCCTTGACGATCTCCGACATGATCGTGCCCTCGATCAGGCAGGCATTGCCCGATTGCGGCGCGGGCGCGGCGATCGCGCCCGGCGAGAGGATGAGAAGGCTGGCGATTCCGGCAAACAACTTCAGGTGCATGAACTCTTCCCCATCGTCTGGAAATTCGGCGCATAGCCCGCGCCCGGGTCGTTTTGATGGCGTCAGTCCCCGATCGCCCGGTCGGCATCGCCGATCAGATAGGCGGCCATCGAGGTTCGCTTCGGGTTTACCCGGTGCGGCGGGAATTGCAGCAGGCAAAGGATTGCGGTGTCGCGCAGCGCCCAGCTTGCCCAGCTCAGCGGCGAATCCCCGTGCGCGTCACGCTGGTCGAGCACCGCCCCCGCCGCGATCAGCCGCTCGATCACGCCCTGCGGCGCATAGGCCGCCGCACGGTGCAGCGCGCCCTCCCCGCGGTTGCGCACGTCGCGCATGAAGGCCCCGGTCTCGGTCCCCGCCACCGTCTTCCGGTTAGGGTCCGCTCCCGCCGCCAGCAGCACCGCGACCACCGCCTCCATCCCCGGGCTGTCGCAACGGCTCACCGCATTGTGCAGCGCCGTCTCCCCGCTCTCCGGATCCGCGTCATTCGCGTCCGCCCCTTGTTCGATCAGCCAGGCGCAGAGCCGCCAATGCCCGTGGAACGCCGCGCCGCCGAGCCCCAGGTTGCGCCCCAGCGCATCGAGCGGCACCCCGGCCTCGGCCAGCCGCCGGATCGCGCTCACATCGCCATAATAGGCGCACCAGCCGATCAGCTCCGCGCCCTCGACGCTCGCCCGCGCATCGCCGCCCTGCGCGATCCAGTCGAAGATCAGGTCGGTGCGGCCCGCAGCGATCCGTTCCAGCATGTCGGGAATCCTCTCACGCGTATTGCTCGACTATATCACCTGAAGCCTGCGTCGTCACCTATGGGGTGAAGCCGGACCCGAAACGAGATATGAACCCCGCGGGGGAGGCTCCATCTCGGGATTCGCATTCACGGGAGGCGCAGGTGCAGGCTTCGGGCAGCAGGAACGACATCGCGATTCCACATTCCGTCCTCGGCACGGCCGGGATACCGCCGGAACGCGCCATGGCCCTGTGGCGGGAGAGCATGGCCGCCTTCTACGACGTCCGCGCCCGCACCGATGACGGCTTCCGCTTCCGCGCCGAAGCCTTCCATTTCGGCGAGATCGTCGTCACCGCCTATGCCTGTTCGGCGCAGACCTTCGATCGCTCCCGGTTGCGCATCGGCCGCGACGGGCTCGATCACCTGACGCTGCAATTCTGCCTGTCGGGCAGCCATGGCCCGCGCGACGGGAGCAGCGCCGATCGCGCCGGCCCCGGCGACATCCTCGTCGCCGATCTCGCCCAGCCCCAAGCGACCGCGGCGAGCGACTTCAGCAGCCTCAACCTCACCGTTCCGCGCCGCCTGCTCGGCCCCCTGCTCGACGCGCCCGACGCGCACAACCTGCGCCGCATCCCCGCCGGCACGCCGCTCGCGACCTTGCTCCACAATCATCTCGCGACGCTGTTCCGGACCGCCCCGGCCATGCGCGCCGAGGATGCCGAAGCCGTCGCCCGTCCCACGCTCGACCTCGCCGCCGCGCTGCTCAACGCCCAGCTTCCGGAGGGCAGCCGCCGCGCGGTCGAATCGGTTCTCGGTTGCCAGATCGGCCGTTTCCTCGCTGATCACGCCGCCGACCGCACCCTCTCCCCCGAAGGCGTCGCCGCCCGCTTCGGCATCTCGCGGCGCAAGCTCTATCATCTGCTCGAACCGCATGGCGGCTTCGCGGCTTGCCTGCGCGAACACCGGCTCCGCCGCGCCCAGGCGCTGCTCGGCGACCCGGCACAGCGCGGCCTGCCGATGGACATGATCGCCGAACGCTGCGGCTTCGCCTGGCGCACCAATTTCGCGCGCACCTATCGCCTGCGCTTCGGCTTCACCCCGCGCGACACGCGCGAGCTGGCGGTGCAGCGCCAGCGGACCGACGCCGTGCGCGCCGCGGACCGGCATATGTGGGACTGGATCCGCACGCTCCGTTAGGTGCCCCAGGATACGCGGCGTGCACGCCAGGATACATCGCGCGCCCGCATGCCGGGATCGCTTGCCCTCGCCCCCGGTCGATCGCTTACCCACGCGCCGCTCAAGCCTGTTGGAGAAAGCCGATGCTTCGCACCCCATTCCTGTTCGCTGCAGCCACTCTTTCCGTCCTCCCCGCGCTCGCCCAGGACGGGTATGAACCGCCGCTCCGTGCCAATGACCTCGCTTCTGACGAGCGCTATTCGGCGGGCGTCCATTCGGACTCCAACCCCGCCCAGGTGCGCGGCAAGGACATCGGCGCACGGCGGCTGTCGGCGAACAACGTCTGGACCGGGCTCAGGGCTGGCAAGACCGACGACAAGGTCAATGAAAACTATGTCGTCTACGGCAGGCCCTTCTACGCCATGGCTGCGGGAACCGTGGTCGGTTGCTGGCGCAACGCGCCCGACAATCCCGCCAAGAGCAAGCATCCCGATTTCACCAACAACAAGATGCCCAATGGCGGCAACCATCTCTATGTGCTGCAGGACGACGGCAACTATGTCCTCTACGCCCATGCCAAGCCGGGCTCGATCCCGGCCACGCTCTGCCCGCACAATGCGGTGCAGCTCAGCAGCAACAAGCGCGACGGCGGTGAGCCCAGCCTGCTGCTCGATACCAAGGTGGACAAGGGCGCGCGCGTCACGCCGGGCATGCCGCTCGGCCTGGTCGGCAATTCGGGCGATTCCTCCGGCCCGCACCTCCATGTCCATGTCGTCAGGAATGGCGTCGGCCAGCCCATGCCCTTCCGCCGCGGCATGACCACGCCGCTCGGCGACGACGACAAGGCGGACATCGACGGCCCCTGGACCCGCCTCGACGGCAAGGAAATGCCCGCCCGGCGCGTACTGCTCTGGGCGCCGCACAAACAGGGCAATTACAGCTTCAACGGCGTCCTCGCCGCCAACTACCAGCGCATGGTCGATCATCTCGCCGATTCGGAACTGATGCCCGGCCTCATCACCTGTGCAGGCAATGGCGCGACCTATAATTCGGACTGGTCGCCGGCGAAGGACAAGAACTGGGCAAGCTTCAACGCGATGACCCCGGAAGAAGCCAAGGCGAAGCACAGCCACTATACCGGGCTCGGCTATCAGCGAACCTCGTCCTACACCTGCGGGCCGCACAGCGTTGCGGTGTGGAAGAAGTAGCGCAGGCAACCCGCTTCCACCGCGCCTGACCATCGGATAGGCTTCGGCTTTGTCAGCCGGAGCCGCCGATGGACAGCAATGCTCAGTCCCTGTCCTTCATCAGCGACCCGCTCGAATGGGTGACGGCCACGCATTTCGTGGTCATCGGCCTGTGCGCCCTCGGCGCGATCGCCATCCTGATCTGGGGCCGCCATCTGCGCCGCAAGCAGCAGGAAGCCGACGCGGAAGTGGCGGAGAATAACGAGATCGTCGAGGGCGAGGAGCGCCCGCCGGAACCTTAGGGTCCAAACCCGATCAGGGCGCGGTTTCGCTCAGCAGCAGCTTGTCGATCTTGTGCCCGTCCATGTCGACGATCTCGAAGCGCCAGCCCTGCTCGACAAAGCTCTCCCCTTCCTTGGGCAGATGCTTGAGCACCGCGAGCGCAAGGCCGGCGACGGTCGCATAGTCGCGATCCTCGGGCAGCTCGATCCCGATCCGCTCGGCCAGCGCATCGGCGGCAAGCTGGCCGGACACCAGCAGCGATCCGTCGTCGCGCACGATGATCGACGGATCCTCGCCCGGATCAGCGTCGGACACGAACTCGCCCGCGATCGCGGCAAGCAGGTCGGCGGGGGTCACGATCCCCTCGAAATGCCCGTATTCGTCATGGACGAAGCCCATCGGCACCGCGGCGCGGCGCAGCGAACCCAGCGCGTCCATCGCATCGACCTGATCGGGCAGCACCGGCGCGGAATGCATCAACGCGCGCAGGTCGAGCGGCTGGCCGAGGATCAGCGCGGTCACCACGTCGCGCGCCTGCACCACGCCGACAACCGCATCGACCGATCCCTCGGCGACCGGCAGCCGCGTATGCGGCGTCTGGGCGAGCAGCTTGCGGATCGCCGCCTCGTCGAGGTTGGCGTCGATCCATTCCACTTCGGTGCGCGGCGTCATCACCTCGCGCACCGGCCGGTCGGCCAGCCGGACCACGCCCGAGATGATCGAGCGCTCATGCTCCTCGATCACGCCCGAATGCGTCGCCTCGGCGACCAGCATGTGCAGTTCCTCGGCGGTGACGCGATTCTCCGATTCGCGGTTCATGCCGAGCAGGCGGAAGACGAGGCCGCTGCTCTTGTCGAGCACCCACACCACGGGCGCGGCGATGCGTGCCAGCACCTTCATCGGCGTCGCCACCAGCACCGCGATCGGCTCGGGCGAACGCAGCGCGAACTGCTTGGGCACCAGCTCGCCGACGATCAGCGAAGCGTAGGTGGTCAGCGCGATGACGATCGCGAAGCCGATCGTCTCGGCGGTCTCGTGCTCGACGCCCAGCATCTCGATCCGCGCAGCAGTGGGCGTGCCCAGGCTCGCGCCCGAATAGGCGCCGGCGATGATGCCGATCAGCGTGATGCCGATCTGGACGGTCGAAAGGAATTTGCCGGGATCGGCGGCCAGGTCGATGGCGGTCTGCGCCCCGCGCTTGCCCGCGCGCACCATCGCCTCGAGCCGCGCCTTGCGCGCGGAGACGATGGCGAGTTCGGACATGGCGAACACACCGTTCAGCGCGACCAGCGCCAGGATGATCGCGACGTCGATCCAGGGAAATGGGGGAAGCGGGTCCATTGGCCTGCGGCCTCATAGCCATATTCAGGTGGGTT
>Ga0247823_10000046_pt1 | contig 84362 bp, 91 predicted proteins | sample 13C_PalmiticAcid_2_FD_192426 | JGI IMG/M metagenome (GOLD analysis project Ga0247823, IMG submission 192426) | Soil microbial communities from agricultural site in Penn Yan, New York, United States - 13C_PalmiticAcid_Day30 | ecosystem: Environmental > Terrestrial > Soil > Agricultural land... | reverse complement strand
GCGCGGATCGCGGCGGGCGAGGCGAATGGCCTCAGCGGTGCGCTGCTCGACCGGCTGCGGCTCGATCCCGCCCGGCTCGAAGGTGCGGCGGCAGGCGTCGAGGCGGTCGCCGCGCTCGCCGATCCGGTTGGCGAAGTCATCAGCACCAGCGAGCGGCCCAACGGCTTGCAATTGAGCCGCGTGCGCGTGCCGATCGGCGTGATCGGCATCATCTATGAAAGCCGGCCCAACGTCACCGCCGACGCGGCGGCGCTGTGCGTGATGAGCGGCAACGCCGCGATCCTGCGCGGCGGGTCGGAGGCGGTACACAGCAACCGTGCGATCCACGCCGCCTTCGCGCGCGGGCTTGCCGATGCCGGGCTGCCCGAGGACGCCGTCCAGCTCGTCCCCACCACCGATCGTGCGGCGGTGGGCGCGATGCTCAAGGCCGACGGGACGATCGACCTCGTCGTGCCGCGCGGCGGCAAGAGCCTGGTCGCACGCGTGCAGGAGGAGGCGCGCGTGCCCGTGCTCGCGCATCTCGACGGCATCAACCACACCTATATCGACGCCGCCGCCGACCCGGCGATGGCCCGCGACCTTGCGGTCAATGCGAAGATGCGCCGCACCGGCATCTGCGGCGCGACCGAGACTTTGCTGATCGACAATGCCTTCACCGATCCCGCGCCGATCCTGTCGGCACTCGCCGATACCGGCTGCGAATTGCGCGGCGACGCCGATATCCGCGCCATCGAGCCGCGCGTAGTCGCGGCCAATGCCGAGGATTGGGACACCGAATATCTCGATTCGATCCTGTCGGTGAAGCGTGTCGACGGAGTCGATGGCGCGATGGCGCATATCGCCGCGCACGGATCGCACCATACCGACGCGATCGTCACCGAAAACGCCGCAGCCGCGGAGCGCTTCCTCAACGGCGTCGACAGCGCGATCGTGATGTGGAACGCCTCGACCCAGTTCGCCGATGGCGGCGAGTTCGGCCTTGGCGCCGAGATCGGCATCGCCACCGGCCGCCTCCATGCCCGCGGCCCGGTCGCGCTGGAGGGGCTGACCACGTATAAATGGGTGGTGCGCGGGAGCGGACAAACGCGTCCTTGAAGCGCATCGGCATCCTCGGCGGGTCGTTCAACCCGGCGCATCGCGGGCACCGCGCGATCTCGCTTCATGCGCTGCGCGCACTGGAGCTGGACGAGGTGTGGTGGATGGTCTCGCCCGGCAATCCGCTCAAGGAAGCCAAGGGCATGGCGCCATTCGCCGCCCGCATGGCGTCGGCACGGGCGATGGCGAAACATGCACCGATCCGCCCTACCGCGGTCGAGCAGCGGCTCAAGACGCGCTACACCGTCGACACCTTGAGCAAGCTGCCGCTGCTCTACCCCAAGCATCAGTTCATCTGGCTGATGGGCGCCGACAATCTGGCGCAGTTCGACCAGTGGAAGGGCTGGCGGCGCATCGCGCAAAAGGTTGCGATTGCGGTGATCGCGCGGCCGGGTTATGATCGTGACGCCCATGCAAGTCCTGCGATGGGCTGGCTGCGGCGCTTCGTGCGGCCCGCAGGCCAGGCGAAGAACTGGACGAAGTGGAGTTTGCCGGCACTGGTGCTGTTGCGCTTCCGCCCCGACCCGACTTCGGCGACACGGCTTCGCGCCGCCGACCCTGCCTGGCACCGGCGCTATGCGCCGTCCCCAAATCACCGCACGCGCGTCTCCGGACGCCAGGAGCAGACTTGAACGCATCGCCCCATGTTTCGCCTAGTCCCGAGCCTCAGGGTTCCCCGAACGAGGCCGAGGCTCTGCACAAGCTCGTCCTGAGCTCGCTCGACGACGATCAGGCGGTAGAGACCGTCTCGATCCCGCTTGCAGGCAAGAGCAGCATCGCCGACTATATGGTCGTCGCCAGCGGCAAGTCGACACGACAGGTCGCGTCGATGGCCAACAAGCTGGCGGAGAAGATCAAGGCAGAGTTCGGCCGCAACCCGCGAATCGAGGGGCTGCCGACCGCCGACTGGGTACTGATCGATGCCGGCGACGTGATCGTCCACCTGTTCCGGCCCGAGGTGCGCACCTTCTACAATCTCGAGCGCATGTGGGCGTTCGGCGACGCGCCGCCCGTCGGCAACGCGTGATGTCAGGGATCGGCGCTGGCCCGCTCCCCCACCCGGCCACCCATAGGATACTGGCGTTGGGTGTGGGAGCGCGGACTGGCGCCGCCAATCGAATCTAGAAGACATGCTGCTGCATATCGTGGCGCGCGGGCGCATCGGGCGCGGGCCTGAGGCCGAACTGGTCGAGCGTTACCTCAAGCGCGTCACCTGGCCCCACAAGATCACCGAAATGCCCGATACCGGCGGCAAGCTGCCCGATCTGGCGCCTGGCACGCGCCGGGTGATGCTCGACGAAAAGGGCGACAACCTGCCCTCGCGCGTGCTCGCCGAACGGCTGCAGGCGTGGCGTGACGACGGGGTGCGCGAGACGCGCTTCCTGATCGGCGCGGCGGACGGGTTCGGCGATGCCGAGCGTGCCGGGGCCGATCTGCTGATCGCGTTCGGCCGCGCGACCTGGCCGCATCTGATGGCGCGCGCCATGCTCGCCGAGCAATTGTGGCGCGCGACCAGCATCCTCGCCAACCACCCCTATCATCGCGAGGGCTAGGGTGCGCCGGGCGCTGATCGCTGCAGCCGTCATCGTATTTGCGGTTGCGGGCGTCAGCGCGCTTTCCGCGCAGACCGATCTCGCGGCGCAGCAAGGGCAGCTCAAGGCGGCGAACAAGGCTGCGAAGGATGCCGAAGCACGGGCCCGCCAGCTCCAGCAGGCGGCGGCCAACGAACGCGACGAAGCCCGCCGCGCCAAGGTGCGCGAGGCTGCGGTCGCCGCCAGCATCGCTGCGGCGGAAGCGCAGATCGTGGCGGCGCAAGCGCGCACCGCGATCGTCGACCGGCTGCTGACCGAGCAGCACAAGCGGCTGGAAGCACAGCAGGGGCCGATCGCCCGCCTGATCGCCGCGCTCCAGTCGCTCGCACGCCGGCCTGCCATGCTGGGCCTGCTCCAGCCCGGTTCGACCGCTGACATCGTCCATGTCCGCGCCGTGCTCGGCGGCGTTGCCCCGGTGGTGCGGGAACGCAGCGCCGGGGTACGGACCGAGATCGCGCGCACCCGCCGCCTGCGCGAGGGTGCGCAGATCGCCGCGCGCAGCCTGCGCGACGGGCGCGAGCGGCTGGAGACTGAACGGCTGGCGCTGGTGCAGATGCAGGCCGGCCACCGGCTGCGCGCCACCGGCTACCGGCGCGAGGCGATGATCGAATCGGATCGCGCGTTGGCATTGGGCGAGCAGGCGCGAGACCTGGTCGAGTTGATGGATTCGCTGGGCGCAGCGGCGGAAACGCGCGAGGCGCTGGAAGCACTGCCCGGCCCGCTGCCGCGTCCGGCTGCCGGAGACGGAGAGGCTGCCCCTGCCCCCGTACAAATCGCACCACAAGGGCCACCACCCTACCGGCTGCCGGTCGCGGGCAGCCTGGTCACCGGGCTGGGCGAGGTTTCCGAGGCCGGCGTGCGCGCACGCGGCCTGACGCTTTCGACCTGGGCCGGGGCGCAGGTCGTCGCGCCAGCGGCTGGCCGCGTGGTCTATGCCGGGCGCTTCCGCGGCTATGGCAATATCGTGATCCTCGACCATGGCGGCGGCTGGACATCGCTGATCGCGGGGCTCGACCGGGTGCTGGTGCGTGTCGGCGACGCCCCGGTGCAGGGTACCGCGCTCGGCAGCGCGTCCAAGGGCGAGGCACCACGCATCACGGTCGAACTGCGCCGCAGGGGCGATGCGGTCGATCTTGCGCAGTTGCTGGACTAATGGGTTTTTGTCAGCGGCAAGCCTACAAGACGCCCTGCCCTTGCCGCTTTGCGGCCACGGCTTTCCGGTCTATCCTGTCTCCAAGCATCGCTCAGGAAGTTTGCGTATGATCCGTCCCATCCTTCAGGTCACCGCCGCGGTCGGCGCGCTCGCGCTGATCCCGGTCACCACCGGCGCCATGGCCAGCGTCGATACCTCCAGCTATCGCGAGCTTGACGCCTTCATGGACGTCTATGCGCGCGTGAAGGCCGATTATGTCGAGCAGGTCGACGACAAGACGCTGATCAAGGGCGCGATCGACGGCATGCTCGCCAGCCTCGATCCGCACAGCTCGTACGTCGATGCGCTGGCGTTCGACAATATGCGCCTCGCCACCGACGGCAATTATGGCGGCCTCGGCCTCTCGGTCACGATGGAGGACGGCGCGGTCAAGGTCGTCACGCCGACCGAGGACACCCCCGCCTGGCGCGCAGGGATCAAGTCGGGCGACTTCATCACCCATCTCGACGGCAAGCTGATCTATGGCGGCACGCTGGATGAGGCGATCAGCCAGATGCGCGGCGAGCCGGGCACCAAGATCACCGTTCGCATCGTCCGCCCGGGCCGCGACAAGCCGTTCGACGTCACCCTGACCCGCGAGACCATCGTCCAGAAGGCGGTGAAGTGGGAGGTCAAGGACGGCATCGGCATCCTCAACATCAACACCTTCAGCGCCACCACCGCGGCGGACATGCGCGCCGGGATCGCGGCGATCGAGAAGCAGCTGGGCGGCAAGCCCAAGGGCTATGTCATCGATCTGCGCGCCAATGGCGGCGGCCTGCTCAATCAGGCGATCGAGGTGACCGACGCCTTCCTGTCGCATGGCGAGATCGTCTCGCAGCGCGGGCGCGACAAGGCGGATATCGAGCGCTGGTACGCCAAGGCTGACGATCTTGCCCGCGGGCTGCCGCTGGTCGTGCTGGTCGACGCCGGCACCGCTTCGGCGTCGGAGATCGTCGCGGGCGCGCTGCAGGACCATCACCGCGCGCTGGTGCTGGGCGAGAAGACCTTCGGCAAGGGATCGGTGCAGACCCTGCTCCAGCTCGGCCCGCGCACGGCGCTGCGGCTCACCACCGCGCGCTACTACACCCCCTCGGGCCGTTCGGTGCAGGAAGGCGGGATCGAGCCCGATCTGCAGGTGCCGCAGCTCACCGACGTCGACTACAAGAGCCGGCCGGTGTTCCGCGAGGCGGACCTGCGCCGCCACCTGATCAACGAGACCAAGGTCGACAATTCGGTGCTGGAGGAAGACACCAAGACCGATCCGCGCTTTGCCGCGACCATCGACGAGCTCAAGAAGAAGGGCGTCGAGGACTTCCAGCTCCACTATGCGCTGCAAACCATCGCCCGCACAGCCGCGCCTACGCGCATGGCCGAAGGCGGCGGTGCGCCCAAGGCCGGCAGCAAGCGCTGAGCCCGGATCGATGGCACCCCGTCGCACCGCGCAGGCGCTTGCCCTGCTCATCCCGCTCGGCCTGATCGGCGGCGCGCTCTACAGCCAATATGTCGGCGGGCTGTTCCCGTGCGAGATGTGCATGTGGCAGCGCTATCCACATTATGCGGCGATCGCGCTGGCCGCGCTGTCCTTCGCGGCGAAGCCGGTCCGCGGGCTGCTGGTGTGGCTGGCCACGATCGGCATCGCGATCAGCGGTGCGATCGGCGCCTTCCATGCCGGGGTCGAGTATAAATGGTGGGAAGGGCTCACCCAGTGCGCCACCACCTTCGGCAGCGGCGGCAGCGCGCTCGATGCGATCATGAACGCGCCGCTGGTGCGCTGCGACGTCGCACCCTGGCATTTCCTCGGCATTTCGCTGGCCGGGTGGAATGCGATCATCTCGCTGGGCGGGGCACTGGTGATCGCCGCGCTGCTGCTGAAAAGGCAACGCCGATGAGGCGGAAACCGGGAGATCGCCGCGCGGATATCCCCTCGATGATCCGGGTCGATCAGGCGGGCGAATATGGCGCGACGCGTATCTATGCCGGACAGCTCGCCGTGATGGGCGACCGGCACGACATGGCGCGCGCGATTTCGGGCATGGCGAACCAGGAGGAACGGCACCGCGCCTTCTTTGATGCGTTGATTGCCGAGCGCGGCGTGCGGCCGACGGCGCTGCAACCGGTGTGGAATGTCGCGGGCTTTGCGCTGGGCGCGGCGACCGCGGCGCTCGGCCCGGCGGCGGCGATGGCCTGTACCGCAGCGGTGGAGACCGAAATCGATCTCCATTATCAGGAACAGCTCGCGGCACTGGGGTCGAGCGATCCGGTGCTGTCGGACGCGGTGGCGGAGTTCCGCGCCGAAGAGCTGGAACATCGCGATTCGGCGCTGGCTGCGGGTGCGGAGACGGCGCCGGCCTATCCGCTGCTCGCGGGTGCGATCCGGCTGGCGTGCAAGGCTGCCATTGCGGTCTCGAAACGGATATAGGGCGTTGGGGGCTACGGAGTTGAAGATGACGAAGACGATCCTGCTGGGCCTGACCCTCGCCGCCGCACCGCTTGCGGCGCCGCTTCCCGCGCTGGCGCAGAATGCGGCGCAGAATGGCGTGCTGGTCATCTATGGCGACGACAAATGCCCGACCAATGCCGATGGCGATGAAGTGGTGATCTGCGTCCGCCGCCCCGCCGAGGAGCGCTTCCGCATCCCCAAGGAGCTGCGCGACCAGGAAGTCACCCCGCAGAATGAAAGCTGGGCGGTGCGCCAGCAGGGTGCGATGAGTGTCGGCAATACCGGCATCGGCAGCTGTTCGGCGGTAGGGCCGGGCGGCGGTATCGGTTGCTCGACCCGCGATATTCAGGCGGGCAAGGCCGAAGCCGATGCGCGCAAGCGGGCGGAGAAGGTCCTGCCCGACTGATCGTGACTGCGCGGCGGAAGCGGCAAGCAGCTGAAACCGCGTGAGAATGACTCGCGGCTGAAACCGCGTCCCCGGTTCGCCTGTTGATCGGCCAGAGGAGAGATTCCGATGGCCGACGACCGGATTTTCGCGGAGTTGAAGCGCGACCATGACCGGCAGCGCAAGCTGCTCGACGCGCTCGGCGAGACCAGCGGCGACAGCGAGGAGCGCCGCACCCTGTTCGAGGAACTTCGCCTCGAGCTTCAGGCACACGCCGCCGCCGAGGAGGAGTCGCTTTACGCGACGATGCTCGCCGACCCCGATCTGCGCGACGACGCCCGCCATTCGGTGTCCGAGCACAAGGAGGTCGACGACATGCTCGGCGAGCTGGTCGAGATGGAGATGTCCTCGACCGGCTGGCTGACGCGCTTCAAGACGATGCGCCACCGCTACCTCCACCATATCGACGAGGAGGAGAAAGAGATGTTCCCCGCCGCGTCGAAGGATCTCGACGACGCGACCAAGGCCCGGCTTGCCGCGGTGTTCGAGAAGCGCAAGCCCAGGGAACTGGCGCGTGCCGAGGACGAGCTGCCGGGCGATGCCCGCGCGTAACTGACAGGCATGTTAATGGCTGGACGGACGCGGCGGAGCGCGTAAGCTGCCCCAAAACAGGGAGAGGCTCATGATCCGCACCGCCGCCGTTGCGCTGCTCGCCTTGGCGTCGTCCGCCGCACTCGCCAAGACCATCGACGTCCCCGCCGGCCCCAATGCGCAGGAACGGCTGCAGGAGGCGCTGCTCGACGCCAAGCCCGGCGACGTGGTCCAGATCGGCCCGGGCCGGTTCGAGCTGACCGACGGCCTCAGCCTCGACGTCGACAGGGTGACGGTGCGCGGCGCCGGGCCGGACAAGACCGTGCTGAGCTTCAAAGGGCAGCTCGGCGCCGGCGAGGGCCTGCTCGTCACGTCGGACGACGTGGTACTGCGCGGCTTCGCGGTCGAGGACAGCAAGGGCGACGGGATCAAATCCAAGGAGGCGAACCGGATCGTCTACAAGGATATCCGCGTCGAATGGACCGGCGGGCCCAAACCGACCAATGGCGCTTATGGCGTCTATCCCGTCTCCAGCCACACCATCCTGGTCGATGGCGTGACGGTGAAGGGCGCGTCGGATGCCGGTATCTATGTCGGCCAGTCCGAGCGGATCGTGGTGCGCAACTCGACCGTCTCGCAGAATGTCGCCGGGATCGAGATCGAGAACAGCAACATGGCCGATGTCCATGGCAACACCGCCACGGGCAATACCGGCGGGATCCTGGTGTTCGATCTTCCCAATCTCCCCCGCATGAACGGCGGCGGGGTACGCGTGTTCGGCAACAAGATATTCGCCAACGACACGCCCAATTTCGCGCCGAAGGGCAATATCGTCGCGACCGTGCCCAAGGGCACCGGCGTGCTGGTGATGGCCAATGACGGCGTCCATGTCTTCGACAACGACCTGTCGGAGAATGCGACGGCGAACGTGATGATCATCTCCTACCGCCCCAAGTTCGAGGACGCGAAGTACAACCCGTATCCGCGCCGCATCATCGTCTCGGGCAACCGCCATGGCCGCGCGGGCTTCGCGCCCGACGTGCCCGGCGGCGGCTTTCTGACCGCGGCATTCGGGGGCAATGCCCCGCCGGTGTGGTGGGACGGCACCGGCAAGGTTTCCGAACTCGGCCTGCGCGTCTCGGATCCGGTACCCGTTCTTGGCCTCGGCCTCGCGCTCGGCGCATCGACCGAAAGCGCCAAGCCGTCCAAGGTCGAGCTCAACGCACCCGATGTGGCGCAGCCAGCCGCGATCGTGCTGCCACCGGAGATGGAGGCCGCCGCGAAGTGAAACGCCTCGGCGCGGCGCTGCTCGGGATTGCGGTGCTCGGCTTCGCCGTTGCGGCGGCGCGCCCCTCGCCCCAGGTCAACGATGCGGCGATCATCACGGACGGCTATCCGGCGAAGCTGTCCGACTATGGCTTCTTCGCCGATCTGGTGAAGCGTACCCCCGCGCCGCGCGTGGTGGGCTACGATCTCGAAACCGCGCTCTTCTCCGACTATACGGTCAAGCAGCGCTTCATCTATGTCCCCGCGGGCGCGAAGGCGGTCTATGACGCCGGCAAGGCGTTCGACTTCCCCGTCGGCAGCGCGCTCATCAAGACCTTCGGCTATGGCGAGGGCGTCGCGTTCAAGCCGATCGAGACGCGGCTGCTGCTGCGCCGCGCTTCGGGCTGGGTCGCGATCCCCTATGTCTGGAATGCCGAGGGCACCGACGCGGTACTCAAGCGCGCGGGCACACGGCTGGCGGTCAGCTTCACAGATCCGTCGGGCAAGCCGCGCCAGATCAGCTACGCCGTGCCCAACCAGAACCAGTGCAAGGACTGCCATGCGCTATCCGGCCAGATCACCCCGATCGGCCCCAAGGCGCGCTACCTCAATCATGGCGGCCAGTTGCAGAGGCTGGTCACGGCGGGCCTGCTCGACCGCGCGCCCGCCGATGCGCCGCGCGTCGCACGCTGGGACGATCCCAGGGCACCGCTGGATGCCAGGGCACGCGCCTATCTCGAAATCAACTGCGCGCATTGCCACAATCCGGCGGGTGCGGCGTCCAACTCCGGCCTGTTCCTCGAGCTCGACCGCAAGGAAGCGGTGACGATCGGCATCGGCAAGCGCCCGGTCGCGGCGGGCCGCGGCAGTGGCGGGCGCGAGTTCGCGATTCAACCCGGAGATGCCGAGGCGTCGATCCTGATCTATCGCCTGCGCAGCACCGATCCCGGCATCGCCATGCCTGAACTCGGCCGCGCGACCGCGCATGACGAGGGCATCGCGCTGCTTTCGCAATGGATCGACTCGATGCCCGCGCCTCAAACCCAAAAGCATTGAACGTCACCAACTCGGGTTGCTGATGCTTTGACTCGGCAACCGATCGCGCACAGGCTGCGTTTCAGCGGATTATGTGCCTGGCGTTGTCTGACCCCTGCCATTGCGGCGAACCCTGTGCTCTTTGAGGCACCACCGCCCCTTGCCGCAAACCGAACGAGCCGATGCGGCTGACACCGGACTCCGCCGCGTTCCCCGATGGGGATGGTCTGGCGGAAATACCGGTCGCGCAGGTCCGCCCCGCCACCCGCCTGCTCTCCGAGTTGCAGACCAGCCTGCTCGCGCAGGGCGTGCGCGTGTTCGGCGGGCGGATCGATCGCTTCATCATCTACACCCTCGCCGCGCGCGTGACCGGCCTGTCCGATTCGGAAGCGGCAGCGATGGTCCCGACTTCGGCCCACGCGCTCTCCGCCTCGCTGGGCCGCCCCTATGAGACGATCCGGCGGCATGTGAACGCGCTGATCGAAGATGGTCTGTGCGTGCGCCACGGCAACCGCATCCATGTCACCCCCGAAGGGTTGCGCCGGCCGCGGATCGCGCATCTGCTGCGCTGGGCGCATGATTGCTTCGTGCGTTTCATCGAGGATCTCGGCCCCGCCGGCGCGCCATTGCCGGCATCCCGCAGCGGGGTGCGCTATGAGCTCACCACGGGGCTACGCACCGCGATCGATATCCTGCTCGCGGTGATCCAGACCAATCGCGAGCAGCATGCGAGCCTGATCGATCTGGCGCTGTTCTCCACGGTGATCGCCGTCAACTGCCGTCCGTATCCGCTGACCGGCGGCCTTACCCCAGCCGACAACGCCGTCCATGCGCTGACGATCGCAAGAATGATCGGGTTGACCCCGGCGACCGCCAACCGGCGATTGTCGCGGATGGCGCGGACCGGCCAACTGGTGCGCAGCCGCGGCGGGTTCCGCGTCAACGGCAGCTGGTTCGCGCATCCGGCCTCGCAGGCGGTCAGCGACGCCAGCCTCCAGAATATCCGCCGGCTGCTGGGCGGCCTCGCGGCACAGGGCTTTCCGTTTGACGAACCCGCGCGCGCCTATCTCGCCGTGCGGCCGCCCTTCACGCCGATCCGCTAGGGGTCTGTCAGGATTTGGGCTGCTTGAGCTTCGCCAGCGCCGCAAACGGCCCGGCCTCTTCCTCGCTCAGTACCCCGGCCTCGCGCAGCGCTGCCACGGCACCCGGGCTGCGCGGAAACGGGTCGAGCGCCAGCGCCAGCGTTTCCGCCGCCGCCTCACCCAGATCGATCGCACCGCCGGCATAGAAGACCGTGTCGCAATCGTCTTCGCTCAGTTCGACCTCGTCGGCCGCGTCGCCGCCTTCGGGAACGAAGCGGATCGCGAAATCCTCCTCGATCTTCGCCGGAACCGGATCGCCGGTGACGCTGCACGGTTGAACCACCGCGCCCGACAAATGGCCGCGTGCGATGATCCCCGCGGCGTCGCGCCGGACGGCGAAGTCCGCCTTGAGCCCGTCAATCGCGATCAACCCGAAACGGCGCGCCAGCGCGGTGCGTTCGGCCGCATCCGCCTCCACGGTCACGCGGCTTTCGCCCGCGCCGATCGTGTCGAGCCGCTGGGGCCGGGAGAATTCGGGGGTCATGGCCGGGCTCATGGGACGAGACGCCCCGCCATCAGCGCGTCGAGCTCGACCTGCGCCAGCGTCGCATGGAGCGCGCGCAGTTCGCCCGCGCTGTGCGCCAGCGCCGCTTCGCCCGGATCTTCGGCGCGATAAAGGTTGCGCAGCAGCGCCTCCTCCAACGGCTCGGTTCCGGCGACCAGCGCGTCGCGATAGGCGCCAAGCCGCCCGCCGAGCAGCCCCATCATCTTGCCCATCCGCTTGCCGACCACGACGTCGCCGATACCGATCTGGCGCAGCTGGCCGTCCATATCGTCGACAAAGCATTCGATCAGCCGTGCGATCGTCTCCGCCGCCGATGGCTCCGCCTCCAGTCGCAGCAGCACCACCGCAAGCACGCTCGCGATCGTGTCGAAGCGGCCGTTGACCGTGTCGGGCACCGCGCCCGCCTGATACCAATGCGGCGCGCGCCCGCGTGCCACGACGGCCTGATAGAGCGCCGCCGCGGGATTTTCCGCCTTGCGTCCGGCCAGCCGTTGCCACAATCCCATGTTCATATGCTCCACCCGCCCGCACGACTTGTTTGCGCGGGCGCGGGCGCATATTGAGGCGAACGGCCTGCGATGCAATGCATAGCGCCGTCCGTCATGGGCCTGCCCGCCCTGGGAGAGTGAGTTTGATGATTTCCGCCCGTGCCCTTCTTACTGCCGCTTGCGGCGCCGCCCTTCTGGGGACGGGTGCCTGCGCGCCGCTCCGCGGCTATCAGGGCTATGTCGTCGATGCCGATCTGGTGAACTCGGTCCAGCCGGGCGTCGACAATCGCGAATCGGTGCTGGCGACGCTGGGCAAGCCGACCCTGACCAGCCAGTTCAATCAGGGTGAATGGTATTATGTCGGGCGCAACACCCGCAACTATGCCTTCAACAACCCCAAGCCGCGTGAGCAGACCACGTTGCGCATCAGCTTCGACGCGCAGGGCAATGTCACCGAAGTGACGCGCACCGGCGTCGAGCAGGTCGCGTCGATCAACCCCTCGAACAAGAAGACCCCGACGCTGGGCCGCGACCGCGGCTTCTTCGAGGATCTGTTCGGCAATATCGGTACCGTCGGCGCGCCGGGCACTGGGCCGGGGCCGAGCGGCGGCCCGTAGGAGCCGTAAGTCTTTCATTTTGCTGACTACCCCATTTTCGGGGCGTTCAGTCAGGCGGTTCTACACCCAGGATCAAGCCGGATCGCTTCCGGCCCGAACCAAGGAGGAGCTGTGATGAAGAAGAAGCTCATAATCTCGGCACTGATCGCTGCCGTCGCCATGCCTGCCATGGCGCCGATGGCTGCCAACGCCCAGAGCAACCGCGAAGTCCGCCGTGACCGCGAGCAGCTGCGCGAGGAACAGCGCGAGTTGCGCCGTGCCGAACGCCATGGCGATCGCCGCGACGTGCGCCGCGAACGCGAGGACGTGCGCGATGCCCGCCGCGACCTGCGCGATTCGGTGCAAGACCGCAACCGCCGCTGGGGTAATGACGACTGGCGCGGCTGGCGCGACCGCAATCGCGGCACCTACTCGCGTGGCCAGTGGCGCGCGCCGTTCCGCTACTACGGCTTCCGCGACGGTGCGCGGATCGGGTCGCAATATTATGGCAGCCGCTACTACATCAACGATCCGTGGCGCTATCGCCTGCCGCCCGCCTATGGCGCGCAGCGCTGGGTGCGCCACTATGACGACGTGCTGCTGGTCGATACCCGCCGCGGCTATGTCGTCCGGGTGATCCGCAACTTCTTCTGGTAAGAGCGGATCGCGGTGCCAGCCCGCTCTCCCACCCGGCCGCCCACAGGATACTGGCGCTGGGTGGGGGAGCGGGCTGGTGCCGTAAACGACAAAGCAAAAAATGGCCGCGCCGGCGGGATACGCTGCCGGCGCGGCCTACTCATGTTTCGGCCCCGAAAGGGTAGGACCATTTGCCGCAACGCGCGGGAATCGTTTTGGTTCGATTCACCTTCGCAGAAGCGTCCGAAGCCGGGCTCTTTCCCGCGATCCGTGTCCCAGTGGCAACAGATGGACACGGCGGCAAAGGCTCCGGACCGCGAGCTTGCCCGGTCAGCGCACCGTGAACAGCAACTGATCGACCACGCGCCCGCCGGGATCGACCAACCGCAGCCGGTGCTGTCCCGGCCCCGCCAAAATCATCGGTCGGGCGTCCGCGGCGCCCAGATCACGCCCGTCGAGCTGGAGCCGGTGCCCCGTCGTTTCGCCCGAGACGGTGATCGCCATCCGCTGCCGCTCGACCGGGATATCCGGATCGAGCGCATAGACGCTGCCCGAAACCGGGCTGACGATTCGCGGGCGCCGCGACGCGGGCGGCGCGACGGCGATCCGGTCCATTCCGGTACCCGCCAGGAAATACTCACGGCGCGGCTGCTCGATATTGCCGCTGAAGCTGATCGCCCGCGCCTCGATCCCGGCAGGCCGGGCAGGCGCGCGGCCCGGCGTCTGCGCGTGGAGTGCCATCATCACGTCGCGCCATACCGGCGCCGCGCCGCTGGTCCCCGAAACGGCACGCATCGGGTCGCCCTCGAGGTTGCCGACCCAGACGGCGACCGTGAAGCGATCGCTGAAGCCGACGCACCAATTGTCGCGCATCGCCTTGGACGTCCCCGTCTTCACCGCGGCCCAGAAGGGCAGGCGCAGTGCCGAATCCATCCCAAAGGTGCTCGCGCGGGCATTGGGGTCGGCCAGCATGTCGGCGATCAGCCATGCCGCCTGCGGGGTGGTCGTCGCACGATCCGGATCGACCTTGGCGTCCTTGCGCACATGCAGCGCCGACCAGCGCCCGCCCCGCGCGAGGCTGCGAAAGGCCGCAGCTTGTTCAACCAGGGTCACCTCGGCAGATCCGAGCGCGAGGCTGTAGCCATAATATTCGCCGCTCTCGGTGAGGCCGCGATAGCCGGTGTCCCACAGCCGGTCGCGGAACGGCTCGACCCCCGTCAGCAGCAACGTCCGCACCGCCGGCACGTTCAACGACCCCGCCAGCGCCGAGCGCGCGCTGACCGGCCCCTTGAAGGCGCGGTCGTAATTCTGCGGGACATAGAGGCCCGAAGCGGTATCGAGCTGGACCGGCGAATCGTCGAGGATCGAGGCGGGCGTCAGATACCCCTTCTCGATCGCCTGCGCGTAGAGAAACGGCTTGAGCGTCGATCCGGCCTGGCGATAGCTGTTCGCGCCATCGACCGAGGGTGCGGTCGAAGCCCCGCCGATCCCGCCGACCCAGGCGAGGATTTCGCCCGTGGCATTGTCCGCGACGATGACAGCGCCGTCGCGCGCGCGCGTCCCGCCCAGTCCCTGTAGTTGCCGGCGCAGCGCGCGTATCGCGAGCCGCTGGATGCGCGCGTCGATCGTCGTCTCGACCCGCAGTCCGGGCTGAGTGAGCAGCCGGTTCGAGAGGTGCGGCGCAAGCCCGGGATCGAGCGCAAGGCTGCGCGCGGGGCCGAGCATCGACGCCGCGGCACCCGGAAAGCGGGTGCAATCACTCTCGCGTGACAGCGCACACGCGCGCCGCGCCACTTCGGCCGCGCCTGCCGCCGGATTGGGCAGCAGCGCCGCGAGCAGCAGCCCGTCATCGCGGGTGAGCGCATCGGGCGCCTTGCCGAACAGGCCGAGCGCGGCGGCCCCGATCCCCTGCGCTTCGCCGCGAAACCCGGCAAGGTTCAGATAGGCCTCAAGGATCTGGTCCTTGCTCCAGATGCGTTCGAGCGCCGCGCCCGCACGCATCTGGCGCAGCTTGTCCCGCAGCCCGCGCGATCCGGGCGCGGCGAGGTCCGGCGCCAGATAGGCTGCGACCTGCATGGAAAGCGTGGACGCTCCCCGCGCACGCCGTCCCTCGATCCGGTCGCGGATCGATCCGGCGACCGACCACCAGTCGATCCCGCCATGGTCTCGGAATCTCTTGTCCTCCGCCGCGACCAAAGCCTCGACCGCCGCCGGTGCGACCTTGTCGAGCGGAACCCAGGCAAGGCGGCGCGCCTGGAAATCGACCCGGGCGGAATCGAGCAATCGTCCCTGGCGGTCGTAGAGCCACGCCTCGGACGGCTTCCACGCCGCAACGCTGGCGGCGTGACGCGGCAGATGCGGCGGGCGCGTCGCAAAGTCGCCGGCGGCGTAGATCGCACCGAGCGTCAGCACCGCCACAATCACGATCCGCGGCCCCGTCCACCAGACGCGATGGGTCGGAGCTTCGAGCTTCACCCAGAGGCTGCGGGCACGCTGCCAGAGATCGGACGCCCTGCTCATCCGTCACCCCGGCCTTGTGCCGGGGTCCACCGGGCGGCGAGCGCGGAGCAAGAGGCGCCAGCGCATTGGACGGTGCGCCGTGGACCCCGGCACAAGGCCGGGGTGACGACGAATGGAGACTTCCGCAAACCGATCACATCACCGCTGCGCGATCACCATCGGCTGGTTCGGCACCGCGGCGCGGATCTCGGGCGAATACATCGCCTCGACCTTCGACGGCGGCAACTGCATCCGGCCCGCGGCGTTCAAGCGCATGACATAGGTCACCGTGTGCGTGCCGCGCGGCAGCCAGGCGAAATAGCCGCGCCACGCATCGCGTCCGCGCTCGACATAGCTTGGCTGCGATCCCGACGTTTCGCCGCCCTCGGCCAGCATCTCCGATTGCCCGCCAAGCGCACCGATCACCGTCGCGCCCGCCGGGACGGGATCGTTGATCACCACCCAGTTGCGGTCCGCGGTCGCCTCGACCGTCAGCGTCACCCGGATCACGTCGCCGCGGGTCAACGATCCCTGGGTCTTGGCCTGCACCACTTCGGTCTTCTTGCTGAGCTTGTACCCGGCGCTCAGCGGCTGGGTCAGCGGCACCGCGGCCTTGACCTGGACCATCGCCCACGGCCCCGCCCCGCCCGACTGGCTGAGCGTCAGCGGCGTCTGCTGCCCCACCGCCGGCAGCGGGAGGGTGAAGCTGCGCTGCGGATCGGGCAGCGGCCAGCTGCGCGTCACGCTCTGCGTCGTCAGCGAAGCGGTGGTGATCCCCGCCACCGCGCTCGCCGGATACACGCTTCCGAATTTCCGCGCGGCGATCACGCCCCAGGCGTTGGCGGTCGTGGTGTCCCAATGCCCGCGCTGCTGGCGGAAGGCTGCGCCGACCATCATCTTCGGCCCCTCGCCTGCGAAGGTCGGACGGCCCAGCGTCGCGACCAGTGCGCGCAACACCGATTCGTCGCCCGACGACATCATCCACCACGCGGTGTTGGCGCTGTCGGAAAGGTCGATGCGCGTGCCTTCATAGACCAGCCGGGTCTTGAGCTCGGCTTCCGCCGCCGCGCGCAGCTGCGCCCCGTTGGCGAGACCGGGGACCTTGCCCAGCGCGGCGATGTAATCAGCCAGCGTCGAGGTCGGCATGTCCTTCGGCGTCATGCCGATCTGGCCGAGCATAGCGGCATTGGCCGCGCCCTGCCGCGCCAGCGCCGCGAACGCCGCGACCTTCTGGAGCCGAACATCGCCATAATCCTCATGCCGCAACCGTCCGTCGAGCACGGCCTTCAATGCTTCGATCATGCGCGCGCGCGGACCATCGGGGATCGGTAGCCCCGCCTCGGCGGTGATCGACAGGATGTAGCTGGTCAGCGCCTCCGATCCGCGCAGGCTGTCCGACGGGAAGTAGCGGAGCAGGCCATCGCTATCGAGATAGACTGGCATCTCGCCCGACAGGCGGTTCCACTCGCCCATGTCGCCGAGCACGATCGCACGCGAGGTGCGCTGCTCGAAACAGCCATAGGGATAGGCCGCCATATAGTCGCGCACGCCCTGCAGCGGTGGGGCGAGCGTGTCGGTGAGCAGGATCGAGACATTGCCGAAGCCGGGCAGCGCGCCCGCCGGCGGCTGGATCGCGATCGGCCCGCCTTCGCCCACGCGCACCAGGCTCGCGGCCCAGGTCTCGATCGGCACTGCGGGGGCAATGTCCTGGCTCACGGTGATCGCGTCGCTCGCCTTGCCGCCTTCGTCCTTGGCGGTGACCTTCCACTGGAGCTTGTCGAAGCCCGCGGGCGCGGTCAGGTTCCACGCGATCGGCACCGCGCCGCCCGCCGGGATCTCGACCGTCAGGTCACGTCCCTCTGCTACCTTGGGCGACAGCTCGACATGCGCGGTCACCTTCATCGGCTTGTCCGACCCGTTGCGCAGCGTGAAGCCCGCCGAGAAGAAGTCGCCGTCGCGCACCAACGGGGGAATCCCGGCGAAGATCGACAGGTCCTGCGCGCTGCGGATGCTGGTCTCGCCGGTACCGAAGCTCTGGCCCTTCTCGCCCAGCGCGATCGCGACGAGCTTGAACGAGGTCAGCGCGTCGCTGAGCGGCACATCGACCTGCGCCTTGCCCCGCGCGTCCAACGGCACCTTGCCGCGCCACAGCAGCACGGGCTGGAAATTCTCGCGGTTGAGCGCCGAGAGATCGCCGCCGCCACCGCCGCCGGCCTCGACCGCCTTGCGCCCATAATGCCGCTTGCCGACCACCTGGGTCTGCGCGGTCGAGGTGAGGACGGAGATCGGCCGCTCGCCCATCATCGCACCCAGCACGTCCCAGCTCTCATTAGGCGCGAGCTGCAACAACGCCTCGTCCACCGCGACGAAGGCGACGTCGGCGCTCGGCGCGACGCTGCCGTCGGGGTTGTTGACCTGAAGCGCGACCTTCGCCGTATCGCGCGCGGCGTAGCGTTCCTTATCGGCCTTCACCGCCACGTTCATCCGGTGGCCTTCCCAGCCGACCTTCACCTTGGCGATACCGAGGCGGTAGCTCGGCTTGGCGAGGTCGACCATCGCGGTCGGCGCCGCGCCCTCGCGCGAGAAGAAGGGCAGGTTCCAGCGGCGGGCCAAGTCTGCCCACCATAATTTCCACCCGCCGATGCGCCCGCGCACCGCCATGACCGAGACGAACACGTCGGGGGCATAGACACCCTGCATCGGCACCTCGACCACCGGATTGTCGCCCGACAATTCGGTGACGAAGCTCGACATCACGCCCTCACGCTCGACCGTCACCAGCGCGGTCGCCTTGCGGAACGGCATGCGCACCTGGAAGCGCGCGGTGTCGGTCGACTTATACTCCTGCTGCTCGGGGATGACGTCCATACGGTCGCCATTGTCGCCGCCGAACCACCAGTCATCCTCACCCGCGAGCCACACCGAAGTGACCGCGCGCGCGACATTGCCGCTGCCGTCGGTGGTCGTCGCCACGGCATAGACTTCACCCGACACACCCGGGTCGATCGCGCATTGCGCAAGGCCGAGTGAGTCCGTGGAGGCCGAACAGCTCGCGCTGATCCTGGTCGTCTTGGCGTTGTTCTCGTACGCGTAGAAGCCGCCGATCAACCGCCGCCGCGCGGTCAATATCTCGCGGCTGTACAGCGCGACCTGAACCTTCTGGCCCTTGATCGGCTTGCCGTCGGTACCCAGCGCGACGAAGCGGAGGCGGAGGTCATCCTCCTTCATCAGCCAGCCATCGGTCTTGACGCCGAGCTGAACGCCCGAGGCATAGATCGGCACGCGGCGCGACGCGGTCAGGATCTCGCCATTGGCGTCCTGATAGTCCATCTCGACGCGCATCTGGCTGTTGCCGTCGAGCGTCTGGGGGATGTCGACGCTGGTCCGCGTCGTCCCGTCGGCGCCCAAGGTCACCGGCAGCGTCTGCATCGGCGGCAGCGTGACGGTGTCTTCTTCGCCCTCACCGTTCAGCGGCTTGGTGCCCTCGGCGATCGCCTTGCCGCCAAAGCTATAGCCGTCATAGCCGGCGGGCGCGGAGATGCCGTCATAATAGCCGATGCGCAGCTCGACCGGCAGGTTCGACGCGCCGCCGCCCGAGAGATAGCCCACGAACAGGTCGAGCGGCAGGCTCTTGGGCTTGATCGCGGCTTCCTTGGGTCCGGCGACCGACGCCTTCATCGTCGGCAGCTTATACTCGTCGACCTTGATCGACTGGCTGGTCCAGATCGTCTGCTCGGCCCCGTCCTTGCCCGGGCCGACGAACTGCAGGTCATAGTCGCCCATCGGCGCGCCCTGCGGGACGTTCCACTGCGTCTCACCGGTGCCCGAGGCATCAACCGTCACCGGCAGCTCAAAGCTGGTGTCCGATCCGCGATGGCTGAGCTTCAATTTGCCGGTGAAGCCCGCCGGGGTGATGAAGCCCTGTGCCACCGGGCGGCGCAGCACATGCTTCATGTTCACCACCTCGCCCTGACGCACCAAGGCGCGGTCGAAGATGGTGTGGACGATCTCGTTCGCGGCCTCATAGCCATAGCGCAGGTCGAAGTCGTACGGGCGGATGCCCTCGCCCCACGCAGTCAGCGTGAAGCTCATGTCATCGCCCTTGCGCGCCGAGACCATCAGCGGGTGTGAGCTGCTGTCCTCGCAATTGCCCCAGCTCTGCGGCTCGGGGATGCCCTGCTTGACCGCGAGGCGGCCCATATCGTCTGTGGTGCCCTTGGCGAGCGCCGCGCCGGTACAGCTGTCGGTGACCTGTACCGCAGCCCCGCTCACCGGCTTGCCGCTGTCGAGCGACGTCACCCAGGCGAGTGATCCTTCGCGGCCCCATTTGAAGTGGACCGCCATGTTGGTGACGAGCGCGCCCGCCGCAACATAACGCGGCGCGTTGCGGCCGAGCAGCGCCTGCCCCAGCTGGGGCGAGGACAGCTCGACGACATAGAATCCGGGCTTCTTGAGCGGGATTCCGACGACCTCGAATTCCTTGCCCTTTCCGGGCAGCGCGATCGGCTCGAGCGCGGTGCCGAGGCCTTGAGGCAAGATCGATTTGGCGCCGGTCTGGTTGATCCGGACCGTCTCCTCGCCGCGCTTGATCTCGTCGACCTTATAGTCGTCAGCATTGTCGATATCGCGCAGCCACTTCGCGATCACGCCGTCCGAGGCATCGACGCGCATATGCTGGCCGGCCACGGAGAGCCCCTTGCCCTGGAGCGAGGCTTCGACGTTGCGCACGGTGACGGGCAGGATGCCGCCCTCCTGCGCCTCGATGATCCCGAACGGCGCGGCGAACTTCACCAGCGGCGGCGCCTCGTCGAAGCGCACCTCCAGCGGGAAGCGCTCGGCATTGGACAGCAGGCGCCCGCTCTCGTCCTTGACCCCCGCGGGCAGGACGAGCTTGGCGGTGGTCGAGGCGGGCAGCGGCGCCTTGAACTTCAAATCGCTGACGGTGCTGGCGCGCTTGTCGTCGTCCGACAGCTCGGGCGTCAGCTTCTTGCCGTCAGGCAGCTCGATGCGCACCTGCTCGGCCAGTTCCTTGGGCACCCGCGCGGAGAAGCGCACCCACGCCTCCTGCACCGGCGAGCAGCCCGCCTGCGGATTGACGCGCGAGCATTCGAAGCGCGCGGTGAACGGCTTGCGCACGGTGAAGTCGAAGCGCTGCTCGGCGCCCGCGGTCTTGCCGCCCGCACCCGCGATCGATGCGCCCCATACCAGCGAGACGTCACGTCCCGGCGGCAGCGGACGGCCGCATTTGACCGCGACGACGCTGGCCAGCGCCTTGGCGCGATCGGCGTCATTGTCGGGCAGCTTCTCGGCAATGCCCGAATCATTGAGGAAGTTGCGGACTTCCCAGCGCTCGGGGTTCAGATCCTTGATGAGCTTGCCGGGCAGTTCCGCGTCGAGCACCTCCACCGGAATCTGCTCGCCCAGCCCCTCGACCGCGCAATAGGCGCCCGCGGCGATCGACTGGCGCGTCGCGGGCATGTTGGTGCCGATCAGGAAGACCTGGTCTTCCTCGATCTGCCCGCCATAACGGCTCGGCAGCATCCCCTTCACGGTCGGTCCGCCGGCATCGACCTTGAAGGTCCGCGATCCGGTGACCTCGTAGCCCGACAGGCCCTTCAATTTCTCGTTGAGCTGGAATTCGCACACCGTCCCGCCGGGGAGCGGGGTCGCGAACTCATGGACGAAGGTCTGCTGGTCGACCCAGCGCCCCTCGCCGCCGACCGCGCAATTGACCTTGGCGGGCGCGGCCGCCCGCGGATCGCCCAGCGGCACCATCGGCGCGCTGAACCGGATCGTGAAGCGTTCGATCGCGCCGTCGCCCATGCCGGGCGTGGCGAGCACGACCTGCGGGCTGGAGTCCCCCCATGCGGCGATCGGCGCGAGCGCCAGAGCGAGAACCGCGGCGGCGCGTGCGAAATGCTTCATCGATCCTTCCCCTTGCAGGACGGCGGGGAACTTACTTGCCCGGCAATGGCTAAGTCCAGCGCCAGCTTTGAAAAAGCGGGATTTGAGCACGCACCACCGCCGCGTGCGGTGCAGCATTTCTGCAACGCGGCTTTGCCTTTTCTGACACATGAATCTGCGAAAGGGCCCCGGACCGCGACGCTGGGGGGCAAGTCAGATGATCCGCAAGGCGCAGATGATCGGCAAGGCCGTGCGATCCGGCCTGCCTTTGCTAGCCCTGGTGACGCTGTCGACCGCCGCCGCCCCGGACCGGTTCGACGGGCCGGTCGAAGATGCGCAGCTTGTCCGCGCGCTCCGGCTCGACGGCGAGCTGTTCCATGTCCAGGGCCTCGAACTCGAACGCACACGCATCTGGGTCACCTCGGTCGATGAGGCGAACCGCAAGGCGTATCTCCACGAATTCGACCGGCGCACGGGCCGGTTCCTGCGGCGCCTCGAACTCACCGACGGCGCGCGCTATCATCCGGGCGGGATCTCGCTTTCGGGCCGCTCGATCTGGGTGCCGGTCGCGGAGTACCGGGCGCGAAGCTCCGCGATCCTGGTCGAGGTCGATGCGGACACGCTGCAGGTCCGCCGCAGGATCCCCGTTGCCGACCATCTCGGCTTCGTCGCGGCTTCGGGCCACACGCTGGTCGCGGGCAATTGGGACGGCCGCCTGCTCTACGTCTTCGATCTTTCGAAGAACGCGCCGCCGCGGATCGCGCCAAACCCTTCCGCCACGCGCCATCAGGACATGAAGTTCGTCGGCGATCAGCTGGTCGCGGGCGGTGCGATCACGCCGTGGAGCGGCGCGGTCGACTGGATCGACTGGCCGTCGATGAAGGTCGCGCGCACGCTGCGCGCCGGCGCCATCGGACCGATCCGCCCGATCGGCCGCGGCGGCCCCTATACCGGCGAAGGCATGGCGATCGAAGGCCGCGACCTCTACCTCGTCCCCGAGGACGGCCCCAGCCGCATGTTCCACTTCCGGCTGGAGGATGCGGACGCCGACCGGCCTGCCTGACTTCACCGCAACAGACCGGACTCAGGCTAGAGCATGGCGGCCACGGATTGCCTGGGCTCCACGAGCTTCAGCGGAGCACCGGCCCTGGCGATTCCGCCATTCGCGCCGCTGCTGCGAGAACCGCTATCGACCTTGAAGCGCATCGCCTGTTCCGACAGCGCCTGGACTTCCGTCGTGAGGTTGCGCGCGGCGGCTGAAGTCTGCTCCACCATCGCCGCATTCTGCTGCGTGGCCTGGTCCATCGTGCCGATCGCGACGCTGATCTGGCTGATCGCTGTCGACTGGGCCTGGTTGTCGGTCGCCATCTGACCGAGCAGGCTGTGCACCTCGGCGACATCGTTCGAGATGCCGGCAAGGGCGCCATCCACCTTCTGCACCATTTCCACTGCGGTCACGATATCGTGCTGGGCGGCGGTGAGCTGGTCGCGGGCGCGGCCGGCTTCTTCCTCGGCGCGCATCGCAAGCGCGCTGACCAGGTCGGCGACCACCGCAAAACCGCGCCCGGCCTCGCCGGCACGGCCGGCTTCCACCGCGGCGTTCATCGCAAGCACGCGCGTCTGGAAAGCGATCTTGTCCAGACCCTCGATCACATCGTCGATGCCCTTGGCACTTTCCGAGACGCGGGTCATTGCCTGTACCGTTTCGCCGGCAATCTCCCGGCCGTCCGCCACCGTGGCGATCGCGCCGTCGGCGCGTGCGACCGTCCGTCCGGCGGCCTGGGCGGTGGCCTTCAGGCGGCCGTCGATCTGCGTGACCGCGGCGGAAGTCTCTTCGAGGCTCGCCGCACTGGCTTCGGTCCGCCGGGCGAGATCCTCCGAGGCCCCGGCGATCTCGTGCGAGCCGGTGCGGATCGTCGCGGCGCTTTCCGTGACCCTGCCGATCAGGCCGCGCAGGGCGCCGAGCGCCTTGTTGAAGTTGCTCTTGAGCGCCGCATAGGCGGGCGGGAACGCAGCATCGATCTCCGTCGTCAGGTCTCCCCCGGCCAGTGCTTCGAGATGGTCCGAGACGGTATCCACCACCTGCTTCTGCTCCGCGGCAGCCAGGGCATCGGCCCTGGCGCGATCCTCGCTGGCCTGGCGAAAGACTTCCGAGGCGCGGGCGAGCGTACCGATTTCATCCTCGCGCTCGAGATAGGGAAGCGACTGTGCCTCGCCCTTGGCCAGGCGGTCCACCGTCATGCTCAGCGCGCCCAGCGGGCGGCCGACAATGGCGCGGACGGCGTAGAAGAGGCCCGCGATGACCGCAGCCAGGACCAGCAGCCCCACAAGGACGAGCTGCCAGGCAAGGCGGTTGGCGGGCGCCCCCAGCGCGGCGACGGGCACGTCCATCACCACGGCCCAGGTCGCATTGAGCGCGGGCAGCCGGAGCGGGCGGATCGTGCGGACGATGTCGCCGTCCGGCCCCTGCATCGCGATGTGCTTCGTCTCACCGGTGGCCAGCGCCTGCTTGACCGCGTCGGCACCGGCATCGGCATAGGGCTTCATCCGGGCGGCGGCATCGGGATGCGCGACCCACAGGGCGGATTGCGACAGCAGCATGACCCGGCCGGTGCCGAAGGGCTTCATCTGGTTGAGATGCGTGGAGATGTCGGTCAGCGCGATGTCGATTCCGGCGACGCCGATCACCTTGCCGCTCGACACGACCGGGTAGGTGACCGAGGTCATGGTGATGACCTTGCCGCCGGTCTCATAGGTATAGGGTTCGGTCAGGGCCGCCTTGCCGCTCTCTCGCGACAATTTGTAGTAATCCGCCGAATAGAGGCCCGCCTCCACGTTCGGCTCCATCAGGACCTGGCCGTCGCGCTTGATCCAATAGGGCATGAACGCCCCGGCGGGCGTCGATCCGGGGCGGCCCGGGGCGACCTGTCCATCGAAGCCGAGCGGCTCCTCGAAGAACCAGCTCGCCAGCGCGAGCGGCGACGCGTCGATGTTCGGCTTGAGCGCGGACATCGCGATGTCGCGATCGCGCACGCCCGAGCGGTGGAGCGTAGCCAGGGACGCGCTCATCGATCGGACCGTCGCGTCGACCGTGCCGATCTCACCAGCAAGCTGTTTCGAGATCGCGTCGGCCTGGGCGTCCGCCGAATCCTGCGAAAGGCTCGAGACGCTGCTCGATGCCTGCACGATCACCACCGCGAAACCGACGACGAAGAGGGAGGCGATCAGCACCCCCGCGATGGTCAACAGCTTCGGCGCAATCATCAACCGGCGGAAAGAGAGCATGAACGCGACCCCTATGATCCAGGCCGCCCGGAAAGGCGGCGTCAGATCCCATTATAGGGGATGCGCAATCGGACCGGCGCAGACGGGACGCATGAATATCGCGCCTGTGCCGGAGAACGGCCGCAGCGGCGTCGCTGACGGTCAGTCCGGTTCTGAAAGCGTCTCGCGGGTGTCGGATAGCGGATAGGGGTTGGAAGCAGTCATCGTGTCTAACGAAGTGAATAGCCCCCTCTCCGCAGTTCGCGTTTGAACGCAGTCCAATATCCGGACCAGGCTTCCAGATCGTCGTTGATGCAGGTGCGCTCCGCCTTCACCTTGGCAAGACGCTACCCCCGCTTCCAGTGGGCCGTAATCGAAACGCTGACTTTCGGGCTTTGCAGACCGAGCGTCTGAGACTGGCGCACGCCCTCGTCAGAGAATGAACCCACTTTCCAGCTGGTCATCCCTACCGTTTCGGCTGAACGGGCCATCAGCTGGTCGAGCCGGTCGATGTCATCATCGGGCAGCACCACGGTAGCCGTAGCGAGAACACGCGCTCGCTTGGGATTGCTGCATAGCGTCGACTCTGCGTTTGCTTGCATGGGAGCGAGACAAACGGCCAGGCTGCATACCAGCGCTCGATTGAACATCAGCCCAGATTAACGACATGCCGAGCGTCGGCAATGTGGTCGTTTGTCGACAACTCGCTTTCGGCGCAGCGCCGTCACCGTAGAACGCGCTCAAAATGAGGGTCAGCCGCCATTCTCAACCGGCTTCCACAGCAACCTGCCTCAGTCCGGGAATGCAAAGGATGCAAGGATGGCAATCGACAACGCCAGAAATGCGAGCGCCGCGAAGGCGAACACCGCCCAGTTTAGAACCATCGTCACGCGGAAGAACCTCGGCGTGCGTTCTCTACGGATGCTGAAGGGAATGGCGAAGATGACACCACTACGCTCGTAATAGTGGTTCAGCTTCCAGAACCCGACGAGCATAGCGATTGCAAATATGATCGCCAAAGCACCATCCAGCGCCATACACGCCTCCTTATAGCGGTTCCGAATTCATGAACCGAATGGCCCGCATCCGCCATGGGGTCGCAAGCCGCCATTGATTGGCGTCAAGGAAACGGCAAGCCGGCAAACTGATCCGCTCCGCATCCATTTGTTCATCGCGGGTGGCCGGTCAGCAGCTGCCAAGCTTTGCGAGAAGCTTGTCCACCCAATCGGCGAGGGGTGTTCCCATGTTTGAGCTCAGCTCGACGACACCGGCATCATCATCTCCGTACCGGGCATCGAAACGCACGATGTATGTTCTGCCGTCCCTCACATCCTTCGTTCCTTGGTCAGGGAATTGCGGCTGGGGCATCGGCACCGTCCTGAAGGAAGAAACGGCGTCGCTCACGGCCGGACAAGTGGTGCTGGTCGCCCGTCGAACCTCGACCGCTCCCTCCTGCTTCCTGATGATCCGCACAGTATGTTCGCCCCGTTCGCGCGCCGCTCTATCGGGGATGATGAAGTCCACGGTGGTGGTGGAACGGACCCGTGTTTCGCTGGAGAGCAGCTGCGCCCAGGCATCGGGCGGCAGGCTGTGCATTGTGCTGAGCTGAAGAATGGCCGCCGACAACATTCCGGCACGATGCCCCCGTCGACCAAGGTCTGCAATGGGCTCGCTGTTTGTCCGGCCACGGCTTGCGCTGCGTCGTCACCGCGGAACGCGCTCAACCTATGGGTGGTCAGCTGCCGTCAAGGTTGGCGCCGATCAAGCACCCGGAAGGCCATATCAAAGGTCGCCAGCTCTTCGTTGAGTGAAGATAGCTTCGCGCCGCATTGCCCCCGGGCGAGTTTCGCGTACCGGACGATACCCGCCCTGACCTTGGCAGCGCGCTTTTCGGTCGAGGCGGCTTCCCATCGCCACCCGCAGCCGCCACAACCGCCCCATGACATTGCGCACCCTTTATCCCGAGATCGAACCCTATGCGTCGGGCATGCTCGACGTCGGCGATGGCCACAGCATCTACTATGAGCGCTCGGGAACGCCGGGGGCCAAGCCCGCGGTGTTCCTGCATGGCGGCCCGGGGGGCGGCTTCTCGGCGCTCCACCGCCGCCTGTTCGATCCGGCGCGCTACGACGTGCTGCTGTTCGACCAGCGCGGCTGCGGGCGATCGACGCCGCATGCGAACCTCGATGCCAACACCACCTGGCATCTCGTCGCGGATATCGAGCGGCTGCGCGAGCTTGCCGGGGTCGATCAATGGCTGGTGTTCGGCGGCTCCTGGGGCTCCACCCTCGCGCTCGCCTATGCGCAGACCCATCCCGAGCGGGTGAGCGAGATCGTCCTGCGCGGCATCTACACCTGCACCAGGCCCGAGCTCGACTGGTTCTACCAGTTCGGCGTGTCGGAGATGTTCCCCGACAAGTACGAGCGCTTCGCGGCGCCGATCCCCGAGGCCGAACGCGGCGACCTGCTTTCCGCCTATCACCGCCGCCTCACCACCGGCACGCGCGAGGAACAGGTCGCAGCGGCGCGCGCGTGGAGCGTGTTCGAGGGGGAGACGGTCACCCTGCTGCCCGATCCGGCTCTCTCCGCGCACCATGACGAGGACGAATTCGCGCTCGCCTTCGCGCGGATCGAGACGCATTATTTCGTCCATGGCTGCTGGCTCGAGCCGGGCCAGCTGCTGCGCGACGCGCATAAGCTCCACGGCATTCCGGGAACGATCGTACATGGCCGCTACGACATGCCCTGCCCCGCGCGTTACGCCTGGCAATTGCACAAGGCCTGGCCCGAGGCGGATTTCCACCTGATCGAGGGCGCGGGCCACGCCTTTTCGGAGCCGGGCATCCTCGACCAGCTGATCCGCGCGACCGACCGCTACGGAGCGGCGTAACGTCAGTCGTCCGAGTCGTCTCCGGCCGGGCGTCCCTTGAAGCCCTGCGCCACCACGAACCATTCGACCGATCCCTTGCGGCTCGACGGCGGCTTGGCATGCTTCACGCTGGCGAAGGCGCGCTTCATTTCGGCGACGAACTTGCCGTCGCCGCCGCTCGCAAACACCTTGCTGACGAAGGTGCCGCCGGGCGCGAGATTCTGGATCGCGAAGTCGAACGCCAGCTCGACCAGCCCCATGGTGCGCAGCGCGTCGGTCTGCGGGTGGCCGACGGTGTTCGCCGCCATGTCCGACATGACGAGGTCGGGGGCGCCGCCCAGCGCGTCGATCAGCTTGCCGGGCGCGGCGTCGTCCATGAAGTCCATCTGGAAGATCGTCACCCCGTCGATCGGGTCGACCGGCAGCAGATCGATGCCGACCACCGCCGCCTTGGGGCATTGGCGGCGCACCACCTGGCTCCACCCGCCCGGCGCGAGGCCGAGATCGACGACGCGCTTCGTGCCCTTGAGGAAGTCGAACTTCTCGTCGAGCTCGATCAGCTTGTAGGCGGCGCGGCTGCGATAGCCCTCGGCCTTGGCCTTCTTGACATAGGGGTCGTTGAGCTGGCGTTCGAGCCAGCGCACCGACTGGCTGGTACGCCCGCGCCCGGTGCGGACGCGGGTGTGCCCGCGGGTGCCGCCCCTGCTCATTGGGCTCGCGCGCCCATCAGGCGGCGCAGGATGCCCTCGCGGATGCCGCGATCGGCAATGCCGAGCCGTTCGGCAGGCCAGATGTCCATGATCGTCTCCAGGATCGCGCAGCCCGCGACGACCAGATCGGCCCGCTCCGCGCCGATGCAGGGAATAGTCGAGCGGCCCGCCATGTCCAGCCCGGCGATACGCTGGCTGACCGCGCGCATCGAGGCTGCAGGGACGATCATGGACATCCACGGCCGAGCGATCATAGGACGGGAGGCCGAGATGGACGCTGGCGAGCGTCGTGACCGTGCCGCTGGTGCCCAGCAACCGCGGCGTGCCGCTGATCGCCGGGAGCCGTTCGATGAACGGCGCGAACGCCTCGGCGACGCTCGCCCGCATCCGCGCATAGCCGTTAGCGCGCGCTTCAGGGTCGCGATCGTCGGCGATGCCGCGCGCCTCGGTCAGCGAAACCACGCCCCAGGACGCGCTGTGCCAGTCGAGGATGCGCGGTTGCGTGTCGGTCGAATCGACCAGCACCAGCTCGGTCGATCCGCCGCCAATATCGAATACCAGTGCCGGGCCGTCGCCGGGTTCGAGCAGCGCGTGACAACCCAGCACTGCGAGACGCGCCTCCTCTTCGGCGGTGATGATGTCGAGCACGATCCCGGTCTCGCGATAGACGCGCTGGATGAATTCGGGGCCGTTCGACGCCTGACGGCATGCTTCGGTCGCGACCGAGCGCGACAGCGCGACATGGCGGCGCTTCAACTTGTCGGCGCAGATCTTGAGCGCGGCGATGGTGCGTTCGATCGCGGCGTCGGACAGCCGCCCGCTCGACGCCAGCCCCTCACCCAGCCGGACGATTCGCGAAAAGGCGTCGACCACGGTGAAGCCCGATCCTTGCGGACGGGCGATCAGAAGCCGGCAATTGTTGGTGCCAAGGTCGAGCGCGGCATAGTGCCGCGCCTCTGGCCAGCGTGCCCGCCCCTGCTGGGGCGGAGACGGTCTTGGGGCCGGGCGGGCCGGTTTCGGAGCCGGCGGGCGCGGCATCCTGGCGGAGCCATCCCCCATCACAAACCACTCACTTATGTTCTTCCGTCACGGCCGAAGCGGACCGCCGGTGCTTGAGGAGGAAGCTAGCGCAAGGCCGGGGGCTGGGCAAGGCGAGCGACCGGCGGTGCAAAACCGGCCTGAATCGCCTTGACCCGCCCATTTCCGTCACCTAGAGACGCCCGCGATTGCCCGATCCTCTAATGGTAAGTTTCCAGACGGGGCAATAAATTCAATCGCTTAGCTTGCAAACCCTGCGCGACATTGCGTCTCGTACCCTGTTTTGTTGCGCCGCGCCCATCCAGTTTGGTCGACAGATTGTTTAAATCAGAACCGGCGCGAACGGGGACCGCTCGCGCCGGATTCGATCAGCTGTCAGGCGGAAGACCTACCGCGCCCGCGATGCGCTCGGTTTCACTCCGCGTGCGTTCAAGCTCGGCAATCTGCGCCGCTGCATTTCCGGCGATCCGCGCGGCGGCCAGCGCTGTCCTGGCTGCGCGAACTCCTGCGCGAATCGTTGCCTGTGTCTCGGTGGACGCGAACGGTAAAAACAGCTCGGCGAAGGCCGCAACTGCGTCCAATCGCTCAGCGGCCTTCTCGACCTTGGCAGACACGGCGATGGGATCGACCCCCAGCTTTGGCGGTCCCGTGGTGCACCCAGTCAACAGTGCCCCAACGCACAGCAGAACAAGTATGCGCCTCATACTATCTCCCCTCATTCTCACCGCGCCCCATGCGCGATGCACCCCGTCAGACGCCTTCGAGTTGCTGGACGCGCTCGATAAGGTCATCGATTGCGAGTTGCTGGTCGGCGATCGTCGTGCCTGCGCCACCGGTGACAGCATCGATCTGCTCCAGGATCTCGTCCTGTACGGTCGCCGCTATGCTTGCGGCCTGAACCATCGAACTGTTGACGGTCGCCTGCTGTCGTTGCGACGTGCGCCGTTCAACCAGTGTCGCGGGCCGCCTAACCACGCTCATCGGCCTTGAGTGTGAGCGCACCGACCGGATCGGGCGCGGGTGCCGACTGAGCCAGCTGATCCGTCAGGCGCCGCTGCCCCTGCGCTTCGATCACCTTCTGTACGATCAGCATCAGTCCGGTACTGGTCGCTGCCAGAAGCTCGCCGGCGTTCTCCGGCATGCCCCACCAGATCACCGATCCTGCGATGATGCCGATCACGATCAGCGAGATCGCTGCGATAGTGAACAACCAGAACCGATCGCAGATCGCACGCACGCCCTCGCCGGCCTTTTGCAACCGCGACACCGCGCTCATGCCTCATTCCGCGATACCGCGGTCCCGTTCGGATTGAGCTTCACCGGCTGACCCACAACGGGCAGCGAGCGCGGCCAGCGACGCGCGATACAGCGCTGTTTCAGGATCCGCATCACGTTGACGCTATCGCTCTGGTTTCCGCCCAGGACGTGGTAGTGTGTCTGGTCCTCCCCGACATAGAAGCCGACATGGCCGCCGCCCTCACGGTCGAACACAAGCACGGCACCGGGAGACAGATGCTCGGCGCGTAGATTGGCTTCCCACGTCGCCCAGCTCTTCGCCCTTACCGCGACAGGCGGCGGCGTCAGCCCGGCCTCCCGGACGCAGTATGCAGCAAAGGTGCCGCACCACGGTACGCTGTCCGCATTGACTGCGATTCCGAGCACTTTGATGTCCAGCTTCTTGATCCATCCCATGATCGTCGCGCTGTTCGCAACGCCGGGTGCCTCGCGCGTGCCGATCAGGTTGCGTGCGACCTTCAGGTGATGTGGTTCGAAATCGGTCATACTTTCCTCCCTCATGCCGCCGCTGCGCGCTCGACCGCCTCAGCGACATGCACGCCACTTGCGATCAGCTGCCCGCCCTCGCGCAGCGCCCCGCGCTCCGCATGCCTTGCTTCGGCGAGTCGCAGACGCCGATCCTCCATCGCTTCGGCCCGCCGCCGTGTGCGCAGCTGCTCGACATGCTCCAGCACCTCGGCCGCGCTCTCGGGCCGGAACCGGATGCCCGTCGCCAACGCCTCCCAGCTCATCACTTCGTTGGCCAGGCTGTGACGAAGCTCGGACAATTGGCGCTCGCAGGTTTCGCGCTCCGCCTTCATTTCGGCGCGCAGCAGAGTGCATGCGCGCTCGACCTCAACGACACGCGCTTCCCATTGCGCGTTCGAGCGGAGCGCCATGTCGTCGGTCTGCTTGCGGCTTGACTGGCGAAAGGTCAGCCAGCGGTCGATGCCCTTGACCACCAGCCCACCGAGGCTGCCCGCCCCGACCAGCGCCAGCAGGATCTGCGCCCAGATGGGGGCACCGGGAATCATTGGACGGCGCTCGCTTCATCCATGCCGCTCACGCCTCGATCGCTCCGTATCCCTTCCACGTTCCCGGAGAGCCGGCCGTGGTGCAGATCATCCCCTCATGCCCTCCTGCAGCCGGGCCGCTCAGCTTGAAACGTGCACCCACCGCATGGATACCTAGCGTCGGCTCGCCATTCGTCGTCATCGGCTGCGCTGTGTCGATCAGAGGCACCGCGGCACAATCGGACGCGGCCCATGCCCACACGCCACCGAACTTCACATACCAGTCGGGATCAGCGACGACCGGCTTGTCCTGGCCATAGTTCGGATAGAGGAGGACCTTGGAGGAGGTTCCCGAAGACGGCAGGATCGCCCGCACGGTCACCCACTGGTCGGTGATGAACTCGCCGCTGCTCGCACCCAGTACTGGGAAGATCGTCGCGCCATCATCGTCCCAGAAGGCGAAGAAGTTCGGTGGGGCTGCCGCAGTGAATTTGGCGCTGTTGAACTTCACCAATGCGGCGATCACGACGAATGCGCCTTGGTGAAACCCGTCGCCCAGGTCGAGCGACAGATGCGCGAATTCGTCTCCATGCCCCCGATACTTGACGGAGCCGTAACCGTGCGGCTTGTCGGCAGTATCCACGCTCATCGTGCCGAGACTGAACCAGCTCGCTACCGCCCCATCAGGCCCAACGGAGTTCCAGCCTGGCAACAGAAAACGCGACTGACCCGAGCCGAAGAAGCTTCCGAACGGGTCAACGGATGCATCGGCGTCGATGACCGGAAGATTGTTGGGCTCCGCGACCAGCAGTCCCGTGGCCGATTTCAAATCCGCGTCGCGGATGCCGATCCGGTCACCGCTGCGAATACGCCAGGTATAGCCGTTGCCCGCGCTCTGGTAGATTTCCAGATCGGCCTTGCTGTTACCGCGGCCGCGCACGCCCTTCATCATGATGATGCCGCCGGGCTGATGAAACACGATGCCGGCGGAATCCATGGGCGTCGCCCAGCCAGCACGCGGCCCTGTATTGGGCAGATAGGGAGCGCCTTCGACGAAGACGCTCTCCATCTCACAGACACGCGTCTTCGCACCCACGCTCACACCCGCATAGGCGACCGGCTCTAAGGGTGCTTCGGGTTTGTAACCCCACAGCGTTCCGTCGATCTGGCGGTTCGGCTTCTGCACGCGGATGTTGCGCGCGTAGATTTCATGACAGTTCGTCCATTCGATCCCGCCCAACCCGCAAGCCTCAACGGAAACGTCCTGCACATCGGTGACGAACGGAAAGCCCCAGGTCTGCCAATTTCCGCCGCCGGGACGTTCGAACTGGAACAGCTGAACCGACGTTGTCCATCCGGTCAGGGCACGGATGACCACACGCTTGAACATACCGAAGACGTGAGGACCACACCCGCTGCCCTCGCAGCGATAGTTGCTGATCTCCAGAAGCTCAGTCGGCACGAGGCCCGTTCGCATCCGCGTCGGCGCGAGGCCGTCGCGCGTGTTGAAGGTTGCGGCGACGCCTGCCAGCGCCAGCGTTTCGGTTTCCGCCACGCGGAATGTGCCGGCATCAATCGGGATGGCGTAATAGTCGCGATGCGTCTCAAGGCCGATGTACAGATTGTTCGAACCGTCGTGGCGATACAGGCTGATCAGCTCTCCGGTGTTCAACCCATGGCCTGCGACGGTGAACACGCCAGTGGTGGCGTTGACCGCGCTGATGGGCACCGCCACGCCCTCTTCGATCGATGTAGAAAAGAACACCGAGCCGCGGGTCGAGTCAGTCACACCATCGATTCGGATGGTGCCGCATGAACCCGCGCCGCCGATCCAGTAAGCATCGGAAATGCCGTGCTTGGTAAAGCGCCCGCCCTTCCAGCTGACCCGCTGGGCACCGCTGGCGACCCAGAACGCGTAGCGCGTCTGCTCATCGAGCCCGGTCGCGTCCAGATGGATCGTCGCGCCGCTTGCATCCACCTGTGCGCCATCGGGCACAATGATCGAATAGGTGGCGTTCGCGCCATCGGGCACGAGCCGATACGGCGTCGCGTGTGGCTCGACCCGGAAAGGCTGTCCGAATGCGAATGCCGCGACGAAAGCGGCACTGTTGTCGCTGGCTGCCACCGATCCGCCGAACATGGCAAGCGTGACGGTCTGCGTCTTGTCGAGCACGAACCAGCGCCCATTGGCGCTCTGGCGGCGCCACGCGTTCGGCGCCGCATCGGTCTGATCGGGGTCGAGCACATAACGCGCCGCTCCGATCCCGACTGTTGAAAAGCCGCTGGTCTGGATCAGGTCGTACCCCGTGGCGATGTCGAACAGTGCAAAACTGCTCCACAACCCGACCGCCATGGCATTCCCGCCGGGCTGCCCCTGGAAGTCAGCGGCCTGCAATATTGCGATCCGGCCCGTCAGTGGGCTGATGCCAAGCACCAGCGGCAGCCCGGCTGCCGCAGTCAATTCGGCACGCGGCAGCGTCAGGCCCGGATCGCCGGGCGCTGCTCGGATCGTGCGCATCGCAGCCTCTGCCAGCTCCTGAGAGACCATCGCCTGCCGATCGAGCTGCCCCTCAAGCGATTCACGCTTCAGGCTCTGGCCGATGATCGAATAGTCTTGGCGCGCCGAGGTTGCCCGGCGATACCGCACCGCCTGCCCATTCGTGGCGAAACCGGGAAGCGGCACGATTTGCTGCGAAGGATACGATCCGTTTACTTCGTAGTGCAGCCCCAATGTCCGCACGACATCATCGACAGTCACGATCAGGTCAGCGGGTGCGATGAGCGGCCATTCGATGGTCCGCGGTGACAGCGATCCGTCCGCTATGTAGGACTTCGGCTCAAAGGCGACTGCAACTGCCATTCACGTCCCCCCGATGCCTGCGCGAACGGCGCGAGGACCGGGGGGAAGCCGCGCGCCTGAAAAGCAACAATATGTTTAGTTTGGAGAGGCGGTGCCGTCAACCGCTTCGCCAGCTGGCGTCTGACCAGCCAGATTGGGCGCACGCACCGGGCCTCGCGCACCGGGCGGCATCCAGTATGCAGTGCCATCCTCGCGCGCACGGCGGTTCAACCGCTCATAGCTGTCGGCGTAGCTTTCGTGCTGCCACTCGCCCAACTGATCGAGCACGAGCCGCTCCCAGCCGGCGCGCAGATACCAGATCGAGCCGCCGGGCGTCTCGCGCTTGAGGAAGCGGGCGACATCGTGGACGCGCACCTCATTGCCCTCGCCATCTTTGGCCTTTCTGCCCCAGGCGAGGTCGGCGACATTCTGCACCGTGCCGAAACCCGGCCCTGCCGTCAGGTCGCCGACATCCTGTCCGTACTGGTTGGTCGAACTGTTCACGACATCGCCGAACACGCCAAGCCCTCCGCCTTTCAGCATCGACTTCCAGACAACCTCCTTTCGGAAGTTCCCTTCCTCGTCTCGCAGCGCAATAGGATCGCGCCCCTTGGCCAGCTCGCTTAGCTGAAGCGAGAGCATCCCCATCAGCGTTGTAGCGGTCAGGAAGCCAATGCCATATCTGGCGGCATGCCAGTTGCTCGGCTGATCGAGCATCCGCATGCCGTGCATCACCATCACCGTCACCGGGAACATCTTGAACTGGAATCCGGTGCGCACCAGCTCGCCCATGATAGTGCCGCGCTTGTACCCGCTGACGATCGCGCGCTGGCGCAGCCCACCGGTCGGGACGGCGAAATCGATCTCGGTCAGCATGGCTTCCATCACGCGTGTGCCGATCGCCTTGTCGTCCAGCATCGCCGGCCAGATCGTGTCATAGCCGCCCGCCTTGTCGGGCTTGGTCGTGCGCAGCGCATCCCATTCGCGCGATCCCATGCCGTACCGCTCGAAGAAGCCGCGGAACGCCACGGGCAAATCATGAAAGGCCGTGTCGGCGCGCTCTGCAAAATTGGCAGCGAACTCCTTCGCCATCGCCTCGCGACCCGCCTGCGTCCAGGCGTTGAGGCCCGATACGCGCAACGTGCCGTCCGCCAACCGCCGTGAGAACTCGTTGACCAGCTTCGCGCCGTTCCGCACCGTGCCGCGAACACTCCAGTCGTCGGCCAACCTCCCTCCACTCAGATCGTCCAGCACCAGACGGCCAGCACTGACGGTCCGGCCTGCAAATTCGTCACCGACGAACCCCGCTCGCCGGATCGTACGCCGCGCGGTCGGATCGAGCGGATTCAGCTGACGCGCCATGTCACCAAGGTGCGCGGTACCAGCCAGCCCGGTCATTCGTGCCAGGCCGTTGAACTTTCGCGTCAATGCAGCCGTTCCTACATCGCTGAACGAGCTAATCACGGCGCTGCCCAGCTTGGTAGCACCCTGCCAGTGCCGCACCGCGGACCCCAGCTGCGCAAGCGTCTCGCTACCGACCTGATCGGCCTCGCCGGTGATGACGCCATACAGCCGGTCGATCGTGTCCCCGGCCTTCGTCGCCGCACGCCGGTCCTCGTTGGTGCCGCGCACCGCCGCATCCTTGATCGCCACATCCTTCATCCACCGCACCGTGGCGGCGGGATTGGGGCCAAGGATCTCCATCAAGGCGATGTCGCGGCTCATCCCGCGCACATGCCCCATCATCGCATCCCACGGGCTGGCTTGGCCGAACTTGTCGTTATAGGTGATCCACGCATCCGCATCGGCGAAGTGCAGCACACGCTGCTCGGCCCGGCGATTCGCCAGCATCTTGCGCCCGCCCGCTCCCGGCTGCCGCCCGATCCAGCCTTCGCTTACGATGTTCTCGTATACGTCGCGCAGCATCGTATCGAGCTGCTGATCGGTCAGCGGCAACGCGGTGCGCTCGTCCAGCATCTTGCCGCGGTCGAGCATCGGCCTGACCTCGCCAATCCATGCCTCTGGCGTCACCGATCCGACGCGCAGCGCATCATGGCTCTGCGGCAGGCCCCAATCCTCACGCTTGCCGATCGCACCGCCGGCGGCGTTGAACCGCTGACGCAACGCCTCGCTCGCCCCGCGCCATGCGTCCGCCAGCTCACGCGCATTGAGGTTGCCGCTATCGGCACCGAACAGCTCCCGCACCACGTCGGTCAGGTCGCTCTTGTGCCGCACATTGCCGAGCAGGTTGGCGCGGTGCTTGGCGAGCAGATCGTACAGCTGCCCCAGCGCCTCGCCCCGGATCGCCCGTTCGCGATACTCGACGTTGGAGTATCGCGCGCGGCTATCCCAACCGAGAAAAGCGGCCATGGCCTTGCCGCTCACCGGACCATCTGCATTCGCGCCACGATAGCCGGTGCGCGCTTCGTCCAGCATCGCCATCTGGCGCTTGAGCTGCAACAGCTTCTCGCGCCGCCCCTGTTTCAGCCCCTTTTCCCACGCCGCCAGCGTCTGCTGTGTCGCCAGCGCCTCCGCCGCCTCGCGCGACATCCGGCCCTCATGCTGCATCAGCAGTTCGTCATAGAGCGCGCGAACCTCGCCCGCATGCTTCTCGCCGATCTTCCCGCGCTCGATCAGGTCGGGGATGCAGACGCCTAGCGACACGTCTTCGCCCTCCAGTCCTCGCCGATCTCGACCTCAACCGCCCTCACTAGCCCTCGATTCAATCCACAGTAGAGGCAGCTCGCGTCACGGCGACGCGCATATTGCGGTAGCGCGACTTCCCTCCCGCATTCGACGCATTCGACACCAATTGGGTGCCTGTGATCCGCTTCCTCGCGATCCCTGATGCGCCATGGCAAGCAGACGAACGGAGGGGATTCTACCAGCGCCAGGCTCATTTCAGGCAGTCCTTGATTGTCTGGATCGCCGCGTCATCGGCGTCGAACTCCGCCAACAGATCGGCAGCGTTCACGACATCGCCTTCGTCATCGAGGCGAAAGCCGAACTGGTCGGCCGTGTCGAATAGCGGTGCGCCGATCGTGCTTTCCTGATCGGCTTTCGCCCGCAACGGCGAATCCGCTTTCAGCTGGGCTTCCTGCTGCTGTCGCGCCGCAATCGCGGGATCGGCCTGCTCGCCAAGGTCTAGACCCGCCCGCACATCATGCGCGACGCTCTCGATTTGCAGATCCGCGCCGCTGCCGTGCGGATCGTCGAATTCGCTTAGAGCTTGCCTGAGGCCAGAACCTGCCGGCCGATCTCCGCCGCCCGCTGGTTGCGCGCGCGCGTCTCCGGCGACAGCCGCTTGTCCGCCGCTGCCTTCTCCGCCAGCGCCACTTTCGCGCGCATCTGATCGGATGAGATCGTCATACATCGCCTCATAGTCGATTTCGTCGGATTCCGCCAGCGCGTCCCAGCGCGCGCCGTCCAGCTCCTGGTTGACATGGATCAGCACCGCGTCGGCCGCGTCGATCTCCTGCCCGCGCCGCAACCGCGCGATAGCGCCCAGCGTTTCAGCGTCGAGTGTCAGACCCAGGTCCTCGGCCGCGTCCGCCACGCCCGCCTCATAATAGGCGCGCTCGCCCTCCTGCCATCCGTCCTTGTCCATGAACGGCGCGGGCAACTCGGGTTCGTCGCCGATGGGGTAGAACTTCTTGCCGTGCTGCACCGCGTCTTCCAGCACGTCGATCAGCTCGGCTTCGGTCGGCCGCTCGCGGAAATAGCCCTCGCTCCATAGATCCTCGGCCGCTTCATCCAGCCCCATGCCGCTGTCGCGCAGCAATGGTCCGGCACCGGGAACGAAACGGTCCATGTCGCGTCCGCCCATCCGCTTCCCGCCGACGATCTGGGCCTTGCCCAGACCATGGCCCTTGAAGCCATCGGCGCCGCCGCCGCGCGCGCCGCTCGGATGCAATCCGCCGCGCCGCGCAATCCATTTCAGGATATCGACCGGCCCGTCTACAGGCGGGCGCATGAAACTCCCGGTCTTGCGGTTTCGCCTCAACTCGCCCTGGGCTACCAGCTGCTGAAGCGCTGCGCGCACGTCCTCGCCGGTCGCCCCCAACTCGCGCGCGATATCGTCGATCTTGGCGAGTGAGCGCCCACGGTCTCGCACAATCCCGCGCACGGGCGGGATGATTGCCAGCACGCCTACCGATGGCCCGGCATCGGCCATGGGCTGAACGGCCCTCCCAGCGGGTCCGTCTAAGACGGGCGCATCGATATCGTCACCCGGAACCGCGGCTTCGTCCGCCACATCGTCCAGAATGTCCCGGATTTCGGGCGAATCCCCCGCCTCTGCGTCCAGCCGCGCCAGGTCCGCGTCGACGGCCTCAAGCTCCGCGTCCAGCCTGTCGCGCAGCGACGGTGCGCCGCTCTGGACGTTGGCGTGCGCGCCACCCATCTTGCGGTGCGCCCATCGCACCACATCGCCCGCGCTCATTCGCTCGAGGAACGGGTTTGCACGGATCACGCCCGCGCCCAGCACCTCGCGAGCGCTCAGCTGCGGATCGGCATCCAGCAGCCGTTTGGCGCCTTCCGGTCCCGCGAAATGCGCAAGGTACAGGTTACCTGCGTCGGCGGCATGTCCTGCCCGCTGCAGCGCCCGCGCGTTCAGCCCGATCAGGTCATCGACCAGAACTTCGTTGATGCGCGGATCCGTACGCCGCGCCGCAATGGCGTCGTCGCTTTCGTTCGTCGCGCCGAACCGACGTTTGTACAGGGTCAGCCACGTCGAGCGGATGAATTGATACGGCCCCAACGCGCTGCTGTTCGGGTTGCGGGCGGTATTGCTGCCCGAACTCTCGACCTGCCGGATACGCGACTTGAGCACGGTCCCGCCCTCGACGCCCACGGTGCCGGTCGCGATCGCCGTTCCACCACGCAGGCGCGGCACGGGCGATCCGCTTGGCATCGCCACTGCGGCGGGCGGTGGCTCAGGCATGTTGGACAGGATCCGCCGCATCGCCTCCGCCACGCCCTCGCGGTGCGCCAACGTTCCCGCGCCATCCGCAATGAACGGGTTGCTCGCGTCGATCTCGGCTTCGCGGCGCAGCACGGCGACGGCTGCCCGTTCATCCGGCGTCATGTTGTCGGCGCCGGTCACCAACTCGGCCAGGCCCGGCAGCTCGTCGTCGGGCAGCTGGGCGGCGCTGCCCCACTTCTTCCTCACGCTATCCGGCAACCGCTCCCACAACGCTGCGATGGCACGCTCCCGCGCGGTCGCGATCGCATCGCCCGCCTTAGGCACCCCAAGCTCGATACCCTTGGCAAGCCCGGACAGCGCAGCTGCGCCGCCCACGGCCATCGCACTTTCCGCCAGCAGCGTGCCGGTCGAGGTGTCCTCGCCACGTCCAGCCTTGTCGAGCGCACGCGGAACGGCGGTCACGGCTTCGACCCGCGCCTGCAACAGCATGTTGCGCATCACCGTCTCGGCGATCGTCTTGCCGCCCGCCCCCAGCGCCATGGTGCCGACATTCTCCGGCTCGGCCGCGCCCGACCACAAGCCGCCGACGATGGTCTGCGCTGTTGTCGCCCGCCCCGCAGTTTCGAGGATGCCGCTATAGCGCTGGTCGATCGGCGCCGTGATCTTCGCTCGGAACTGCACCGGATCAGTGTCCAGGCTGGCAAAGGCCTTCGGATCGGCGGCGCGGCGTTTCGCAGCTTCAGCGAGCACTGCCTCAACCGACCACGTGCCGCGCATCCGGTCCTGCAGGCCTTCCGCCCAATTCTGGCGGCGTAGCGCAGCCGGATCTACGCCCGCGGCGATCAGCTGGTTGGCGACATCGTGGATCGCATCCTGCTCAGCGGTGTCGATCTGTGCGTTGCGGACTGCCCGTGCATCCGGTGCGCGAGCCGATGCCCACACACCCTCGAAGAAGCCGGGCGCCGGTGCCGGCGGTGGCGCGGCATCGGGCAGTTCGCGCGAAAGCCTGCGGGCTTGTGCTGGAAGGCCCATCAGCGCGCTCCTGGCGCGATGAGCAACCGATAGGTCTCGCGCGTTCCCTTGCGCTTGAGCGCCTGCCCCGCCGCATTCAGGAAAATGTAGTACGCCGCCTCACCCGGCCCGCCCCCGTCATCCAGCACCGGAGTGAAGTTCGCCATCACATCGGCTTTCTCGACCGGCCGCGCACCATCATAGGTCGCATTGGCGAACGGGTTGCGTGCGATCAGACGCTCGATCTCTCGCGCGCTTCCCCAATCGGGCAACCACACATGGCGATTGCTGACCAGACCCAGCCCGCCGCGCCATACGCCGTCCCCACCGCGGCGTGCGCCCATCGCCTTGTTGATCGCATGGCGATACAGCGCCGCATCCCAGCCGCTTTGCCCGGCGTCCTTCTGCATTTTCACATAGATCGCGTTGGCGACGCCACGATATCCCTCCACGGCTGCCTCAGGCATCTGCCCGGCGATGATTCCAAGGTGCGCGCGCATCGCCGTCTTGGACTGGTCGGTCAGCCCGCCACTCTTGCCCTTTGTCTTGATCAGGTCGGGATTGGCCTTCAGGTCATAGAAGCCCTCAACTGCCGCCTGCTGCGTCGCGCCGTCGAGCAGACCGATATAGCCCAGCCCAGGACGAATCTGCTCAGCGACCTCGAACCGGTCGGCCCGTGGCCGTTTGCGGATCTCTGCCAGCACGCTCAGGTCGCCTTGCGGGCTCTTGTTGGCCAGCGGCTTTAGCAGGTCGGCATCATCCGCGCGGCGCTTTCCCTGCAGCGTGGTCAGCCGCTGGTGCAGCATGCTTTCCTCGCTGGTCAAAGCGCGCTGCGCCGCCACACCGTTGAGCCGCATCAGCTCGGCGCGCGTTTTGCTGCCATCCGGGTCGCCCGCCGGGCCGAACGAACGGTTCACGCTCTGCGTCATCGATGCACCGTTCAGCTTGACCAGCCTGTCGGCATCGACGCCCGCGGCCTTACCCACCGCCAGCGCGCTGTCGATTTCCCTCTGGCTGACCGTACCGCCCTCACTGATCACCGCTTCGATCCGGTCGATCTCGTCGGTCGCCTTCTCCTGAGCGGCGGTGACCGCCGCCTTGGCCGCAAGCGCCGCCGCCTTCTCGCGCGCCGTCGCGCGCTGCAGAACGTTGTCGGCATAGTCCGCCCCGCCCATTCGCTTCATCAGCTCGACGTCGCCGGCCAGCGCGCGCATGGTCGCCACGTCTCCCGCATTCTCCGCGCCATCGACCACTGCGCGGCCGACCGCCAGATCATAGGTGTCGATGACCTTGCGGTATCGGTCAGGGGTCAGGCCCTTGGTGTTCAGGAATTCGACGAACGTCTTGCGCCGCCCACCCATCGCAGCGTCGTCGCGATAGGCGCCCATGGCCGTCACGGCATGGCCCTTCGCCATTTCGTCGAGCGCAGCCGCGTCGAGCCCGGCCTTCTGGCCAGCAAGCCACTTGTCGTCATCGGTCTGGTAGGTCGCGCCCATCCGCGCAAGCGGCGCAGTGAAATGCTGGCGGACCTCGGCATCGGCGGGCAGCTCGGCAAGGAACGAGGCGGACCAGTCACCCCATGCCTTCTCCGCTTCGCCGCGATAGCCGGTCAGGTCGGTCTTGCTGCGCAGCTGCTCGCGCTGGCGCTCGAACGCGACGCGGCCCGTCTCCAGCGCGACGATGCCTTGGCTGATCTGCGTCGAACGCCGGTCGGCCTGTTCGCGAATCGCTAAATCGTGCGCGATCTGCGCTTCCCGGCGGTCAGCTTGCCGGTCGGCTTCGCGTGCATTGCCGATAGCGTTGACCACGCTGCCTGCAGCATCCGCGAGCGACGGCGAACGCTCGGGAATCGGAATGGAGCCAAGTCGCGGGCCGCTTGCGATGCGGGGCGTCATGCCCATCAGTTGGGCCTCCCCATCGGCGGCACATAGGAACCGCGCGGCACGGGGATCGTGCCTGCCGGCGAATAGGCGGAACTGCGGCCATAGGCCTCGGCGCGATCGATGCGCCCCGCCGCACGCTCACTGGCAGCGCCGCCGATCGCCGCCGCACCCGCGCGCAGCACGCCGCCGAACAGCGCCGAATCCCCTGCGCGGCGCTTGCCGCTGGCCTGGCTGCGCAGGCCTCGCGCGCGCATCCCGGCTTCTGCCCGGATCGTCATCGCCTGCATCTGGTTCTCGATCGCCTGCTGATACAGCAGATCGCTGATCGATCCGCCCAAGCCGCTCCCGCTCGCCGCGGCGCCGGCGATGTCTTCGCCCTGTTGCATACGCGCGGCGCGCAGCGCGTCCACCGCGTCATAGGCGCCCTGCGTTTCTTCGATCCGCGCATTCTCATCCAGCGCGCGGGCTTCCGCGCGGTACTGGCCCCGTTCTTCCAGCCCACCGAGCAGTTGCAGCCCGGCCTGCGCCGCGATCAGTGCACCGCCGCCCGCCATCAACCGTCCCCCTGTCCAATTCGCGCCCACACCAGCACGTCGCCGCCATCCGGCAAGGCGCAGCGCTTGACGCTTTCCAGCTTGAAGCCCAGCAGCTCCGCCCAATCGGCCGCCTCGGCGAAATCCGCGCGGGTCAGCATCTCAACGCGTGCCCAGCCCGCGCCGTCCAGCAGCCTGCGAATCGTTCGCGTGATCGCGACCATCGCGTTCCTCTTGCCTAGCGCGAGCAGCGCCCACGCGATGCGATAGCTTGGCCCGGCGATCAGGAACCCCATGCAGGCCAGGATGCGACCGTCGCCATCGCTGACGGTCCATGCCGGGCCGTTCTCGTACAGACTCCCCGCCGAGGCTTCAGCCGCCTGCATCGGCTGCAGCTCCAGCTTGGTCAGATCGCCGGGGTCGAATTCGCGAATGACGATCATGCCTGCCCTGCCTCGAAATGCGGGACGATCGCGGCCAAGGTCGATGGCCGTGGATAGATGCGCCGCACCGTGATCGCCATTTCGCGGTCATGATCGCTGCCCAGCTCGATCAGATGCTGTCCGTTGGCCAGCGGCAACGCGGTATCGAGCGCGACCTGCGGTCTCAGCAGGTTGGTCAATTCCGATGCCCCCTGGCATGCGACTTCCAGTTCATCGCTGCAGACAACGTAAAGGTCGATGCGATGACAGCGCTTTACCTTGCCCAGCGACGTGCCGTTCTCGCTCCCACCCGCCGGGGGTAGAATGTCGATCTCAGCATCAAAGCGCAGCCCGACGATAACATCACGCGCCTCGAACGGCAGCGCGAAACGGCCATTTCCGTCCAGCTGGACGTCCATGATTGGGCGGCCATCCGCACAGATATCGACCCTTCGGCCCGCCAGATGCGGCGCCTCGATCGACGTCAGCGGCCCGGTCAGACGCACCGCCGCGTCAGTCATCACTTGCTCATCGCGGTTCTTGCTGCTGCGTAGCGGCGCCATCCGCAGCACCCAGCTCTCCCCGCCTGCCTCTGCCATGATCCACAGCTGCTGATATCGGCCCGCCGGGTCGGTGTTCTCGCTGATGCTGCGCACCTTCAACCCGCCGCCCAGCGTACGCGTCGCCCACGCGACATACTCTTCCGCCGGGTCATAGCCCATGACGGCAAGCGTGCCGTCGGTGCGCCGGAACCACATATGGCGGCGGGGCTCTTTCAGCCATGCAATCTCGCACAGGCCGCTGTCATCTTCGCCGATATGGTCGGCGAAGCGCGACAGGTTCGGGGATTCGGCGCGCAACAGCCGGTTGGTGTCATAGGCCAGTTGCATCGCCTTAGTGCTGGCTGCCTGGATATGCACCACGCGGCCATCCACCTTGACCGGCTTGTGCGGGATCGAACCGTTGTCGGCGGGCACGCCGCGATCAAGGTTGCCTGGCCCCGCGCCCGCTGCAGCACCGGCTGCCATGACGACATGCTCCTGCTCGCCCGTTCCGACGATCAATTGCTGGTCATCGACCAGCCACAGTATCGCGTCCGCTGAGGGCAGCGGATAGCGGAATGCCTGGTCGCGGCTGATGTCGCCCAGCTCATTCCGCGTCGCCATGTCGTCGAGCGCGCCTGCCACGCTGCCATACAGCGTTGCGTCCTTGCCAAGCACCAGCCTCTCCTGCCACACCCCCACGGTGCCGGGATGGCCTCGACGCGTGCTGAACGCACCGAAACTGAACCGCCAGCATGCATTGGTGGTAGGCAGCGTCCGCAGGACATCCGCCTTCATCGCCGTGGGGCTCACATACTCGGTCAGCCGTACCAGCCCGAACATGCCGTGGACGAATGTCCACTGCACGCCATACGGCCCCTTGCCGTTGATATCCGTGCCGCCCATGCCGTCGCTCTCGGTACCCTCGATATGGATCGGCGCGACGGTTCCGGTGCGTGCACCCCCTGCATTCACATAGACATTGCCGTTGCTCTGACAGTAGGCGCCGGGTGCCGTCGTCATGCCCGCTTCCCATGCAGGCGTCGTACCGAACGCCGGACTTTCGATTTCCAGCAGGCCGCCCACATCGCCCGCCGCGAACAGATCCGCGGTCGCTACAATGTCGATGTCGGTCCCGCTTGTTGCGCTCGCGCTGACGGTGAGCGTCTTGTCAGCGTTGCGAGCCTCCAGCGGCCCGTTCAGCAACACATAGGGCTCGCACGCGAACGTATCGGCGCTGGTCCGATAGATGCGGTGCAGCGGCACTCGCGGGTGCGCGCAATACAGCACGTCGAGCGATTGATAGGTGTAGAGTTCTGCGACCTGCGCAGCATTCCAAGGAGTCGCGATTTCATACGGCTCGTCACCGTCCATGATCTGCGCATCATTGGTGTAGAAGCGTGCATAGTTCGCACCCAGCTCGATCTGATAACCCTGAGTGCGATTGAACTGATATCGCATAAGGCGCGCTTCGCGCAGCTTCGCCTTGGTGACGAAGATCGTTCCGGGGCATGCCTCTGCCGGCCCCGAGAGCAGCGGCAGCCAGCCATCCATGCGCTTGACGCCGATCGAGGTGATGTTCTGATCGCGGCGCGCCAGCAGGTGCGGCGACAGTTCGCCGCCGTTCAGGCTGTACTGCGCGGGCGTGACGAACGCCATCAGCCGCGATACCCGAGCCAGCGGTAGCGCGCGCCTGCCCAGCGCGACACCGGCGGCCCTGGGCGAGGACGGTTCGCCGATGACAGGCCGTCTATGCGGAAGGCTTCATCCAGCCGCTCGGTGCGCTCGCCGACCAGCCGATCGCGCAGGCCCAGCGCCTGCGTCTTCCCGACACAATGCTCGATCGCGAGCGTATAGGCCATGGTATCGACAAACAGTGGCGACCACCGCGTCACGTCCTCGATATCGATTACCCCTCGCGCGATCAGCGGACCTTCGCTGTTGCACAGCAGGAAACCGCCTTCCTCGACCGCATCGAACCAGAATTCGCTGCTGCGATCCCACGGTTTCCATGCCAGCCATGCCGGGGGCAGCCTGTAGGAATAGGCGGGACCAAGCTCGCTCGGCCGACCCGCCTCGCGCATCAGCTTCTCACGCGCGAGTGCGAAATTCCATGGATGCAGCACGATGGCAGCACGCCGCGCGATGTCCCAGAGGATGGAGAAGTTCGCCGCATCGGCGTCGCTGGGATCATCGGGGTTCTGGACCCGCTTGGACGATCCCAACAGCACCAGCGCCTTGTTGTAGATGACCCGCTTGGTCGGAAGGGTCGGCGCTGGCGTATCGGCCATGATCTGGCTCCACAGTCTGGATGGGGCGCCGCCCGCCTCTCTCAATCCCCCCGGAGTGAGGCGTGGCGGGCGGCGCGGGCGCGGGGCAACAGGTCAACCCCGCGCCGTTCGGTCAGCGTGCCGCGGTCTCGACCTCGACTACGACGATGCCGGCGCCGGGCAGGTCCGCCACGGCGATCGTCGCCCACAGGTTGGTATCGGCGGCCAGCGGCTCGCCCTTCTCGGAGGTCTTGAGATATTCCTTGTCGACTTCCGGGGTGGTGCCATAGACGGCGGCGGTGCCGAACTTGTTGGCCGTGGTGCCGTCGCCGAACGCGAGCGTCGAGGTGGTGAGCGAGACGGTCGAGCGCACGTTGATCGACAGGATCGCATGCCCAGCGGGGATGTTCGCCACCAGCAGCTTGTCCGCGACGACTTTGGCGACGGTCGCCTTCGACAGGTCGAACTTCTCGACGAACACGCGCTTTTTCGCGCCGTTGATCGCGCCGGGGATCTTCTTCGCCCCGACGATCGTGCCATCGGCCGACGAACCGCTGCGGAAATTGCCGTAACCATTTGCCATTTCATTGCCTCTGGTTGGCGGCGGGAGACTGGCCCCCGCCGCTGGGGATCAGTCCGCGCACTCGACGATGAACGCGAGGTCTTCGTTGTTCCGCGAATAGCGGAGCTTCGAATACGCCGTGAACTGCGTCGCGTGGTTCTTGTCCGGGCGGATATCGCGGTGCGTCTCGATGCCCAGCCACTGGCGTCCCGAAATACCCTTGGGGATCCACACCGGGCACCGACGATGCCCGCTGCCGTTCAGGCCCAGCGCCGCCGCCTTCGGGTAGGCCTTGGTGTTGGTGAACTCCATCGGCACGAAATGGATGCCCAGGAAGTCGGTCGGTTCGCCGTCCTGCAGCGCCTGCTTCGCGCCGGCCGACAGCGGCTTGCGCACTTGGCTGTCCGGGTTGAAGTCGCGGCTGACATAGTGATCGATCTTCAGCAGATCCTCGATCTCTTCCGCCGTGATGCCCATGTGCAGCCTGTTGGTCGGGTCCTGCGGATCGATCAGCAGCTGGCGTGCCTTCTTGCGCAGACCGATCAGCTTATTCTCAGTCAGCCCCTTGTACTGCGTCAACGTCTCGCCATAGTCCGCGGCGAACACATTGGCGGCCTTGAATGGCACGGCGGTGGTGCCTTCCTTGCCGACATAGGCGTTGCCATGAAAGCCGACCAGGAACTGGTCGCGACGCGCGATGCCGATCGCGCGCGCAACGCCGATCGCCAGCGGGCTGTCGAGCGGGATTTCCGTCGCGTGCTGGTCGTCACGATCGAGAAACGTGCCGGTGCGCAGGCGATTCGGGATGTGAATCCAGCGGCGCTCCACATCGGTTTCGGGCAGGTCGGTATCGCCGAGCCGATCCTCGATCTCGTCGTAAGGAAGGTCGCTGAACCGGTCGGTGATCTGGACCTTTTCGCCCACCACACCGCCCTTGAAATCGCACATGGTTTCGTAACCTGGCGACAGCTCGTTAAGCTGGAACTCGACCGCCTTTTCGAAGGCGACGGTTGCCACCGTATTCTGCCAATCTGCCATTGCTGGCTCCTCCAATCGCTCAAAAAACAACTGTCTGTTGATTTCCGAGCGGGAAGGCGGGCCGATTGGCCGGGTCCGCTCTCGCGGGAACGCCCCGCGTCGTCGGCCGCTGCTTTCGCGGCGTAGCACCCGGGTCCGCGTCGGCTGCGCGGGAAGTCAGGGCGGTGTCTTCGGGGGAAATGAAAGGGGCCGATTCCCCCCGAACCGGCCCCGCACAAAAGCTACAATCCGTTTAATTTGTCAAGCCTGCTTGGCCCGTCCCTGCACGATCAGGTTCTGCAGTCGCGCGGCCTCCTTGTGCTCGGGCGTGCCCGCGATCAGCGACTGCTTGCGCCAGTTGGCGTCCTGCACCGCGACATTCCACCGGGCGTTCGCCTGCTCCGGCGTCATCGCGCCCATGCCGGAACCGGCACCCGCAGCGGCGCCGGCACCTTCCACCGGCGCCGGATCGCCGACGCGCGCCGCCATGTTGAACATGAACTTGAGCAGGTTGCCACTGCCCAGCTTCGCGTCGAGCGCCGCCATGTCGTCGGCGGGCAGCTCCACGCCGCTGATTTCGAGCATCTGTCGCACCGACTGCAGCCCGGCATTGAACTTTTCCGCACCCATGGTCTGGCGGAGCTGATCGACTTCAACCTGACTGGCCTGCTCGGCCGCCGCGGCCGCTTCCGCCAGCTTGCCGTTATAGAACTCGGCAACACCCCTCGCCCACTGCGGAGGCAGTCCCGTCTCATGCGCGAAGGCCCGGAACGCTTCGGCCATGGTCGCATCCTGCCCGTCGGGCACGGGGATCTCATAATCCGCTGCTGCCGCAGGCCGCACGATCTCCCCGAACTTCTTGAGCCCGTCGTCGGTCTTGTAGCTGTCCAGCCGCTCGGTCGCCGTGCGCTTCGTGTCCAGATATCCCTGCGCCAGTGCGCCGACATCAGCGAAGTTGACAAAGCTCGCCTCGCCGCGCAGCGCTTCCGGAAGCGCCTCGCGCCAGCTTGGCGCGGCGCCGCCGCCCTGCCCGCCGTCGCCGCCCCCGCCCGCCGCGATCGCCGCGGCGCCCGCGCCGCCGCCCTCGCCGCCCTGTCCGTCGCTCATTACCTGTCTCCCATTCTACGTTGAAGATCTTCGAGTTTCGCGGTGTCGAGCCCGACCATCAGTGCCAGGCTGCGCAACAGATCTTGCTGCCCCTTACGATAGTCCGCCGCACGCGCATCGGGATCGAGGCCGATCCGGTCGAGCTGAGCTTCCTTGGCCAGACGTGCGAACAGCCGCTGCGCCGCGGGCTTCATTGCCCCGGCGTCGTCGCAGAAGCATTCCCGCGCGTCGCGATGCCGGTCGAGCAACTTGGTGACGGCGGCGCGCAACGAGAATTTCGGTGCGCTGCTCTGCTGGCCTAGCAGCTTCGCGATGGGCGCCTCAGGCGGCATCGAGCGCCCCCGACAATTCCGACGCCACGCGCGTCACCGGCTCCAGCGATTCGCCCAGCTGCTGCACCTGCGCCAGCTGGTCGCGCTGCTCGCGGGCGGCGGCGGCGGCACGCTTCTCCGCATCCGTCGCGCGCCAGCTCGCGGGAATGCCCTCGATCTTGCCGATGCCCAGCACGGCCTTGGCGATCGGGTATTCTTCGAGGAACGCAGTCAGCGCGGTCGGATCGTACTGCGCGACCGCGATCACCTTGTCGAGCGCGCGGAAATAGCCGCCCGCCTGCGCTGCCTTCAACGCGCGGTTGAGCGGGTTGTCGTATTCGGTGCCGAACAGCCCGCCGGCCTCGCGCACCTCGCCGGGCATGTCGTCGAACTCGCCCATCATCACCATGATGTCGATTTCGCGGTCGAGCATCGGCGTGAACCATTCGGTTTCCTGCCGCGCCAGTGGCGAAAGCAGCACGCCCTTTTCTTGTAACCGCTCATAGATCTGGCTGTCGGTCACATGGCTCTTCATGTCCTGACTGACCATGAGCAGATGCGTGAAGAACGCGCGATCGATCACCCGGTGAATGATCGCTTGCACCGCCAGCGCGCCCTGGCTGTCGCCCACCTCGAACAACGGCTTCACCAGCTGGTTGCCGCGCCGGTCCACGGCACCATAGGTGATCTCGGCCGCGATATAGTTGATCAGCATGTCGGTCGCGTCATCGGGCGCGCCAAGCGGCGGGCGCAGCCCCAGTTCGGCGGCAGCCATCAAGTCGATCATCACCGCCTGCGCCGCCTTGATCGCGGGCAACACATCCGTGCCCGGCCCGCGCCCGTAATCCTCGGTCGGCGACTGTCGGAACCGCGAGTAGATCAATGGGGGCGAACGATAGCCGCCCTCTTCGATGAAGGACTTGTCCTCGATCGAAAGGAATCCGTTGACCCACGGCTTGCCTCGCCAGTCCAGTCGCCCGCTGTCGATCGCACTGTTCGGCATCAGCACGCGCAGGAACTCCAAGGGCTGGTTGCGCTTCTGGTCCTCATTGGCCATTGCCGCCGCCATCACCTTCGGCGCCCGCTCGAGCGCTTCGCGCCCGAACCGGTCCAGCGCTTGCGGCCCGGTCAGCGTGAACTTGACATGGCGGCGCGCCGGCAATCCCTGCCAGTCGGTCTCGATATAGACGCGGCCGACATGCTCGCTGCGATAGCGTGGACCGACGACGCGCCGCGTCACCGGGTCGCGCCGCGGCTCGACCTCCATGGCCTGATTGCCGAACCCCATTAGCGAATAGACGGATTCGTTGCTCTGCTGGTCGAACCCGCTCATTGCGCTCGCGCGTAGCTTGTGCAGCCGGTGCGACTTGCGCTCATACCACGACGCAACGTGCTGGTACCGCAACAGCTCATCGTCGGGTGGCGTCAGCATCTGCCACGGCTGCCCCTTGGGCTTCACCCAGCCCTCGAACACGCTGACGCCATCGTCCAGCGCCTGCTGGGCATGCTCATCGAAAATCTGATTGCTGCGGTTCTCGCCCTGCATGCGCGAACCGCCGATAGGGAAATCGGCCTGTCGGGGCAGGCACAGTTCGGCCGCCTCCTGCCACTGCTGGTCGAAGTTCGTCCGAGCCAGTTCCATCCGGCTCTGCGCGGCAAGTGCTTCCTTCGCGTCGAACATGTGCCCTCCCCCAGTGCGCTTCGATCAAACTGCCTGCGTCGCCGGCTCAGGCTCGACGAAAGCCAGCCCCTGCTGGGCGCAGTAACGGCGGAAGGCGGCCTCATGCAGTTCGCCGGGCAACATATCGATGCTGTGACCGAGCGTGCCCCCCTTCCAAGACCCTTTGCGTCTGCCGACTTCCGAGGAAAATTGCAGGTCGAGGGATCTGCGGAGCGCATTGCGACCGAGGAAGAGCAGACGGAACAATCCCTTGCCCCGCTTCCACTCGCGCTCTTCAATGCGACAGGTCGCCGTAATGCACTCGCCGTCGAAGTCGAGAAAGTCGAACTTCGCAACGGGACACGCTTCTTCAAGCGCGTTCTTCGCGGCCCATCCGTTGCGGTTTCTCAGGCCCCAGTCGGGAAGGTCAGCGAACAGCACGCCATCGAGATCATAGATGCTATGCCGAATGCTGCGATGCTCGCGCCACGGATAGAACCAGACCTTGGATTTCGAACCGGGCCAAGAATGAGTTTGCTCCCCATAGTGGAAGTGAACCGCCCCCTCAGCAGCCGTGAATCCGAATTCGCGCTCATGCTCATCCCAGTAGAATGGCTCGCGCCCATTGGCCTCGCATTGCGCTACGAGGTCTGACGACGAGTATGGGACCTTGACCCGATAGGGTTTGATGATCGCAGGGAGCGCCGCCACAAGGGTATGGCCGAAGCCGTGAATACGCAGGCGACAGCCCGGATAGTCGCCGTGCCCCGAGCCGAGCATGAACCCAAATCGCCGGTATCGCCCCTCACGCGCATAGGTGAAGGGACCGAAGTACCGGTCGCTATCACTCCAACGGATGGCAGACATTTTCGATCTCCACTCAAGATACTTGAAATGGGGGATGGTCGCTGTCCCCCGGCCCTCCCCCTGGCGCACGGTGAAGGGTCCTCACCGCGCGCCATTTCGATCAGATCGGGCGGAACAGCAGGCTTTCGGCACCCAGCTGAGCCGTCGCGCCGCCACCGACAATCAGCGGCGACTGCATCGGGCAGCGCAGCACGCGATGCCCCTGCTCGCATTCGAGCACGAGCATCACGGCCTCGATGCGGAATGTTTCCGACATGCCCGCACCGATCGCGATCGCCGGTGCCTTGAGCAGCAGCGCGTTGCCGTCCATCGCCTGCAGCTCGCTCGTCACGACGCCGCGCGAATAATCGATCGACAGATGCGCGCCGTCATCGAGCAACAGGCTCCCGCGCTTCACCTTGGTCAGGTCCACCGGCTCGCGGTGCGTTTCCAGCGCCGCGGCCTCCGCATCGGTCGGCGCTGCCGGGTCCGCGGCCACAGGCACCGCCGTCAGGGCAGCACGTTGCTCGCGCGAAACGGCCTTGGCCTGGGCGCGCTCGTCCGCGACCTTCACCGCCTCGCGGTCGCGGGCCGCGGCCGCCTTGCGGTCGGCCCGTTCGCCCGCCGCGCGGGTACGCTCGGCTTCCTCGGCGCGAAGCGACGCCGCCTTCTCGGGCGTCTCGGGCATCGCGGCCTCGACCAGCTCTGGCAACTGCTTGTTGAGATACGCGCCGATCGGTACTGCGATCTGCGTCGCGAAGTCCTCGGTAGCGAGCCGTGCGGTCAGCAGATTGCCGACGCCGGCCACGAAATCGTCATTGGCGAGGATGTTGGTGACCGGCTCGGCGGCCCTTTCGCCCAGCGCCTGCCCTGCAGCCCCGAGCAGTGCCCGGCGCAGGCGGTCATCGAGTTCGGCCCCTTCATCGATCCCGAGCGCGCGATCGAGCGTGACAGTGATCTGCCTGCCGAACCGCTCGTCCGAGAGGAGCGCATCCAACTGACGCTCCACCGAGGGAAACCGCGCATCACCGAACATCGCATCGAGAATTTCCTCGATGGTGAGGATCTGCTGCGGCACTGGCGCTGAAGCAACCCGCTCGCTACGTTCACTCGTCTTGGGGCTTGCCTTAGTCGTACCACCCATTCCAACCTCCATCAGCCAAGGGGCGCTAAGCCCCGGTCAGGTGCCCAGCGCGTTCTTGCCGCCAGTGCTGCTTTCGGCGCCGCCCGCGCCAAGGATCAGGTTCGCTGCCACCCCGCGCCGCTTCGACACGCGGTCGCGCAGATCGGCCGCCTCACGCGCTTCATCGCGCCGCGGTGCCAACGTCGGCGCAGGCTGCGCCGGAGCTTTCGGCTTTCCGAACAGCAGGCCACTCACCAGCCCGCCAACAGCTGCAATCGGTCCCATTATCTTCCCGCTCCCGCATACCCACCGTGCTTGACCTTGCCGCGCACATGCTGTGCGCGCGCACGTCCCGTCAGATCGTTGAGGATGTCGGCCACCGTTTCGCAGCCCAGCGATCCGTACTGGACTGCATCCATCGGGTGGCTGAAATCGTTCTTGGTCGGCTTGTCGCGGAAACGGCCCGTGCCGTTCGTCAGCTCGATGCGCTCGTAGACGTAGCCGCTGGTGAACGCGCGAATGACGGTATGGCAGTTCGGGCTGACGAGCAGCCCAGGCCGCCCGCCGGGCGCATTGGTCAGCCGTCCACGGACGCTCTCAAGCCGGGGTTCGATCCGGTTGCCTTCACGCCCGCCGGGTCGGAACTTCGCACCCTTGAACAGCTTGCGGAAGAAGCGCAGCCAGTCTTCCTCGTCATCATCCTGGCCAAAGTCGATCGCCGGATCGTAGAAGATCGTACCGAGCTTCGCGGTAGGGAAGTGCTGGCCGAAATGCTCCCAGCAGAGCTCGGCGAACGCTTTCGGCCCCAGCCGCTGCAGCTCGTCGCTCTTGCCGGGATTCCAGATCACGATTTCGTCGAGCAGCCGCATCTGGCCCTCGATGAACTGGAAAGGGATCAGCGCTGGGGTGCGCCCGCCGTCCAGACAAGCATGTAGCGGATAGCGCGGATCATAGCGGATTCGCTCTTTGGCGACATGAATATCCGGATTGAACTCGGGGAAGACCGGCTGCCCGTTGAACACTGCGCCGAACTTGTTGTGGACGAAACGCCGCAGGTGGTTCGGCTTGCTGGCGAACGCCATCGCCAAGCCCTCATAATACCCCTCAGGCAGATTGTGGGTGTTCTCCGCTGCGGGATCGAGGCCACCGGGCTGCTCGTGAAAGCCGATCCCGAAGCGCGGTCCCAGCACCTCCTGCAGATGCGCGCGCTGTTCGTCCGACAGCCCGTCATTCTTCATGACGAGGAAATCATAGGTCCAGTTGTCGATGTCGGGCGCGTTGAAGTCGCAGATGACGCCACGCCACTGGCACCCGCCATTCTTCGCGGACGGATAGCGGCCCGTACGCGGCCACCCGAACAGGAAAACGCTCATATCGAGCGTGTCCGTCTCGTTCAGCCACAGGCCGGTTAGTTCCAGCCCCTTCAACACGTCCTCGGCCTTCCGGTCGCCCATGGCGCGGAACAGGACTTCGATTCCCACGCGCGCCGGCTCGCCGCTGGGCAGGATCACGTCGAACTCTTCGCTGAACTCGTTGCGATTGCCGTTCCAGTTGGCCTTGGTCTGTGGAAACCAGGTGAACCAGCTTTTGAGGACGTTGGTTTCCAGCTGGGCATAGGTGTCGCGCACTACGCACCACCGGACGCGTCGCACCCCATCGGGGCCGGGGTTCTGCATCAGCGCAGACGCCACGATCTTGCGGATACAGCTGGTGGTCTTCGCGGAGCCGTAAGGCCCCATGATGCCGGTGATGAACCGCCAGTCGTTGACGAACGCCTCCGCCCGCGGCCCGACAAAGCCCATGAGGGAGGCTTCGCCGCTCACGACTGTTCACCTTTTGCGGCACAACGCAACTTGGCTGCATGCGCGGTCAGCTCGGCCGCACGTCTCTCCAGCGCATCAGCAGCGGCGGTCAACGTCGCGGCGGACAGCCCCCGCTCCGCGTCGAACTTCTGGCGCAGGTTACGAGTGCTGATGCCCATCAGGTCCGCCAGCAACCTCAACCCGATCAGCTCCGCCGCACGTCGCAGTCCGACCATCGCCGCAGCACGCTGCGCCAGGGTGTTCACTTTTGTAGGAACGGCTGTCATTCGCCGTCCTCCTCATCGTCGCCGCGCTCAACAAATTCGTTGCGGTCACAGTCAAACCGCATGTCGAGGATCTTCGCGGGATCGACCTCACCGCTATTCATCGCCTCGACGGTGCGGCGCATGACGGCATCTACCGGATCGGCGACAGTCGCCTGCGGCGCGGGCATGAAGATGACGTTGCGGGTATGTTGGACCGCCACATCCACCGGCTTTTTCTTGTGAACGTAAGGCGACACTTCCTTCGCCGCCGTGATCTGCAGGCCCAAAGCTTTCAACGCGATGTCACCGGGCTTCGACTTCATCGTACTGGCGGCACGCTCGATGCGATCAGCGACCTGCACCAGGACTGCCATTTGGTCCTTTCCCCACTGCTCGTCCGCCGCCCGCTTGAGCGTGCCGGTTAGCGCATCGCACATCTCAATCAGACGATCCTCGCGCTCCGGCGCGCCTTCCGCGATCAGTAGCTGCTCGCACAGGATGTCGAGCGGCGTGGAGTAGACTCGCGCAAGGAACAACTGCGGGTCGCCCCCCTCCTGGCAGATCAATTTTGCCAGATCGGTGTTCTCGCGGTTGCGCGCGCCCTTGGGACGGCCCCGCCCGCGTTGCTCGATCCGCATCCGGCGAAACGTATCGGCGGGCAGCCGTCCTTGCGGATCGCGCAGCAAGTCGAGCTGTTCGGCGGTAGCTCCGCCCATCACGCGCTCACCGCACTCGTCGGCGAATGCCGCCGTCATAGCCCCCGCCTCAGTTGACACGATTCCGACCCCCGCCTAGCGTCAGCGGCTTACGCAATCCCCCCGGTTCGCAGAGGCGCTTTGCACCCTGACCCGTTGCCCCGTCTGATCTCTTCGGCGTTGCGCCCACGGGATTGACTGGCTTTGAGCCACCCAAACCCCCGACCCCACTTGAGCTTTTGAGGTTCGCCGCCCAGCCCCGGCCCTGGCGGGCAAACCGGCATGCTTCCGAGCCGCATGGTCGATCCGAAAAGATCGCTCCGCGCCCGATCGCACCTACGCGACGGGGGAGGTACCACGCGCGCGCACCGGCGAGGGGGTCGCCCCCCCCTACCGCGCCCGCGCGCTGAGCCGCGGGGACCCCCCGGCCAGCTGCGCGAGGCGGCGCAGTCCGAAAACTGGCAGTTCGCGGACTGCCCTCGAAAAACGACGCTGAGACAATAGCTTGACTGCGCCGTGCGACATAGCCCCGTGCGACATGCGCACAGCGCGCTCCCAGAAACGGCGGAAATCCGCCATTCCCGAGACCCGCCAACGAGCCGCACGGTGCGCGCCCAATCGACACGATCCGCACGGCCTGGCCGACCAGCTCGCTCGCGCTCCCGCCCGAAAAATCCGGGGAACCCGCGCCCACACACCCGACCAACACCCGTCCGGAGCGCACATCGACAGCGGGCGCGGCATATCCACCCCCTAGAATATTCGCTGCGATAATCCGGACCGTCCCCATGGCGACGGAAAGCTACGTATTGTTTAAATTCAACGCAAGCGGCTTGGCAGACGTTCTCAATGTTCCATCTTCAGAACATCACAAAGAACATAGTGAGTACGTGTTATCAATGACTTAGCGCGCTGTTCCGCATGTTCCACGATCTCGCGCGTATGCGTGAGGCGCGACCGTATGCGCACCTGTGCGGCACCTCTTCAATCACCGGAACAACGGAACATTGATCTATCCCATTGATAACACGTCATTTAGAACAGAACACGCTCCGCCCAAGTCGGAACATTGAGAACACCCCCCCGACCCAATCCGAACGCCGCCATAGCGCCCCGCATATGCTTGTAATCGGCGGGTCCGGGTCCGGGCTGCGGAGGGAATCCCGAGGAGCGTGGTGTTGATGCGGCCGCCGTGCGCACCGCGCCGCTGTGCGGCGCTGCACGGCGAAGTTGTTGAGTTGGGGCGGAAACAAACCGCTTGACGGGCATAAAAATAAACATATTGTTTCGCCATGCCGCTAGACGGCGCCCCGGCAAATGGAGGCCGAACCTATGACCCGCTACTGGATGACCGATGGCATCAACGACCTCAACGTGATGGTCGATGATAGCGCCGACCTCGACGGTGCGTTTGACGCGATCTGCTGCGACACCGGCGAGACGCTGCGCGTCAAGGGCTGGATGATCGAAGAGATCGAGAAGATCGACGAACCCCAACTGACGGAGGCTTGAGCGATGACCTGCTACTTCTCGCATGTCGTCACGGACAGCATCCCGCCCTTCGAGCGCGCCGAGTTCGACGGCAACAAGCTGCTCAATGCCGCCGATCATCTGCCGCTGTGGAGCGGCACGATGGACCCGCCCGCGATCGGCTCGATCGTCATCACGTCTGGCCATGTCCAGCACCGCGCAACGATCACCGGCTACAAGGTGGTTGAGCGCTGGCTGATGGCTGTCGGCTTCCGCACCGATGAACCCAACCACAAAGGCGACCTCGCCGGAATCGAGATCCTCCGCGTCGAGAGCAGCCCCGCCTGACCGCATCCCCAGCGGGTCTGGGCCAGCCTCGACCCGCTCAAGATGCCGCCTCGCGCATCACCCCGGCAAATGGAGGCCGAAAACCATGTACCACGCACTGTCCAGCCGCTTCGGACGCAGCGCCCCGATGCTCCGCAGCAACAGCCCGCTAACCGACGATCAGATGCGCAGCGTTGCCCCGTCGATCTTCGCGCAGGAGCCGCACGGCACCCGCAGCGAGCGCTACACCTACATCCCGACCATCGACGTCCTCACCGGCCTGCGCCGCGAAGGCTTCGAACCGTTCATGGTCACGCAAACCCGCGTCCGCAATCTCGACCGGCGCGAGCATACCAAGCACATGATCCGGCTCCGCCACGCCGGGCAGATCGCGGGCGCGGAAGCGAACGAAATCATCCTACTCAACAGCCATGACGGCACCAGCAGCTATCAGATGCTCGCAGGCATGTTCCGCTTCGTCTGCTCGAACGGCATGGTCTGCGGCAAGACGCTTGGCGACATCCGCACCCCGCACAAGGGCGACGTGATCGGCCAGGTCATCGACGGCGCGTTCAGCGTGCTGGACAGCTTCGAGCGCGCGGCCGAACTGCGCGAGGGCATGCAGACGACCCGGCTTCCGTCCGGTGCGGACCGTGCCTTTGCCGCCGCCGCCCTAACGCTGCGCTACGACAACGCCGACGCCGCGCCGATCCGCGCCGAGCAGCTGCTGACGCCCCGCCGCATCGATGATCGCGGGGACGATCTGTGGCGCACCTTCAACCGCGTGCAGGAAAACGTCATCCGTGGCGGCCTGCAGGGCCGCAACGCAAGCGGCCAGCGCCACACCACACGCGCCGTCAAGGGCATCGATCAGGACGTGAAGCTGAACCGCGCCTTGTGGGTACTGGCGGAGGAAATGCAGCGCCTCGCGGCCTGACCGCATCCCCGGCGCGCCGGTGCGATCGGCGCGCGCAGGATGGGGCCAATCCCATCGTCAGAGGAGTAATCTCGATGCACCTGACCAACTGGAAAGCCAGCCCGCCAAGATCGTTGGCGTCGACGTGATCGAACCGCGCGGCCGGATGATCGTCGCGATCGACAAGGAAGGCGACGAACACATTCTCCGCGCTGCCTGAACTGCACCCCGAGGGCGCGGCGCGCCGCGCCCTCAATGGAGGCTACCATGCTATTGATGATCGACGCGCTCACCCAAGTGCAGCGCTTTCTCAACTTTCTCAACCAGTGGGGCGTTGCGCCCACGATGGCCGAGGTCGAGGCGATGCGCGAGACTGTTCGCGAAGCGCTCGATACCGCCGACAACGTGAAGCGCCAGCTGCGCGCCCACGGCCAGATCGAGACCACCGCAAACGATCTACTTGAACAGTTCGGCGGCGACTATCCGGATTGGCTACTGGGCGAGGCCAACGCCCTTGAAGGCGCGCTAGCGATGCTGGCTCGCGCACGAGCCGAAGCAGTCGGTCAAGCGCTATGAGGCTCTACCACACTCCGACCGGTCAATGGGCCGGAACGCAGGCGGAGGCCAAGGCACTCGGCCTGTTCGAACTGGTCGAGGTGCCGACTGACAAGCCTGGCTTGCTAGCCTTCCTCAACCTTCATCGGGTCGGGGCCGACCGGGTAGAGATCGACTACACCCCAACCATCACCCTCGTTCAGCCGCCCGCCCCTCCGCCGCCCGTGCCTGACACGCGGGGCGCGCAGCTGGCGCAGGACATCAGCGTCGAAGAGGCCATTCAGCGCGCCGATTACCCGCGCGCGCTCTACCTCGCCCACCAGATTCACCATCGCTTGATGGAGCATGCGCGGGAGGCAAGCCGATGACCCGCATGCACACCACCGCCGCGCTGCTGGCCAATGCCGCACAGCTGGACCTGTTCGCCGCCTTCGCTGCAACGGCCCCGGCTCTGCCGCCCGCGCCAGCCCGCTACGAATGCCAGCCCGGCGAACTGGCCGAGCGCATGGCCGAGGAAGCGATAGCAGCTGCCGAAGCCGCCGCAGAACCGCGTGACATCGACGATGACGAGAACGAGGCGGGCGAGCTGATCGAGCGCGCCGCCCGCGCGGCCGATGCCGAAGTTCGCCGCCGGGAATGGGAAGCGGAGCGGGCCAGCATCGAAGCCGCCATTGCCGCCAACCCGCCCGAAATACTGCGCTGGGGCAAGCGCGAAGGGTACGGCGGGAACTATCTTGAGATCGCCTTGCTGCGCGACGGCCAGCATTGGCGCGCGCGCCGCGACTACGCGATGCCCAACATGGACGGTGGCGGCCCCTTCGGCCCCGCGATCCACGGCACCCGCGATGAAGCGCTTGTCGATGCGCTCCGCGCCGAACTGCGCGGAATCGCTAGCCATGTGGTCGCGGGGTTCAAGTCGAGCGTGCACCACGGGTCAGAGGCCGACTGGATCGCGATGGCCCACTGGTGCATCGAGCAGGCACCGACCGCCCTGTTCGGCGGCCCCGATCTGGCTGCCGAGTTCGAAGCCGCCACGACGCGCCTTGCCGAGCGCGAACGCCTCCGTTGCGCGGCGATCTGCGCCGACAAGAAAACCTACATCGGGGAGGATGGCGCGGAACGCTCCATCTACTCGCTGTGAGCCGCGATGCGTTCCGGGTGCCGCCCGTCACACCAGCCCTGACAGCCGCGATTATCGCCGCGCGCGCGGACATCGCCGAGGCGGAATCCACGCGCACCGATGCCCGCGACATCGTGAAGATGCTGACGGTCAAGCATGGGGCAGTGATGTCATGGCCGACCTATCGGGTCGCGCTGCGCTGCTGCGACATTTACACCGAGGCCGCGACCAGCTGCTATCTGCACACTTGCAAGCTGCTATTGTGCAGCTTCGCCGATCGTGCAGAGCGGTACCTTGCGCAGCCCGGTGCCTCGCCCGAGTTGGCCCTGTGAACGCCCCTGCGCCATCCGTCTTAGACGCATCCGCCCAGAAGGCCGACAGCGCGAATCCCTGCATTCGCGGCAGGACTTGCCCCGAATGCGGCACGCTCTTTCGTGCGGCGCATCCTCGGCAAATCTTCTGCAGCCCGGCCCACAAGCGGGCATGGCACAACCGCGATACCGTGCGCGGCGCGCGCCTGACCACGCTGGCCATGGCGGCGCACAGCACGCGCGGCGGCACGCGCGGCGACAAGGAAACCGGCAAGCGCGCCCGCCGCGACAGCGAGCAGTTGATGCGCCAGTGGGACGCCGACGACCGCGCCGCCGGTCGCATGCGCGCAGTCGAGTACGTCGCCCTGCGCAACCGGCTCGGCTACGACCAGTGAGCCAGCACCTCGATCTGTTCCGCGCGCCTCAGGTGCTGGTCGCGTGCGAATTCTCCGGCACCGTCCGTGACGCCTTTCTGCGCCGGGGCTATGATGCGTGGTCCTGCGACTTGCGGCCCGACGAACGCGGCAGCAACCGCCACATTCGCGGTGACGTGCGCGACATCCTCAACGATGGCTGGGATTTGCTCGTTGTCGCCCATCCGCCCTGCACCCGGCTCTGCAACAGCGGCGTGCGCTGGTTGACCGCGCCGCCCCCCGGACGAACGCGCGAAGCGATGTGGGCCGAACTGGACGAGGCCGCGGCCCTGTTCTCTCACCTGTGGAACGTCCAAAACATTCCCCACGTCGCAGTCGAAAACCCGATCATGCACCGTCACGCAAAGCAGCGCGTGCGCGGTTACGCCGAACCGGCGCAGTTCATCCAGCCTTGGCAGTTCGGCCATGGTGAGACAAAGCGCACCGGCCTCTGGCTGCGCAACCTTCCCCCGCTCACCCCGACGAAGATCGTCAACGGTCGCGCCGCGCGCGTTCATCGCCATTCGGGTTGGGGCAGGCACGGTGAGATCAGGGCGGCCGAGCGCTCGCGCTTCTACCGGGGGATCGCGGATGCCATGGCCGACCAGTGGGGGCCGGTCATACAGGCGCGCATGGCCGCCTAGGAATCTACCTTGGCCCGGCCTCGCTTCCGCCGCCACAGCAGCCACCCGATGATCAACGCCAGCACCACACCCACACCGGCGACTGCCGCAATCATCGGCGCCTTCGACGCCGCCGGCGGCGAGGGTGGCGTGGCGTCGGCATATTCGCGCGGCAACCGCTTCTGCGTTGCTGGAAGGCCCATGGCTTCGATCCCCCTTGCGGCGGAAGCTGCCACGGGTCCGGGTATCAGAACAAGTCCGTCTGATTGCCCCAGCTGTCCCAGCCTGGCCGCCGCGTGCGCGCGAACAACTCCACATAGGGGCCATCGTACAGCCGCTCGATGTCGCCGGGCACGCGGTCCGGCTTGCGGCTATGCTCGCGCAGAGGTTCGACGATCAGGCGGCGCACGTCCCTGTTCTTGGGCAGACCGATCTCACCGTTGACCGCGAGCAGGCAGGTTTCGACATTCGCGCGAGTGCCATAGCCGGTCCCCATATGCCAGCCATTGTCCAGCTTGGTCCGCTTCGCCCAATGGAACGCTACCGATTTGTAGCGGAAGCCCCAAGCCCGGATCACGTCGAACGCGGTTTCAAGGAACGGGTCCGTCACCCACATGAACAGCGCGCAGTGCTTGTCCGCCAGCTGGCCGACCGGCAGCGCCTTGATGTCCTCGATCGACATGCAGGCATAGTGCTCGCGCGCGTTGCGGGCGCCGCCGCCGTCGAAGTTCCACGCCGGGTCGGCATAGATGACCCGGTACCCGAACAGCCGCAGATGGTCGAAGGCCCGGGCTAACGGTATCGGCTGCGGGCGCGGGGAATCCGGCGCCAGCTGGGGACCCGCGAACAGGTCCGTTGTCATTCGATGACGACGCCGTCCCATGCAGGCCTTGTCTCATCGTAGGCCTCTTGCGGTACGTCGATGCCCCGCTCTTCGTCAAACCATGTCGTCGCGGGGTAGTGCTCGGTCTGCTCGTCGAGCGTCTCGCGCTTCGCGCCGTCGATCGCGTAGCCCATTCGCGCACCGAAGCAGCCAGAGTGCGGCGAGCGAATGATGACTGGTAGTTCGGGATCGAGCTCGGCCAGCTGATCGATCAGCTGCCTTACCGTCATCGTGGGCGGACGTAGCCCCGAGCCGGTGCCCATTGGGTGCTGCTGATAGTAGGTCTTATTGCGTTCCATCACATCCTCCACTCAATCGGCCCGATCAGAGCTTCAATGGGCACCGCGGTCGCCCATTCCGGCGATCCGCCGAAACGGAACTTCACCGGACCTTTGGCCTCGATCGCCTCCAGCTGCCCGTCATCGCCCTTCCACGCCGCGGCCTGCAGCGCCTGCGCCCAGCCGCCGTCGAACCACTTGCTGCCTCCGAACAGCTTCTTCAGCTCCGCGTTGGTCTTGCTTCCCACCAGCACATACAGCTGGTCTCCAAAGCTGAACTTGGCGTCCGCGCCCCATGCGCCCTTCGGCGTAGTGTGGATGTTCACCACGGCTAGACCATGGTTCAGCAACTTCTCGCGCGCGCCACGGTCGAATGCGCCCTGTTCGTCGGGCGTCACTGCCCGCCTGATCCAGCGGCCGACCGTCTCCTGATGATGCCCCGACATTGCGGGCAATAGCGAACTGGTCAGGTGCGTGATGCAGCGTGTCGTCGTGTCCTCGGCCTCTTGCCTCCCCCGCTCCATCAGCGGTGCACACAGTGCAGCCCAGCGCGTCGCACGCCCGAATGCCTCTTCGTCATGGACCGGAGCGTCCTGAGGCGCGGTTTCGTAGAGTAGCATGTCGGCACAGGTCAGCAGGATGCCGAACGTCTCCCGCCAGCGGCCTTGAAAGCCCAGCGACTTGATCTCGTCCTTGTAGATCCGCAGGGTCTTGTCGAACCGCGGCCACTGGTCGAGCATGCGGCGCTGCATCCGCCGCCCCGCCTCTGTCCAGTATCGCAGGTCGAGCATCGGCTCATCGGCATCTTCGGGGATGGTCCGCATCGCCAGGATGCCGAAACGGTTGCGGTCCTGCGGGTCCAGCGGCGCGTGCAGGATGCTGCTGAACAGGAACGCCGAATGCACGGTGAACTCCTGCCCGCCTTTGGTCTGGTCGCTCGATCCGCGGTGCATCTTGTCCCCGCTCGAGGATTTGCGCGCCAGGTTGATCATCGCCTTCTGCTTCTCGGGCTTGTCGTCGCCCTCGGCCTCGTCGATCATCACCGGCAGCGTGTCGTCACCCAGCACATGCCGCACCGCAGCCTCCGTCGCGTCGCCAGTGAACATTCCCCAATCGCCCAGCAGCGCGCGGATCACCTTCTGCAGCGTCGATTTGCCCGCGGCGGTCTCACCGGTCAGCCAGACATGCGCGCGCCATTCGAACGCGCCGCAAATCAGCGCCTGCCCGCACCAGCCCAGCAGCAGCAGCGGCGCGATGTCTGGCGCGAAAAAGTACCATTTTCCGAACAGCGCCTGCAGCCGCTGCGCCTCCGCCGCGGTGCTGGATTCCTGTGCCGGCGCGGACAGCTTGGGCAGGCCCGGATAGATCTTGTCCTCGATCGGCCCCGGCTTGCGCTCGGTGATCGTCATCGTCTTGCGGCCCATCGCGTCCTGCGCGCCGACCAGCAGAACGCGGGTGCCCAGGTGCAGGACAAGCGCATCGTCCAGCAGCCGCCGATGCGCACCGCGCCCCAACACCTTGCCCACGGGGGAGAAGATGCCGATCTGCGATGCCGCGTGCACGAACGCGCTCTGCACCTTGGCCTGGTTGAAACCGATCACCTCGGGCGGATCGGCCTTGTTGAACGCCGGGTACTTGTCGCGCAGCCACGCTTCGCCGCCACAGATCAGCGCCAGCTCGCCCTTGCCCATCTCACGCGGCTTCATCGCCAGCAGCTGATAGTTGTAGTCGATCAGGTGGACGATCAGACCATCCTTGCCCAGGATGCTGATCGGGCATCCCGTGGGCAGGAACTGAAATGGCTCATCGCCCTCGCCCCCGGTGAAATCCGGCGCCGCGGTCGCGCCGCGCAGCGCATTCGCGATCGATGTCACGTTGTCGGTCACTCGAACTCCGCCGCTTCAAGACATTCATCGCAGGCGCCCCATGATTCTTCGGCGCCGTCGCGCGGCAACAGCGCGCGGCAGAACTTGCAGCGCTTGAGGCCCGGCGGCGTCGGCCGCGGGTCGGGCAGCTCGGGCAGGTCCATGGGGAGCGTGGGTACGGGTTCGCGCATCAGAAAGGCACCGTCTCGCCGTGCGCGGTTTCCCAGCCAGCCAGCACGCCAGCCCGTCGCAGAAAGGTGAAGCGCAACACGCTTCCCCGCTCAGTCAGCCGGTTATCTTCATCGATCAGGTCATGCAGCTGCGCCACGCGCCGCAATGAGCGGCTATGGGTCTTCAGGAACGGGCGCTGCTGGCAGGTCGCGTCCTTAGCGAAGGTTGTCTTCGCCAGTGCCGCAATGACGGCGCACGGAATGCGGCGCGGCCCATCCGCATCAGTCCAAACCCAGATCGCGTAGCGCACCCGACCGGTCGGCGTCGCATGTGCGCCGCTTGGCTCAAGGCTCCATCCTGCCATCACGCCCCCTCCATGCGCACGCCGCGCAGCTCGTCGTTGAAGTCCTTGTAGCCCTCGCTCGGCCACGCACATTTGACCTCGCGGCGGCTGCCGTCGGTACGCGCCGCCTGCTGGTGCCGGGCAATCGCTCTTTCCAGTGTACGCTCGATGTCGGCAGCGCACTGTTCGTGATGCGCCGCTTGCCGCAGATATTCGGCATGCACTTCGCCGAACGCCCCCATCGCCAGCGTGCGGCATCGCGCAGCGCGCCGCTCCCGATCTTCCTTGTCTCGCTGCAGGACGAGGATCAGGCTCCCAGCCTGCGACGGCAACGCCACATTGCCGATGTTGTCCAGGCTGATCGCGGCCCGCACATACAGCTCCGGCGCATTCATCGCCGCGCTCAGCCCGTCCTCGATCCCTTCGCTGATCGCGATCATCGTGCCCGGCGCCACGTCCTGCAGCGACTTTCGCTGCCCGCCCTTCCAGATCGAGATGGAGCCGGTGCCAAAATCGCCCAACACCATCTTGGGCTTTTCCAGCGGCGCCTTGATCCAACTGCCCCGCTGCTTGGTCAGCCAGGTGCGATGCACCGCCATGAAGTCACCCGACAGGCTGACAATCGACGTAACCATCGCCGGCAAGCTGCGGTTCGCTTCGACATTGTAGCAATCGGGCCGAAATCGGATCGATCCGGGGAAGTGGCCAAGGCCCGCAAAGTCAATGCCGCGTGCCTCAAGATACTCCTGCGCGGGCGAGCCCAGCCCCGGCTGCGCGGTCAGCCACATATCCTTGGCATCCGCCCGTCGGCGCGCTGCGTCTTGGCGCGACTTGCGCTTGCGGCGCTCGGCAGCGCCGTCCAGCTCGGGTTTCGCCGCGGCGTTGGTCCAGTCGATACCGGCTCCGGCTTCGAGTTCTTTCAGGGCCTCCATGAACGGCGTGCCCTTGCGCAGCTTCAGATAGTCGAAGACGTCGCCGCCCGACTTGCAGGCAAAGCAGTGGAATATGCCCTTGTCGTCATTGACCATGAACGCGCCGTCGCGCTTTTCGGCATGGAACGGGCACAGCCCGGTCTGCTCACGCGTGCCCGCCTTGCGCAGCTTGACGTCACCGCCGATCACGGCGCTGATCGCTACGCGCTCACGGACCTTCGCCGCCCGGTCCTGCAGCTGACGAGGATCGAGTTGCCCCCCGGCCATGAGTTCAGCCCGGCCCGACGCCGCGATAGATGAATGCGGCGCGCTGGCGCTCGAACGCTGCGAATGGGGACGTGTTCAGTGGCGGCACATTGAGCCACTCATTACCCTTGCGCACCTTCGGCGCCGGATCTGCAATCGTATCCGCCTGTGATCCCGGCGCGTAGCGCTGGCCCATCATCTCGCCGGTCAGCCAGTGCCGGAACCTCACGCCGCCGCCCTCTCGCCCGTGGCCACGGCCGCTTCGCTCTCGCGCCACTCGCAATCCTCCGCGGCGCAATCCGGTGCGTCGCGGCCCAGCGCTATCCCGCACGCGATGCAGCGGGCCTTGCTCGCCCAATCCTCAACTGCGCAAACGCCCATCTGGTTGAGCCGCAGCGCAAGCCGGAAACCCGGCGTGCGCTCGCCCTTCTCCAACAGGCTGATCATCATCGACGAGACCCCGGCCCGCCTGCCCATTTCCTCTTGCGTCAACGACTTAGCCCGTCCCGTGTCGGGACAGGTTGTCAGCGTTTGCAGACGCCAGCGGCGGAGTTTCAAGGCACCCAGATTGAGCATTGCCAAAAACTAAACTATCTGTTTCGTTCTTGTCCAGCCGGGAATCGCAAAACGAAACATAACAGGGGATAAGCTTGATGCCGAATATCCACTATTTGCATACGCCTATGGCAAAGGCGATCGACGAACTCCCCAACCGGATCCGCTACTGGCGCAAGAAGCGCGATCTCACGCTCGAAGAAGCAGGGGCCAAGGTAGGCCTGTCTGCGCAGATGTTCGGCATGCTGGAGCGCGGAGAGCGGCAGCTGACCGATCGATACCGCGTCAGCATCGCCCGCGCGCTCGACGTCGATGCTGCGGACCTCTTCCTCCCTGGCGAAACGGCGTTCACGGTGCCCGCCGGTGAACGCGACTTCTGGCGAGACTATCTCTCGCTCGACGCCCCGCTCCGCAATGCGGTGCGCGAGCATACGCGCAACCTTAAGGAATGGACCTCGCAGCCGCCTGAAGAGGATGAACCAAAAGAGGCCTGAACACCCTTCACAGCACCATCGAAAGGCAGCAGAGTAACAATCTGTTGCCTTTTTTTTCGCCCTCCCTTGTCAGTTATAAACAATCTGTTTATTTCAGCTGTGGACAACAGCTGAAGGGAGTAAACAGATGGGTGACGTCACGCCGCTGCCGATTGTCATGCGGCGCCCGGCGATCCGGCACGCGCGCGCCTCGGCGCCGCGGCTTGAGGCCACGGGCGGTAAACGTGGCGAATATGCCGTTGGCGACCTCGCCCGCGCGCTGAAGCTGGCCCACCTTTCCAGCCGTACCGTCATCGACAAGCTGCGCGCGCTCGCAAAGCACGATGGCATGCCCCTTCCCTGCACGCCCCGCATCGAATGCGGCATGCCCATCCACGGTCCGCGCAGCATCTACGGCAAGAGCCGGTGGGACGCGGGCGAGGTAGACGCATGGCTGGATGGTCGCGGCCCCGCCGCGCCCGCCCAGCCCGTCGCACGCCCGATCCGTGAGCAAATGCGCCTTCGCGCCGCCAGCTTGGGCGCGGGGGCATGAAGCACATTGTATCCGGCCACAGCGATACGGCTTGCAACGTCATCAGCGACACGATGCAGGCCGCGCCGTTCACCGCTGACTTCGGCCAAGGGCCGGTAACCGTGCACCCCGGCGCAGCGCTGAATCTCGGCACGATGATGTCAGACACCGGCAACGAATTAGGCTTCCTGGTGATCAGCGCCAACTGCGCGTGCTGCGCCGTCTCGCGCACGCTGGCGACCGAGGATCTGCGCCGCATGGGCGAAGCCGCTATCCGGATCGCCGACGACATCGAGGCGAAAGCCTCAGCCACCGCTAGCGCTGTCATAGCGCGGGCGCGCGGCAGATGAAACACCTCCCCCAATCGGCCGCACCCAAGCGCGGCCGGGCCGGGCGCGCCAGCCCCCCCGCTCGAAGGGCGCGCCCGGCCAACTACAACGATCGCGCCGCCATGCTGATCGCCGGCATGGTGTCGGGCTGGCTGCTGCTGCAGGCCCTCCTCGCCATCACGGAGCCGCTGCAGTGACTGGCGGCGATCTTGGCCCCACGCCCGAAGGCGCGCGAATCATCATCGCGATCTTCGGCATTGCGCTGGCAATGTGCTTCGCCGCCATGCTCGGCGCACTCGCGGTCGCGTCATGACGGTCGCTGTCTACAAGCCTCGCGAACGCGCCGTGCTGGTCATCAACGACGACGGCACCCAGGCCTTGATGATCGCGCAGGCCGATGTGCCTGATTTCATCGAAGCCGTCGCCGACGCCTTCGCAGTCCCCGTTCTCGCCGCGCGCCTTGCGACACCCCCGTTCGATTATCCGGAGTTCAACCTGTGGAACGCAGTTTGAATTATTTCCCGGCGGCGCAGATGCGCCGCTGGCGTGAACTCGACGCCCGCCGCCCGCACTGGCGCTGTCTTAGTGCTGACGAACGCGCGGAGTTCGACCGGCTCGATCACATTCGCGATCAGCGTCGCCGCCGCCAGGATCCGCAGCGATGAGCCGCCGCCACCTCTGCGACACGCCGGGCTGCGGCAAGGAGCGCAAGCGGTGGCAGCGGCTCTGCAGCCGGTGTTTCTTCGCCTTGCCGGGGGACATCCGCACTGGGCTTGTTTCGGCCTTCAAGGAACACCGCATGGCCGATTGGCGGCAGTGGAAGAAGCGCGCGTGCGAATACCTCGCGACGCCGCGCCCGCCCCGTCGCCCGCCGATCGATTCCGCCACCGCTTACGAACGCACGGCCCGCCTGCTCGGCGAGCACTAACAGGGGAACCTTCATGGAAACGATCGAACGCGTCCGCCGCGTCTTCGCCGAACATTTCGGCACCGACCTTCTGGAAGCCATCGGCAACGATCAGCCCGCATTCAAATTCGGCCACCCGGTCGGCCCCAAGGATCTCGACAGCCTCGATCTGGTCGAATTCGTGATGGGGATCGAGGACGAGTTCAAAATCGCCATCCCCGACGACGACGCCGAGCAGATGACCACGATCGCGCGTGCTGCCTTCATGGTCGATGCGCTGGTACGTGCGCAGCACGGCAAGGCGGGCATTGCGGCATGAGCGATTACCATCTGCAAATGCCCCCCACTTCTGGACCGCTGCATCTGCGGAGGGAAGCACGGCGAGAAATGGGTGAAGCGATCGAGCGCATGTCGCGTGACACCAACTACCGGTTCGGGCCCCGCGGCTGGGCCTACTATGCAGAGGGCTTGGGGCTGATCACGAAGGGCGAGTTCGATCGCTTTGAAAAGCTGCTCACCGATATGCGGAAGGATGGCGAGCTTGATCCCGACGTGATCGAGCCGGACGCATCGCGCATGGCTACTGAAGTTGTGGATTTCGAGGCGTCCAGCCACACGACCGAGCAACACGCGCAGTGGGCGATCGACGAGATCAGTAACAGGTTGCGCGACTGGGCCAACGTGTTTCGCGAGGTCGGCTATTGGGATGATCTCGAATATTACGTCGAGATGATCGTCGAAAAGAAAGACCTTGTGCAAATCTTTCGATCGACCGCCGACCGATACAATGTTCGCATAACCAACGGGAAGGGTGATACTGACATCCACACCCGACTCGCGATGCTCAGACGCTTCCGGGAGCACACGCTCGCGGGCAGGCGCTGCATCCTTCTCTCGATGGGCGATCATGACCCTAAAGGCCTTCATATCGTCGAAGGACTCCACCGCACGATCATGTCCTGCAGCAACCTCAAGGGGCTGGATTGGGACTACCCTGATTTCGATGTGGTCAACATCGGCCTGACCGAAGCGCAAATTGATGACCTTTGGTCTCATGAAAATCGGCAACCTGGAAACAGGCGGAGGGCGTGACCTCTCGGACCCGCGCCACCCCGACCACTACAAGCCCTATGTGCAGGAGTACCTGGCGCGGTTCGGCGTGTGGAAGTGCGAGGCAAACGCCTTGGTGGGCAATCCGCGCCGGGCGATGGCCCTTCTTGAAGACGCTATCAATCGCTTCATACCGGCAAGCCATCCGGATGAAGTCGAGGCGCAGAACGAACCCGCACAAGAGGAGGTCCGTCAGGAGATTTCGCGTCTCGTTCAAGGGTGGACGTTCGAATGACCCGCATGACCTACAGCCCACGAGCAACACGGTACTGCAAAACCTGCGGCGCCTGCCCGCGGGAGTGGCACGAGTGCGAAGAACCCTACTGTGAGATCGAGACGCAGGAGGAAGCTGATGCGCGAGGCGATGACTACGATGACATGAGCGGATCGGGACACCCTGAATATGATCCGAGGTAGAGGGATTGACCACACCGCGTCGCCCGGCGCAGCTTGACCATAGCCCCCGGCAATAGGAGGCCGAACTGATGTCCAGAAGCCGTGATGCCAGCCTGCGCGCCGCCGCGTTCCGCGCATTCTCCGACAGCCGCCCGGATCCCGATGCCGCGCGCCTCGATCTCGGCCTGTCGCCGCGCAGCTGGCAGCGGATGCGCAACTCGGCGACACCGCCGCCGCCGCGCCTGTTGATCGAGATTGCGGACAGCCTCGACGACGCGCCGTTGCTGGAAGCTCAACTGCGCGCCGCCGCCGCGAACTCGGAGGCGCGCGCACATGCCTAAGCAACGCCAGATCCCCCGCCTCTTCCCCCAGCAGCTCGCCGATGGCAGCACGGCATGGCACTGGAAGCCCAGCAAGACGCTCCGCGCGGCTGGCTTCGTCAATGTCGCGCTTGGCACCGACAAGCGCCATGCAATTACAGAGGCCGACCGGCTGAACGATGAAGTCACCGCATGGAAACGCGGCACGCCGGCGGACGCGCGCGGCGTGGTTGCGTCCGCCCCGGCGCGCCCGCTTCCCCGCATCGTCCGCGTGCGCGAACTGATCGCAACCTACAAGAAAAGCGACGGCTGGACCCTCACGCCCGAACAGGGTGGGCTCAAGGAGAAGAGCAAGACCAACTATGAAACCCGGCTTCGCCAGATCGAATATTGGGCACGCGATGGCGAACTGGCCGTCCGCGATATCGACGCGGCGCTGATTACCGATCTACGGAGCGAATTGCGCAAGCAAAGCGCTCACAAATGTGCCGCCGTGTTGGGGGTTCTTCGCCTGCTGCTCAACTTCGCCAAGAGCATCGGGATCATCAGTCACAATCCCGCCGATGATGTCACCATCCCATCGCCGCCCGCCCGCAGCGTGATGATGCCCAGCCGGATTCGCGACGCGATCGTCGAGGCAGCGACCGAACTCGGCATGTTCGACGTAACGCTCTCGATCGAACTCGCTTTCTGGATATTGCAGCGGCAGCGCGACGTCCTCGATTTCGGGCGCATGGCATGGCGCGAAATGGGATCGCTGGATGAGGTCGAACAGCGCCACCTCGCCGAAGTGGTCGATGCCAGGGGCCGCGTGATGGGCTTCCGCCTCGTGCAGAACAAGACCGGCACTTGGGTCGATGCGCCCGTGCCGCCGATACTGCACGCCACGGTCGAGGCCGCGATGCGCGCGACCAACCATGGCTATGTCTTTCCCCATCCCGATCGGCCCGAGGAGCCGATGCCCAGCTGGATGTTCCAGCGCCGCTTCCGCGCCGCGCGCGATGCCGCCGCCACCGTCGCCATCATTCGCGGCGATCTGGAGTTTGCGCAGCTGATCTCGCTCGTCCAGTACCGCGACCTGCGACGCACCGGGATGAGCTTCTACAAGAACGCCGGCGCACGCCTCGCTTGGATCACCGAATTGAGCGGCCATGCCGTCATCGGCAAGAAGACGATCCTCGATACCTATATGCCCGGCGACACCGCCGCCGCCATCGCCTGCGTCGCCACTGGCGTAGCCCACTGGCGACGCCAGCAGAAACGGGAGAAGCAGGCGTGAGTGCGATCGTTCGGAGATTGCCTTCGCCTGGCGATGACCGGCGCGGGGTCGTAACCTATTTGCTTGATGACGGTCGCTACCTGACGTTGGAAGCTCGCGACGTCCAGCTGCACGGGCTCGCGGCCATGGCGCATCGCTATGGCGTGGAACTCAGTTCGACCAGCGGACGGCTCCCAGTGCGACAGTGCGGCCTCGTTATTGGCACCGTCCCGACCGATTTTGACCCCATGTTCATCAGGAGCAAGTCGCGTCTATACGATCCACGTCCAAGCGACTTCATCAAGGAAGGCAATGCCTGGGTGGCAGAGCCGATGTTGGGTCCGGGCGATTTCGAAGCGATAGAGGGTTTCGCTCCGGCATAAGGCTCTTGCCCGAATCACCCCCGGTGGAACACACCGGGAACAATGCCGCGCTATCGCACCCTGAAAGAGATCGACGAAGCGGGGCATGACCTGCGCTTCTGGTGCTACCGCTGCCAGCGCTCCGGCCACATCGATGCGATCATATGGATGCGATTCGAGGAACGCGGCCTGGCGCTCGATCTCGACACCGTTCGCCCGCTCTTCCCTTGCCGCCAGTGCGGCGCCCGCGATTGCCTCATCCTGCCGGCGACGCGCCCGCCGCGCATCGGCGATCCCCTCGCTAACCTGGTAGCTGGATACTTTCACGGCCTGCGCAGCGCCGGGAAGCGGCGAAAGTAAACAACGGCTGTTTCCTTATGTCGCACGTGCGACATAGAACATGTCGCACGGCCCGCCGCGAAAGCCCTTGACCGGCTGATTTTAGCCACCTAGAGACGCCCGCGATTGCCCGATCCTCTAATGGTAAGAGAGCGGACTCTGACTCCGTCAATCAAGGTTCGAGTCCTTGTCGGGCATCCAATTCCTCACTCAGCATGAGCGAAAACGCCGCCAGCGTGATGCCGGCGGCGCCTGTCGTTCATTCCACCTCGTTCACTCCGACGGGAAGCCGCGGCGCTTGAACAGGGCCTTCACGTCGGGGTCGTGGCCGCGGAAGGCCTTGTAGGCTTCCTTGCGATCGGTCTCGTTACCCGTGGCGAGCAGAATGGTGCGGAACTTGTCTGCCACGCCCTTGTCCCAGACATTGCCCGTTTCGGTGAACGCCGCCCAGGTGTCGGCGTCCATCGTCTCCGACCAGAGGTAGCTGTAATAGCCCGCCGAATAGGCGTCCGACGAGAAGAGGTGATTGAACTGCGGCAGGCGGTGCCGCATCACGATCTCCCTGGGCATCTTGAGCTCGGCCAGCGCCTCGCGCTCGAACGCGTCGGGATCGGTCACCGGCTCCGTGCGATCGTGCAGCTTCATGTCGACGATCGCCGAAGAGAGATACTCGACCGTGCTGAAGCCCTGGTTGAAGGTGTCCGCCTTCTCGATCTTCGCGACCAGCGCAGCCGGGATCACCTCGCCGGTCTTATAGTGCTTGGCGAAGCGGTTGAGCACGTCGGGCGTGAGCAGCCAGTTCTCGTTCACCTGGCTCGGATACTCGACGAAGTCGCGCGGCGTACCGGCAAGGCCGGGGTAGTAGACGTCGCCGATCAGGCTGTGCAGCGCGTGGCCGAATTCGTGGAACAAAGTCGTCGCATCATCGAGGCTGACCAGCGTCGGCTCACCGCCGCCGCCCTTGGTGAAATTGTTGTTGTTCGAGGCCAGCACGATCTTGTCGCCCTTGATCCCCGAACGGCCACGATAGGCGGTCGCCCAGGCGCCCGAACGCTTGCCGGCGCGCGCGAAATTGTCGAGGTAGAAGACGCCGACGGTCTTGCCCTGGCGCGTCACCTCGAAGGTGCGCACATCGGGATGGAAGACGGGGATCGTCCCCGTATTCTCCTTGAACTGCAGATCGTAGAGGCGGCCCGCGGCGTAGAACATGGCGTTCACCATGTTGTTGAGCTCGAGATAGGGCTTCACCTCGCTCTCATCGAGGTCGTACTTCGCCTTGCGGACCTTCTCCGAATAATAGCGATAGTCCCAGCCCTCGATCGTGATCTTGGGCCCCTTGCCCGCCGCGGCCTCGGCATCGGCGAGCGCCTGCATGTCGGCGACCTCCTCAACCGCGCGGGCACGCGCGGCCGGCCAGACCGACATCATCAGTTTCATCGCATTGGCAGGAGTCTCCGCCATCGTGTCGTCCATGCGGTAGTCGGCATGGGTCTTGAAGCCGAGCACCTTGGCGCGCTCCTGGCGCAGCTTGAGGATCGCGGCGATGCTGGCATTGGTATCGTTCGCGTCGCCATTGTCGCCGCGGTTGATATAGGCGTTGTAGATCTTCTCGCGCAGGTCGCGGCGCGTCGAGTACATCAGGAAGGGCTGCATCGACGAGCGGGTGTTCTTGACCGCCCATTTGCCCGCCTGGCCGCGCGCCTTGGCCTCTTCGGCAAGGCTCGCCTTGAAGCTGTCGGAAAGGCCGGCAAGGTCCGCCTCGCTGTCGAGGAAGATCGCGGTCTCCTCGTCCGCCAACACCTTGCGGCTGAACTCGGTGTAGAGCTTGGCAAGCTCGCCGTTGATCCGCTTGACCTCGGCCTTCTGCGCATCGTCGAGCAGCGCGCCCGACGTCACATAGCCGCGATAGCTGCGCTCGAGCAGCCGCAGCTGCTGTGCGTTGAGGTTCAGCGTCTGGCGCTTGTCGTAGAGCGTCTTCACCCGCTGGAACATCTTGGGGTCAAGGCTCAGCTCGGTGAAGAAGGCCGAGAGCTTGGGGCTCCATTCGGCGGCGACCTTCTGCACTTCGGGCGTGGCGAGGTTGCTGGTGTAGACGCCCCAGACCGGGAAGACGCGGCTGAACGCGCTGGTGTTCTTCTCGGTCGCCTCGATCGTGTTAGCGAAGGTCGGCGCCTCGGGATTGTCGCGGATCTTCGCGAATTCGGCGCGCGCCTCGGCCATCGCCTTTTCGAACGCCGGGCCGAACATCGCCGGCGTCACCTTGCTCCACTGCGGAACCCCGTCGAACGGGCCGGGCCATTTGTCGAGCATCGGCGCGGGATCGGCCGGAGCGGGAGCAGGCGCCGGAGTGTTTTGGGACATCGAACTGGCCTGTGCTGTGGTGGCAAGGAGCGAGACGGTGGCGAGCAGGATCGCGCCGGTGACGGGCTTCATCAAATTCCCCCAAGGTCAGGTGTGATAGGCAGACGATACGCACCCGCACTTGCCATTGGCAAGCGGTTGACTCTGCCTACCAATGGAACAAAATAGGAACAATTCGTCCCGAGTCGGAGTATCGAGAAAGGCATCATGGCCGATCCCGCCGTCATCAGCCAGCTGCGCGAGACGTTGCGCGGCATCGAAGGGAGCGGCTTTCGCCGCCGCCCGGTGCTGCCGTTCGGACTCGGCAGGCTCGACGCGCGGCTGGCGGACGGCGGCCTGCGGCTTGATGCCCTGCACGAGGTGGCGGCGACAACGCCGGACCTTGGCGACGATGCCGCCGCGACGCTGTTCACAGCGGGAATCGCGGCGCGCGCATGGGGGCCGGTGCTGTGGGTGGTGCGGCGGCGCGATCTCTTTGCCCCCGGCCTCTATCAGGTGGGACTGGCACCCAAGCGCGTCCTTTATGCCGAAGCGGCGGACGATGACGAGCTGCTCGCGATCATGGAGGAAGGCCTGCGCCATCGCGGGCTTGGCGCGGTGGTGGGCGAGGCACGGCGCGTCACGATGCCGGCGACGCGGCGACTGCAGCTTGCCGCCGAGGGCGGGCGCACCATCGCGCTGCTGATGAAACGGCATCCGCGACAGGCGGGCGATCCGCTGAGCGCACCGTCGGCGGCGGTGACGCGCTGGCGGGTGGCGTCCGCGCCCTCGACGCCATTGTCCGTGGCAGGGGTAGGACGTGCGCGCTGGGCGCTTGCCCTTGCCCGGCAAAAGGGGGGCGATCCTTTCGAGACAGAGGTGGAGGCGTGCGATGAAACGGGTCGCTGCGCTGTTCCTGCCCCAATGGCCGATCGAACGGCTGTGGCGGGCAGAAGCGCATCCCGGCGCGCGGCCTGACCCCGCGTCCGCCATCCCCCCGGTGCCCGCCGGCCGCAAGCCCGCACGGCATCAGGGCCATTGGCGCCCCGGCGCGCGCTGGGCCGGGGATACGGACGAGGCGGTACGCCCGCTCTCCTGCCACAAGGGTCGTGCACCCCGCCTGACCTCGATCCGCAACGGCAGCCGGATCGAGATCGCCGCGGCCTGCCCCCACGCGCAGGCGCTGGGACTGCGGCCCGGCATGGCGGTGACTCAGGCACGCGCGCAGGTGCGCGGGCTCGATATCCGCCCCGCCGATCCCGAGGGCGATCTTGCCGCAATCCGCCGCCTCGCCATTCTCGCGGCGCGGCGCTGGTCGCCGGTGACGGCACTGTCGGACAGCGACGGGCTGTTGCTCGACATCAGCGGCACCGCACATCTGTTCGGCGGCGAGGAAGCGATGGCCCGCCGCATCGTCCGCCTGCTCGCCCGCATGGGCTTTACCGCACAGATCGCGATTGCCGACACCGCGGGCGCAGCCTGGGCGCTGGCGCGTTACGCCGCGCACCCGATCCTGCGCTGCCCGCCAGGGGGACAAGCCGAAGCGCTTGCCGACCTCCCCGCTCCGGCGCTGCGGATCGACGCGACGGCGGTCGAATTGCTCCAGCGGCTCGGCATCAGCCGGATCGGACAACTGGCCGAGCTTCCCCGCGCGCCGCTGGTCCGCCGATTCGGCGCGGCGACGGTGCTGCGACTCGATCAGGCGCTCGGCCATATGCCCGAGCCGCTCGATCCGGTGGTGCCGCTCGAAGCGATCGTCGCCCACCAGCGCTTCGCCGAGCCGATCGCGACTGCGGAGGCGATCGAGCACTGGCTCGGCGTCCTCGTTCCCCGGCTCACCACCGCACTGGAGGCCGAGGGGCTGGGCGTGCAGGCGCTGGAGTGCATTGCGGACCGGGTGGACGGCGTGCCGCAACGCATCCGCGTCGGTCTTGCCCGGCCAAGCCGCGATCCGGCGCATCTGCTGCGGCTGCTCAAGCGCCGAATCGAGGATGTCGAACCCGGATACGGTATCGACGCCATCGCCCTGCATGTCCGCCGTGCCGCGCCACTCGGCCCCGAGCCGGTGGTCGAGCGGCTGGACGAGGAAGCCGCGCCCGATCTTGCCCCGCTGGTCGATACGCTGGCGACACGCATCGGCCTGCGGCGGATGTGGCGGATGCGTGCGGTGGAAAGCGACGTGCCCGAGCGCGCGGCGGCGCGGATGGCGGTGCTCGACCCGCCCGAACGTGGCGGTGCAGCAGCCAAGGATCGACGATGTCGGGCAGCTCGACCGCAGCCCGGCGCTGCATCCCTGGCATCCCGAATGGCCCAAGCCCGCGCGGCTGCTGCACCGCCCTGAACGGCTCGATCATGTCATCGCCGAGCTGCCCGATCATGCCCCGCGCCGCTTCACCTGGCGCGGCCAGTCCTACCGCGTGGTGCGCGCCGACGGCCCCGAACGCATCCATGGCGAATGGTGGAAGCATACCGCCGAGGCCGATCAGGTCCGCGACTATTTCCGGGTCGAGGACGAAGCCGGCCGCCGCTACTGGCTGTTCCGCCGCGGCGATGGCGAGCGGACCGCGACGGGCGACCTGAGCTGGTATCTCCACGGGGTGTTCGGATGAGTTACGCCGAACTCCAGGTCACGACACATTACTCGTTCCTGCGCGGTGCTTCCGCACCCAAAGACCTGTTTCTGCAAGCCGCCCTGCTCGGCCTGCCCGCGCTTGGTATCGTCGATCGTAATTCGGTGGGCGGCATCGTGCGCGCGCTGGTCGCCGCCGAGGAACTTGCCGCGTTGGACGTACCGGTCCGGATGATCGCGGGATGCCGTCTCGACCTGACCGACGGGTGTTCGGTGCTGGTCTGGCCCGAGGATCGCGCCGCATGGTCACGGCTCACCCGCCTGCTGACGCTCGGCAAAGGACGTGCCGATGCGCAGCGGGGCGAGAAGGGGCAATGCTTCCTTCACTGGGAAGATGTCGCCGACGCTGCAGAAGGGCTGGTCGGCGCACTGGTGCCCGGCATCGCCGATCCGGGTGATCCGCAGGCGCTGCGCTGGATGGCGGACGCGTTCGCGGATCGCGGCCATGTCTGCCTGACCCAGCATCGCCGCCCCGGCGACGCGCTGAGGCTGCACCGGCTCGACGAAGCCGCGCGGCGCTTCGGCCTCACGCCGCTCGCGACCGGCGACGTGCTCTACGCCACCCCGGGCGAGCGGATGCTGCAGGACGTGGTCACCGCGATCCGCGAGAAATGCACGATCGACGAGCTCGGTTTCCGCCGCGAACGCAGCGCCGACCGGCATCTGAAATCACCCGGGGATATGGCGCGTCGCTTCCGCGATCATCCCGAAGCACTACGCGCATCGCTCGCCATCGCCGAACGCTGCACCTTCAGCCTGCGTGAACTCAGGCACCAATATCCCGAGGAGCATGTCATCACCGGTCGTAGCGCGCAGGAGGCGCTAAGCGCGCTCGCCTGGAGCGGGCTCAGACAGAAGTTCGGCGGGAAGCCTTCGGAGGCGCATCAGAAGCTGCTGGTGCGTGAACTCGGGCTGGTCGAGCAGATGGGCTATGCGCCCTATTTCCTCACCGTCAATTCGATCGTCCAGTTCGCATTGAGCCAGCAGATATTGTGCCAGGGACGCGGCAGCGCGGCCAATTCGGTGATCTGCTTCGCGCTCGGCATCACCTCGATCGATCCGATCGAGCATCAATTGCTGTTCGAACGCTTCATCTCGACCGAGCGCCGGGAGCCGCCCGATATCGACGTCGATTTCGAGCATGAACGGCGCGAGGAGGTGATCCAGTGGATCTATGAGAGCTATGGCCATGACCATGCCGCGCTGACCGCGGTGGTCAGCCGCTTCCGCTCGCGTGGCGCCTTGCGTGAGGTGGGCAAGGTGATGGGCCTGCCCGAGGATCTGACCGCAGCACTCTCAAGTCAGGTTTGGGGCTGGTCCAACGATGTCGACGACAAGCATGCCGACGCGCTCAACCTCGACCGCAACGACCCGCGCCTTGCGCTGACGCTGGATCTGGCACGCCAGCTGATCGGCACGCCACGCCATTTGTCACAGCATCCCGGCGGCTTCGTGCTGACCCGCGACAAGCTTCACGACCTGATCCCGGTCGAGCCCGCGGCGATGATCGACCGCCGCGTGGTCGAATGGGAGAAGCTCGATATCGAGGAACTGGGCTTCATGAAGGTCGACATCCTCGGCCTTGGCATGCTCGGCTGCATGCGCCGCACCTTTGATCTGCTTGCCGAGCACAAGGGAATCCATCTCACCCTTGCCTCACCGCTGATGCAGAAGAATGACGGCCCCACTTTCGAGATGATCCGGAAAGCCGATACGCTCGGCGTGTTCCAGATCGAAAGCCGCGCGCAGATGTCGATGCTGCCACGGATGAAGCCGGTCAATTTCTACGACATCGCGATCCAGGTCGCGATCGTCCGGCCCGGCCCGATCCAGGGCAACATGGTCCATCCCTATCTCAAGCGCCGGCAGAACCCCGAACTGGTCGACTACCCTACGCCAAAACTGAAGGCGGTGCTGAAGAAGACGCTGGGCGTGCCGCTGTTCCAGGAACAGGCGATGCAGGTCGCGATCGTCGGCGCCGGTTTCACGCCCACCGAAGCCGACCGGCTACGCCGGGCGATGGCGACCTTCAAGTCGAGCGGCGACATCGGCGAATTCGGCCCCAAGCTGATCGCGGGCATGCGCCGGAACGGGATCAGCGAGACATTCGCCCAGCAGATGGTCGAACAGATCAAGGGGTTCAGCAATTACGGCTTTCCCGAGAGCCATGCCGCCAGCTTCGCGAAGATCGCCTACGCCTCGTCCTGGATGAAATGCCATCATCCCGATGTGTTCTGCGCGGCGCTGCTCAATGCGCAACCGATGGGTTTCTACGCCCCTGCACAACTGATCCGCGACGCGCGCAACCACGGGGTCGAGACGCTTCCGGTGTGCATCAACGACAGCGACTGGGACACGCGCATCGGCGCTGATGTGCCGAACCTGCGCCCCCGTCATGCCGGTTTCTGCGGAACCGATACGGGATGGGCGGAGCTGTTGCCGGTACGCCTCGGGATGCGGATCGTGCAGGGACTGGCGCAGGTCGATGCCGGGGCAATCCTGAAAGCGCGGGCGCAAGCGCCCTTCATATCGATCGAGGATGTCTGGCGGCGCTCGCAGGTAAGGCCAGCCGCACTCGAACGGCTGGCGCGAGCCGACGCCTTTCAGGCGCTCGGGCTCAACCGGCGGCAGGCGCTGTGGGCGATCAAGGGGCTGGGGCAGGCGCCACTCGACCTGTTCGCCGCCGCGGATGCGCGTGAGGGGCGGACCGTGGCCGAGGGCGTCGAACCGCACGTCGCGCTGGCGTCGCTCACCGCGGGGCGCGAGGTGGTAGAGGACTATCGTGCCACGCAGCTTTCACTGCGCAACCATCCGGTGCGCTTCCTTCGTGACCGGCTGGCGGCACATGGCGTCACGCGCTGCGCCGACCTGATGCAGATGAAGGATGGCGCGCGCGTCGAGGTGGCCGGGCTGATTCTCGTGCGCCAGCGACCGGGCACGGCCAGCGGCATCGTGTTCGTGACGCTGGAGGACGAGACGGGCATCGCTAATATCGTGCTGTGGAGCGACCGGTTCGAGGCCAATCGCCGCACCGTGATGTCCGCGACCATGCTCGCGATCCGTGGCCGGGTACAGCGCGAGGGGATCGTCATCCATGTCGTCGCCGATACGATCACCGATCTGACCGACATGCTGCGCGCGGTGGGCGAGCTTGAGTTGCCGCGGCTCACCATGCCCGGTGACGGCGCGACGCATGGCGGAACGATCGACCCGCGCGACCGGCTGTTGCCGCGCCAGCGAGCGGCCGACAGCTGGCCACCGCGCCGCACCCTCAAGGCACCGGACCTGATCCCGGTGAAGTCGCGGGATTTTCATTGATGGGCAGACAAACCAATCGGCCGTGGGACAGGCCGCTCTACATGATGATCAAGCCGCGCGCGCCCGAGCGTACCACGCTGATCCGCCTCTGCGCGGCGCTAGGGATCGAGATCGGCTACGCGCCCGACCGATGGCACAGCACCTTGCTACCAGTTGGAGAGAGCTTGCCCGCGACTGTAGACGAGGTGCATCGCGCACTGGAGCGGTTCGACGCCGATCCCTTCCCGGTCGCCTTCGACCATATCGAGGGCGACACGCTCAAGCCCCGCAAAGGTCAACGCGCACCGGGATGTTTCCAGCGTGCGCTGGCAGCCCGCCTGGAGCGGAACGGGGTGCAGCTGCCGGACTACCGATTCAGCCTGCACCTCAACCTCAGCTATGGCGGCACCTCAGTCCGGCGCGCCGCAGTGCCGTCCATCGAATGGCCGGTCGACGAGATCCTGCTGGTCGAAAGCGGCAACGGCCGGCACACCGAACATGGCCGCTGGCCGCTAATCGATCGGCAGGGCGCGTTCGGTTTCTGACCGGCGCAGCATCCGCCGACGACAGCCAGTCGGCGCTCAGAAACCCAGCCCCAGCTGCGGCATGTCGCGGGTAACGACGCCGTCCTTCACCTCGACGCCCTCGATCGCGAGCATCCGCGCCTTGGACGAGGAGCCGCCGGGTGCCGAGAAGCCGCCGATCCGTCCGTTCGCGGCGGTCACGCGATGGCAGGGGATGATCAGCGGCACCGGGTTGGACGCCATCGCCTGACCGACGTCACGGGCGAATTCCGGACCCGCGTCGAGCATCTTGGCGATCGTGCCATAGGTCGCCGTCTCGCCCCAGCCGAGTTGGCGCACGGCGGCGTAGACTCGTTCGAAGAACGGCTCCTGCGCGCCGAGATCGACAGACACGTCCGCGAAATCGACGCGTTCCCCGGCGAAATAGCGCCGTGCATCGTCGATCACGGCCTGCACAGGGGCCGGCGGCACCAGAGCCTCTGCGTCCGGCAGGCGCCGGAGCAGCGATCGCTCCGCCTCCCGCGCACTCTCCGCCGGCAGCCGGAAGCTGTGGATGCCCTTCGCGTTCCAGCCGATCGCGGCGAAGCCCGCTACGGTCTCAAAGATGTGATAGCCGCTCGCGATGGTTAGCCCCCGACGGTCTGCTCGATGACCCCGAAGATCGGGTGGTGCCGGTCGTCCTCGGCCCAGATGCGGACGGTGTCGCCGGCCTTGAGGAACGGCGTCACCGGCTTGCCGCCATTGATCGTCTCGACCGTGCGAACCTCGGCGAGGCAGGAATAGCCGACCCCGCCCTCGGCGATCGGCTTGCCCGGGCCGCCATTGGCATCGCGGTTCGAGACGGTGCCCGATCCGATGATCGTGCCCGCACCCAGTGCGCGCGTCCTGGCGGCGTGCGCGACCAGGGTGCCGAAGTCGAAGGTCATATCCTCCCCCGCCTCGGCGCGGCCGAAGGGCTTCCCGTTCAGATCGACCATCAGCTTGCGGTGCAGCTTGCCGTCACGCCACCAGTCGCCGAGCGAATCGGGCGTCACGAACACCGGCGAGAAGGCACTGGCCGGCTTGGACTGGAAGAAGCCGAAACCCTTGGCGAGCTCGCCCGGGATCAGGTTGCGCAGAGACACGTCGTTGGTGAGACCAACCAGCCGAATCGCGGCAAGCGCGTCTTCCCGGCTCGCGCCGAGCGGCACGTCGCCAGTGACCACCACCACTTCGGCCTCAAGGTCGCAACCCCATGCCTCATCCGCCAGCGGGATCGAATCGCGGGGGCCGAGGAAGCCGTCGCTGCCGCCCTGATACATCAGTGGATCGTGCCAGAAGCTTTCAGGCATCTCCGCGCCCCGCGCCTGACGGACAAGCGCGACATGGTTCACATAGGCCGAACCATCGGCCCATTGGTACGCGCGCGGCAGCGGCGCCGCGGCGTCGCGCTCGTGGAAGCGTTCGCGCGGGATCACCTCATGGTCGAGATCGGTGGCGAGATTGCGCAGATCGCCTTCGAGCCGATCCCAGTCGTCGAGCGCGGCCTGAAGCGTCGGTGCGATATGCCCGGCATCGGCATACCAGGCCAAATCACTGGAGACGACAACCAGCTTCCCGTCACGGCCGTGCTTGAGGCTTGCCAGTTTCATTCGTCTCTCCTCATTTTACGCTCGTTCAATCCTTAGCGCAGGCACCGAGCCGCGCAACGCCCCTTGACGCGGCGACCCACGAAGGCCATTGGCGCCCCCGCATTTCCGAAAACCCTCGCCGCCGAGTCCTGTCGAAGGGCGGCCTTGGGTCTGCCTGGCAGGCGGAGACGTGTATCCATGGCAAATGTCGCAGTGATCGGCGCCCAATGGGGCGATGAGGGCAAGGGCAAGATCGTCGACTGGCTCGCCAGCCGCGCCGATCTGGTCGTGCGGTTCCAGGGCGGGCACAATGCCGGCCACACGCTTGTCGTGGGCGAAAAGGTCTACAAGCTCTCGCTGCTCCCCTCGGGCCTTGTCCGCGGCACGCTGTCGGCGATCGGCAACGGCGTGGTGTTCGACCCCTGGCACTTCCGCGACGAAGTCGCCCGCCTGCGCGAACAGGGTGTCGAGATCACCCCCGAGACGCTTCAGGTCGCCGAAACCGCGCCACTGATCCTTCCCTTCCATCGCGACCTCGACGCGCTGCGTGAGGATGCGTCGGGCGCAGGCAAGATCGGCACCACGCGCCGCGGCATCGGCCCGGCTTATGAGGACAAGGTCGGCCGCCGCGCGATCCGCGTGTGCGACCTCGCCCATCTCGACGATCTCGACGCGCAGCTCGACCGCCTCTGCGCGCACCACGATGCGCTGCGCGCCGGCTTCGGCGAGCCGCCGATCGACCGCGCGCGGCTGCTGGAAGAGCTGCGTGAGATCGCGCCGTCGGTCCTGCCCTATGCCGCGCCCGTCTGGCTGACGCTGAAGAACGCCAAGGAAGCGGGCAAGCGCATCCTGTTCGAGGGCGCACAGGGCGTGCTGCTCGACGTCGATCACGGCACCTATCCCTTCGTCACCTCGTCCAACACGGTGAGCGGATCGGCCGCCTCCGGCTCGGGCCTCGGCCCGGGGTCGGTCGGGTTCGTGCTCGGAATCGTCAAGGCGTACACGACGCGCGTCGGCTCGGGGCCGTTCCCCAGCGAACAAGATAACGAGATTGGCGAACTGCTCGGTACGCGCGGGCGCGAATTCGGCGTGGTGACGGGCCGTAAGCGCCGCTGCGGCTGGTTCGATGCGGTGCTGGTACGCCAGTCGGTCGCGGTGAGCGGCGTGACCGGCATTGCCCTGACCAAGCTCGACATCCTCGACGGGATGGAGAAGTTGCGCATCTGCACCGGCTACACCGTCGGCGACAAGCATTACGACTATCTGCCGCCCAGCCCGCAGGATCAGGCGCGTGCTGAAGCGGTGTACGAGGAATTCGAAGGCTGGAGCGAATCGACCGCTGGCGCGCGCAGCTGGGCTCAGCTCCCGGCGCAGGCGATCAAGTACATCCGGCGGATCGAAGAGCTGATCGGTTGCCCGGTCGCGCTGGTCTCGACCAGCCCCGAGCGTGAGGATACCATTCTCGTCCGCGATCCGTTCGCGGACTAAGCCTCAAGCATATCGTCGTCCCGGGCGCAGCCGGATCGCTGCGCCCGAAACGACGAAAGCCCGATCAGAAGAAAGTCGAATTCGGCTCC